>Ga0105104_10000864_pt1 | contig 23463 bp, 20 predicted proteins | sample PPLLaktember2015_3_FD_87034 | JGI IMG/M metagenome (GOLD analysis project Ga0105104, IMG submission 87034) | Freshwater sediment microbial communities from Prairie Pothole Lake near Jamestown, North Dakota, USA - PPLs Lake P7 Core (6) Depth... | ecosystem: Environmental > Aquatic > Freshwater >...
CAGCCCGACCATCTTTGCACAGGATTCTCCCTGAAGGGAGGGGCTTTAAGACACCGGGTGTTGAAGAAAACACCCGGTGTCAGGAGGTGGGGGCTTTTTCGCTGCCTTTTTCAATAAAGGCCAAACGCCAGGGAGGGCCTTCTCTGCCCGAAAGCCAGTTATAGAATCAAAGGACCCCGAATAAAATCTCGGGGTTCTTTGACATTTGGGTGAATACCGGTAGGGTTTAACAGTAAGAATTGGGTTCAGAGTCCCGCGGATCACACAACCTTAGATATTTTAGACACGCGCCGGCAGGGCTTGAAGATCCACCCGCTCCTGCATGGTCAATACCTTGGGGAGGTCCAGCAAGATCACCAGGCGTTCGCTCAACTTTGCGATTCCCTTGATAAACGAGGTATCCACGGTGGTTACCATGGGCGGGGTCGGTTCGATGGTCTCTTCGGGGACGCGCAAAACTTCGGAAACCGCGTCGACGATGATGCCCACCTTGGTGCCATCCATGTCAACCACCACGATGCGGGTATCTTTGGATGCTTCGCGAGACGCATGGCCAAATCGTTTGCGTAGATCGATGACCGGTAAGACGCTGCCGCGCAGGTTGGTCACCCCTTCGACAAATTCGGGGCTTTGGGGCATGCGAGTAATACTCTGCATCTTGATAATCCCCTCGACCGCGGCAATATCTACACCGTAATGTTCGTTTGCCAGTTCGAAAACTACCAGTTGGTATTCCATAATCCCATCCTTTTTTGCATCTGATTGCACCGCATTGAATCTACCTTATCTTGCGTGTGAATCCCATAAAGGATGCTAAAAAACAGGATAAAATGCCCATTAAAGTCTTTTTACGATCTAGCTACCGGACAGTTTTAAAAAGCCAACCGCGAATAACGCCCTAGACAAAGACATCCAGGACAGGCGAATTTCGCGAATAAATCATTCCAATATATCGAACGGATATTCCTTTAACTCCGCAGCTTTGCTCCAAGGTCTTGTTCCAGGCGGCGCACGATGCGCTGGCGGATCTGAGCCGCGTCGCTGTCGGTCAGGGTGCGGTCGGCCGCCTGATAAGTCAGGCTATAAGCCAGGCTTTTCTTACCCGGTCCGATCTGCCCGCCGCGATAGATATCGAAGAGGCGGATATCGGTAACCGCCTTGCCACCCGCCTGGCGGATGGCCTCCTCGACCCGCGCCGCGGGCAGCGCTTCATCTACCACCAGGGCAAGATCTTCGAGGACGGGTGGGAAGATGGGCACCGGGCGGATGGTGTAGCGTTCGGGGATCGCTTCGATGAGAGTCTGTACATTCACCTCCGCCAACAGCACAGGAGTAGCGGGAAGCTCATACTGCCCGGCGACAAGCGGGTGCAGCTCGCCCATCACCCCAACCTGGCGCTCCCCCAGGAATATCTGCGCGGATTTGCCGGGATGGAAAGTTGGGTGATCGGCCGGTTCCCAGCGCACGCCCTCCAGGTGCAGCCCTTCGAACAGATCGCTCAGGATGCCCTTCAAATCGTAGAAGTCCATCGGAGAGGTATCGGCTGCCTGCCAGGCAGGCAAGTCCCGCGGCCCGGTCAGGGCAACAGCCAGGTACAAAGGCTCATCCGGCAGGAGCTCGCCTTCGGCTGCCAGGTACACCGGCCCCATCTCGAACAAGGCGATGCGCTCGCGCATGCGGACATTGCGCTCCACCACTTCCAGCACACTGGCGATCAGGCTGTGGCGCATGACCGTGCGGTCGCTGGCGATTGGGTTGGCCAGCTGGATGTACGGCCGGTCATCGCCCGGCGCGGATGGGGGGAAGCGGCGCGCCTCGCGTTCGGGCGTGGTCATGCGGTACGTGGCTACTTCCTGCAATCCCAGGTTAACGAGCAAGTCGCGGATGCGCTCCTCCTTCTGCAAGTTAGGGTCGCCGCCTTGAGGAGGCAATGGGGAGTCGATCATCGTCTCGGGCAGGCGGTCGTAGCCGTAGACCCGCGCGATCTCCTCCATGACATCCGCCACGCCGATGATCCCGGAGCCAATGTCCAGGCGGTGGTCAGGGGTCTTTGCGCGGACAGTCTCGCCGTCGATTTCGACGTGAAATTCGAGCCGGCGCAGCATCTCCGCGATCTCTGCCGGCTGAAGCTCGATCCCGAGCCAGCGCCTGACGTGGGCGGGGGTCACCTCGACAGTTGGGTCTTCCGGCGGGAGAGGGTAATTATCCACCAGCCCAACGTGGACCGTCCCACCTGCCCAATCGTGCATCATACGCAGGCCGCGCAGCACGCCGCGCTCGGCCATCGCCGGGTGGACGCCGCGCGAGAACCGGTAGGCGGCTTCGGACATCAGTTTCTGGGTCGTAGCCGTGCGCCGGATGTTGATGAAGTTCCAGGCCGCGCCCTCCAGTAAAACGCTGCGGGTGTGGTCGTTGACTTCCGATTCGAGCCCGCCCATCACACCGGCGATCGAGAGCGCCCCGGCTGTATCACATACCAGAACGTTGAAAGGGTCGAGCTGGTGCTCTACTCCATCCAGGGTGGTCAAGCGCTCGCCGGGCTCGGCCGTGCGTGTAATAATGGTAAGGGCCTTTCCCCCGGCGCGCTGGACCAACACATCATAGTCGAAGGCGTGCAGCGGCTGGCCGGTCTCCAGCATGACGTAGTTGGTGGCATCCACAATATTATTGATCGGGCGCATGCCTGCCAGGCGCAAGCGGCGCTGCACCCAGTAGGGACTGGGACCGATCTCCATCCCGGTCACCAGGCCGGCCACAAAGCGCGGGTTCAGCTCGGGGGTGCGGATTTCGATAGCCGCCTTGCCTTCGATCGAGGGACCCTCGGCTTGCACGGTGTAGTCGGGACTGCGCAGGGGCTGGCCGGTGATCGCGGCGATCTCGCGGGCGATCCCCAACATGCTGGCCGCACGGGCCACGTTGGGGATGATCGAAACATCCAGCACGGCATCGCCCATATAATCCGCCAGCGGTACGCCGACCGGAGCATTCTCGTCTAGAAGGATCACGCCCTCATGCTCGTCCGAGATGCCCAACTCCTTTTCGGAGCAGATCATCGAATACGATTCCACCCCGCGGATCTTTGCACGCTTGAGGGTCGTCAGCACCTGGCCGGGCTGGTGGCCGTCATAAATTCGCGCGCCTTCCTTTGCATATGCGACCTTGAGGGGTTTTTCGAGCGTCCCTTGACCTTTGTAGGGGTACAGGTTTGGCGCGCCGGTCAGCACAATGTGTTCCTGCGTACCGTCGTCCAGCCTGCACAGCACCAGCCGGTCGGCGTTGGGGTGCGGCATCACCTCCAACACCGCGGCGGTGACGATTTTCTCAGAATCCCAGCTCAGCCCGCTGAGTTTTATTTCATTGCGGTGACCGGGAAGCCCTTCCCCCTGCCCGTCCGGCATAGGAAGACCAATGGTCTGGATGCCTTCCACTTCCAACCCGGCCAGGGTAAGCTTCAGCGCCAGCTCGGGGGTGGGAAGGGTGATGTCTACAAAATCGCGTACCCAAGAGAGAGGAACTTTCATGTGAACTCCGTGAGGAAAGTGATTCGTGATGCGTCAATACGTGATTCGTTGATTCGTGATTCGATAATTCGTATCCAAAATTAAGGACAATTTTCTATGGATAGTAGCGTTCGTTTTTTATATCCATGGTTAGGGGTGTTTCAAGACTGTAAAGTTCCGCGGGCTCCCGGAGAGTATTCTGTTTTTCAATTTCGAGATCACCCCTGCGCGTTTTTCTGAGATAACCTATATACCCATGGATCACCCGGAGCAAGTCGCGGGCTTCAGCGATAAGATTCTCATAAACATCGGTGGGGAGGTATCCCAATTGGTTTGACAGATCCAGGTAGGTGTATACCTCTTCCAAGGATCCTCGGGCGATATAACAAAAACGGATAGTCTCCTGGAAATAATAGCGGCCGTGTCCTTCGGCAATGTTTGCGGGGATGCTTTGTGCGGCGCGCCTGATCTGGCTGCTCAAAGCAAATTTTTCCTCCACAGGCAGCGCGGGAATAACTTCCTTGCATATATGTACCGCAAAAGCCATTCCTTTCTGCCAGGCATCCAAAGTATGCAGCCCTTTTGATGTTCCCCCGCTCATATCGACCTCCTTTATCACCCAGTAGACGAATAACGAGTTGACAATTTTCCGAATTGACGGATCGACGAATTGCCTAATTGCCTTCTCTAAAACTGTTCCAAAAACCTCAAATCATTCGTCCATAAATCGCGGATATCCGTGATGCCGTAGCGCAAGATGGTAGTGCGCTCGGGACCCATCCCGAAGGCGAAACCGGAGTACTTTTCCGGGTCGTAGCCGCCGTTGCGCAGCACCGTCGGGTGGACCATACCGCAGCCGAGCAGCTCCAGCCAACCCGTCCCCGAGCACATGCCACAGCCCGCCCCACCGCACAGGACGCATTCCACATCCAGCTCGCCGCTCGGCTCGGTGAAGGGGAAGTAAGAAGCGCGGAAGCGAGTGCGCACCTCGCGCCCGAACAAGCGCCGGTAGAACTCGTTGAGGGTCCCCTTCAAATCGGCCAGGGTGATGTCGCGGTCGACCACCAGCCCCTCGACCTGGTTGAACTGGATATCCTTGCGTGCGCTAACCTGCTCGTAACGGTAGCACATCCCCGGCAGGATCACCCGGATAGGCTCGGGACAGCGCTCGCGCATGACGCGGATCTGGCCGGGCGAGGTGTGCGTGCGTAGCAGCACCCCGGGGGTGGTGGTGTGAAAGGTATCCCACAGGTCGCGAGCGGGATGGTGCTGCGGGATATTGAGCAGCTCGAAGTTATATTCATCCGTCTCGATCTCGCGCGTGCGGTAGACCTGAAATCCCATCTCCCCAAAGACGCGGTAGATCTCGCGCATGGTCAAAGTAGTGGGGTGGACGCGGCCGCGGACGCGCGGGCGCCCGGGCAGGGTAACATCCAGGCGCTCGGTCTGCAGCGAGCGCTGCAATGCAGCTTCGCGGAGGGTCTGGCTATAGTCGGCCAGGGCAGCTTCCAGCGCCTGTTTGACCTGGTTGGCCGCCTGCCCGAGGGCCGGGCGCAGCTCTTTGGCTACCTGGGGAAGCTGGGTGAAAACCTGCATGACCGGCGAGCTGCGCCCCAGGTGGTGGGTGCGCCACTGAGACAGGGCCGCCTCGTCCTGGACCGTGCCGAGCTCCGCCAGGGCCTTCTCGCGGATCTCGTCCAACTGTTCAAGTTGTGTTGTGCCTTCCGTCATAGAATGATCCTTTCATAAAAGATATCAACCGCGAAGACGCAAAGGGCACAAAGATAAGAAAAATCAAAGGAATAATTTTGGTTTTCTTCGCGCTCTTCGCGACTTTGCGGTTCCCGATTTTGTTATTAAAAAACAAGCCCCGCCCCAGGCAAGGGACGGGAGCGACCCGCGGTACCACCCTTATTGGCCGGCTGCTTGAAGACGCAGCGCGACCCTCTCATCGACCAACGGCCCATCGGGGCGATTGGCTCCCCAGGTAACGCCGGGGCTGCGGCTCAGACTACTGGCGTCCGGCTTTGGGCCAGATCGCGTTCCCCCGAGCGGCTCAGGAGGGAACTTCGGCCGGGTTCTACCGGGAACGGGTCTCAGTCCTGCCCGCGCCTCCCTGTCGGTTTCCGCCTGCCTACTTTCCTCCGTCACAGCCGTTCAACACTATTGCTAGTATTATCTTAAATTCCTGGCGTCTTGTCAAGGGTAGGTAACAATATTTTGCGTCGGGCGCGACTTTATATAAGTTTCCCAAAAATCTCTTGCATGCCTTGCATCCTCTTGACGAGCATGCTATAATACCTGTGTTATACCAAAACGGGTATAATTTTTATCCCCATGATTCGGCTCTTCTGCCGGCCAGTAATCCGCAGGGGATGCCTGATTTTTCCCGGGATGTCACCTTCCAGTTTATCTCAATCGCGTTAGATGTACCCTGTGAAGTTTCAGGGATAGGGGTGGCGTAGTTGTCTATTATTCATCTGTTCCCTTCTTCATAAGATCGTTCCAACCGCTAAAGCAAAGAGATTCCAATTCCATGAAAATACTTGAACTAGAAAACGCCCCCTTGGCCACGCTGCGGCAAATGGCCAAGGATCTGAACGTGCCGAACTCCCACCGTCTAAAGAAAGAAAATTTAATCCTGCGCATCCGCCAGGTCGAGGCCGAACGTGAAGGCCTGGAGGTACGCGGAGGTATCCTCGAGATTATGAGCGAAGGGGTAGGTTTCCTGCGCTCTAATTACCAGGTTGGCGCCGAGGATGTGTATGTGTCCCAGGCCCAACTGCGCCGCTACGAGCTGCGCGCTGGAGACCTGGTGATTGGCCACGTGCGCCCACCGCGCGAATCCGAGAAACACTACGGCCTGCTTAAGGTCGAGACAGTCAACGGTATTTCGCCCGAGGAAGCGCGCAACCGCCCCACCTTCGAAACCCTGACCCCGATCTTCCCCGAAAAGCGCTTTGACCTGGAAATCGACCGCGGCATTCTGTCTACCCGCCTGATCAACCTGATCGCCCCCATCGGGCGTGGGCAGCGCGGGATGATCGTCTCCCCACCCAAGGCCGGGAAGACCACCATCCTCAAACAGATTGCCAACTCGATTTCCTCGAAATACCCGGACGTCCACCTGATCATGGCCCTGATCGGCGAGCGCCCCGAGGAAGTCACCGACATGGACCGCTCTGTGGATGCTGAAGTGGTGGCCTCCACCTTTGACGAGCCGGTCTCCTCTCACGTACGCACCGCCGAAATTGCCCTGGACCGCGCCAAGCGCCTGGTCGAAGTCGGGCGGGATGTGGTCATCCTGATGGATTCGCTGACCCGCCTGGCGCGCGCCTACAACCTGGTGGTCAATCCTTCCGGGCGCACCCTGTCGGGTGGTATGGATCCCTCTGCGCTTTACCCGCCCAAGCGCTTCTTTGGCGCCGCGCGTAACCTGGAAGAAGGCGGCTCCCTGACCATCATCGCGACCGCGTTGATCGATACCGGTTCCCGCCTGGACGACGTGGTCTACGAAGAGTTCAAAGGCACCGGAAATATGGAGCTGCACCTGTCGCGCCGCTTACAAGAACGGCGTACTTTCCCGGCCATCGATATCGAGCGCTCCTCCACCCGCCGTGAAGAACTGCTCCTGGGCCCCGATCAGCTTGCCCGTGTCTGGTTGATGCGGCGCATGTATTTGCAGATGATCGGCCAGCCGCCGCAGGGCGCTGGAATGGATCCCTCCGTTGCCACGGAGGCCATTCTCCAAAAAATCGGTAGGACGAAGAACAACCAAGAATTTCTGGAAAGCCTTACCGAGGACTCGTGAAACCCAACAATCTGCCCCGGGAGGAGCCTGCCGTCCCAAAGACCGGCTCCTCCCGTTTGGAAAAAATCTTACCTGTAGTCTCCTGGGGGGTAGCAGGAGTGATGGTCCTGATACTGATCGCGCTGCTGGTTTGGCGTCCGGATCTGGAAATGCCATCTTTTCTGGCCGGAAGGACCGAAGCCAAGAGCCCAGATGTGCCCACCCAGTCGGCCATAGCTGCCCAACTCCCTCCTTTCACCCCTGACCTGCCCATCAACGCCATCGTGCGCTATATAGATCCGCACACCATCATCCCCACTCGCCCGCGAGAAACCGTCGAAGTCTACACGGTGGAAGCGGGCGATTCGCTGTTCGCGATCGGCAAGTCATACAACATTGAACCCGAATCGATCCTGTGGGCCAATTACGATGTCCTCCGGGATAACCCGGAAGAACTGTCGATCGGGATGAAGCTCAAGATCCCTCCCACGGACGGCATCCTGTACCAGTGGAAAGAAGGCGATACGGTCGAGGCCATCGCCGCCAAGTTCAAAGCCAATGTCGAGACACTGCTGGCCTGGCCTGGCAACAACCTGGATATGGCAAACCCGCAGATCGCAAAAGATACCCTGGTAATGATCCCGGGCGGTTCGCGTGAGTTTGTCTCCTGGATCGTGCCCACCATCCCGCGCGGGCGGGCAGGCGTCAGCACCAATATCCCCGGCGCCTGCGATACCGGCGAAGGCGGCCTGATCGGCGGCGGCGCATTTCTCTGGCCGACCCCCGGATCGCACGTGCTCTCCGGGAACGACTACTGGTCTGGACACCTGGGGATCGACATCGCCGGCACCCAGGGAACCCCGGTCTACGCCTCCGACAGCGGCGTGGTCGTGTATGCCGGTTCGATCGGCGGCGGCTACGGGGTCATGGTGATGATCGACCACGGCAACGGCTGGCAAACCTTATATGCCCACCTGAGCAATTTCACCGTGCGCTGCGGGTCGAGTGTCGCCCAGGGCGGTGTGATCGGGCACGTGGGCTCCACAGGCAATTCCACCGGGGCGCACCTGCACTTCGAAACCCGCTACCTGGGTGGTTTTGTCAACCCCTGGTCGGTGGTGCAATAACAGTGGATCGCGGGTAGTGGGCAGTGGATAGAACCATCCACTGCCCACTACCTTTTCCCGAATAATGGTATAAAATCAATTGAAATGGAATTTGATCTAAAGTCCCAATACCTGATGGACCTGCCGGTCGGCGGGGTGCGCTTCTTCGAAACGATTGGCTCGACCAACGATGAAGCCCTAACCTGGGCCGAAGACGGCGCCCCGGACTTCTCACTGGTGGCTGCCAATCAGCAGACCGCCGGCCGCGGGCGCCTGGGACGGCACTGGGTGACCCTTCCGGGGGCGGCCCTGGCAGCCAGCCTGATCGTACGGCCGCGTGAAAGCGAGCTCGAAAGCCTTGCCAATTTTTCTCCCTGGGGCGGCTGCGCGATCTGCCAGGCCCTGGAAGAACTGGGCTTGCAGCCGCAGATCAAGTGGCCCAATGACGTCCTGCTCGGGCGAAAGAAAATCGCCGGGATCTTGCTGGAGAGCGTGTGGCAGGGCGGCCAACCCCAGGCCGTGGTGATTGGGATGGGCATTAATATTGCACCCGGTGGGGTGCCGCCTGCCGGTGAGGTGCAGTTCCCGGCCGGGTGCGTCGAAGACGCCCTGGGCAGGCCGCTCGACCGTTGGGAGCTGCTGGCCAGCCTGCTGCGCGCTATGCTCGCCTGGCGGCCGCATTTAGACAGCGCCGGGTTCCGCCAGGGCTGGGAAAAGCGCCTGGCCTTCCAGGGTGAGTGGGTGCGGGTGGGCAGCGGTCTGGACGCGACGCGCCTGGGAAAGATCGTCGGTCTGGGCGAGCAGGGCAGCCTGCGCCTGGTGGATGCCAATGGAGAACCATTCAGCCTGCAGGTGGGTGAAGTCAGCCTGCGGCTGGCCGAAGATGAGAGGTAACTATGTTTGATAATCTACGCCAAGACGCCAGCTCGTCACCGTTGTTTCAGGAAGATGAAGTCAACCAGGTAGAGCCGCGCCGCTCTGGCAGGGGCGGCATGTTCCTGGGGATGAGCGCCGCCCAGCGCTTTGTCATCGCGCTTCTGCTGTTTATGCTGGTGTGCGTCCTGGGAACCTTCTGCCTGCTGGCGACCGAAAAGATCTGGCTGCCGTTTTAATAAAGCGTAAAGCGTAAAACGTAAGAATTTTTTACGTTTTACGCTTTACGTTTATCCTCTAAACACAGAACCCCGCACTCCAGGCTAGGCTGGATTCTCGCTCACTTCTCCATTCTTCCCATCTTTACCCGGTTCAGACACGATACTCTTCAAATCCGCGGCGGAGATACGCGCCAGCGAGGCCACCCCATCGCCTTTACCCAGGTTGATCAGCTTCGACCCGCGCGTAGCCCGTCCGCCGGCGGAGATGTTGCTGACCTTCATGCGCAGCAGCACGCCGCTCTGTGAGATGATGGTCAGGTCGTCCGCCGGCTGGATCACTCGCACCGCGGCGATCTTGCCGATCTTGTCCAGGTGCTTCTGATCGATGGTGGCGATCCCGCCGGTAGCCCGGCTTCTGGCCGTGTACTCCTTGAGGGGAGTGCGTTTGCCAAAACCGTTCTGAGTAACCACCAGCAGTTCCCCACCGGCTTCTACTACTTCCATACCCGCCAGGGCATCGCCCTTTTTGAGCCTGATCCCGGTCACCCCGGCTGCCTGGCGTCCCATACTGCGGATCTCGCTTTCCACGATACGCAGTGCCTGGCCCTGGGCGGTAACCAGGATGATGTCGTCCTTGCCTCTGGTCAGGCGCGCCCAGCCGAGGCGGTCACCCTTGTCGAGGTTGATCGCAATTAATCCCGAGGGGCGCACACTGGCAAACTCGGACAGCGCGATGCGCTTGACCCGCCCGGCCACCGTTGCCAGGGTGCAGTAATCTGCCTGGCTAAAATCGGGGACGACTACGGCGGCGGTGATCTTCTCACCCGCGTCCAGTGAGAGGATATTGACCAGCGGGATGCCGCGGTCGGTGCGCCCGGCGTCCGGGATCTGGTAGACTTTCTCGGAATAGACTTTGCCGCGGTCAGAGAAGAACAGCACGCTGTGCAGGGTGCGCGCCGGGATCAGCATTAACACTTCGTCTTCTTCACGCACTGCCTGGCCGGTGACCCCGCGCCCGCCGCGCGCCTGGGCGCGGTAAACAGTCGCCGCCACCCGTTTGATATACCCGCGCTGGGTGATGCTGATCAACACAGACTCGTCGTGGACCAGGTCTTCCAATTTTAATTCAACGTTCGACTCGATGGTGATGCGCGTGCGGCGCTCGTCGCCATATTTTTCGCTCAGGGCGGTCAGATCTTCCCGGATTACATCCAGGATCTTCTTCGGATGCGCCAGCAGGTCTTCCAGAGCGGCGATGCGCTCGAGGAGTTCCTTGTGCTCCGCTTCGATCTTCTGGCGTTCCAGGGCAGCCAGCCGGCGAAGCTGCATGTCGAGGATGGCCTGCGCCTGGAGCTCACTCAGTTTGAAACGCTCGACCAGACGGACTTTGGCCTGGTCCGCATCCGGCGATTCGCGGATGGTGCGGATAACCTCATCCAGGTTGGCCAGGGCGATCAGCAGCCCTTCCAGGATATGCGCCCGCTGGCGGGCCTTATCCAGCTCGTACTGCGAGCGGCGGGTGATCACTTCCTGGCGGTGTTCTATATAGATCTGCAAAGCGCGTTTGAGCGACAGCACACGCGGTTCGCCTTCCACGAGCGCCAGCAGGTGCACGCTAAAGGTGGACTGCAAGGGAGTATATTTATAAAGCTGGTTGAGCACCTGGCGCGGCTGTGCGCCGCGTTTGAGCTCGATCACGATGCTCATCCCGCGCCGGTCCGATTCGTCACGCAGGTCAGAGATCATGTCGATGCGGTCCTCGCGCACCAGCTCGGCGATGCGCTCGATCAGACTGGACTTATTTAACTGGAAGGGGATCTCGGTAATGTTGATCGAATGCCGCCCGCCCTTCATCTCCTCGATGTGCGCCAACCCACGCAGTATCAGCCGGCCGCGGCCCGTGCTGTATACCTGGCGGATGCTCTCGCGCCCAACGATAATCCCGCCCGTGGGAAAGTCCGGGCCGGGCAGATGTTCCATCAGTTCTTCGATGTTGACATTGTCGATGTCATCGTAGCGGTCGATCAGGTAGTTGATGGCCGACACCAGCTCGCGCAGGTTGTGGGGCGGAATGTTGGTGGCCATCCCTACCGCAATCCCGGCAGAGCCATTGAGCAGCAGGTTGGGGAGGCGAGCCGGCATGACCAGGGGTTCCTGGAGCGAGCCGTCGAAATTGTCGCCAAAATTGACCGTGTTCTTGTCGATGTCGGCCAGCAGCTCTTCCGCCATCTGGCCCAGGCGGGCTTCGGTGTAGCGCATGGCTGCGGGCGCATCTCCGTCGACCGAGCCAAAATTGCCCTGCCCATCGACCAGCAGATAGCGCATAGAAAAATCTTGCGCCATGCGCGCCATCGCATCGTATACTGCCATATCGCCGTGCGGGTGGTATTTGCCCAGCACTTCGCCGACAATACGGGCAGATTTTTTATAGGGGGTGTTCGAGCGGATGCCCATATCGTGCATCGCGTAGAGGATGCGGCGGTGGACCGGTTTGAGCCCATCGCGGGCGTCCGGCAGCGCGCGCGCCACGATCACGCTCATGGCGTAGTCGAGGTATGCCGTGCGCATCTGGTTGTCGATATCTACTTGTTGAATGGTACCAATATCCATAAGCACTCATTTCTTGGGGATCAGTGTATAACCTGTCAATTATACCAAAGCCGGAGGGCTGGCGGTAAACAATTAACGTTTTATTACTACCCATTCGAGTAGTTTGACATGCCTTTCAATTGTTGTATAATCGGGCAGTTCTTCTCGGATTTAGGCTGGGGGCTCATTGAATTTGTGGGGTTCCAGGCGAGAAGATCAGGAGGTAATCATGAACAATCCAATAGAATACGAACACGATGGAGCCCTGGCGCTCTATAATACCGAAGTAGACCCTGGGGACCGGCTGCGTAAACGCATTGCCCTGATCGCCCACGACTACAAGAAATTAGATCTGCTCGAATGGGCGCGTTATAACCGGGGCACCCTGTCCCAGCACGACCTGATTGCCACCGGGACCACCGGACGGCTGCTGTGCGATGCCCTGGAGACCCCGGTGATCTGCCTGCAAAGCGGCCCCCTGGGCGGCGACCAGCAAATCGGCGCACTGATCACGGATGGCAAAGTGGATGTGCTGATCTTTTTCTGGGACCCGCTTTCCCCCCAACCCCACGACACAGACGTAAAAGCCCTGCTGCGCATCGCCGTGGTGTGGAACATCCCGGTGGCCTGCGACAGGGCAACGGCCGACTATATCATCTCTTCACCACTGCTAAACGGGTCGTACGAACGGCTGCTGCCAGACTACCAGGTACACGCAGAGCGGCTGCTGCCTGAGACGAGCGAGTTGTCTGCCTGACGAGGTTATCTCTGCCCACGAATCCTGTTTTGTTGGCCAGAGCAATGAAAATCTTCAACGCAGAGGCGCAAAGAAACGCAAAGTCGCAGAGTTTAATAACTGAAACACAAACCCTCTTATGGAATTTCTATCGAATCTAAACTCACACCTGGCGGCTTATCGTGTCTCGATCCTCAGCGAGGTGGACGCCCCGGCTGTCCAGAAGCTCCTGGAGGCCTGCGCCGACTTCAACCTGCTCGTCTCCGGGCTGCCTCCCGCGCCCGGAGACGGGCTGGACCTGTTCCGCGATCTGCCGCCGGGCAAGAGCCTGGCCGATAAAGCCGTGATCGGCGTCTACGACCGGCCTGCGCATCTTGCCGGGCTGGCGGATGTGATCCGAGGATACCCCGAGGAGGATACCTGGTTTATCGGGCTGCTCCTGCTGGAACCCAGCGCGCGCGGGCAGGGATTGGGGCGCCGCTTCTACCAGGAGATCGAGCGTTGGGTCAGGCAGAACGGCGCCCGGCGGATCAAGCTTGGGGTGGTGGGAGACAACCAGGACGGCTGCCGCTTCTGGCAGGCGCTGGGCTTCCAGGAAATCGGGGTGCGGCCCCCGCGAAAGTTTGGCGAGAAAGAGCAGGTAGTGTATATCATGGAGCGGGTATTGGAAACAAAAATCTAACCGCCAAGGCGCGAAGGTCGCAAAGAAATGCTTCAAGCTGCGAGGAAAAGAAAACGGGAGATGGTTCCATTTACAATAGCACATAGGATGGGACTTACCCCTTCCCCGGTGAAGTACACAGGCTCTCCGATATAGCCCCCGCAGGGCCGTTTCTGTATTTTCGCGGCCATTCCGCGGATGCTGGGGATGAACTCTGGGTACTAAACAACGACAGCAATGGCTCAGCGTTGATGGTAATGAGCTTTGGGCATTGGAGATCCCGGCCAAAAAAATGTTCCTGTTGAACCACTTTGTAATCCATTGCCTGGTCTCCTTTTAGTTTGATCTCGAAAGAGAGGCGCGGATAGGCCTTGAGCGGGGTCCCAGGAACGCGGGCCTGGGAGGGGCTGATCCCGTGCATGCGCCGGAAAGCGCGGGTAAATGCTTCAGGGTCTCGTAACCGTACTTGAGCGCCACATCGATGACGCGCAAGCGCTGGAAGGCCAGGTCCTGCCCGGCCAGGGTCAGCTTGCGGCGGCGAATGTACTCACCGATCGTCAGCCCGGTCACGATGAAAAACATGCCCTGGAAGTGGAAAGACGAGTAGCTGGCTGCGCGGGTGTCTGGACTTCTTTCCCATAAGACCGTGTCCAGCAGCTCGCGCGCGGTCTCCTGTTTTACCAGGGCAGCCCGATGCCCTGGTAATCCATAAAGATCTCATGCTCTCGCGGCCAATCGCGAGTCGCCAATGAGTAGATCGCTTCCGCCGACAGGTCTGGGTGCAAGACCGCGTCCGGTCCGCCCATTTCGGTCTGCACCCAGCCCGGGTGGACGGCCAGCACGGTAAACCCGCGTGGAGACAGGCTGTTGTGCAAGATCTTGGTTTCCATGTTCAGCGCGGCCTTGGACATGCAGTAGGCAAACTCTCGCTCGCGCCGGCAGTCCGTGATGCTGCCGGCCTCCGAAGAGATGTTCAGGATCAACTTCCGCCTTCCCAGGCTCAATAAGGGATAGAGCAGCTGGGTCAAACGCAGCGGGCCAAAGGCGTTGACTGCCATGCTCTTCTCCAGGTGCAGGTTGCCAAAATCCAGCTCTTCCAGGGGGGTCTGGTGGTCTTCGAGATGGATCCCAGCGTTGTTGATCAGCATGTCCAGGGCGGTGATCTGTTCTGCGACCTGACCCACCGCCCGGCGGATGGAGCCCAGGTCGCTTACGTCCAGGGCGATGGGGGATAATTTCCCGGGGAAAGCGCGCCCCAGATCCTCGAGGTTGGCTGATGAATGATAAAACCCGCCGAATACGTGGAATCCGGCGCGCAGGAAGCGCTGGGCAATCGAAAAACCCAGCCCCCGGTCTGCGCCTGTAACAAAAATCGTTTCTGTCATAGACGATCCTTGAATTTGAAAAGAAAACAAACAGGATAACCAGGATATTCAGGATAGCTCCGTAAAGGTGTTCAGGTGGATGCGCTCGTCAACATCCACCGCTACCTGCCGGATCTGGCTGGCTCCCTCGTGCGGATAACCCAGGGCGAGACAGCAGGGGATCTCGAACCCTTCGGGGACGCAGAGGATCTTTTTCAACTGCGCGCGCTCTTCTTCGAAGGGGATACGCGTCACCCCGTACACGCCCTCCGCGGCGGCGGCCAACAGTATGTTTTCGATACAGCACCAGATCGAGGCAAACCCGTTCAGCGACGGAAGGATTTCCGGTTTCAACAACGGCCACGGGTTGTAGAAACACGGGATGATCAGGCAGCCGGCGTTGGCGATCATGGAATGCTGCTTGGGGATCCCGTCCAGGTACATCTCACGCTGGGTAGGGTCTTTCAACCCCCACTGGTCGATAATCGCCAGCGCACCGTCTCGGGTCTGCGGGGCATTGATATATTCGACCAGCTCGCGGCGCCTGGCTTTATCCTGGATCACCACGAACTGCCACTGGCGCATATGGTCGTTGGAAGGAGCTTTCAGACCGGCTCCAATTATCCTGCGGATGACTTCCAGGGGGACCGGGCGGTCCTGAAAATCACGCAGCGTGTGCCGTTTTTCGATGGCTTCGTATACGTCCATGATGGTTCCCTCCGTATGGTTTCAATATCGTTTATTGTCCGGCAAAGAACCCCCTCCTGGCCCACCCTGCGGGCAGACCCCTACGGCTGGGCAAACGGGGGAGGAACCTGACTCCCTCTCCCTTTGGGAGAGGGTTGGGGTGAGGGGTTGCGCGACCCGCAAACGGGGGAGGAAGGCTCCCCCGTTTGCGGGTCGTAGATCCTGGTGTTCTTTCCAGGGGAGGGCAAACCCGGTGCGCGTTCCGGTTTTCGATATTATAACCAGGGCGGCCTCAATCACCCAGATCAATCCAGATGAAATCAACACCGGCGCACAAATAGATCTGATCTCAGGAGGACCGTTGGCTGGTTTTTAGGTTTAAAATCTTTGGAATAGAACTGGACGATGCGATCTGCACCGTCCAGTTTCTCTATTGATTATCCGGAACTCCGTGTCTTTCCGTGGAAATCTATGTCCCACTTAATTCGGCCAGACACCGGGTGTTTGCGGAAACACCCGGTGTCCAGGATAGACTTCTAGTACCGCAAGATCGCTCCGATCTTGCCGGCTTGTTCCAGGGCCGGGCCGCTGTGGATGATCTCCACTTCGCCCCCTTTCTGCATCACCGCTAAAACGGCCAGTTCGACCGCGTCGGAGATCTTCTCAAAGCTCTTCCCGCAGAACGGGCAGGCATCCATGGCGGCGGTGGTCAGATATCCGCAGCCCGTACAGCGGTAGCCGGGCTCGCGATAACCATCGCACACCAGCAGAGTCTGAACCCGGCCGTCGTGCACCGCGCCCAGGGTCTTATCCAGGCTGACTACCCCGCCGCCGCCCTTGGCTGCCGCGGTGATGGCCGTATCGATCAGGCGTTTCTCGCGGTGGTGTTCCGCCTCGTGCCCGATCAGCATGGCTTTTTCAAGCACTTCGGAATGGCTGGCGGTCATACTCATGGGGAAGGTCCCCACCACCAGGCTCTGCCAGGCTTTAGGGAGCAGCCCGCGGAAATGGGCCACGTTGTCTTCCGTCCCGCCGATCAAAATCCGGCGGACCCGGTTTTCCTCAAAGAAGTGAGTGGCAAAATCGACTGCCTCTTTCATATTGCGATCGACGGTCTCCTCGCTGTCGCGCCCGTGTCCGGCTGTACCGCTGCGCCTGCCAGGCATGGTCGATGCACCTCCACGCTTGGTATGGCGCACCAGCTGGCCCATGACACCTTCCTGTTCGCGCAGTTCACCCAGGTGGAAGAAGAAGACCCGCGCACCCTGTTTATCTACCAATACCACTCCGTACCCTCCATATGCATCCAGTAAATCGGCCAGGGGTTTGATGGCCGGCGCGTTGTTGATCCGCACGCGCTCGCGGGCTGGCACCGCCAGCGGAAAAGCCCGGAAGAAACCCTGCGGGGCACAGGAAAACATGGCCACGCTCCGACCGGACCAGGTATATTCCCGGTTTAAATATTGTTCGATCGCTTCGACATCTTCAGGTAGATTTACCTCCTTTAACATATTCCGTAAACGAAGTTTGTATGCGTCCGCGTTCCCCTGACTAGGATCGGTGTTCAGAAACACACTGAGCACCGGCTCCGCCGCTGAGAATTGCAACAGTTCTCGCAAATCACTTTCAGACAGCATTGCGAACCTCCTTTTGATGGGTATTGGCTGATAGAAATAGCTTTGTTACGGGCGCTTATCTAAGGTAACCGTCACCTCCTTCTGTTCATTATCCCGTACGATGGTCAGGACAACCTGGTCGCCGGGTGATTTGTTGGTCATCAGATAGCCGATGAGCTCGGCAAAGACACGCACGGGCTGGCCATCCACAGCGATGATCAGGTCGCCTCCCGACGGGAGCCCGGTGATCCCCGCGTTTCCAGAGCCGCCGATCACGCCCGCTTGATCCGCCGGGCCGCCGGGGGTTACACTGCTGACGTAGGCACCGGAGGTGCGCGGCAGATCGAGGGCCTCGACTTCGGCCAGCGACAGCTCCGAGGGGCTGGTAATTCCCAGGTAGGGATAGTCATACTTTCCGCTTTGGATCAAAGCCGGGACCACCCGCTTGACGATGTTTACAGAAACGGCAAAACCGATCCCCGAGTTGGTTGGCTGCCCCTGCTCGTTGGTGGTTTCGGTGCGGATGGCCCGGTTAACCCCAACTACCTCGCCGTTCAGATTGAGCAGCGGCCCACCCGAGTTGCCCGGGTTGATGGCTGCATCGGTCTGGATCACATCCCCGGCGCTAAAGTTGCCGCCATCCGGGGTGGAATGGAACGATTCGAGCGTGCGGCCGATCGCGGAAACGATCCCAACCGTCATCGTCCCGCTCAGGCGGAAGGGGTTGCCGATGGCTACGACGGTCTGGCCAACCTGCAGGGCGGACGAATCTCCCAGGGGCAGCGGGACCAGCTCTTCCTCTGGGGCATCTACTTCAATCACCGCCAGGTCCGAGTCGATATCCGTACCGATGACCTCGCCCCGCGCTTTATAACCCGAGGAAAAATCGATCTCCAGCTCGTTCGCCCCTTCGACCACGTGGTAATTGGTCACTACATGTCCTTGTTTGTCGATCACAAAACCCGACCCGGCTCCAAAGCCCTGGTCGGTGACGATACTGATCGCCACCACACCTGGGTTGATGCGGTTGTAGATCTGGACAAAAAGATCCTGGATAGCTGCCGGATCGGAGACCATCGTTCCGGGCTGGGTGATGGGTACGGTAGGCAGGCTCTCCGGGGCCGTTGCCAGGGTGGGGGCCGCGCTGGGGATGGTTTGATCCGGGGGTTGTCCGGCAGGAGGGACCTGTGTGCTCTGAGGGAATCCAACCTGGCAAGCCAGGCTGGCCAGGATCAATATCGTGACGGGCAACCATAGACGCATTTTATGCATTGGCTAACCTTTCAGTTCTTACAGATAAATGAAACGCCAGGGCAACTCGCCTGGCTTTGCAACCATGGGTCTTCGAACGCTCAGGATGTTATCGAGCGAGTAAACTCCTCAAACAGGCTGCGCTGTTGGGCAGTCAGCTGACGGGGAATTTGGACTTTGACCTTTACAAACAAATCACCTTGTTTTTGCGGGCTTTTGAGATACGGCATACCCCTCCCGGCCAGGCGGAATACCTGTCCAGGCTGTGTGCCGGGTGGGATGGTCAGCAGTACGTTGCCGCCGGGGGTAGATACGTTGGCCTGCCCACCTAAAACAGCTTTGTGTAGATCGATGGTTGCTTCAGTATAGAGATCATCCCCTTTTTGTTCAAAACGCGGATCGGGGGTTACCTCGATCAGCAGAAATAGATCAGTATTCCGGCCATCCGGACCGGCAGGACCGCCGCCGGGTACGCGCACTTTGGTTCCCGTGCGCGCGCCTGCGGGAATCTTTACCTCCAGGCGGCGTCCATCTGTCTGGACCGGGCGCTCGGTGCCGCGGTAAGCCTCCTGGAAATCGATCGTCACCGGCTGCTGGTAATTCATCGGAGCTGTGCGGGCTGCCGGGCTGCGCCGGCTGCGGGTGCGTTCACCACCCCGGCCCATCCCTCCAAATATCGTTTCAAAGAAATCAGAGAATCCTCCCCCAAACAGATCGTCGAGATTGCCCACGTCCACCCGGCTGCCTCCGCGGGAGCCGGGGGCCTGGCTGAACCAATCTTCCCAATTGAAGTTTCCCTGGCCACCCCCGCCTTGCTGCCAGCGCGAATACGACTCCCCCAACAGGTCGTAACGCGAGCGCTTGCTCGGGTCGCTCAAGACCTGGTAGGCTTCATTAATCTCTTTAAATTTTTCCTCCGCCGCTTTATTCCCAGGGTTGCGGTCGGGGTGAAATTTTAGGGCCAACTTCCGGTAGGCCTTTTTGATATCGGCTTCTGTGGCTTTACGTTCCACGCCGAGAATTTTATAGTAATCCCTATATTCCATAGTCTGGACTGGCTCACCTCCACAGGTAATTCATTGTATGCTCCCCAGGCACCTGGAGTCAAGCGAATCTAACGAAATTCTAACCTGTTTTTTTCAAATCTCTGATGCATATCTGCCTTTCAAAACTATCAACGCCGGGTGACTCCCCAATTTGAACCTTCCATGCTATGATAATGATCATGGGTAATTTGCGAGATCGGATACTGATTGTAGAACACGACCCTGTAGTAAGTGATCTGATCGGAAGGCAGGCCCTACAATCCGTTGGCTACCAGGTACAAATTGTGGGGGATGCGACGGCAGCCATACCACAGGCTATTCAATTTTTACCCGACATATTGATTGTTGATCTAAATCTGCCCGGCTTGAGCGGCAAAGATTTGCTGGTGGCATTAAGTTCCCAGGGGATCGAGATCCCCGTCATCGTGGTTGCCCAGAAAGGTATGGAAGGTGACGTAATCCAGGCCTTCCGGCTGGGCGCAACCGATTACCTGCTGTGGCCCGTGCGGGATACCGAGGTGGTCTCGGCGGTCGAGCGGGTGCTCAAGCAGGTGCACGAGCGCAGAGAGCGCGATCACCTGGCCCACCAGCTTCAGCAGACCAACCTGGAGCTGCAGTCGCGGGTTCGCGAGCTGACCACCATCTTTTCCGTCGGCAAAGCCGTAACCTCCATTACCGACCAGCGCGCCTTATTCGACAAAATTGTCGAGGGCGCCTGCCGGGTGACCGAGGCCGACCTGGGATGGTTCCTGGCCCGCGAAGATGGCGGCAAGGCCTATCTCCTGGCCGCCCACCGCAACCTGCCGGCCTCCCTGCTCACGAAAATGAACCAGGCCTGGGATGATGGGATCAGCTCGCTGGTGGCCATGTCGGGTGAAACCCTCTCGATCCACGGTGAGCCGCTCAAGCGTTTCAAAGTGTCCAGCCTGGGGCAGTCCGCGATGATCGTGCCGGTCAAGGTGCAGCGCCAGACGGTTGGGCTGCTGGTGGTGGTACGCAAGACGGCCCGCCCATTTAACAACAGCGAGCAAAATTTGCTCGAAGCCGTGGCCGATTATGCCTCCATCTCCCTGGTCAATGCGCGTCTCTTTCGCGCACTCGAGGAACGGGCCCGCTCGCTCCAGCAGGTGGCCGAATCGGCCCAGGTCAGCGAAAAGGCAAAAGCAGAGCTGCTGCAAAGCCTGGTCCAGGAGCTGCGCAACCCGCTCGAACAGGTGCGCCTGAACCTGGCCCAGCTTTCAGAAGGCCAGCGCGGAAAACTTACTCCCGAACAACGCCAGACGTTATTATCCGCCCAGGACCGTCTGCAGCACATGGCCAAGGTCAGCGACTTGATCGCGTCGCTGGCCCAAATCGTGCCTTTCAAACAAACTGGGGCGATCAATCTCAACGATCTCGTTCGCCAGACCCTTCCGCGCTTCCAACGCGTCGCGCAGCAGAATGGCCTGGCCTTGATGACCGAGCTGTCCGCCGATCCCATCCTGGCGCGCGGCGAGTCCGCCCAGGTTTCTCAGGTCCTGGATGGGCTGCTATCGAATGCCATCAAATACAGCCAACCCGGTGGGCAGGTGATCATCCGGGTGGATCGGACCAACGAAAACATGGCCCACGTACTGGTGCGCGATACCGGGGTGGGTATCGAAAACAAAGACCTGGCCAAAATATTCGACCGGGCGTTCCGCAAAGACGATACCCTGGCGCGCCGCTCCGGCAGCGCGGGGATCTCTCTGGCCTTGATCAAAGAGATCGTAGCAGCTTATGGGGGGAATATTTGGGTGGAGAGCAAACCTGGCCAGGGCTCTGCGTTCCACTTCACCCTGTTTTCCCCAAAATGAATTTCATCGATCCAATGACCGCCCACACATAAAACCAGGATAAGCGAAAAGGATGTCTACGAACGCTAAAGATCAAGTTTTCGTTATCATATCCGATCCCCAGATCAACTACCTCCTCGAGCGGATCTTGCGCTCTGCGGGCTACGTGGTCACTGTTACCCGCGAACGAGCCAGCGCTGAAAAGATGCTCGAGAAATCGGCCCCGGGATTGGTGATCATCAGCGAGAAGCTGGTGGATGGGAATGGGCTGGAGCTGGCGAAAAACCTGCTAGACCGCTTCCCCGCCCTCCCGATTTTGTTATTCGTCACGTCGGATACCTCCGATCTGCTCAAGGAAGCGCTGCGGGTGGGAGTGACCGATTACCTGTGCCTGCCGCTGCACTCCGATCAGATCCTTCAATCGGTGAACAATGCGCTGCAGCGCGCCCAGCGCCGGCGCGAATGGGTGATCCTTGAATCCAGGCGAGCGACTGCCGGTTTGCAGCGCCGCGTGGATGAGTTGGAAACCCTCATGCGCCTGGGCAGGTCGATCACTTCTTCCCTGGACCTGGACAGCGTGCTCTCCGCCGTGGTAGACGCGGCCGTTGAGCTGACCGGCGCCGAAGAGGGCAGCCTGCTGCTTCTGGATGAATCGACCGGCGAGCTGTATATGCGCGCCGCGCGCAACTTCCAGGAAGAGTTCGTGCGCACCTTCCGCCTGCCGATCAAGGACAGCCTGGCCGGCAATGTCATCCGCACCGGCCAGCCCGTCATCCTGGATGAAAAGACCCCGCAAAAGATCAAGACGGCCTACCTGGTGCAGGGCCTCCTCTACGTCCCCCTGCAGATCCACGGGCATATTTTTGGGGTGCTGGGGGTGGATAACCGCCAGAGCCGAATGCCTTTTACGGACCACCACGTCAAGGTGATTACCGCCATGGCCGATTACGCCGTGGTGGCCATCGAAAACGCCCGCCTGTATTCCCACACTTCGTTGGAGAAAAACAAGCTGGAAACCATCCTGACCCAGATTCAGGACGGCGTGATCGTCATTGATGCAGAGGAACGCATTATCCTGGTTAACCAGACCGTCCGATCGGCCTTTGACCTGGGCGACTCCCCCCTGTCTGGGAAGCTGTTCACCGAAGTTTTTGAGCACCAGGATCTGCTCGAGCTGATCCACAGCCCAGAAAAACGCCTGTCTAACCGCAGTGAAGTCGCCCTGGAGGATGGGCGGTTCTACGGCGCACAGCTTACCCCTATCCCGGATGTGGGCGAAGTCATCACTCTCCACGATATCACCTACTTAAAGAAGCTCGACCGTATCAAGAGCGATTTTGTCAGCACCGTCTCTCACGATCTGCGCTCTCCGCTGACTGCCATCCTTGGATACGTGGAGCTGCTGGATCGCGCCGGCCCGGTCAACGAGCAGCAAAAAGATTTTATCCACCGTGTACAGGTCAGCGTCCACAACATTACCGCCCTGGTAGATGACCTGCTCAACCTGGGAAGGATCGAAGCCGGCTTCGATACCCGTAAAGAGATGGTGCTGCTCGACCACATCCTGCAGTATTCCATCGACAGCTTCAAAAACCGGATCGCCGAGAAGAACCAGCAACTCCTCATCGAGATGCCCAAAGATATGCCCAAAATCTTTGGCAACCCGGTGCACTTGCGCCAGATGACCGATAACCTGATCGACAATGCCATAAAATACACCCCAAACAGCGGCGTCGTGCACATCCACGGCGCGCTCGAGGGCACTCAATTGATCCTGCAGATCAGCGATTCTGGGGTTGGCATCCCTGGCCTGGATCTGCCGTATATATTCGATAAGTTCTACCGGGCCAGCAACGTGGCTGGCGAAGCCAGCGGGACCGGGCTGGGGTTGGCCATTGTCAGGTCCATCGTTGAGAACCATCAGGGCCGCATCTGGGTGGAGTCTACCGTCGGCCAGGGCACTACCTTTACCATTGTCCTCCCGGTGGCGGAGCAGGATGGGATGTAGGGAGTCGTCAATTCGTTAATTCGTAAAGAACTTGCGCCGGGTCAGAAGACCCGGCGCAAGCTAAATATTGATAACCACAATTGAACCCACGAAACCCGAATCACCAATCCCTAATCACCAATTACTAATCCCTAATCCCAAATCACTCTTCTTTAAATGCAAGCCTCCGCTGGGTGGCGGTGAGGGAGGTATAAACCCAGC
>Ga0105104_10000866_pt1 | contig 23416 bp, 21 predicted proteins | sample PPLLaktember2015_3_FD_87034 | JGI IMG/M metagenome (GOLD analysis project Ga0105104, IMG submission 87034) | Freshwater sediment microbial communities from Prairie Pothole Lake near Jamestown, North Dakota, USA - PPLs Lake P7 Core (6) Depth... | ecosystem: Environmental > Aquatic > Freshwater >...
CGCGGGCGATCGAGCGCCAGCTCCAGCTGCTGCACGAAATGGGGTGCAACGCGATCCGCACCGCGCACAATCCCCCGGCGCCGGAGCTTCTCGATCTCTCGGATCGGATGGGGTTCCTGGTGCTGGCCGAGGCCTTCGACGCCTGGCGCTACCCGGCGCGCGACTGGGTGCCCAACGACTACGCCCGTCATTTCGAAGAGTGGCACGAGCGCGATCTTCGCGCGTTCGTGCGCCGGGACCGAAACCACCCGAGTATCTTCATGTGGAGCTCAGGCAACGAGATTCAGGACCAGCGCAAGCCTGACGGGGTGAAGACGGCCGAACAGCTGCGCGCGCTGTTCCACGCCGAGGATCCGACGCGACTTGTCGCCGGCGGGCTGGATGACCCCGAGGTAGTGAAAAACGGGTTCTACCGGGGCTTTGACGTGATCGGTCACAACTACAAGCCACACTTGTATGCCGAAACGAGGAAGCTCGCGCCGGAATGGCCTGTGTTCGGATCCGAGACGGCCTCGACGGTCAGTTCCCGCGGCGAATACTTCTTTCCCGTCGAGCAGAAGCTCGGCGACGGGGCAGACGTCTTCCAGGTCAGCTCCTATGATCTCTACTTCCCTTCATGGGCCACTACCCCGGACACCGAATTCGCCGCGCAAGACGACAACCCCGCCGTACTCGGGGAATTCGTCTGGGCTGGAATCGATTACCTTGGGGAGCCCACTCCCTTCGATCCCACGCGGTACTTGACGTACAACAAGGACCCGGACGATCGGCGACGAATCGTCGCGGCCACCGAAAAGAAGGGCGGCTTTTCGCCCTCGCGCAGCTCCTACTTCGGGATGCTGGACCTGTGCGGCTTCAAGAAGGACCGGTTCTACCTTTACCAGGCGCGCTGGCGTCCGGAGCTCCCGATGGCGCACATCCTCCCGCATTGGACCTGGCCCGACCGAGCGGGTCAGGTGACACCGGTTTACGTGTACACCTCGGGGGACGAGGCGGAGCTTTTCCTGAACGGTCGCTCGCTGGGTCGGAAGAAACGCGGCCCGCACGAGTATCGGCTGAGATGGGACGAAGTGGTGTATGAGCCCGGCGAGCTGAAGGTCCTGGCCTATAAGGCGGGCCGGCAATGGGCGATTGCTGTTGAGCGCACCGCGGGGGCTGCCGCTGCGGTGGGGCTCCACACCGATCGAGCGGATTTGCGGGCCGACGGGCAGGACCTCGCCTTTGTCACCGTCAGCATCCGCGACGGAGCCGGCCGCATTGTGCCGCGCGCGAGCCAGCGGGCGCGTTTCCGTCTGGAAGGACCGGGCGAAATTGTCGGTGTCGACAATGGCGACCCGACCCGTCTAGAGTCGTTCCAGGCGAAGGATTGCCGCGCGTTCAACGGCCTCTGTCTCGTGATCGTTCGCACGATAGCCGGCCGTGCAGGTTCGATCGTCTTGCACGCTGAAGCCGACGGCCTTCGGCCGGGACGGGTCACCCTGCGCAGCTCGCGGACCTCCCTTTGAAGAGTCCGATGTCAAGCCACAGGAAGTGTCTTCCCCGTCTTGGCCGACTTGTAGCAGGCGGTCAAAATCTTCTGGCTGCGCAGCCCGGCCAGCGCGCTCTCCGTCAGAGGCCGGCTGTCAAGGACCGCCTGGCTGAAGTCCTCGATTTCCGCCTGGTACATGTTGACCGGTGCCGGCACAATCGGAGTGCCCTTCCCGTTGCTTCTGGTCTGGTCGGCGTTGTAGCCGGCGTCGTCGGGAAGCAGGTACGTCGTCATCTCCCCCTGCCAGCCCTGGCCGATCGTCCCCTGGGCCAGGATGCCTCCTCTGGAACCGTAGAGCTCGAGGACGTTCTTGCTGCTTTCGTCGCGCAGGCAGAAGAAGCTGTCAACCACGCCGAGCGCACCGTTGGCGAACTGCAGACTCACCACGGCGCTGTCTTCCGACGGATAGTTGTGGACGAGGTTAGCCGTGAGGCAGGAGACACTGGAAACGGGTCCGAAGAACATCTCCAGCAAATCGATGCAGTGCCCGCCCATGTCAAGCAACGAACCGCCCCCGCCAAGAGCGGGGTCCTGTCGCCACGCACCCGGGATGGGCGGATACCAGCAGGAAAGCTGCGCGCGCGCGAAAACGGGTTTCCCAAGCTTCCCTTCCCGAATCAACTCGAGGGCGGCCCGGTGCTGGCTGTGGTAACGCATCATGAAGCCCACTCCAAGTTGGACGTCCGCGCGCCGGCATGCCTCGATCATCTGCTCCGCTTGTTCAATCGACCTGCCCAGTGGTTTCTCACACAAGACGGGCTTGCCCGCAGCCGCGCAGGCCAGGACCTGTTCATAATGAAACCCAACCGGAGACGCGACATAGACGGCGTCAATATCAGCCGAGAGCAACTCGTCGATGGTGCCCGAAGCCTTTGCCTTGAACCAAGCAGCGACTTCGACGTTGGCATTGGTATCGACGTCCCAGACCGCCTCGAGCACCGCGTTTCGAGTGGGCGTGATGCCTTCCGGGATGGTCCGCCGCCGGGCGATACCGCCTGATCCAATCACCCCCCACTTGACTTTCTTCTTTGTCATGCAATTCCCTCCGGGATTTGTCCGCGACAAGCGTTCAATTCCCTGCTGCCCGCTGCCGATGTTACGGCCACCTAAGCGCTAATGCAATTGTACGCACTGCAAGGTCGCGGCATTCGCGTGACAGAGCCGCTTACTCCGCTCCGGGCTGCTTCGCAGAAAGCACTCCGCAGCCCTCCACTGCGTGCGCGGCTCTGTCACGCGAATGCCGCGGCCTTGCAGTGATATCTTTACCGGAACCCTTTAGCCATCCTATTATGAACGATTTTGTTCATTTCTGATCAGCATCGGATATAATCGCTCAGGATAGTTATGACAGAAGAGACTGCGGAAGATCAGACATCAGGCCGGGATCTGGCAGCCAAGCGGCTCGAGCAGCTGCGGAGTATCGTCCGTGAGAGCCACGTAGTCGGGATCGAGGAGTTGGCGAGACGGCTCAGAGTGTCGTCCGCAACGATCCGGCGCGATCTCGCTCATCTTCAGTCCCTTGGTGCGATCCGGCGGGTTCACGGCGGCGCTGTGGGCCTCGAAAGCCGGCTGGAGGAGCCGCTTTTTGACGACAAGACCTCGCTTGCCGTCGCGGAAAAGCACCGGATTGCCGAAGCGGCTCTCAGCTATATCTCACCGGGGGACACGATTTACCTGGATGGCGGAAGCACGGTCCTGACCCTGGCCCGGCGGCTGCATGACCGGGGCAACCTGACGGTTGTCACCAACTCCCTGCGGGCAGCTCTAGAGCTCGCCGGAGGAGGCCCTCGCCTGATCATGATCGGCGGAGAATTGCGCCGGCTCAGTCAGACTTTGGTCGGCCCGCTCAGCCGCCTACTGCTCGATCAGCTCAATGTCGACAAAGCGTTCATGGGAACGATGGGGCTGGCGATTAGAGAAGGCCTGACGACCACCGACCCGGGCGAAGCCTATACCAAGGAACTGGTCATGGAAAGAGCCGGGAGAGTCATTCTCCTGGCCGACAGCTCCAAGATCGACAAGGTGTCGTTCAGCCGTGCGGGCAGTCTGACCAGCGTCAGCACTTTGATTACGGACAAAGCCCTTTCCGCGAAACGGGCGGAACAGATCAGGAAGAAGGGAGTGGAGGTCTTGCTGGTCTGAGTTTTTTGCGAGCGCAGCGAGCGAATGATCCACACGCCCTTGATTCACATGAGGACAGACGATGTCGAATTATCTGAGTAGCTCCAAGCCGGATTTCGTGCCTTTCACATACGATTGCGGAGAGATTCCCGCCTACCGGTTTTCAGGGAACCTCCGGGGGGAGTTGAATGGAGGGCGGCTGACCGAACAGCAGGCCCGGGACCTTTTCGAAGACATGCTGATTGTCCGGGAGGTCGAGGAGATGATCGTCCGGCTCCGCTCCGGTGCTTACGAGCCGATTCGTGATTTCAACTACCGCGGCCCCACCCATGTCTCTGTCGGCCAGGAGGGAAGCTCCGTCGGGGCCTCGAGCGCGCTGACCGCGCTGGATTACATCACCTCAACGCACCGGGGCCATGGCGACAGCCTCGCCCGAGGTTGTGCTGCGCTCCGGCAGATGACGGCAGAGGAACTGCGGACCCGCCTCAACTCGCCTGCTCCAGACCGCGCACAACTCCTCGAGGAGGCGCTGTCCGATCATGTTTACCGCACGATTGCCGAGCTTTTCGGCAAGGAGGACGGTTACTGCAAGGGCCGCGGCGGCAGCATGCACATCGCTGATTTCTCGGTGGGTCACCTCGGCGCTAACGCCATTGTCGGGGGAAACGTTCCAATCGCGACCGGGGCGGCGCTTGGGGTGCGCTATCTGCAGACGGGCGGACTCGTCTGCTGTTTCGCCGGTGACGGCGCCTTCTCAAACGGAGTGGTTCTCGAGGCTCTCAATTTCGCCGCCCAGGCGCAGTTCGTGAACGAGATTGCAGACGGTCTCCGGTTTGGAATGCCGATCATCTTCCTCGTCATGAACAATCACTACGGCATGACCCACCGAACCGACAACGAGGTGACGGGCATTGCGCATCTGGCCCGCCGGGCGGCCGGATTCGCCGACAACAACATGCACGCCGAAATCGTCAACGGGATGGACGTCCTCGCGGTCCGCGATGCGGTGCTGCGTGCGGCGGAAGGGTGCCGGCGTGGCGAGGGACCCTACCTGCTCGAGCTCAACACCTACCGCTACTACGGTCACTCCCTGAGCGATCCCCGCAACGAGTACCGGACGCGCGAGGAGGAAACGGCCTGGCGCGAGGTGGACCCGGTCGAAAGCTTCAAGCGGCAGCTTCTCGAGGCCGGTGTGCTGGACGAGGCGGCAGTCGCCGGTCTGGAGGCGAGAGTCAGGGAGCGGAACGCTTGTGCCGCCCGTCGTGCGGCTCAGGCGCCCGATCCCCAGCCGGAAGACGTCATCAAGTACATGTACACCTCGACGGCGTCGACCGAAATCCCGCCGAAGTTCAGCCGGGTGGCGGTCAGGCAACCGGTGGTCTTCACGAGGGTCAACGGCGAGCTGACGTACCGTGATGCCATCAAAGAAGCGCTCTATGAGGAGATGAAGCGCGACGCTCGTGTCCTCTGCTATGGGGAGGACGTCGCGGACTATGGAGGCGCTTTTAAAGCGACGAAAGGCCTGCTGGAAGCCTTCGGCCGCGATCGGGTCTTCAACACTCCCATCTCTGAAGCTCTTATCTGCGGCACGGGGGTCGGGGCGGCCATGATGGGGCTGCGGCCGGTAGTCGAGCTCATGTACATGGATTTTGCCCTGATGGCCTCCGACCAGATCAGCAACCAGGCGGCCAAATGGCATTACATGTCGGGTGGACAGTACGAAGTCCCGATGGTCATTAGGGTATCCGTCGGCGGAGGAAAAGGTTACGGCGGCCAGCATTCCCAGACGCTGGAATCGGTCTTTGCCCACATCCCGGGGCTCTATGTTGTTTATCCTTCGACTCCGGCGGAAGCGAAGGGGCTCCTGAAGTCCTCGATCCGGGACAACAACCCGGTCATGTACGTCGAGTCGCAGCTGCTGTACGGGATGAAGGGTCTGGTCCCCGAAGGTGAATTTCTGACTCCGCTGGGCCAGGCGGACGTCAAGCGCGAAGGTGGAGATATCACATTGGTAGGTTGGGGACCGGCGGTAGTGGACGCGTTGAAGGCCGCCGAGCAGTTGTCCGAGGCGGGCGTGCAAGCCGAAGTCATCGACCTGCGGTGCCTGGTCCCGCTCGACATGGAGACCGTCTTCCGCTCGGTGAGAAAAACCGGGCGCTGCGTGGTCGCCAGCCAATGTGTGCACATCGGGAGTTTTACCGCAGAGATTGCTGCGCGCATCCAGGAGGCGGTTTTTGACTACCTCGATGCGCCGATCCTCCGGGTGGATGCGAAGGACGGGATCGCTCCCCAGTCGCACATCCTGGAAGCCGTGTTTCTCCCGAACGCGAAAGACATCGTGAGCGCCGCACGCTCGATTCTTTAGAAGAGGTTAAGTCATGGCCCAACCGATTATCATGCCGAAACTGGGGCAGATGACCGAAGAGAGCACGATTGTCCGCTGGTTGAAACGCGAAGGAGAGCCGGTCGCCAAGGGTGAGATCCTCTTCGAAATCGAGACCGACAAAGCCGTCATGGAAGTGGAAAGCTTCTTCCAGGGGACGCTCCTTAAGATCCTGGTTCAGGAAGGGGAGACGGTCCCGGTGATGCAAACCGTCGGCTTCGTCGGTGAGCCGGGCGAGAGGTTTACCCTTGATCAAGCCCCCATCTCAACCCCGGTCGCCCCGGCGAAAGAAGCCAAGAGTCCATCGTCGGCCAGTTCCCCTGCGGAGAGCAGCCGGATCCCCTTGAACGAGAGCCCGGCAACTACAGAAACCGGCGAAGCACCCAGATTCAAGATCAGCCCCAGAGCCAAACGACTTGCGAGAAACAGGGGTATCCAGGCTACGGGTATCCGGGGCACGGGACCCGGGGGCCGAGTCATCGAACGCGACGTCAAGTCCTACCTCGTCGACTACGACCGCCTGCGAGTCGGTCCTGCGGCAAGGCAATTGGCCGCGCAGGAAAGCTTGGACCTCTTGGCGGTCCACCCGCTGGCAGGCGATGGCCGGATCCGTGTCGAAGACGTACGGGCCGCGATAAGTGAAAGGCCCCGTACGCTCAGCAGGATGAGGCAGGCGATTGCGGAGCGCCTGACCCGGAGTTTTACCACCACGCCGCACTTTTTCGTCACGGTGTCCGTCGATGTCACCGAGCTTTCGGCCTGGCGCGAGCGTCTTAGGCAGCAAGGCCGGAACTACTCGATCACCGATTTCATCGTTCGGGCTGCGGCTCTCGCCCTGTCTGAGTTTCCGGACGTGAACAGCACGACTGACGGAAGGAGTGTCCAGTGGCACTGCCATATCCATATCGGGCTGGCCGTCTCGCTGCACAACGGATTGGTCGTCCCGGTAATCCGCGATGCCCGGGATCTTGGCGTGGAAGAGATTCACGAGAGGGCGGGCGAGCTCATCGCCAAGGCCCGGGCGGGGAAACTGACCCCGGACGAGATGGCAGGAAGCACTTTCACGATCTCGAACATGGGGATGCTCGACGTCGAGAACTTCACGGCCATTATCAATCCCGGAGAAAGCGCCATACTGGCGGTCTCGAGTGCCCGGCCCGAGCCGGTCGTGAGGAACGGGCAGGTCGTGGTCCGAACGATGATGAAGATGACGTTGTCGTCGGATCACCGTTTAATCGACGGAGCCTTGGCCGCCCGCTTTATTAATGCGATCAAAACCAGGCTGGAGGACATCGCGCTGTGGAATCAGACGATGTAGTCGTCGCTAAGGAGACACTATGAGCGAGAGTTATCAAGTTCCAGCCGAGATGAGGGCGCTTGTCCTCAACGGCGTGGGGTTCAACCATCTTTGCATACGAAGGATCCCAACGCCAAAGCCGGGCTCGAGGCAGATGTTGGCCCGAGTGGATGCGGCGGGGATCTGCACTTCGCTGATCAAGCTGGTGGAACAAGGTCCCGATCACAAGCTCGTCTATGGCTGGGATGTGAGCCGGTATCCGCTGGTGCTCGGTGACGAGGGTTCCGTCACGATCGTTCAGCTGGGCGACGAGTTGAAGCACCTTTACCGTCCCGGGGAAAGATACGTGCTTCAGCCCGCCGTGGATCACGCCCCGATCAATCATCGGGAGCGGTACCGGAACGGCGGGGAGGGCATCCGGAAGGTGGCCGTGGGGTACACGCTTAACGGCCATCTCGCCGAGTACGTGCTGGTGACAGAAGAAGCGATCGAGGCGGGCTGTGTGCTGCCGCTTCCCCGCCCTGACATTCCTTTTGCCCATGCCGCAGCCAGTGAACCTCTCTCCTGCTGCATCTCGGCCCAGGATCATCATCTTCACCTGGCCCAGGCGAATCCAGGGGCTGAGCGTTCGGCGATCAAAGGGCTGCGGCCCGGGGGGGTCACGGTGATCATCGGGGCTGGCGCAATGGGGCGGATGCATGTCGACCTGGCGTTCAGTTACCGCCCCCGGGCGATCATCGTTGCGGACCTGATCGACTCCCGCCTGGAAAGGGTAAGGGAGCTCTTTACCAGCAGGGCTCGACAGCTGGGTGTTGCTCTTTCGACAATCGACACCGGTCACGAGGACTTGCAGGCTCTGGTGGCCCGGATGACCGACCACGCGGGGGCTGACGACGTCATCGTTGCCGTCGGTTCGGCCCGGGCCATTGGCGTCGGCCTGCAGTGCACGGCTCGCGGCGGCGTCCTGAACCTCTTCGGCGGGCTGAAGAAAGGAGAGGAGACGGTCGGGCTGGATACCGGAATCATCCACTACAGAGAGATCAACGTGACAGGTTCCAGCGGCGGCTCACCGTGGGACGTCGCCCGTACGCTGGAGCTCATGGCCGACGGAAGCCTCGACCCAGCCGCGCACATCACGCGTATCGGGGATCTCGACCACGCGCCGGAGTTTCTGTCCATGATCAAGGCGCAACAGATCGACGGTAAGGCGATTGTTTATCCCCACCGGCGGACGAGCCAGATTCGCGCCATCGAGCGCTGGACAGCCGACGATGAGGCAGAGTACTTGAAGGAAGGCAGGAATTGAGACCGTGGCTTTGACCGGGGATCGAACTTTCGTCGGTATCGGCTTCGGCGCTATCCAAGCCGGGTTGTTCCTTTACGAGGCCTTCCGCTCTGGTTCCTTCCGGCGCCTCGTCGTCTCTGAAGTAGTGCCGGAGCTGGTTGCGGCCGTCCAGCGGAGCGGTGGCCACTATCGCCTCAATATTGCCCATCAGGATCGGATAGAACCGGTTGAGATCGGCCCGGTCGAGATCTGTGATCCTTCAACTCCGGAGAGCCGGGAATTGCTCGCCGAGGCGATCGCCGAAGCGGAGGAAATCGCCACGGCCGTGCCCAGTGTCGGCTTCTACGTGTCGGATCGCCCGGGCAGCATTCACCGTCTTCTGGCGGAGGGGCTATCCCGCAAGGCCACGCGTCGCGGGCCCCGCTCGGTTGTCTATGCGGCCGAGAACCACAACCATGCGGCCGAGATACTGCGGGAGAAGGTGCTGGCCGACATCCCCCGGGAGGGCCAGCCGCGTGTCGACGCGCACGTCCGGTTCCTCAACACGGTGATCGGGAAAATGAGCGGGGTGGTCTCCGACCCCGCCCAAGTGAAGCTTCAGAAACTCGAAACGGTCACTCGGGATGACCGACGTGCTTTTCTGGTGGAGGTCTTCAACCGTATCCTGATCTCGAGAATCGAGTTCGACGATGACGCCGACCAATTCCGAAGAGGCATACAGGTCTTCCAGGAAAAAGACGACCTGCTTCCGTTCGAGGAAGCAAAACTCTTCGGCCACAACGCAACTCACGCTTTGGCGGCGTACCTGGCCATGATCGCCGGCATCCCGTTCATCGCGGATTTGCGGCAAACGCCCGTGCTTCCATTCCTTGAACAAGCATTTATAGAGGAATCAGGCGGGGCCCTGGTGCGGAAGTACAACGGCATCGACCCGCTCTTCACGGAGCCGGGCTACCGGCTTTATGTCCTTGACCTGCTCGACCGGATGACCAATCCATTCTTAAGGGACACAGCGGAGCGGGTCGGCCGGGATCCCGCGCGCAAGCTTGGGTGGGATGATCGTTTGATCGGAACAATTCGCCTGGCCCTCGGTCAAGGGGTTGAGCCGAGGCGGTATGCCTTGGGCGCGGCGGCGGCCCTGACGACTATGCAACCGTCCCTCCTTGACCGCCCGGATGCTTCCCCGGATCCGATTCTTCAAAATGTTTGGGGATCCGGTCGGCCGGACGGCCAGGAAGCAAGGCGAGTCGTCGAATCGATCAGCCGGGCGTTTCCCGCCTTGCGGCGCTGGAAGGCGGCAGGCTGCGCCGGAGTCCCGTTCCAGTGCGAGGAAAGGTAAGGCGTTACTGGAAGTAGCGCGCTTCCAGATGCCCAACAAGTCTTGATCCGGGCAGTGGCGGACTGACGACAATCGCGACAATTAGCCACTCGATCAATGATAGAGGGTGCGCTCACTCGCTCGATGGGATATGCTTTCAGCAGGAAGGGGTAGAGTTAAGAGTGAATATCCTCCTGCATGTTCCTGACAATCAGATAACTAAGAACTTTCTCCCGCAGCTGTGGCCGTTTCTTCTGAAGAATCTGACGCCTGCCGAGCACCAGGTCACGATCATCGACGGCAACATTGTCCACTGGAGCGAAGCGGAGATTGTTGAATTTGTACGCACCAACCACGTGGACCTCGTCGGCATGGGGTTCATGACTCGCATGGCTCAGAAGGCTTACCGGCTGGGACAGGCGATACGGACAGAGACGGGGATTCCCGTGGTGTTCGGAGGCCCTCATGTAACGGCCGTGCCGGAAGAGCCGCTCGGTGGGACCGGCGAGCCGCAGTCCGCAGACTCTGTCGTGACCGGGGAAGCAGACCGGCTTTGGCCGCTGGTGATCGAAGACGTCGCCCGAGGACGGCTTAAGCGAATCTACCGCGCCAGCGAAACCGACGGAGCTGAGGGCAAGCCGACCCTGGCGGACTACCCGATTATCCGCTGGGACGAGGTCGACCTGACGCTTTTCAACCTGATGCGTCGCGTGCCGAGCAGCGTTCGGCGCCTGCTGAAAGCCATGTCGGTGCCTTTCGAGCATGCCTACCTCTTCCCCGTCGAATCGGGCCGGGGCTGCCCGTACGGCTGTGATTTCTGCACCGTAACCGGCTTTTTTGGCGACCATCTTCGCTTTCGCTCCAACGAAAGTGTCATTACCGAACTGCTCCTGATCAAGTCAATCGCGAGGCGAGACAAGGCTCTTGCCATGGTTTTCTTCATCGATGACAACCTGGCGATCAATCGCAAGAGGATCAAGTCGCTCCTGCGCGAAATGATCGACCGCGACGCCTGTCTCCCCTGGGTGGGTCAGATCAGTATCAACCTCCTTCGTGATGAAGAGCTGGTTGAATTGATTGCTGCCAGCGGGGCGCGCTGGATCTTCGCCGGTCTGGAATCGATGGAGCCTGAAAGCTTAAGGGCTGCGGGAAAGCACTTCAACCGACCTGGCGAGTACCGGAATACCCTGGAACTGCTGGCTCGGAATAACGTCTACGCGATTACGTCGTTCATTGTAGGGATGGAGGGCGACCGGCCAGGCATCTCCAACCGTATTGCAGGGGAAGTCGCAACCTGGCCTCCAGGGCTTCCCGTCTTCGGGCTGCTCACGCCTTTTCCGGCGACTCCCTTGTACGACCGGCTCGAGAAAGAGGGGCGGCTGACGAGGCCCAAGCATTGGCTGGATTTCCATCCTTTTGAAACTACCTTTTTGCCCCGGCATCTTTCCCCGGCAGAGGCGAAGAACGAGGTCCGAAATGCCTGGCTTCAAGCCTACCGCCCGTCCTCCTTCTGGCGAACCCAGAAGTGGATGAAGGCAAACGGGAAGCCCTTCAGTCAGCAGTTGACCCTGTTTATCTCTCGTCTCCTGTTTCGAGGGATCTACTTTCCGCAGATGACCGGCTGGAGCTGGATTCGACTACTGGGGCGAAACATGGTCACGATCGCCAGCCTGGTGCGCAGCGGCCTTCGCACCACGAGAAAGCGCCGAAAGGCGGATGAATCGGTGAGAACGGACGACCGAAACTGGTCGCCGCAGAACTGAGCCCAAGAAGGATCGGCGGTTTGTTTTGCGCTTCGCCGAGGTCACAGCCAAGCCCCAATTGGATCGGGCGGAAGGAAGCGGGCAGTCACCGAAAAGGTAAAGAAACAAAAAAAGCCCCGGCAAACTCGGTTGCCGGGGCTTTTTTGTTGGAGTGGCGTTCGATTACCAGCGCTTGTTGTATCCGCCGCGACCGCTGCCGCCATGGGAGCCTCGGCCGCCGCCATCTTCGCGCGGGCGGGCTGCATTCACCGTCAGACTTCGGCCATCGACTTCCTTGCCGTTCAGCTGTTTGATGGCTTCTTCAGCTTCCGCCTGTGACGCCATTTCGACGAACGCAAAGCCCCGTGACCGACCGGTATCTCGATCTGTGACGACATTGACCGACTCAACGGTGCCGAGTCCGACGAAAAGCTGCTCCAGGTCTCCGCCTGAAGTCTGGAATGACAGGTTGCCTACATAAAGTTTGGTTGACATTGTTTGGGTTCCTTTTCCCTAGAAGCTTGAATTAGAAGAAACTTGCGGACTTCGTGGCAGCGAAAGCTGTCCTAATGCTCTATAGAGCGGCTTCAGATTGTATTCACTGCTCCTCAACTATCCCAAGCCGTCGCTGCCAGGCTCCAAGGCGTGGACCGATCAAACAATGATCGCGAAGAGAGCGGACACTGCCTTATAATACACTATTTGGCTGTTTGGTGCACTCTTCCTGTGCGATTAAGTCTCGCGCGCCCTATTTCGACCCGGTCCGTCACCCGGTGGATTCTGCCACGCCGTGCCGCGGCCGCCGGTGCATACGTGCTATACTCAGTGCACGTTTGACTGACGCGCCCACGTTCTTTCGAGTCAAGGTCTCCTACTGGGCACCGACCGCTGTCAAATGAGACAGGGGAAACAACCTGTTGACGCGGGTGGCACCGTACCGAAGGAGGATACTATGACTGGAAGAATTGAAATATTGGCGGCCGCAGGCAAACCCGGCCTCATCACGAGCAATAGCGGTGCCTCCAGGTTCCACTACAGCTACCGACTTCCGTTGGGCAGAATCGACGGGCTGGCCAAGGGCCGGCTGGTGACTTTTGAGCTGGACAAAGGCAGCGCCGAAATGGCGGTCAGTGTTTGTCCGAAGGAACCGGGCCCACCTTCTCCCGGAGAGCAACACGTCTTCCAGCGGGAGATCCGCTACTCGGGCTTCGAGCAGACCAACAACATCCGTACTTACAGGTTCCAGGCGTGGCAGACAGGTGAGGAGAACCAGGAGGCGATCGTCACAGTCGACCTCACTCTGTTTCGCAAACACGGGATCACCTTGCAGGAAGGTCCCGCCCTTTGTCTGCGATTGGTCCAGGATGAGTTACAGCAGACAGGCGCGGGTGAAGTCGTCTGGAAGCGAGCGCTTACCGACAAAGAAATGCTGACCCATCTGGCGATCCGAGCGACCAGGACAAAAAAGCGGATGTGACGCGCCGGCCGCCTCCCAAAGGCGCGCTCGCGAATCAGCACGTCTATCCACATGCAACACAAGATCATCGCCTTCGTCCTCGCCGGGGGCATGGGAAGTCGCCTGCTCCCACTGACGCGGAACCGCGCCAAACCGGCCATATCATTCGGCGGCAAGTACCGAATCATTGATTTCGTGCTGAGCAACCTGATCAATTCAGGCATCCATTCGATCTACGTTTTGGTCCAGTTCAACAGCCAATCCCTGTTGCGACACCTGCGGCACGGATGGCAGTTCGCCAACATACTAAACGACCAGTTCATTATCCCGGTCCCCGCCCAAAAGCGCTCGCCCGACGGAACCTGGTACGAAGGCACCGCCGACGCCGTCTATCAGAATCTGAACCTGATCGATGAGGCAGACGACCGTGTCGTCGCCATCTTCGGGGCCGACCACGTTTACCGGATGGACATCGACCAGATGCTCCAGTTTCACGAGCAGAAAGGTGCAGAGGTTACGGTGGCTGCCATTCCCATGCGGGCGAACCTGGCGTCGGAGTTTGGCGTGCTTGAGACCGACGCGGATGCCGCGATTCTGGGGTTTCATGAAAAGCAGGCTGACGCTCCGAGAATGCCAGGCGAGCCCAATCGGGTCTATGCGTCAATGGGCAACTATCTCTTCTCGGCGCGGACCCTGCTCCATGCGCTTCGCACGGACTCCGAAAGGGAAATCAGCACTCGCGACTTTGGTCGAGATATCCTACCTTCTCTCTTAAAGCACTCTCGGGTGTATGCATATGATTTCCAAACCAACCGCATCCCCGCGGAGCCCGGCGGGTGCGCGGTGTACTGGCGGGACGTAGGCACGCTGCAAGCCTACTATGAAGCACAGATGGACCTGTGCAGTCCTCTTCCGGCGCTCAACCTTTACAACCAGCGGTGGCCCATCCGAACGGCCAGCTACGGCGACCCCTGTGCAAAGTTCACTTGCGATAATGAGGGCCGGGCGGGTCAGGCCGTCAGTTCACTGGTCTCGGGCGGATGTATCCTGACCGGCGCGACCGTCCGAAACTCCGTACTGGGAAGGAATGTCCGCGCGGGCAGCGACGCACTGATAGAAGACTCGATACTTCTTGATAACTGCGTCGTCGGACCCAAAGCCAGAGTTCGCAGGGCCATACTGGATGAAGAGGTTGCCGTGCCGGAGGCGGAGACCATCGGGTACGATCTCAACCGGGATCGGCAAGGTCATTACGTTACCGAGACCGGTATTGTCGTCGTAGAGAACGCACCCCGTAAGCGTGGTTCAGACAACTGAGCAGTTTTGACCAGGAAGGTGAGCAAAACTGAACTGACCTGCCTATCTCTCCTCGCTACAATGGGACTCTTGGACAACAACGAAAGAGCCTGATCGGTCTGTCTAGGGGTTGTCTGGCTCATCCCCGCCGGCCCTCGCGTTGGTAGGATCTTCTCCGGCCGCCTCAGGCCTTAACAGCTATCAAGGAGAACTTAATTGTCGCTATTAGCCTGGATTGTGCTCGGTTTTCTCACTGCCTTTGTCGCCAGCAAGACTATTAACAAGACAAGTGAAGGCCGGGCTCTCGACATCATGATCGGAATTGCGGGTGCGATTTTCGGAGGGTACGCGTTCCAGGCGCTGAGCGCCCCGGGACCGGCGGCTTTCAGTTTTTGGGGCCTTTTTGTCGCAGTAGCAGGCGCCGCGACTTTTTTGGCCATGTACCGGGCCATCTTTCAGGCAAAGTGAAGAGACGTATCCCTTCCTAAAGGAGACTTATGGTTAGTACTCGCACAGTCGTGACATCAGTGGTTTGGGCTCTGCTTCTGGCGCCCCTGATCGCCCAGGATCTCTCCGTTTATCGTGACTTTCAGTTCGGAATGACCCTGGCGGAGGTGGCAAAGCGGGCCGAGGTCAAGTCTTCGGACGTGAAGATTGTTCATGAGCGTCCGGCGGTTATTCAGGAACTGGAGTGGCGGCCGCAGCGCGCTTACGTTTCTTCCAAGGAAACGGACCCGGCCCGGGAAGTTCTCTTCAGTTTTTACAACGGCGAGCTTTTCCGAGTGCTCGTCACTTATGATCAGGAGAGGACCCGCGGGCTAACCGATCAGGACATGGTCGAAGCGATATCAACCCTCTACGGAACACCGACGAGGCCGGCGGGAGACATCGTGCTCTTTTCTTCGTCGCGCGTTTACAACAACAGCGAAAAGGTGATTGCACGTTGGGAAGACTCACAGTACTCGTTCAACCTTTTCCGTGTGTCCTACAATTCGGCCTATGGAATAGCGGCTTTTTCCAAGCGGCTCAACGCCCTCGCCCAGAAGGCGATTATTGAGGCAATGCGGCTGGACGAAAAGGAGGCGCCGGAACGAGAGGTCCAACGCCAGAAAAAGCTGGACGATGAGAACCGCCTGGCACAGGACAAAGCCAGGCCGGGGAACAAAGCTAACTTTCGTCCTTGACCGCCGCGTCCCACGTGGCGGCAGACGAAAAGAGCCGAGCTCAGGCGGATACACCATGGAATTTGACAAAGCATTGGAATTCGCTGTGACTCTAGCCTGGAATGACCTGGGCGCAGGTGACCGGCTACTGTCAGCGCGAGTTGAATATGAATCTAAACGGGGAATCCCGGTTGATTCCTTGACCGTTTGGACACTCCGATCCCAGGGTTACCAGGATCGGGTGTGCGATTACTGGTCGGGCGAATCCACGACCCATCCCGCAGGAATGCTCTTCAACAATCGCTACCACTCCGATACCTTAGCCCAGGCGCTTGGGTTCATCATGAAGAACCAGGACAAGTTCACGCATCCTCCCGATGCCTGGCGTCCCCACTTCGTTATGATCCAACCACCCTCTACGGACCAGGTTGCGCAGGCCACCGCCTGGATGACAGGAGCCCCAGCCGGGAACCGCGCCGCCGGTCCCAGGTCAAAACCAACGCCGCCTCAGCCCGGCCACAACGGAACTGCGTCTCATCCACCGAAGACACGGATAGCCGCTGATGGTCCGTGTCCGCTCGTCGGTAGTCGGTCCGGCTTCCCGAACGGGCCCTGGTGCCGCTAGCCCCGGCGAATCAGTTGCTCGTTCTCAAGACAGGTCGCAGAGGTAAGAGCTCCTATTACGAGCCGGATTGTGGTGACTCACCGCCAAATCGCAGGTCCTAATCAGAAATACGCGATGGAGTAACGAATGAGGAATGATGGTCAAGCAGACCGTATACGGCGAACAGTCTCGTCGAGCCTGGTTGAGCGGAGTAAATCAACCGGCAGACACGGTGGAGGTCACGTTGCGCCTGAAGGGCCCGAGCGTGATATCGGACATGGAGTTCGGGTCTCCGTTGATAACCAGAGACGGCGTGACCGATGCCAAAAAGACTGAGGTGAAGCAAGCGCCTGAAGAACATCGGAGTAGGCAGCAGACTGGTCGGGCATCGGCCCTACTCGGAAGCACCCGCGGCTCGGATGAAGACAAGGAAGTACTGGTACGGGAGAAAGGTGTGTTCCTTCAGGAGCTCCAATCCGTTAGCCCGCATCTGGGCGATTAAGTCTTCTCTCGCGATCTTCATCTCGGGAGGCGGGCCCACCGGCAACTCTCGCTTTTGGAAGTCGATCATGACGACCTGTCCCGTCGGCTTGAGCATCTTCTTCATGAAGTCCAGGTATTTCGTTTGGTTCTCGATGTGATGCCACGTGTCGCAGATGAAGAAGCGATCGATCGAACGGTTGGTCAAAAGCGGATCGTCAGGCGGAGCGAGAACCGTGGTCACGTTCTCCACACCCATATCACGGATCGCCCGGTTCATGTGGATAATCATGTCCGGGCTGACGTCGACTGCATAAACTCGGCCCGTCTCTCCGACGTGTCTCGCCAGGCGAAAGGCGAAGTACCCGGAGCCGGCGCCAATATCGGCAATCCGCTCGCCTTCCTTCAGATCGAGCGCCATGATCACTTCATGGGGTTTCTGGTACTCATCCCTCTTGGGATCCTCGAGAAACGCGATGTAGGCCTGTGAGTTCTGATGGAGCCGGTGCATCTCTTGCGCGCTGGGCTTCGGACTGTCTTGCGCCCAGACAGACACAGCGAAGCAGAGGGCCAGTGTAGAAACAAGCTGTCTCCTCATCGTTGTCCTCGAGCATCAAAACTATCGAACGTCCATATTATCCGCCGCGGCTTTGGTCCACGTCCAAGTGTGACGTTTCTCCTTGGTCCCTGAGATACGAGTAACCAAGATTCCGATGATTCGGGGTTGCGCTCCCGCTCAAAAGAAGCGAGCATGGCGGCTTCAAGAACGGAGAGCAAATGATCGTGAACATCCTGCGCGCATGGATTCTCAACGCAACCACTCGGCTGCTCTCGGCCGAACCGGTTGTTTTGCTCTGCCTCCTTGTGATTGTCCTCGGGATTTGGGCATTCGTGGGAGTCACAGAGGAGGTCCTCGAGGCCGAAACCCAAAGCCTGGATGATCGCGTCTTAGTCGCGTTACGGGAGTCGGGTGACTCCAGAAACCCAGTTGGGCCGGTCTGGCTGGAGCAAACAGCGGCAGAAATCACCGCACTCGGAGGAACAGCCCCACTTACCCTGTTCATTCTGGCCGTGGCTGGCTTTCTCTGGCTCGACGGGAAGCGGGCAATGTTGGTGCTAGTCCTGATATCCGTGGGCGGGGGTGTACTCCTGAGTTTTGGCCTGAAAAACCTGATAGGCCGTCCCCGTCCCTCGGTCGTTCCGCATCTCACGGTCGTCTCGACCGCCAGTTTCCCCAGCGGCCACGCCTTCCTCTCTGCGGTCGTCTACTTGACTTTGGGTATCCTTCTCGCCGCTGCCCTCTCCCGAAAACGCCTCAAGCTGTACATCCTCCTTGTCGCAGTCATGATGACCTTCTTCATCGGCATCAGCCGCGTCTATTTAGGGGTCCACTATCCGACGGACGTGCTGGCAGGTTGGACCGGTGGAATTGTTTGGGCCCTTTCCTGCTGGGTGGTCGCCCGCTTGCTCCAGCGCCGGGGCACTGTTGAATCGGACGAGAAAGCGCTCCCCGAGCCCGAGTAGGCTGCAAACCGAGCCGCGCGCGAGAGGAGGGTGTCGAAAATGTTCACTTATCTGTGTATTCGGCTCCATTAGGAGCCGGATGTTTATAGAATCGACAAGGCCGCATAGTGCGCCCTGTAGGGGCGCGATGTGCTGAAGTCTCAATAACATCGCGCTCCTACAGGGCGCCTGAGGCGGTAAGGCCGGGAGTCTATAAACATCCGGCTCCTACGGAGCCGAACGACTTTTTCAACACCCGCGAGAGGCGGCGGAAGAACTATCCTTGAGGTTCGGGACAATCTCCAGCTCGTTCGCAGTGAGGACACTTCTGCCCCGCCTCCCTCCACTTGAGGAATTGCTGAAAATGTTCAAGGACGTCGTCGACATCCATCGGACACCGCTTAAGAAAATGCATTAGCGCTTTCAAGCGTCGGACAGTGTCCAATTCCAGGTCGTGCTCGATTCGGCAAGCCTCGATCGGCGTGATCTTCCTGTCGATTCCGAGTACCTCGGACAGGAAGCTCTCGGTCACCGCGTAGCGCTCGAGCAGGTCGTCCGCGATCGCCCGGCCTTTCTTCGAAAGGCCGACCTCCCCGTATGCGCTGTGTCTCACCAATCCCTTCTCTTTCAGAGAAAGAATCGCCTCTGTGACACTGGGCATTCTGACCCCTAAGGTGTCCGAAATTGCTTTGACTCGCGCGCCCACGCCGGCGTCACCTTCGAGCGAGGCTATGGTTTTCAGATACATTTCCAGGCTCGGAGAAAGTCTACCCTCTTCTGTTCTCTTCGCTTTGCCTGGCCGCCGATCCTTCGGTTTCATAAGGACCCTTTTAGGGCACCCTAACTTATATGCCGACGGGAGTCCTCCTGTCAACGATTGCCTCTTGACAAACGCCCGAGCGAGGCATAAAAGTTAGGGCCACCTAATTAGGGCACGAACCGAGGGAAAGAGCAGGGTGGCTCGCGAGAGAAATCTGGAATCGCGCCGTGCACATGGCGCGATTCCAGAGGTGAACGGGCGGACTGTCAGGGCTCCAGGCGGAAATTGGAGTCTTTTTTTAGCGGCAAAGTTAGGTTTGCCTAACTCTGTAAGGAGAAACAGAGATGTCTCAAGGAGTTAATCGTTATGGGTTCGGTTTTTCGCTGTTGCTTTTAGCCCTTTTGACGGTTGCTGCGTTTCCTCAAAGTTCGGAGGACTCCGCGAAGGGTAGTCTTCCAGCGGCAGAACAGCTAAAGCCTTCCTCAAATTCGAGCGACCACGGGGTCGTGAGCGGCCAGGTCAAAGACCCGAGCGGCGCAGTCGTCCCCGGCGCGCGGGTCAAGCTGAGCGAAGTATCCGGCCGCTTTGAGCAAAGGGTTTCAACGGACAGCCAGGGAGTCTTTCGCTTCAAGGACTTGCTGGAGGGTAATTACAGACTCTCCGTCAGCAATACCGGGTTCAGTCCGGTAGTACGCAGGCTGTCGCTGCAGTCCGGCAAAGAGCACCGTACAGATGTCTCCCTGGAGTTGGCCGCACTTGCCGAAGAGATGGTGGTTTCGGCGCCGAGTATCGCACCGATTCCCGAGAGTATCCCGGGCAGCGTGAGCGTGTTGGATGCGCGAAGCCTTCAGAGCAGCCGCGTCTTCACAACCAGCGAGGCACTACGCAAGGTTGCAGGCGTTAATGTGCGTGACGAAGAAGGGTTCGGTCTTCGTCCGAATATTGGCATCCGGGGCGTCAACCCTACGCGGTCGAGCAAGGTACTGTTACTCGAGGACGGTATCCCGCTCTCCTATGCACCATACGGGGACAACGCTTCCTATTACCACCCGCCGATCGATCGATTCGAGAGTGTCGAAGTGTTGAAAGGAGCAGGCCAGATCCTCTATGGCCCTGCCACCGTAAGTGGCGTCGTGAATTACATCACTCCTTCCCCCCCCGACACTCCCTCCGGGTCGGTGACTCTTATCGGCGGCAATCGCGACTACTTGAATGGCCATTTGAGATGGGGCGGTACTTGGCGCGGGACAGGCCTGCTTGTGGACTTAACCAGAAAACAGGGCGAAGGGGCAAGGGAAAACCAGCGTTTTGGACTGAGCGACATCAACATGAAGCTAGTCACCACCCTGAACGCGCGCCAATCGTTGATCCTGAAAGGCAACTACTACGGCGAGGACTCGAACGTCACTTACTCGGGCCTTCGGGAGGACGAGTACCGCCAGAATCCGCGTCAGAACCCTTTCCGCAACGATTTCTTCTATGGTGACCGCTACGGCGCCTCAGCCACGCACTCCGTCTTCCTTAAGAACACCATGACGATCACGACGAACGTGTATGGCGCAATCTTTCAGCGGCACTGGTGGCGCCAATCCAGCAATTCCAGTCAGCGGCCAAACGATAGTTCCGACCCTGCCTGCGGCGGTATGGTGAACCTCAACACGACATGTGGTAACGAAGGACGGCTTCGCCGTTACACGACCTGGGGAGTCGAGCCTCACCTGCGCTTCACCCACGGGCTTTTCCGAATCAAAAACGAGACCGACTTCGGATTCAGAATCCACTTTGAAAATCAGGACCGCCGGCAGGAAAACGGCACCAGCCCCAATTCCAGAACGGGAACCATCGTTGAAAGCAACGTGCGAAAGAACCAGGCTTTTTCGGCGTTCGTGCAGAACCGGTTTTCGAGTGGTAAGTTGGCGGTAACACCTGGCGCCCGCATAGAACGCATCAATTACGAGCGAACGAACAATCTCGCTAACGGAGGCGCAGGGGTCACGGGCCGCACGGATCTAACGCAAGTTGTCCCGGGTCTCGGGATAGCTTACAGCGTTCGGGACGATTTGACCGTGTTTGGGGGGATCCATCGCGGTTTTGCTCCTCCGCGCACCGAAGACATCATCAATAACACGACTGGCGGCGCAATTGATCTCGATCCGGAGTTGAGCTGGAATTACGAGCTTGGATTGCGCGGCCGCCTGCATCCGGGGGCAGGATTGGAAGCAACCCTGTTCAGGATGGACTACGAAAACCAGGTGGTCCCTGCGAGCCTTGCCGGCGGCGTGGGGGCCCTGCTGACCAATGGTGGCCAGACTCTACACCAGGGAATAGAGCTCGCGGGCCGCTTCGATCTGGGCACCGTCCTGGGAGCACGACAAAACGTCTACTTCAGGACGGCGTACACCTACGTGCCGGTTGCCGAATTCACCGGCACTCGATTCAGCTCGGTCCCGGGATTCCCGGAGGTCAGCGTGACCGGCAACCGCCTGCCCTACGCTCCCAGACACCTGATCACGGCGACGGTCGGATACCTGCATCCCCGCGGTGTCGACGCTCTTTTGGAAGCGGTCTATATCGGCGATCAGTTTGGAGACGATCTGAACACGATTGTCCCGACACCTGATGGCCAGCGAGGCCTGATCCCGGCCCAGACGACCTGGAATGCGACGATAAACTACCCGGTCGAGTCCCTTCGTACGACGCTCTTCGTAACCATCAAGAACCTTCTCGATCGGACATTTATTGTTGACCGGGCTAGAGGAATACTGCCGAGCAGCCCTCGTCTGGTCCAGGCGGGCATGCATATTCACTTTTAAACGGGTGACTAATTTTGTTGATTGGAGCAACGCGACCCGCGCGTGATCACCGATCAGGCACGAGCCGGTTGCTCCCACAAAACCGTGGTGTCCTCCTGCTCTATGTTCTACCTGATCTCCATCATTCCAGGGTCAGGCGCGATCTGAACAAATCCCGGGTAAGCCTCCATTCCATGCTCGCCGAGGTCGAGCCCGTCACGCTCTTCCTCTGCCGAGACCCGGATACCGAGTGTCGCTTTGAGAGCCAGCCAGGCAAGACCCGACATGGCGGCCACGAAAGCGCCGACCGCCAGGATTCCCAGCAACTGAACACCCAGCAGGCGAGCACCGCCACCGTAGAAAAGCCCGTTTTTCAAGTCGAAGAGCCCGACTGCCGCCGTTCCAAACACTCCGTTGATCAGATGAACGCTGAGCGCGCCGACTGGGTCGTCGACCCGGATCTTGTCGAAAAACAGTACCGCATAGACAACCAGAATTCCTCCGATCACGCCGATACAGACCGAACCGAACATAGAGACTGCGTTGCACCCGGCGGTGACGGCGACCAGACCCGCAAGGGTGCCGTTCAGTATCATGCTCAAGTCCGGCTTGCTGAGCACCAAATAGGACACGATGGCAGCGGTGAGGCATCCGGCCGCCGCCGCCATATTGGTCTTCAGAGCAATATTGGAGACCGCCAAAGGATCAGCAGCCATCGTGCTCCCCGGATTGAATCCGAACCACCCCAACCAGAGGATGAGAGTACCGAGCGTGGCGAGGCTCATATTGTGGCCCGGAATCGGCTTAATCTTTCCGTCGTTCCTGTACTTCCCCGCGCGTGGCCCGAGAATGATGGCCCCCAGCAGGGCTGCCCATCCTCCAACGGTGTGCACGACGGTTGACCCGGCAAAATCGACAAACCCGAGTCGTGACAGCCACCCGCCACCCCAGGCCCAGTGACCGACGATGGGGTAGATCAGGGCTACGAGGATGAAGGAAAAGACCACGAAACTGAAGAACTTGATCCGCTCGGCCACAGCACCACTGACAATGGTCGCTGCGGTTCCCGCGAAAACGAGCTGAAAGAAAAACTTTGCTGCGAGGGGCACGCCAGTCCAGCTCAAGGCCGAGAAGACACCCGAATAGGAGTTCCCTGTTGCCGGACTGTTATCCGCGCCCGTGAGAAACCATCCACCCAGCCCGAGGAAGCCTGTGCCATCACCGAACATCAACCCGAAGCCGATGACCCAGAAAGCAATCGAAGAGACAGCAAACACGATGAAATTCTTAGCCAGGATATTGACGGCGTTCTTAGCCTGGCACAAGCCGGTCTCCAATAAGGCAAAACCGGCGTTCATGAAGAACACCAGGAAAGCGGTGATCAGAACCCACAACGTGTCGAGAACAACTTTTGTTTCCACTTTTCCTGCTCCTTTCGATAAAAAGCAAAAGCACTGTTCTCTGCGGAATAAGCAACGTCCGGTCCAGATCTCGAAACCCGCCTTGGAGTGTCCGTATCTCCTTGTTTTCAGTTGCTATATGGTTATCTACATTTCGTTTTTGCAAACCGATGGTATTACAATTTTGGAAGGCTGAGCCTATTGTCCGACAATTCTGGAGCCCCCGCCGGTGGGGACGATCTCAAAGCCCCTGGGAGCGCAGGCATCTTGCCTGCACTGGGGCCGCAG
>Ga0105104_10000867_pt1 | contig 23411 bp, 24 predicted proteins | sample PPLLaktember2015_3_FD_87034 | JGI IMG/M metagenome (GOLD analysis project Ga0105104, IMG submission 87034) | Freshwater sediment microbial communities from Prairie Pothole Lake near Jamestown, North Dakota, USA - PPLs Lake P7 Core (6) Depth... | ecosystem: Environmental > Aquatic > Freshwater >...
AACGACTGCCGCCATAACTCCGAGAAGCCCTATCATTATTGAGGCCGCAAGAAGCTGACGAGTAAACAGGTGCCTGGCGCCGCGCCTTCGCTCGATATGTTCGACTTCGCCTGTAACGAGGCGATTGTTGAGCAATTCTTTGATGCCTGAAATAAGCTGGGCGGGCGGCTCGGCGGGCGGCAATGAAGATACAAGTATCTGGCATCTTTCAAGCTCTTTTAGACGCTTGGCTATGGCCGGGTCTTCACTGACTAATCGCTCTACCTTAGCGCAATCATCCTGCGAAAGCTCGCCGTCTATGTAACTATTCAGTAATTCGTCTGTCTTTTGGTCTTTTTCGTACTTCATAAGGCCTCCAATATCTGCCTCAACGCTGCCCTGGCACGACTCAGCCGGCTTTTTACCGTCCCAAGCTCCATTGCCAGTACCTCCGCGATTTGAGCATAATCCATACCTTCGATATCCCGCAGGACTATGATGGTCCTGTGCTCATTTTCGAGCATTCCCAGCGCCTTTTGAACAAGCTCGCATAATTCCCTGTTTTCGGCGATTTCCGACGGGTCCGGCGTTTTATCATCCAGAAGCGCCGCGGCAAGGGTCTGGCCTGCCTGCTCGTCGGCCCCCGCAACAGGGGCGTCAATCGACGTGAAACCCGCTATTGACTTTCTCTTGCGGTAATTCAGCGTCAGGTTCACCGCTATGCGAAACGCCCAGGTGTAAAAGGAGCTGCGGTTCTCGAACTTTTCAATGTTCTCTAATATTTTGACAAACGTATCCTGAGTAAGTTCCGCCGCGTCGTCGGGATTTACGCAAATCTTCAAAATAACGTTATAAATGCGGCCCTGGTACTTGCCAATGAGCCGTTCTATGGCCTTTGAATCGCCATGCCGCCATTTTTCGACCAAAACAGCGTCTTCCGCGTTTATATGCCGACCTTGCTCCACTAAATCCAATCCTTATCAGACCTGTTTTTAACCTTAAAATACCCCCCGCCTGCTACACAAAAACCGCTAAATTCGACGCCTATAATCGCAGATTACCCCACTTTGGTCAATTGAATTTGCTTTTCCCATCTGCAAAAGACATAATGCCATTTGTCATTCTGAGCGAAGCGAAGAATCTCTCTGGTGCGATGGCCGGATGTTTCGCTTCGCTCAACATGACAATACATAATCGGTCAGTTTGAGTAATGAGGTAAATACCCGCTGAGTAAAACGTATCCGTTTTCGGTTACGAGAACGTCGTCTTCGATGCGGATGCCGAGTTTCCCGGGGATATAGACGCCTGGTTCGATGGTAATAACGTCGCCTGGCTGTAATAAGCCCTGTGATTTATTGGAGATAACAGGCAATTCGTGAACCTCAAGACCCAGGCCGTGACCGGTGCCGTGGCCGTAAACTGGAAGACCCGTTTTTCTTATGGCTTGTCTTGATGCTTCGTCAACCTTTCTGACATCTACGCCTGCCCTTACCATTTTCAAGGCGGCTTCCTGCGCCTGCTCAACAGCGGCGTATGCTTTTTTATATAGCCGGTTTGGTTTTCCAATTGTGAAACATCTGGTTATATCACAGCAGTAGCCATTGAGCCGGACGCCGAAATCGACAAGAATCGAATCGTTGTTACGCAGCTTTCTGGTCGTTGGTCGATGATGAGGTCTTGAGCCGTTTGGGCCGAAAGCTACTATGGTTTCAAAGGCGTTTCTGCCGCCCAGTTTGCGAATCTCTAAATCGAGGATACCGGCCAGCTCGTTTTCCGATATGCCGGGTCGAGCGTGCTTTCGAGTACTTTTAAATGCCTGGGCGGCTATTTTAGCCGCTGAGCGGATTGCCGCAACCTCATAATCGTCTTTTATGCGCCTGAGCGTTTCGACGATATTTCCGGCCGATATAACCCGACCCGTCAATGATTTTTTCAGACCATCGAATTCAGCTATTGTCGTTGATTTCTCAACCGCGATTTTTTTTATTCGCTGTTTTTGAAGTAAATCCCCGACCGTTTTAATCATCGCGTCCTTGCGAACGATAATCCGGCATCTCGGCGTGCCTCGACATTCCAGTTTTGCCTGCTCGATGTATCTGCTGTCGGTAACGAGGATGACCTGCGGCGCGGGCTGGAAGCCCGCGACACGAACAATCGCCCAACTGTCGTCGCCCATAAAGCCGGTAAGCCAGGTAACATTAGCCGGCTTTGTAACGATAAAACAATCGACCTTCAGTAATGATAAGCTGTCCCCGATTCTTTTTAGCCGGACCGCCATTGCTAACCTTTCGCGAGTTTATAAATAACATTGGTCGTCAGCATCGAAAGCATAATCGCGCCGGCGAAAACGTATATCCCAATCGCGGCGTTGGCGTCGGCGACGTCGCCCGCCTTTATCAGGACTATCAAAACCGCGACCACAAAAACGTCAAGCATCGACCATCGGCCCAAGACCTCGAGTGAGTCCAGGTACCTGCTGCGTTTGTCTTTTGCAAGCGGGATAAACCAGATACCCATCAGACCGAGAAGCTTGGCCGTCGGGAAAATCATCGAAAAGAAAAATATTACGCCGGCCAGAAAATGATGATTCGATTTCCAAAGCTCCATTATCCCCGCCCATATCGAATAGGTGCTTGTAAAAAATATCACTTTTGTCAGTTCAAGCGTCGGCAGCGACCAGCCCGCTATCAATAATCCCAGCGCAATGAGAATCAATGCCGGCATATACCAGTGCCGCCTCTTAATCGCCATCAATGACTGCTTCTCAGGCATCGCTAACGACTCCCCTTTTTAAATTCCTCCGCGGTCGCCAGAAGCTGCCATTGTTTTATATCATTCTTTTTGACGAAATTCTTCGCGACCTCGTGAATATCCTCCAAACTTCTTCCGTGCATCATCCCGAAAAGATTATAAGGCCAGCCGTCGAACGTTTTTCTTTCATAACAATGGCTTACATTTCCCGCCCCGGCAAGCGACTTTCCAAGCTGCTCAATCCTGTCGGGCCCTGCTTCGCAGGCAAACATCGCGTTTGCGACAAATCCCAGCTTACGATGACTCGCAACCGCCCCCAGCCGGTAAATCGCTCCCTCATCTATCAATTTTTTAATGCGGGTCAGTACCTCGTCAATTGATAATTCATCGTTACAAAGAATATCAAATGGCTCCGCGGCCGCCTCCAGACCTCGATATAACTTGTGCAAAATCTGCTTATCCGTCTCATCGAGCGATACCTGTTTATAATGGTTAATCGCCTTATCTGAAGTCAATAATCGCGTGCCGTCGCTTTCAGCGTCGAAGCGAACGTCTAATTTGAAAATCTTTATAGCGGGCAAACTATGAAAAGCGGTGCCGAACCGTTTCGACAAATTCGCCAAAATCGCTTCAACCTGCTCTTCGAAATCGGCCCTTAGCGTAAACCAGAGATTATAATGATGCTGCCTGAGGTAATTATGCGAAACGCCCTCCATCGCATTGACCGCCGCGACAACTTCTTTGAGATTATCCTGCCCGACATGCGCCGCGACAAGCGTGCTGTGATTGCCGATAGCCCGCCAGTTTATGACCGCCCCGATTCGTCTGATGACCCGTCTTTTTACAAGGTCCTGTGTCCGCTCTAATACCTGCTGCTCATCAACCCCAAGCGATTTGGCTGCTTCAGCGAATGGTCTGCGGCAAACCGCCAAACCCATCTGTAAATTATTACAAAGTTTTTTCTCAAACGCAGACAAATTTTCCATCATCTGCGAGACCTCGCCGGCACATAGCCGCACACCGGGTCTCCCGCCATATAATTGCCGTAAATCGCCATTGCCCGCGCCTTGCAGCCGCCGCATAAGCCCACGTATTCGCACTGGGCGCATTTGCCTGTCATCGCCGATTCATCGCGAATCTCATTGAGGAATTTCGACTTGAGCCATATCTTGCCGAAATTGAAATTGTTTTCGACGAGGTTGCCCGCCGAGATATCCAGGAATCCGCATATCTGCACGTCGCCCGTCCAGCTTATAAATCCGAAACCTTTACCCCCCATACAACCTTTGCTCTCCGCGACAAGCCCCTTGTCCTTTGCCTGCTGACAAATCCTCGCGAAAGAAGGCCCGCACGTTACCCGCACGTCGATATCGCCCTTCATTTTTATCCGCAACAGTTCGTTCAATAAATACTCGTATTGAATCGGGTCCAATACGGCGTCGTCGAGCTCCGCGCCTCTTCCCGTCGGCACAAGAATAAACGGGTTGAAGGTTTTTGCGCCTAAGCGTTTGACAAGCTCGGATATACCGATGATTTCGCCTGAGTTGATTTTGCTGATTGTGGTATTTATCTGGAAAGGCATCTTCGCTTTTCGGGCAACCTGGGCCGCGTTGATTACCGCGTCAAAAGCGCCCTCGCTTTGTCTGAATTTGTCGTGCGATTCCGCCGATGAGCCGTCGATGCTGAAAGATAGCGCCGAAACACCCGCCTTTTTCAGCCGGGCTATTGATTCATCGTTTATCATATAGCCGCAGGTCGCCATCACCACCCGCAGGCCCCTTTCTTTGGCGTATTCGATAATCTCGAATAAATCGGGTCTCTCCATCGGCTCGCCGCCTGTTACTATCAGCACGGGCTTGGCAAATTTCGCGATTGACGCGATTATTTTTTTGCATTGCGATGTGCTTAATTCCTCACCGCCCCCAGGCCCCGCGTTTGCCCGGCAGTGCTTGCAGTTATACCGGCAGTGCCTTGTTATCTCAAAGGCGATAAGCCGGGGTTTGAGTGATTCATCCAACATTCTTCTGGCCGGATGCCGTTCTTTGACCGCTATATGCCCCATTTCTCGCACAGGATGCCTCCTTACGCTTTTGGCCGCGTGTGCCGCGCCGCGGGCGGTTCTATGAAGTGTTTTTGCCCTGGTTATCTGCTTTTGTCTCGCCATAGCCGTAACTTTAGCCAATTCCAATCCAACAGTCAATATGTCAATTTTAATACGTTCTGCGTGCTTTGCGGTGCGAAACACCCCCCCAAATCCCTATGCTATAGGGGATTTTACTATCGTCCAAAACGAATTATATTGCCGAATCATAAGAAAAAATATAAAATTAACGCGCTCTATTATGAAAATTCGTGAGGTTATCAAAATGATAGAAGCCGACGGCTGGTTTATGGTGACGACCAAAGGCAGCCACAGGCAGTATAAACACCCGCAAAAAACCGGTCGGGTTACTATCGCGGGCAATTTAAATCATGACTTGGCGCCAGGCACACTAAATAGCGTATTAAAGCAGGCGCATTTGAAGAAAAGAGGATAAAGTTATGTATCGTTTCCTGGTAGTTATTGAAAAAGCAAACGGAAACTACTCTGCGTATTCCCCCGACCTTCCCGGCTGTGTTGCAACCGGTCAAACCAAAGATGACGCAGAAAGCAATATTATGGAAGCGATCCAGATGCACATTAAAGGCCTTCTCGAAGACCAGCTCCCCGTCCCCGAGTCCCACACAACCGCTGAGACCATCGTCATCAAATAAAAACCCGCGGATTAGTCATTCAGTTTCTTCGCAAGCTCTTTGGCGAAGTAGGTGATGATGATATCTGCGCCGGCGCGTTTGATTGAGGTCAGGACAGCGGTCATCGCTGCGTCTAAATCGATGTGGCCTGCGGCGGCAGAGGCGTGGACCATCATATATTCGCCGCTGACGTTATACGCCGCTATCGGGCAATCGAAACGCTGACGGGCGCGATAGATAATATCCAGGTAAGGCAGCGCCGGCTTAATCATCATGATATCGGCGCCTTCCTCGATATCCAGCGCGATTTCCGCAAGCGCCTCGCGAGCGTTGGCCGGGTCCATCTGGTAACTCCTGCGGTCGGCAAGGCCCGTCGTAACGTCCGGGGAAGATTCGGCAGCGTCCCTGAAAGGCCCGTAAAAAGCCGACGCGAATTTGGCCGCGTATGACATTATCGCAACATCGGGAAAACCGTTCTTTTCAAGACACTGGCGAATTGCCCCAACACGGCCGTCCATCATATCCGACGGGGCCACGATATCAGCGCCGGCCTGGGCGTGCGATAGCGCGACCTTGGCCAGTAATTCACAGGTGGCGTCGTTATCGATTTTGCCGTTTTTTATCAGGCCGCAATGCCCCGTATCGGTATATGCGCAAAGGCAAACGTCGGTTATGACAATCATTTCCGGAACCGCCTCTTTAATTTGCTTTATGGCAAGCTGGACGGCCCCGTTTTCAGACCAGGCCTCGGAGCCGGTCTTATCCTTTTTCGTGGGCTGTCCGAAAAGCAATACCGCCGGGATACCAAGTTTTGCCGTCTCCTGTGCTTCTTTAGCCACTGTATCCGACGAAAAATGGAAACAGCCCGCGAGTGTCCTGATTGGTTCTTTAAGCCCTTTGCCGTTGCGGACAAATAACGGAAACACGAGGTTATCGACGCTAAGCGTCGTCTCGCGTACTAAGCGCCTCATCGATTCGCTTTTTCTCAGCCGACGCAACCTGTTATCTGGAAAACCCATAATCTCACCTCACCGAATCAGTTTTTCTCTGCGCAGCATCCCTTAGGGAGTCATCAATCAGTTCTTGACCCCTTCGACATCGGCTATACAATAACACTGATTATAGCAATTGAAAAGGCCATTTTAACGTCAAAAACTTCAGGAGAAAGATATGTTTGAAGAACAGCCGCAGCAGCAGGATTCCGTTATTCACACGGTCAGAATCGGTATGGCGTTTATCCTCCTGGCTTTGGCTGTGCCGCTGGGCATCTGAGTTATTTCTTTGGTCAACGCAAGTATTAACGACGAGAAAACCCCCGCCCCCGAAATTGTGACGGAAATCAGCGTCAGTGAATTTGTTGGATTGTTCTACAAACCGATTTCGGTATCGGTCAGGTAGCAAGCCGGTTCTAAAACCCAGTTTTTGATGTCCGGGTCGGAACCGAGAAAGCGGTAATTGCCCTTGCATAGCTCGAACCACTTGCATTTTAGACAGCGCTTGTCGGCGTACTTGGTTTTATTTCGGAGCTTTTTAAGCACCGGCTCATCCTTGTTGGTCCAGATTTCCTTCATGCTTTTCTGTGTAACGTTGCCCAGCGGGTAATTTCGCCAGAACTGGTCGGCGTAAACGGTCCCGTCCCAGCCCACGCAGGCGATTCCCTGTCCTATCCGATTGCCGCCGTTGGCAAGAAGGAGTTTCTTTTGCTGCTCGATATCTTTTCCCTGCTGTTGCATTTTCACCAGCAGGTATGGCCCGTCGGCGTGATTACCCACGGAAAGGACTTCGTCCAATAGCCCGATGCGGACAAAATCGTCGGTTTTCTCGATAACGGTATCGATGGCGGTCCGCGTTTGAGCGGTTGTCATAACCTGCGACTCAATCTGTGTCGCCCGGCCGGACCTTATCAAATGATAAAAACATACGCGCCTTATCCCCTTGGCAGAACAAATATCGAAAACCTTCGGAACCTCGTTTCTGTTCGACGCGGTTATCGTAAAACGCAATCCCGTCCGGATTTCGGCCTTGCGGCATCTCTCGAAGGCCGCCATAGTCGCGGCGAAACTTCCCTGCTTATGACGGAACTCATCGTGAAATTCCTCGTCGCCGTCAATCGAAATACCGACGTAGCTTACGCCCAGCTCCTTGATTTTCGCCGCGGCTTTATCGTCAATCAGCGTTCCGTTTGTGGAAATAACCGTTCGTAAGCCCAGCCGTTTGGCTTCCGCCATAAGCTCGAACAAATCGGGTCTCAATAACGGCTCGCCGCCTGAAAATAAAAGTACCGGGGCGTTGATTTCAACTATACTGGCTATGAATTTTTTGGCTTGTTCGGTCGAAAGCTCCGGGTCGCAACGCTTCGAGTTCGACGACGCGTAGCAGTGAAGACATTGAAGATTGCACTTGCTGGTGCAGTTATAAACCACGATAGGGCCTGTCGATTCGGTATGTGCGTATCTCAATTCATCGGATACCCCCGAAAGGCCGCAATACATCTTCGATATATTTATCATTTAATTAAAACGCCTCCATAGCACTTAACATTCCGTCAATTGTGTGTTCAGACGCCTCAACGTCGATTTTAACACCGGATTCCCTTAATCTTTTGGATGTAACAGGACCGACCGAGGCAATTTTTACATTACTTAGTTTTACGGCTTCTACGGGTATTTGTTCAAAAAAGCACGTTACCGCAAACGGGCTTGCGAACGTTATCCAGTCGATTCGTTTTTCATTGAGCATTTCGGTTAATTGCTTTACGTCGCAAAGGTTTTTCTCGTGCGTGTATATAGGCACATCATCGACAACCGCCCCAGCTTCCTGTAAAAGCCCCGGCAATTCTTCACTGGCTAATTGCGAACGCATAAGCAGGATTTTTCGTCCCTGCAGGTTGGCAAAATCCATAAGCCCTTTGGCGAGGTCCTTGCTTGTAAACGACTTAGGCACAAAATCCGCTTTTATACCGGATTGCGTTAGTGTTTCAGCCGTCCGCGCCCCAAGTGCGGCAACCTGGGCAGAGCCGAAAACCCGGGCGTCCTTGCCTAACTTGCCAATCGCCTCGAAAAAGGTCTCCACTCCGTTTGGGCTTGTCAAAATTATCCAGTCGAAACTGTTAATACGGGCAAGTGTCTTTACAAAAACGTTCGAGTCGGTAAACGTCCTGATTTTTGTAACGGTCATCTCGATTGGTACTGCCATTCTATCTGAAACTTTGGCAGATGACTGGGCATTGCCCTCGGCGTCTCGTGTAATAACAATGGTTTTGCCGAATAAAGGCATCTTTGAAAGCCATTCGAGCCGCGTATCTCCCGCCGCCGTAGGCCCCACGAAAATCAGCGCCGGCGGCTCGATATGATTCCTGGCGCAGCTTTGGGCGATTGTGCCTAAAGTCGCCTTTGTAGTCCTCTGGCCTGGCATACTCGCGTTGGCTATTACCGCCGCCGGCGTATCTTTCGGCCTGCCGTTTTCAATCAACTGGTTGGCGATAAAATCCAGGTTGCCAATCCCCATATAAAAAACAATCGTACCCTGAAATTGCGCCAGCAATTTCCAGTCGATGCTTGTTTGCTCTTTGCCGTCGGCCTCGTGACCGGTAACAAACATAACATCCGATGCGAGATTCCTGTCTGTCAGCGCCACCCCCGCGTAACAGCTCGCCGCCAGCGCCGCCGTTACCCCCGGCACCGGCTCAAAATCTATCCCCGCCTCGGTTAATACAACCGCTTCCTCAGTGCCTCGACCGAAAATATACGGGTCGCCCCCCTTAAGCCGGACGACGGATTTTCCCTCGTTGGCCTTTTCCACAATCAGCTTATTAATTTGCTGCTGCGTCAACGACTCCGGCCCCGCGCGTTTGGGCGACGCTATCAGCTCCGCGTCCGGCCGCGCGTATGATAACAGCGCGGGGTTTGCCAGCTTATCGTAAATTACGCAATCGGCCGACTTTAACAGCTCAAGACCGCGAACCGTAATCAGGTCAATGCGACCGGGACCCGCTCCGACTAAATATACCTTGCCTTTCTTTCTCGTTTCATCCATATGATTCGGTAATTATATACTTGTTCTTTTATCTTAGCCACCCTTATTTTTATATCGAGAACAAACCTCATCACAGGAAGGTAAAAACTAAAAAGGGGTATATGAAAACGGAGTATTAGAAAATGGGCAGCTATCATGGTCCAAAAGTCAGATTAACAAGACGTGTCGGCGTCGCGGTCGCGATGACGCCCAAGCATTTGAAACAGGAACAGCCGACGCGACCCGGTATGCACGGTAAACGCCGGCCCAGGCAAAGCTTGTATGGCAGGCAGTTAGCCGAAAAGCAAAAACTGATGGCCTTTTTCGATATCCGCAATACCCAGCTCAGGCGCTACGTCCAGTTAAGCGCAGCCGAAAAACGCTTCACTACCGAAGCCCTTATGGAGCTGCTCGAAAGACGCCTCGATAACGTCATCAGAAGGATAAGATGGGCAAGGAGCATCTGGCAGGCGAGAGAAATTGTCTCCCACGGCCATTTTCACGTCAACGGCAGAAAGGTCGATTTGCCCAGTTTCGAGGTCAAGCCGGGCGATAAAATCACCGTCAAAGACACGAGCAAGGAGTTCATCAAACAATGCGCAACCGATGCCGAAGGCACCGGCTTCGAAGTCCCCGGCTGGCTGACCGTTGACCCCAATGCCCCAGCCGCTTCAGTTGTCCGTATGCCCGCACCCGAAGAAATCAAATACCCCTTCGAAATCGACTTAGGCAAAGTCATCGAATTCTACACAAGGTGAAGCCCCCTTGGGGCGGAATCCCCTTGGGATAACGTCTCACTTACCGGACTATAAAATATTTTCCTACACGATAAATACCGTTGTTCTACTGGGTAATTTCTCTTTGCCAAAACGCCGAAATAACATAATTGCCCGTAACAGCGGGACAAATGTTAAAACCATGTTATTAAAGGAGATTGTAAAAATGAAAAAGTTAATCGCATTGTTGGTTGTACTGGCGTTACTGACCATTTGCTCGGCGTCGCAGGGCTACATCCTCGTCTATAAGATGACAAGCACCGTCAAATGCGTTTATGAAGACGTTAATACGGTGGGCAACGTCAAAATCAAAGGGGTGCTGGCCGTCGATATCGACGACTCCAGTCAGACCGCGGTCGATATGCAAATGGTGCTTTACGGCAAAAACGTCGATGCGAACCTGATTTACTACGTCGAGGATTTCTCGGGAAACGCGGACCTTGCGTGGGTGGAAGAAGGCGCGTATCTGACCCTTTATTTGACCAACCACCGGGAACAATTTTATTATGATGTCTGGCTGACCGGCAAGATTAAGCAGAAAAACGTCGGCTTGGGCGACGATGATTTGAAAAACGCCCCGTCCTCGCTGAAGGGCTCCTGGGCCTCGACCAGCGGCCTGCTATTGGACGACAGCCAGTCAATGTTCGGCTCCGGCAAAGTTTCTTTGACGTTCGACAAAACCCGGACTATTAATGCAAACACCCTGTCTTCCGAAGTTGCCGAGGTCATAACCGCGGTTGTAAATGAGTTGATTGATAAACAATACGAGCAGTCGGAAATTCCGTAATACCGGCAGTTTAGCAGACACAAGGCGATTTTGCCGGAAAATAAGGTAAAGTCGCCTTTTTTATTTTTAATCTTTGATTTTTGATTTTCTTTGATAGCATTCTTCCATAATCGCCGCAGTCGCCGTCGCTCCGAATCTCGTACAGCCGACCTCGCGCACCCTCAGCGCCATATCGAGGTCCCGCACGCCGCCGGCGGCCTTGACCTGCACCTTCTGCGATACCGCTGACCTCATAAGCTTCAAATCATCTATCGTAGCGCCGCTTCCGGCAAATCCAGTCGATGTCTTGACCCAGTCGGCCCCCGCCTCCTCGCAGATTTTGCACGCGGTCTTTTTCATCTCGTCGGTCAGGTAAAAATTCTCGAGGATTACCTTCACCAGCACCTTATTTTTGTGCGCAATATCCACAACCGCTTTTATATCATTCTTAACGTAATCAAAATCCCCGCTCTTGAGTTTGCCTACGTTTAAAACCATATCAAGCTCAAGGGCCCCGTCCTTAATCGCCAGTTGCGCCTCGAAAACCTTCGTCTCGGTCTTGTTGTAGCCGTGCGGAAAACCAATCACCGTCGTCGGCTTGACGTCCGTCCCTTTTAACTGCTTTGCCACCAGCACAAGAGCCGAAGGCGCACAGCACACCGTCGCAGTGTTATATTTTTTCGCAACCTCGCATCCCTTTATAATCTCTTCTTCCTTCAGTTCGGGCTTTAAAAGCGAGTGGTCTATCATTTTCGCGATATCTTCACACGACCATTGCATAATTAGCTTACCTCTTCTCTCGATTGCCTAAAATTCTTGCCGGCAGAAACAAAATCGATTTAATCAAAGCCAAAAACGCCTCCGCCGCTATCCCCACAATCCGAAACGGTATCGACAGCAGCCACACAACAGGCCACAATATAAGCGCCACCAGCGCCACCGGCCAGCACAGCACTAACAATATCGCCCACAACAGTAATATAATCAATACCTTCATAGCCCGTCTCCTGAAAGCTAAACCGCGCGAGATTATACCCCGGGCCGGAGTTATTAGCCAGAGGCCAAAAAGGGGGTATAAGAATTAGAAAAGTCAATTGAAGATTTTAGGTTGCGGATTTCGGATTTATTTAAAAAAATCTACAATCTGAAATCCGCAATCCGAAATTTATAGATTGTCCTTCATTCTCAATTCTTAGTTCTCAATTTTTGCAGTGTCGGTCAGTGTTTTGACGGCCTTTATCTCCTAAGGAGCATCCTCAGCAGCCGCCTGCCCGCCGGCCAGGTTCTTACAAAACCTGCCTGCGGCGCCGGCCGCCCGAGAAGCATGCCCGCAAGGCCGAGTAATACGATAGTAACAGCGTCAGGCGCAGTCCACGAAGTGGAAAACAGCCGAAAGTTATCGCCCCAGGCGGTCCCGTAAGGCGGGATTCCGCTGCGCTCCATATCCGCAAACGGTTCGACAAAGCTCACCGCATGCTGCATTCTACTATCGGGCTCAAGATAGACGATTTTAACTGAGCCGTCTTCCGATTGAATCCCGATAAGAACAATACTTTCTTCAGCCAAAGCCGCCGAACTGACGACAACCATACTCAAAACCGTAATGAACGATGCTATTATCAACTTTTTCATCGTTTCTCTCCTTAAATTTTCAACTGCTAATCAACGACTGACACGCATATTATCGCCCCGCGGCCTCGAAATCCGCAATAGGCATTATGCCTATTTAGGGGGGTGCTTTTGCTGATAGTGCTTAGCGGATAGCCCTCAGGAATCTTAAAAAGATTCCGAGGACCCAAGTCCCGTCCCTTAGGGATCGGGGCGTGTAGCGGATAGTAAATAGAATCAATCGACTAAACGCTATACGCTATCCGCTATACGCGAAGCGCAGCGGAGTCCCGATTTTCGGGGCCATTCGCTACATGCTATACGCGAAGCGCAGCGTCGGAGCGAAGTGCAGCCTTGCGGAGTCCTGCTTCAGGGCGCAGACCCCCAGCGCGAAGCGTAACGGAGTCCCGATGTTCGGGAACTTGATCCCTTAGGGATCAGCAGGGGGGGGCTCCCGATACCCGGGACGGGTGCCGATTTTCGGGGCTACACGCCACAGGCGCCTTTGCGCGTTTTTGGTGATTTATTTGCGCATTTTGGCGATTTCTTCGCGTTTTTTGCGTTTTGACCCGAAAAAAGCTTGAACACCCCTTTTGGATTTCGTATAATGCCTAATATAAGACGTTAGGCATTCGAGCGAGTCATACAGTATTCGATGCGAAGTGTTCGTAACTGTTTATTTAATAAGGGGTTATGATTGTGAAGCAAATATCAAAAAATAGAGGGCCTGCCCTTCGTAGCCCGAAGAGCGTAGAAGGGTTCACGCTAATAGAACTGCTTATTGTTATCGCGATAATCGCGTTACTGATGGCGATTCTGCTCCCTGCCCTGGGCCGGGCAAGAGAACAGGGCAAACGAGCCGTCTGCCTTAATCATATCAAGCAATTGCAGATTGCTTGGACTATGTATTGCGATGAAAATGAAGAGAAGATTCCCGTTGGCGACGTAGGATACTCTTGGTCATTTCCAAATAGCCCTACTGTCGGTGGTCCTCAAAAAGCATGGGTCGAATGGCCGCATACTTATCCTCATACTTTGCCGGCGACCGCTTCAACTAACTGGGGGCCAGACGGTCCTGGTAGCGGCAATGCTTTATCTTGGGATGCTGTCTTATCTGCAACAGATGAGGTTTGGCGACACGCTATTGATGAAGGGACGATATGGAAATATATAAAAGATTATAAGATATATCAATGTCCTGTCGGAGAAAGAGGACATCGAGTAACCTATAGAACGTCTCATTCAATGAATACATGGCCTGGTTCCGGCGGTCCCGGTTCTATTGCTCTTACTGTATATCGCAGAAATCAGTTTAAAAAATCAAATGAAAGATTTATCTTCCTGGATGCCGGTTATCTCAAGACGGGAGCTTATTTTGTAAAATACGACGGCGGCGGTAATAAAAGATGGTATGACACACCGCCCGCGCGCCATGGAATGGGAACGACCTTTTCCTTTGCGGATGGCTCGGCAATATACAGGAAATGGACGGATAAGCATGCAATCGAAGCCACAAAGCACAACTGGGGTGGTTCCGGCTGGCCTGAAGCAGATGATAATTGCGATTGTGATTTACGCTGGTTTTCAAAAGCCACGTGGGGTCAGCTGGCGCCTGACTGGACCTCTTGTGCCGTAGGGAAATGCAAGTAAGGGTTCGCGCAAAATATAACCGCCAAGATATAAAATTAAAATAATTCAGGCCCCGTGAGAAATCGCGGGGCTTTTTATGTCGATACAGTGCCATATATCTGACACTGCCTCTATTTTTATCTTGACAGATATTCAATAATCTCCTTAGTTTATAAACCGGAAAGTCGATTCTCCACAAAGGCCATTTGTGCCTTGTGGAAAAAACTTTATGAACTTTTTCTTAAAGGAGAATAAAATGAAAAACACACTCGCATTTGTATTGGTGCTTTTAATGACAAAATTTACATTCGGCTATTCCGGCGGAACCGGCGAGCCGAACACTCCCTACCAAATAGCAGATGTCAACGATCTTCTCCAGCTTGCAAACGACGCTAATGATTACAATAAGTGCTTCATAATGACAGCCGATATCGACCTCGACCCGTGTCTTCCCGGAAACCAGATATTTACTACGGCTATTATCGCGCCTGCATCACGGCCATCATTTACTGGGAGTTATAACGGAGACGGACATAAAATTTTCAATCTTACGATAATTACTGATAGTAATGATTATCTAGGATTATTCGGTCGTATTTATGGTGGTGAGGTTAATAATCTCGGACTTGAAGATGTTAATGTTAATTCAGGAGATTATTCATCTATATTTGGAGGACTTGTCGGAGAAAATGAATATGGATATATCAACAATAGCTATTCTGTAGGTAATGTTATTGGCGGGTATTGGTCAACTACTTTTGGCGGTCTTGTGGGTTTGAATTTGGGCACAATTAATAATTGTTATTCAAGAGGAAAGGTCGAATGCGAAAGGGCCTCACATTGGTATTTCGCAGGAACTGGTAGAGGTGGCTTAGTTGGGACAAATCCTGGGACAATCTTAAACTCATATTCAAATTGTGATGTAATAGGCGATATTAATGCCTTAGATCTTGGTGGGTTAGTTGGAGCTAATCCTTATGGCTATATAGCCAATTGCTATTCGACAGGTAACATAAGCATGCATGCTGGGGTAACAGTCTTGAATGATTTTGGAGGTCTTGTTGGTAATAACGTTGACGGCACTTTAATTAATTGTTTTTCGATAGGAGATGTCAATGGTGGTATCGGTTCTTGGGGTCTCGGCGGTTTAGTAGGTAAAGGAATAGGTGGTAGTATATACGAATGTTTTTCTACAGGTTCTGTCAGCGGTTCAAGTTGTTTAGGTGGTCTAATTGGATTTAATGGTAGTTATATTGATAATTGCTATTCATCAGGAAATGTTACTGGTGGAGTTGGGTCAACCAAGATTGGTGGTCTTGTAGGAGAAAGCGGTCATATAGATTATCCAGGTCATATTAGAAACTCTTACTCAACTGGCACTGTCATTGGAACAACTTATATTGGTGGATTGGTCGGTTTTAATAATAATAGTGATATAAATAGTAGTTATTTTCTCAATACGAGCGGGCCGGATAACGGATATGGCGAGCCGTTAACGGATTCGCAAATGAAGCAAAAGGCAAATTTTGTCAACTGGGACTTTGTAAATATATGGCTTATGTGCGCTGATGGATTGCATTATCCTTTCTTACGATGGCAATATCCGAATGTCAATTGTGGAGATGGAAATGACATCAATGATATAAATGATGTAAATGAGTGCTTCCCATTCTGGCCGCCTTATGAATCGCAATACAGTCAATGGGTATCCGTCGGCAAGCCGGTTTGCTGGTGCAGGCAATACGCCAATCCGCAGTGGAATTTCCAGTGTTATGGCGATACGGATAACAAAGCTGAGGGGATTATGAAATATCGCGTCTATACGAGTGATTATACCCGGATGTTTGCTTCATGGAGATTGAAAGCCACACAGTTTATCAATAATTCCGACCCCAATGTTTCAATATGCGCTGATTTTGATCAAAAGTCAGAGGGTCTTTTCAAGTATCGAGTTTATACCAGCGACTACAATGTTCTGATTGCCAACTGGAGGAAGAAAGATACTCAGTTGCATCCCTGGTGCACGATTCCTTAGTAATATCGGCTAATAATGTCAAAAAGCCCCGTGCGAAACGGGGCTTTTTTAATGCGCGTTTCGGCTTTTGTCTTTGGGCCGGGGTCTCAGGTCTTGCCTGCCCCGGCAAGTCGTTGGCCGGGGGGCTTGCGTCCCAACTGGGACTCCGCCCCGATCCCTAAGGGACGGGACTTTGTCCTCGAAATCTCAAGGAGATTTCAGAGGGCTTCGCTTGCGTCCCAACTGGGACTCCGCTTCGCTTCGTCTTTTGCTGATTTTTGCTTTCATTTTTCCGTGCCTTTGTGGTAAAATAGTCGCAAAGGGTGGTGATTATGAAAAACAACGGAAAAAATCGGAATACTGAAGACGGAGAACGGAGGACAGAGATAATAGCGTATAGCGCAGAGCGTATAGCGGACAGAAAAAAACTAAACGCGAAGCGCAGCGGAGTCCCGATTTTCGGGGCTATCCGCTGCCCGCTATCCGCTAATTTCGGATTTACACTGATCGAGCTTCTTATCGTAATCGCGATAATCGCGTTGCTGATGGCGATTTTATTGCCGGCGTTAAGCCGGGCAAGAGAAATGGGCAAACGCGCCGTCTGCCTTACACAACTCAGACAACTCCAGCTTGCCTGGAATATGTATTGCGACGACAATGAAGACAAGGTTCCTGCCGGCGACGTATGTTATTCATGGGAATTTTGGTCTGATATGGGCGGCCCTCAGCTTGCCTGGCACGAATGGCCTCATCCGTTCCCTCACGACATACCGCCAAATCAAGTAACTAACGGAAGGCCTGGGGCTTCATTTGGCGGAAGAGCATACCCATCAGATTGCGTAATAACCGGACAGTGCAAGCAGCCCGAATGGTATCACGCTATCGATGAGGGGCTGATTTGGAAATATATCAAGGACTATAAGGCATACCAGTGCCCCGTAGGAGAAAAGGGCGAATACGTAACGTATTCCAACGTTCATTCGATAAAAACCTGGGCCAGCGCAACGGAGGGTTCAGCAGGTCCCGGCTCTAAATCCCGGACGATAATGAAAAAAAGTCAGATTAAAAGAACGTCCGAGAGGGCAGTTTTTATAGATGCCGGTCGGGCAACGACGGGCGCGTGTTTTTTACCTTATGATCTTTCAAGCATTAATGGTTTATCGTATGGCGGTGCGCCTCCGGCCCGGCACGGAATGGGGACGACTTTTTCATTTGCAGACGGCCACGCAGAATACAAAAAATGGACAGACCCTCATGCCATTAAAGCAGCAAAATTAGATTGGGGCGGCGATGCAGGCCCGGATAACTGCGATTGCGACCTGCGATGGTACGTCAGGGCTGTATGGGGCGATTTACCAAAAGGGGCTAAGTATCAATGTAACAAAAATCCACCGCCTAAGTGCGACGAATTTTGATTTCTGCCACCCCCTGCTGCTTTCTTGCGAAAGCAAGACGCTGAGGGCTTCGCAAAGACATGAAGCATTGCGGAATCCCGTTTTTAACGGGACCAAGTCACTAAGAAAAAAGAATTAAATTTCTCTTGCAAAATAAAACCTTCAAGATATAAAATACCAACGGCGGAGAGAAAACCGCCGAAAAATAACAGCACTGAGTTTGCAAATTTTTCGATCTAAACCGCGAAGAATTAAGATAGCCAAGAAAAATTTGGAAGCCCGGTGTCCTTTGTTTTTGCACAAAGGGCACCGTCAGCTTTCATATTCTTGGCGAGTCTTCGCGGACTCAGACCGAATGTGATCGCGGCGGTGCTTTTAATACACCCCGCGTAAGGGAGCGTGATATGAACAGGGATATTCTATTGACGCCGAAGGCAGACCTTTCTTCTTACAATGAAACAATCGGAAAATATCTTCCTTTTGTCACCATTGGATGCTTTAAGAAAAAAAGTAATCAACATCTGATGAATTCAAACGCCTTAAATAATGGAAGATGTATGCGCTGAATTTGGTTTTAAAGCGGAGAAGGGCTTAATCGTGAAAAGTCCCCGCAAAATTAAAAACCATTCGATTTGTAAAGGAGAGAAAAATGAAGAAGGCAATAATATTCGCTTTGGTTTTGCTTTTTCTGTTCTGCTCAAGGACAATGGCCGACCCGCCGGAATACCTCATAATGAGTTTATCTGGGGTAGTTCAAGACAGTTACTCCGTGGACGGTTGGCCAAATATCAGGATAGTAGTTATATCTACATTTTCACCTGAGAAGTCTTTTTTATTGTTTAGAGACCCGAACTGGGATCCCGAAATTGGGGGTTCGCCTTCTTGGTTTGGTTATGACGGGACATTCAATACCCGTAAGCAAAACTGGAACAAAACAACCGGGGAGATGATAAGCGAACATATCTATAACGGTGCCCAAATTGAAATCTTCCCGAGCCAAGGGAAATATATGGCGATTATCGGTCATGGGGGTGATGAGGCATATTTCGGAGATTTGCTGTTTTATTTTCTCAGCAATGACGGGAATGGATTCCAGTTCAACGAACATTGGTGGGCTTACACTACGGGAAGTTGCTGTTCTATGACCTTTTACCAGCCCTTTCCACACCCTTGGACAGGCGGATATGGAGGCCATGCTATTATTCAGCCGATTTGCAGTTACTATGAGCCAGATATATGTTTTTGGGATTTTACCGCCTTTGCAAAGCTATCTCAAATATATCAAGATAGTAATATCGATCTGACTGCTTTCGCCGAAATCATCCAGTCAAAATGGCTCATGGAAGAAAATTAGTTTAGGGATCAAATTTGTTTGGAGAGTATGAATGGTTTAAATTTATCCCGATAAGGAAAAAAATTATGCAATAATGCCATCAAAAGGGTGGCTATTATGATAAAATCGTAAAAATTTATACCACCCCCTGCTACTGTCTTTGACAGCCCCTAAAGGGACTCCGTTTCGCCGGGCTTAGTGTCTTGGTGACTTGGTGGTAAAATTTCTTGATTAAGTGTTGACTTTACATATTGTTAAGGGTAAAGTCCCAAATATTACACCGCCGGAAAAAAAGATAATAGCGTACAGCGGATAGCGGATAGTAAAAAAACTACACGCTACACGCTACCCGCTATCCGCTAATCGCGCTCTGAACGACGAAAATAACTCTAACAACGACAGGAAAATGAAAGGGTACTGATATCGCAAAGAGACCATATAAGCAGGGGCCATACACGAGGCAGGAAATTGCGTTTCTCAAAAAGGGGTATCCGGCTAAAACCGCGGTGGTGCTGGCAGGAGCGATTAAGCGGTCGCTTTCGTCGGTGCAAAAGCATCTTCGCGAAATGGGCGTAGGCAGAAGGCGAAAATCCGACTGGACGCCGGCACAGATCAAACTGATGAAAAAGCTTTACAGGGAAACCTCGACCTGGGAAATTGCCAATCGGTTAGACAAAAGCCCGTCGGAAGTCAAGCGTATGGCCGTTTCACTGCGGCTCAAAAAGCTGCCGGGACGCAAGCGGAGCGATTAGCGGAGTCCCCCAGGGGCGTTAACCGAAATACGAAAGACGAAGAACGAGAGACGATATGATAATCGGCGTGATGACGGCAAATCTGCATTTACAGGGTATCGGCTCGCTTAAGGAAAAGCGCAGCATCGTCAAAAGCGTGATCGGCCGGCTGCAAAGCAGGTTCAATATCTCCATTTCAGAAGTCGAGCATAACGACAGCAAAGAGCTTGCCGTCCTCGGCATCGCCATCGTCGGCAACGACACATCATTTATCGACAGCCAGCTCGAAGCCGTAACGAATTTCATGCGAAACGACGGCCGGTTCTACTTAGGCCAAACCGAACGCGAATCATTCGGCGCGTAATTCCATATCAAAAATCAAAATGCATCGTGCCGATACGGTGCAAAAAGCAAAACTACAAATAAAAAATCGAAAAGTTATCTATGGCGACAGCTCTATTTAATATTTGCATTGTAATTTTGCTTTTTGATTTTTGCTATTTAATTTATAATTGTCATAATGCGAATACCTTTTACAAGATACGGCTGGCCTCAGGTGGTTTTTTATCCGGCGGCGATTGCGGTTTTTATGATTGTGCTCTGGTTCGGGGTGCACCCGACTACGCCAATCTGGATAATTCACTACGTCGAAATAGCGCTGGGGCTGGTTCTTATCTGGGCGTTGTCATTTTTCCGCGACCCGCATAGAGACATTCCGCAGGATAAAGACATATTACTAGCCCCTGCCGACGGCACGATAACCGATATCGAAATTATAGAAGAAAGCGAATTTATCGAAGGCAAATCGCTGCGAATCGGCATATTCCTGAGCATCTTCGACGTTCATATCAACCGCTCGCCCTGCCCGGCAACAGTCGAGAAAATCAATTATCACGAAGGGCAATTCTTAGACGCCAGAAACTTGGATTCCGGCCGGCTGAACGAATCGAACGACCTTTGGCTGACCAGAACCGAAACGCCTTATGATAAAATCATAGTCCGGCAAATCAGCGGAGCAATCGCCCGGCGAATCGTCTGCAAGGCCCAAATCGGCCAAAACCTCGGCCAGGGCGAAAAATTTGGTATGATAAAATTCGGCTCCAGGACCGAACTGTATGTGCCTTTGCGACAAGATGTTACGTGCTTAGTTAAACGCGGGGACAAAGTCAAAGCGGGATTAACGCCGATGATAAAGTATATCCATTGAGCGGACTGAACAGTAAAATAGTTATTATGAACACAAACGAGATACCATCAAATCCCAGACCGACGCGATTGCGGACTGAGGCGTCGAAGGAAAGTTTCCTGCGCCGAATGCGCAGGCAGCGTCTCAAGTACATCACCGTATTGCCTTCGCTTGTAACGATTATCAACGGCGCCTGCGGTTTTGCCGCCATCACTTTCGCAAGCCAGGCGGCAATCTCGGCGACGGGTCAATTTTCGTATCATAAGCTGGTCGTGCCGTATTTCGCGTTGTCGGGCTATATGATTCTTTTCGCGATGGTCGCGGATATGCTCGATGGACGCCTGGCGCGGATGAGCCAGAGCACGTCGAGCTTCGGCGGGCAGTTAGACAGCTTGTGCGACGTCATCAGCTTCGGCGTGGCGCCTGCTTTTTTAATGCTCAAAATCTTAGAAAGCCATCTGACGAATCTAACGGGAGTACACCCCGTAATAATCAGTTTCTGCGAACGCTTCATCTGGCTTGCCGCCGCGGCGTACATAAGCTGCGCGGCCATCCGGCTGGCGAGGTTCAACGTCGAAAATGAGGAAGACGAATCGGCTCATATGAGCTTTGTCGGCCTGCCCAGTCCCGCGGCGGCCGGGGTCATCGTCAGTTTGGTTATTCTTCACCAGGAGACGCTGCCCGATATCGCCGAACACAGCCCGCTGGCTTTTTTGACGCTGGATCACGCGATACTATATTCATTGCCCGCTATCGCGATTTGGCTGGCGGTTCTGATGGTAAGCCGGGTCCGCTATGCTCACGTCATAAATCAGTATATAAGAGGCAAAAAACCATTCGCTCACCTCATAAGGGCGCTTCTGTTTTTCGGGCTTGTAATCTGGAGCCGCCAGGTTGCTTTCGTACTCATTTTCTGCGGCTTCGCGTTCAGCGGCTTCGCGAAATGGCTCTATTACCGGCTTATCCACAAGGCGCAGCCCGCTGCCGAGGAGACGCCCGCCTCTTCTCTGGAGTAGAATCCTGAATTAAATGGCTGAAGGAATCACTAAAAACCGATTCGTGGCCGAGGAACTTGCGCTTGCGATAATTCTGGTCGTATCGCTGCTTGTCGCCCGGCTGGTCATTGAGCTGAGGTCGGCAATCAAAATGTCTGCGCCGATTGAGCTGGGCCGGTCGGGATTGTCGATAACGATGCCCCAGGGCAACGGCTGGCAAAGCGAGGCCAACTGGCAATACGACGATACAAGGTTTACCATCAGCGCCGTCTTTTCCGCGGGAGGCCCGGCCAACGTCGCCTACGCACGATGTCGTTATATACTTATCCCCCCTGCCGGCCAGCGCACGATTGTAGATCGCGTTACTTCTGAGGCCCAGGCCATTGGCGGCGAAGTCGCCCTTGAGCCGGTACAAACCGGTCGATTGACCTTGGGGGACCTGAATATTGACTGGGCGTCTATTAAAGGCGACGCCGGCGCGAGGGGCCGTTTCGAGATTATACTCGGCGTTTGCTCGCTCCCCGCCGACAGACAGCTCGAAATAGAAGTGCTTCAAACCACCGATGAGCCGGACCTGGCAAAGCGGGTGCTCGAAAAAATCGCCAAAGGAATCCGTTTTAAAGATAACGGGCTGCTTCAGGCAGGAGCCGGGGTTATAAGCGAAATCAGGGCGAAAGGGCTTTCGCAAAGCGCAACGACTGACTCCGCGACGGTTTTCTTTGCCATTACCAATCCGCGAGGCCAGGCATTTGGTTTTACGATGGACGCCATGACGCAAGTTAATGCCGATTCCGGTATTTCCATCAGGGCAGCCAGTTTCTTTTATGTCCGCGGGCCTGTAGCCGATGAGCGGATAGGCGCTATGGTCTGCGATAACAAATTCAAACGCTTCACATGGAGAATAGAGAAAACCTCGCGTGAGGGCGGCGCAGGGATTGAGATGATTTTACAGGACGGCGTTTTGACGGTTAATAATTTAGAGGCGGGCCGACGGATAAACGAATACCGGCTCGGCGAAAATGTAGTGCCGGATATGGATTTTATTCTCGAACCGGTTCTTGAAAACGTGCTGAATGGCCCCGGGCGGGAAATCGTCATCGACGTACTCAGGTCCGACGGGACCGTAATACCGGTGATTATTGAAAAAGCGGCCGACGAATCGGGCGATTACATCAGGGTCGAATTACTCGACGGGCAGGGACGCTCTCAGAAAGTATATTACGACGGCGCCAAACGGCGCACGATGATTGAATATTTGCAGGAAAATCCGTATAAATTGACGAGGGCCGACGCAAATCAGATAATGGTTTTGTTCCCCGAACGCGCCTTCCTCATTCGCGACCCCAGGCAATTACTCCAGCGAGAATCGCCTTAGGCGCCCCCCAAGGGGACTGCGCTAAGCTGCGCCCCAAGGGGACTGCGCTAAGCTGCGCCCCACGGGGACTGCGCTAAGCTGCGCCCCAAGCGGACTGCGCTAAGCTGCGCCCAAAGGGGCCTGCGCT
>Ga0105104_10000869_pt1 | contig 23353 bp, 17 predicted proteins | sample PPLLaktember2015_3_FD_87034 | JGI IMG/M metagenome (GOLD analysis project Ga0105104, IMG submission 87034) | Freshwater sediment microbial communities from Prairie Pothole Lake near Jamestown, North Dakota, USA - PPLs Lake P7 Core (6) Depth... | ecosystem: Environmental > Aquatic > Freshwater >...
CTGCGATGCGGGATCGATTGTGCATCGCAGGCGAGACGCCTGCGACCCCAGTGCAGGCGAGACGCCTGCGCTCCCAGCGGACGCCCCTCCCGAGTTGGAGTCACTCAGTCGCCGCTGAGATCCTGCCGGCGAACGCGCCAAGCGTGAGGTCAGCCAAGGAGTGTCACCAGTACCGTCAGGAACACCGCAACCAACAGACTGCGTCTTTGAATAGTCCGGGCACGCCCGCGGAACTCGAGCACGTAGCGCTCGGGCTCTTCTCTCCCATCTATCCTGCGGACGCGACGTGCGGCGAGCAGAATCGACGTCTGCTCTTTGGCTTGAAGCAACGCTGAGAGTCCCGCCCAAAGGGAGATGAAGAGGGTGGCATGTACCCACCAAGGAGCCTGATAAAGAATTGCAGTGGCGGCGAGCGCGACCCCGCAAACCAGACCGACCAGTCCCGCCCGACGAAGTCGAGCTTTCTCCTTTTCACCTATGTTTCCGATCACGCATTCCTTCGTCATAATTCGCTCTCTTTAATTGGCGGTGGCAGGACGGACATTTCCGTAAAAAGTTCAAAGCCGCGATTTCATGATCGCGGCTTCGGTCAGGATTTCTTCGGATAGTAACCCGCCCGGGTCACGACTTTCAGGCTCTTGTCCCTGGTCCGCAGCTTTATTTTCCGGAAACGATCAGGCGAACCGGGCGCAGGACTATAGCTGAGGCTATATTGACTGCGCAGCTCCTCCTGGATCTGGTCGAAGATCGCTTCCAGGCTCAGTTTCTTCGAGACTTCGAACATCCTTCCGCCCGTCTGCGAGGAGAGATCCTGAAGAGTGGACCGGCCTTCGGAGCCTGCACCGAATCCCCCGCCCCACCTGCCCCCGTATGCCTCTTCGTCGAAGTATCGAATGCTGTAAATGAGGCAGTCAGCGCGCTGAACCGTCTCGATGGCTTCCTTCTCACTGACCTTGCTTCCCTGATCCACTCCGTCGGAGATGATAATGATTGTCTTTCTGCCAGCCTCGTTCCGCAGCACCTCGTCAGCTGCGAGGAAGACGGCGTCGTAGAGGAGCGTGCCTGCCGGTCTTCCCTGCGGCGGTCCGCCGATGGGCGGAGTCTGTCCGCCGCCACCGGGCCACGGCTGTCCTCCCGGGAATTGCGCGTCGCCGGGCCCCACGCCGCTGCCCGCTAAGTCGCTCCGACCCAGGCGCCTTGGGGCAAAGCCCCCCCGTCGCCGGCCGGGCACTTCCAGTCTCTGCAGTGCATTCTCCAGCTCCGCTTGCGAGGGGGTGAGATCCTGAAGCATCAGGACATCCGAGTCAAACTGGATCAGGAAAGCCAGGTCACGCTGAGGTCGCAGGACGTGGTCGAAGAACTTCCGCCCCGCCGACTGCTCCCTTGCGATCAGGCGTCGCTGGCTTATGCTCGTGTCGATGAGCAACCCTATCGTCAGCGGCAGATCCGTCTGACGAAAGAAGTTCGTGATTTGCTGCGGCTTCCCGTCCTCCTCGAGAACAAAGTCTTCGTTCGAGAGGTTGGTAACGATGCGGCCGTCCCGGTCGCGGACTGTCGCCAAAACATTAACTATGTTGACGCCGACTCTGAATTCGGGCGTCTGCTGAGCGAGCGTGACGATCGCGCTTCCCGCCACCAGACTCAGGCCCGCGAACAATGCTCTAGATCGGGTGAAAAACATGCAAGAAGCCTCCTTGTGGCTCTTATGAGTTGACGGTTGAGGCTTCTGTGAAGTTCAGGGCGGAATGTAAAAGCTTTGTCAAATCCGTCCCGTGCCGGGTAGCTAGTCAGTCTGGTCACGGGAGTCGCGAGAGCCGCGCAAGCGAGGGTGTTGAGAAAGGGTGGTCGAAGAAGCCCAAGGAGGCGCGGCGGTTGAGTGGCGCGTTTTTGGCGCTGTATCGAAACCCCGCGCCGACTTGGGTTTCTGGGCCCGGCGGGGTTTCGATACACCGCAGAAAACGCGGCACTCAACCGCCGCCTTGACCTTTTTCAACGCCCTCGCTGCGTGCGCGGCTCTCCGGGGGTGTTTCGCTACTCGAGTACCGCCGGAGGGACCGACGACAGGAACTTCAGATTCCCGGAGGCGAATAGTTCCTGAGCAACGATTCCGGCCGACGACTCGACCACCACGTAGCCTCCCAACTGGCCCGCGCTCGCGGAGACAATTTCGGGCAACAGTTTCGAGAGGCGCTCGCCTGCGTCGATACTTTCCAATTTCTGCCCAATCGGAACTCCATCCTTGGAATAGATCTTGATCAGGACGTTAGCCGAGGAGGCGTTCGGATTGTAGATCGCGAGCCCCGTGAAGTAGCCGAGTCCGTTGGCCACATGGCTGAACAGCGCCTTCGTAAACGGAGTCCCCTGGAGAGGCAGCGCCGCCACGTAGCCCAAGCTGCCCGGCTCACCGAAAACAACGTCTCCCACGACGCCCGGCCCGTCCGCCTCGACTTTTAAGGAACCGAGCATTTGGGCGGAAGAGGCCAGGCCCAGCAGGGACGCGACGTCTTCCGAGTAAGTAGAGCCCGCGAGGAGCTCGACTGTTTTGGGCGTTCCGAGCGAGCCGCCTGTATTGCTTACCCCTCTGATCGCGACCGTACGGGTCACGTCGCCGCTGTTAATCAGCTTGATGTTCGTGAAGTAGCCGGGCGTGCTGGCGATCTGGGCGGAATAAAGCACCATGCTGCTCTCGGGGTAAAGCGCATTGAGGCTGAAAGTTGTGTTTGAGGATAGACGCACCACGGCGGCCGCGACCACACCTTCACCGGATTCCACCCTGACCCGGATGTAACCCCCGGAATGGTTTCCCACCTCTTCCGCAAAGAACACCGAAAGATCCCGTTGAAGCACGCGCTTGGGTCCTATCAAATAGGGCTGGCTGTGACCGGTAACGTGTCCGTCAGGTCCGATCAAGTCGAATCGGGTCAGACACGTTTGGTCCCCGGGATTCGCAATAGCGAGGATGGTGCTTGCCGTCCTTCCGCGAAACGTCCCGTTTCCCGTGTAAACCCGACTGAAGTAAATCTCCTTGGCAAGTCCTGACCAGGGAACCGCGCCGTCGAGCATTTGTACGCCATCACCAAACTGAGCGAAGGAGCCGATTTGCGTGGAGCTGGCTTCGAGCTCAATCCAGTAAGATTGGCTTGCACCGGCCGGTTTGGCGCCGAAAACTTCAGGGGCCAGACGCGCCATCTGCTCCGTCGCCAGTAGATACCACATCGACGGGTTACGAGGAGCGATGGCCAGGTCGCCGCCATTGGTGAAGGCGGAGAACTTGAGGATGCCCATGGACGTCCCTATGTTCGACACTGCGAATCCGTTGAAGCAATCGGCTGCCAAGTCGTAGTAAGGAAAGAACATCCTGGCGTGAAGCCGGGTTTCCCCGGTTTGCGTCATGCGATATCCAAACGCGGCCTTCGTCGGTGTGTAGGCCGAGGTAAAGGTGCCTGAAATCAGCCGGTCGTCACCGGAGTGGTAGAAGAGGCGGAACGAAAAGGTGGTCCCGGAAGTAAATTTGCCGCTGAGCGCTATCTCGTTATCACTGACGAACGTCGCCGTGACTGTTGCGGTGCCTCCAGGAACTTGCTTAAACGTGCCCTTCAGCGTTTGCGGCTCGTCCTGCCAATCGAGATCCAGGTAGGCAAGTTCCCCTTGATCGAGACGGACCAGGAATCGACCCAGCCATTTCGACCGGGTCAAGTAGGCCGCGGGGGTTCTGGGGATCAGGCCGTACGGATTCTGTCCCGGCCGTTTCAGGAGCACGCCCACCGTTTTACCCTGCCATAGGCCGTCTCCTGCCACATAGGCGCCGGCACCGGCACCGCTGTGGAACATCCGCAAATGGAAAAGATTTCCGGCAGGAGAGCCCGTTATCTGAGCGGACGGGGGTGGCGGCTCGGGATGGTCGAGATCCACAATCAGATCCATCGTGTCTCCACCGGAGTTGTTGAGCCGGCCGTAGACTATATGCCTGGAAGAATCCGTTTCGTAGAAGGTCCCGACTCGTGCCCAGGACGTCGTCGACAGGGGTGGAATATGCAAGTTGCACAGTTCCTTGGGTCCGTACTGGGCGTTGGGCGCCAGCCGGGTGCGGCGAATCACGAGTCTGGCAGACTGACCATCCACCGTGACGTCCCAAGGTCCGACCCACATCTCTTCCCGAGAGGGTGTCGACCAGCTGGCCGTGGGCTGAATGATGATGTCGAAATCGGTCATGAAGTCCCGAGTGGTTTTGTAGTCCACTTCGACAAACCGATGGTAGTGGTCCTTGTAAAGGAACTTGCTGCGATTCCGGTCATAGCCGACGAGGAGCATGGAATGGCCCGGTTGGGCACCGTGGACGGCCACCTCGAATTCGGCAAAGATGCACTTCTCGAGAAAATTGACCTTGTCAGACAACACGCTCGCCTTTCCAAACACCATGTCCGAGACACCGAAGCTGGCATGCCTCCGTGCCTCAAAAGGAAGGAAGGCGCGGTGCAACGGGCGATTGTCGTAGTACTTGAAATCGATCTTTTTGTCGGAGTACTCGTAGGTGTCGAGAGCCTCCTGAGACGGGGTGTTCACGCTCTCGCAGTTGCCGGAGAATATGCTTTGCTTGGCCGTCGCAAAGAAGCCAGCGTCATAGATGAATTCGGCGTATTTTTCCTCCGGAAGTCGAACCTGGGAGAGCATCAAACATGCGCTTCCCGCAATCCCCTGCTCCTCGCCGTTCACTATAGGAATGCCACTGAGATGGCAGATCGGGTTCCCGGTTTCGTGTTTGCTCCATGACGACGTGGTCCAGGAAGTGAGCACCCGATCGACGAAATACAGCTCGGACAGGTCCAGGTCCTTCTTGTCAAACTGAAAGTAGTCCATGCCCGGCTTGGCCAGCTCGAAAGCAGGCAGATTAGCAGCCTTCACGGCCTGGTACCGTTGGCAATATCCCGCTTTGTAAAAGCCTGAGTTCGGGTCGTCGCAGTACTTCCGGGTGTAAGCCGCCTCAACGGCCGCGACAAAAGAGAAGACAGTGCACCATCCGGTCGGATCCTGATACCTCGACCAGGTCTGATAGACGCTCAGATCCCTGACGGTCGCGGCCATAAAATTTGGGTCGAAGTTGGTGGGCAGGCGCTTCTGAAAGTCAGCCAATGACTCGGCCCGAAGCGGAACGGCGAGGAGGTATACACACAGGAACAGACAGCATGCGTTTTTTAACATGATGATGGGTTTCCCTTTTTCTCCAAGGTTCGCACAGCAACCAATCCAGGCGATGCCGCCCGACTATAGCACCGCAACTACCGCTAACCTAGGAAATAGCGAGACATACCTCGTTCTGTAAAGCTGGAAGCAGGACTCCCGGAGGCAGTCGAGGAAACCCTTTGACTTGTCGTTTTCCTCGGCGCCTACTACCTGCCCGTCGGCTCCACTCGTTTTGACAACGCGGTCCTCGAGGCGTTCCACCTCCTGAAGTGGTACGCGCAAGAACATGTGCTTCTGTGCCTCGTACCGGCCTTTTTCATTGCCGGAGCGATCGGGGTGTTTGTCAGCCAGGCCTCGGTGATCCGTTATCTCGGCGCCCGGGCCAACAAGGTACTCGCCACCGGCGTCGTGTTCCTCGTGATCGGGATTTATTACACATCTGGATGTACACCGTTTCTCCGGCCGCTTTCTAGATGCCCGGAATTGTCGCGCCTCAACCAAGGAGGACTATGAAGCGGCGGATTCTGACGCGGCGGTTGAGTGACTCGCCACAAAACGGCGAGTCACTCAACCTCAACCGCCGCGTCAGAGGCCTAGATGAATCGACACATCGGCATGTATGAATGTGATCGTGCTATACTCCTGTTCATGGTTTCTCTCGTCAAAGCGCTAAAGGCGTTGGCTGACCCGATTCGCCTTCGAATTGTCGAATTCCTGCGCAACCCGCAGCGCAGTTCCTGCGCCCGTGAGGGTGTGGTTTGCGCGTGCGATCTCGAGGAACACCTGGGTCTCACCCAGCCCACCATAAGTCATCACATGAAGATTCTGGTCGATGCTGGTCTTGTGGAGGCGGCCAAGCACGGCCGTTGGGTTTACTACGATTTGAACCGTCAGGCCTTTGGCAACGTCGTCGAGGCACTTGGCCAGTACCACACAGCACAATGCGCCACACGGCAGGCCGATAGCGCGATACAGCACGATCACGGAGGACTCTGATGGACGGTACAACCAAGCGATTATCTTTTCTGGACCGTTATCTGACTCTTTGGATTTTTTCAGCCATGGTCCTCGGTGTCGGCCTGGGCTATTTCATTCAGGGAATCGAGGGGTTTTTGAACCGTTTTCAGGTGGGGGCGACGAACCTCCCGATCGCCATAGGCCTGATCCTCATGATGTATCCGCCGCTCGCCAAGGTGCGCTACGAAGAGCTCGGGGAAGTGTTCCGCAACTGGCGGGTACTCACCCTCTCGCTCGTGCAGAACTGGATTATCGGCCCTGTGCTGATGTTCGCTCTGGCTATCATCTTCCTGCGGGGGTACCCGGAATACATGATCGGATTGATCATGATCGGACTGGCCCGCTGCATCGCGATGGTGATCGTTTGGAACGAGCTGGCCAAAGGCGACAGCGAGTACGCGGCCGGTCTGGTCGCCTTTAACAGCATCTTCCAGGTGCTGTTCTTCAGTGTTTACGCGTACGTCTTCATCACGGTACTGCCTCCGGTGTTCGGATTGTCGGGGAGTATCGTGGACATCAGCATGGGCGAAGTTGCGAAGGCCGTGTTTATCTACCTTGGCATTCCCTTTCTCGCCGGTCTGCTCACCCGGGTCTTCCTGCTGCGCGCCAAAGGGCGCGAGTGGTACGAAAAGCGCTTCATCCCCAAGATCAGCCCGATCACGCTGGTGGCCTTGCTCTTCACGATCGTGACGATGTTCAGCCTGAAGGGGAACCTGATCGTGCGGATCCCGCTCGACGTCGTGCGCATTGCGATTCCTCTAGTCATCTATTTCGTCGTCATGTTCCTCGTGAGCTTCTACATGGGCCGCAGAATCGGCGCCGATTACTCCAAGACGACGACCTTGTCCTTCACGGCCGCCAGCAACAATTTCGAGCTGGCGATCGCCGTAGCGATTGCCGTCTTCGGGATTAACTCCGGGGTCGCGTTTGCCGCCGTCATCGGCCCGCTGGTCGAGGTCCCGGTCCTGATCAGTCTGGTCAACCTGGCCTTCTATTTCCAGCGGCGCTGGTTTGGACATGAGCTGGAGGCCGCCCCTGGCGCGCTTCGCGCCGCGGTGTCTGAATGCCCGAGCGTCATCAGCGGGAAGAGGTAGGCGGGAGATTGATCGCCACTTAAACCCAAGCCCGCGCGGGGTTTCGATACAGCGCCAAAAACGCGCCACTCAACCGCCGCGCCGACTTGGACCAATGGGGGTTGTGCATGGGTCAGGCATCAAAACCCAGCGTATTGTTTCTGTGCACGAAGAACTCTTGTCGCAGCCAGATGGCCGAAGGCTGGTGCCGGCAGCTCAAGGGTGATCGGTTCACTGTGTTCTCCGCGGGGATCGAAAAGAGTCAGGTCGATCCCCGCGCAGCTCGGGTTATGGCCGAGGCCCGCGTGGATATCTCGAGGCAAAACTCCAAGCAGGTCTCAGAACTTAACGGGGACTTCGACTACGTCGTGACGGTGTGTGATGCGGCCTCGGAACAATGCCCGATTTCCCCCGCAAAAACGCGGGTGATTCACGCCGGTTTTGAGGATCCGCCGAAACTCGCCAGGAATGCCAAGAGCGAGGAGGAAGCGCTTTCCCATTACCGGAGAATCAGGGACGAGATCCGAGGGTTTGTGGAAGGGATCGAGCAGAGGCTGGGCATTGCCGAAAAGAAGGATGAAGGTTGAAGGTTGAAGCGGGAAAAAGCGAAGCGAGAAGATAATCCCGCTTCATCCTTCATCCTTCCCAATGGGCGGCCGGCCCCTCAACAGGGACCGGCCCGTGAACATCGTCAGGGACTAGAAAACGGCCTTCAGCGCGAACTGCCAGCTGCGGCCCGAGGGCGAAACCACGCTGGTGACCGTTCCGAACGAGCCGCTCGTCGGCGTGTTATTGGGGTTGCCGAAGCTCACCTGGTTGAAGGCGTTGTAAGTCTCCGCCCGGAACTCGATGCGCGTGTCCTCGTGAATCTGGAAGTTCTTGATAAACGAGAAATCCCACCGCACCTGATCGTCCCCGCGAACGCCGCTGTAACGCAGGGGCGCCGTGCGGATGTTGTTCGCCAGCTGCTGGTTCGAGACTTTGTTGAAGCCGGCGTCAACGTTAAACCACCGGTCGATGGTGCGCTGGTCTTTCGGCAGCGGGATGTCCTTGAGGTTCCCGGTGAAGATTGCGTTGCCGAAACCGATCGGCGCTCCCGACTGAGTCTGGTAGATCCCGCTGATCTGCCAGCCGCCGATGATGCCGTTAACGACGGAAGGAAGCGCCGTGCCGAACTTCCGGCCGCGTCCGACCGGGATCTCCCAGATACCGCTGCCCGCAATCCGGTGCGGCCGGTCGAATCCGGCGATCGAGTAGTACGGCGTCGGGTCAGTCGCGTTCAGCATCTCGACCGCTTCCATCAGCTTCGACCACGTGTGGGCGAGTTGGAACGTGAAGCCCTGGCCAAAGCGCCGCTCGATGCGGTTCTGCATCGAGTGGTAGATGGAGTAGCCGATCGGCTGCTCCACGTTGATCGCGTTGAATTGCGGGTACGGCCGCAGGAGGTTGCCGCGAGTCATGTTCGCGCCATAGAGCGGGTCGATCCCGTTGAACGGATTCTTGAAATTCGTCCCGATAAAGCTGATGGTGGCCTCATCGCGGGTCGGCAAGGTGCTCAAGTACTCGGGCCGCGTAGTGTTGATGTTGCGAGTCACACCCAGCCGCGTTCCCCGGTTGCCGACGTACGTCGACTCGATCATGAATTGCCACGGCAGCATCTGCTGGATCCCAAACGACCAGCGCTCTGCATACGGCTGCAGCAAGTTGTAATCATAGAACTGGATATCCTGAGCGAGGTTCGTGATCAGGCCTCCGGCGGCGCCCACCACCGGTTTCAGTCCGTTCGGCAGTGGATTCGTGACACTTGCCACATACGTGATACCGCTGTCGAGCGAGGCTTGGATCGGCGTCGACTGGGAGAACCCGTACTGCCATCCCTGGTTGCTGTTGACTCCGATGGTATCGTGGAAGACCCCGTAACCGCCACGCAGGATCGTCTTGGGGAGCAGCTGATAGGCGAACCCGATTTTCGGCTGGAAGTTGTTCTTCTCGCCCTTGTATGGGCTGCGGCCGATTCCGCCGGTCGACACAAATGTCAGGCCACCCAGGACGCGGAACTGGTCGGCCGGGATTTCCGGCATCGGATTGAGAGCATAATTGGCCTTTGCCTGGGCTTCAATTGGGCTGGACTGGTCAAAAGCGAAGCCCGCTACCAGCCGGTCGAACCGTTCCGTTAAGGGAGTTTCGAGCTCGTACCGCAGCCCGACGTTCACTGTCAGCTTCGAGGTGAGCTTGAGGTCGTCGTGCAGGTAGATCCCGTAGTACTTCTCCTGCAGCGCCCAGCTTGCGCTCCGTTCCATAGAACCACCCGGAATGCCGAGGACGAAGGCCGCCATGTCCTGCCCCGTCGACGCTGCGGCGTTGGTGTTCAGCGGACCCTTGGTATAGGGGGCGCTCTGGAACTGAAAGTAAGGCGCCGCCGCGGATGGGAAACGGCTGTGGTTGCCCCGGTAGACGCGGATATCCGTTCCGAATTTCAAATTGTGATTTCCCTGGAGCCGGGTCGCATTGGCGTTGACGCTGTGTGTCAGGCTGGTGTCGGAGCCGTCGCCGCTCTCCCACCTGCCAAGGTCATCAAAATCGTCGATTTGAACTCGCGGGATTGTCGCCAGTTCCTTATCGACCAGGCCGACCAGCGTCGACGAAAACCCGAGGCTCGCGAGGTCGTACCCGCGCGTGACGCGCCGCTCGGGAAAATCCTGGCTGGTAATACCGTAGCGGACGTTCAGCACCATTTGCGGATTGATCACGTAGACGTCGTCCAGGGCAAAGCCACGGTTGATCCGGTTCAGGACGATCGCGCTGTAATCACCGAACCAGTGATCCTTGTCCTCCTCCCACCAGTCGTAGTGGATTCGCGCGAAGAGGCGATGGTTTTCACTGAACACATGGTCGACGCGCACGAGCTGGACATAGTAGTCTTCACTCGCACTCAGATTGTAGAAGTAGTTGCTGCGGAACTCCTTGTCGCCCGCTGTGTTGGGCAAGGGGTAGAATGCGAGCAGCTTCTGCGACACCGGATCGAGCCGGCTGGCGGGGATGATGTTGCCCGGGAAGGGATCTCGCCGGAACTTGCCCCCTGCCTCGGGGCGCGTCGTGGCCGGATCGTAGATGTCATACTTTACCTTGTCGGTGTTGAGAGCCAAGAGTGCGGAGAAATCGCCGCGGCGCATAGCCTCCGTCGGAACAGTGCGGTAGCCGGACTGCGGTGAGCCCCACTTGTTCCCTTCATAGGCGTAGTACCAGAAGGTCTTGCTTCTGCCGTCGTAAAGGTGAGGGATGTAGACCGGGCCCCCGGCGGAGGCGCCGTAGCGATGGTCCTGGTAGACGGCCTTCTTCACGTTGTTCTTATTTTGGAAAAAGGTTGGTGCGTCCAGGGCGCTGTTGCGCTCCCAGAAATGCGCCTCGCCATGGATCTCGTTGGTGCCGCCCGCGGTCACGACGTTCGTCACCGCGCCGATCGTGTGGCCGACGCTCGCGTCGTAGGGGTTCGTCTGGATCTTGAACTCCTTGATCGCCGTCGGGGGTGGACTGAAGGCGACGCGCGACGTGCCGTTCCCGTTGGCGAAGTTGTTGCTCACACCATCGATCTGGAATTCGTTGTTGTACTGGCCGTTTCCGTCAGTCGCCATCTGAGACGGCGCGTTGTTGAACGCAGCCTTGCGGATGCGCATGTCGGTGGCGTTCATGACGCCCGGCGCGAGCATCGTCAGCTCGGCCGGGTTGCCGGCAAACAGCGGCAGCTCGAGGACGCGCCGCTCGTCGATCACTTGCCCCAGCGACGCACCCGCCGTGTCGAGAACCGGAGTTTCGGCCGTCACATTCACGGTCTGGCTGATTTCTCCGACTTCCATCGGGATGGTCAGCTCGACCGTCTCGCTGACACGTATCTGCACGTTCTCGCGAACGTAACCCTTGAACCCCGGCATCTCGGCCGCGACCTTATATACAGCCGGGAGCAGGAACGGAATATTGAAGTTGCCCCGGTCGTTCGTCACCGAGGTGATCGTGACTCCGGTCTGCGCATTAGTCACGCGGACCTCGACCCCCGGCATGACCGCGCCGGTCGCGTCGGTTACTTTACCGAGCAGCGTTCCGCGCGGGTCCTGTCCGTACACCGCTGCCCCAACTGCCAGGAGCAGAAGGGCCGCGACACATAAGTACTTGATTTTCATAACGGATTCCTCCCAGTTTTTGGAGGGGATAGGAGAACGGGTGGGAGATCCAATGACGGCCGGGATAGCCGGCCTAAATCAGCCTGGGAGCCTGGACCTCGCCCACCGCGTTTTCACGCGCCTCCTGTCCCTCCGGTTTTCAAACAACTACGGTTAATAACGCTACATCATCAACAACGATTACTACCCCGATTACTGCAAGGCCCGGTCTCCCGCACCTTCCCCGTTTGTTTTATGGTCCGGGCCGGGCAAGGCGGGCGCGGGCCGGACGATCATCGGTGTGGCCGACGCTTGCATCGGCTGCCCGAGAAGCCGTTCCATCAGTAGTTCAGCAGCGCGCTCCAGATGCCGCTGAGTCAACTGCTCTGCCCGTGCTCCGTCGCACTTTTTCAGCGCGTCAAGGATTTGCAGGTGCTCGCGGTGAAAATCCAGCACCCGCTCCGGCAATTGCGGTGACACGGCTCGGAAGCGCCGAAAATGATCCTGGAGCGAAACAACGAAGCGTGTGAGCACCAGGTTGCCGCACGATTCGACGATCAAGCGGTGCAGCGCCAGTCCGGCCTTCGACTGGACCGCGCACTCCGTCTCGCTGCTCAGCGGTTGACGGGTCAATTGGTCTTCGACTTCAGCAAGCCGGTCAGGGCTCACGCGCCCTGCGGCCAGGCGGGCTGCAAAAGCCTCCAGCCGGGCGCGGACCTGGTACATCTCGACGATCTCCCGCAATTCGATGTGCGAGACGAAGCTGCCCATGCGGGGGCGGATTTCGACGAGTCCCTCTTTTTCGAGTTGTTGTATGGCTTCCCGCAGGGGGGTGCGACTCAAGTTCAGGCGTTTGATGAAATGCTCGACGTGGAGAGGGTCTCCGGGCCGCAGGCGATTCGTCAGGATCTCCTCCTTGATCTGCTGATAAGCCCGATCGGTCAGAGAAGCGTCACTGAACGGATCGGTTGTCGAGGAGTCAGTTCTCCGGGGTTTTGTCCTGACTTTTTTCGCCATCTATCTTCTTCTTGACCGACGAGAGCTTACGCCCGAGCGGGTTGCTTTTCAAGCGAAATACGGTTGGCATGACACTGGTACATCAGTGATATCCAGCTGACTTGTTCGTCTTGCTGGTCGATAGGTGCTTCTTCAGCTGACGGCGTATTGAACCACGGTGTATAGAATGTAAATGACGAGCATAGGAACGCCCATCCAGCGGCTGAACCGTCCGCTCTTGGCTGCCTTGAAGATCACGAAGAGGACGTTGAGGATGTCGGCGCCGATGACATTTCCGATCAGCAGCTCGTCGTAACCCTTGAAGACACTCACCAGTCCTATCACCAGCTCGGGGGTAGAGGTGCCGATGGCCAACTCCTCACCGGGCGCGGTTAGCTGGTTCTCACCATCAGAAATCTCCCTTGGCCGCTCATGCGAATCGGCTTAGTCCGAAACTTCCTTGGGGACGATCGGATGCCGACCAATGGGAGCCAGAATGGAGCGATTCCAACGTGCTATACTCGGGGCCGTTTCTCCTTCTGTACGAGTGAGCGGTCTGGAGCTCAGACATGCAACGTAAGGTCATCGCGTTCGTACTCGCTGGCGGCATCGGAAGTCGCTTGCTGCCGCTGACCAGAGACCGCGCCAAACCGGCCCTATCGTTCGGTGGCAAGTATCGAATCATCGACTTCGTGCTAAGCAACCTGATCAATTCCGGCATCCATTCGATTTACGTTTTGGTTCAATTCAAAAGCCAATCCCTGCTGCGCCACCTCCGACACGGATGGCAGTTCGCGAACATATTGAACGATCAATTCATCGTTCCTGTCCCAGCTCAGAAGCGCTCGTTCGACGGAACCTGGTATGAAGGAACGGCTGACGCCGTGTATCAGAATCTCAATCTGATAGACCGCGAGGAGGACCAGATCGTGGCTATTTTCGGCGGCGACCATGTGTACCGGATGGACGTCTATCAAATGCTCGAGTTTCACGAGCGAAAAGGTGCGGAGGTGACGGTAGCAGCCATCCCTGTGGAAGCAAACCTGGCTTCTGAGTTTGGCGTAATAGAGACCGGCCCGGATGGCGCCATCCTCGGGTTCTACGAAAAGCAGGCCGACGCGCCGAGGATGCCAGGCGAGCCGCATCAGGTCTATGCTTCCATGGGCAACTACCTTTTCTCTGCGCGGACGTTGCTCCAGGCACTTCAAACCGATTCTGGAAGGGAACTTAGCACACGCGATTTTGGCCGGGACATCCTGCCCTCTCTCCTGAAGCGCACGCCGGTATATGCATATGACTTCCAGACTAACCGCATACCAGGGGAACCCGGCGGTGGGGGCGCGTACTGGAGGGATGTAGGCACGCTGCAGGCCTACTACGAAGCACACATGGACCTGTGCAGTCCGCTTCCGGCGCTCAACCTTTACAATCCCCGGTGGCCCATCCGAACAGCCAGCTACCCCGACCCATCTGCAAAATTCACCTATGACAACGAGGGCCGGCCTGGCCAGGCAATCGGTTCACTGATCTCGGGCGGATGTATCCTGGCCGGTGCATCTATCCGAAATTCAGTAGTGGGAAGAAACGTCCGAGTCGGCAGCGGCGCGTTGATAGAGGACTCGATCATTCTTGACAATTGCGTCATTGGATCGGAAGCAAGAATCCGAAGGGCTATCGTGGACGAGAACGTCACCGTGCCCGACGCGGAGAGAATCGGTTACGATGTCGACCGGGACCGACGTCTTCATCACGTTACTGAGACGGGTATTGTCGTCGTCGATGCCGCCTCTGCGTGACGCGATCGCGGTGAGCGATTTTGACCAATAGTCTGAGCAAATGACACGCGTTACCATGGATGGTTCGTCCGAATTCGTAGACAATCGGTCTGGCTCCCCAAACGGACTGCGGTGCGGCTAAGAAGCCGGATCTCCTCGGTCGCCCCAGGCGTCGACGCGTGTCGGATATTGACGCTGGAAATCCGCGTAGCCCTTCCGATCTACCTTGATATTGCTGCGGTATGAGAAATTGCCCACGCAGCTGATCACAGGCTGGCGCCACCGCCAGATGCTGCTGCCCAGGCGGGCGAGAATGCGCGGAGCGGAATAGAAGCTGGCGCTGCATCTGTGTGCTTCCTGGATGATCTCGTCCTGGGATAACTGACGGTACCGGGCGACCGGAAACGTAAGAGTGTAATATTTCCAGTCTTCCGGAAAGTTATCGAGGGCCAGGCGGCCGGCCGATTTCATCTCGTCCCAGAGACGTGTGCCGGGCAAAGGCGTCAGAAACAGCACATTCAGATTGTCAACTCCGTAGTGGCTTGCCGCCTCACTGATGCGTTCGCCTATACCCGGTCCGTCGACGTCCAGGCCGATGATAAAGGAACCGACGACCAGTATATTGTGCTTCTGTATGCGCCGCACCGAGTCGCGCAGGTCGCGTCCCCTCAGCAAGTTGAATTTCTTCCCGAGCTCTCGGAGACCCTCCGCCGTCGGGGATTCAAAGCCAATGAACACCCCGGCACAACCCGCCTTGGCGGCCAGTTCCAGCAACTCCTCGTCATCGGCAAAGTTGATGGTAGCCTGGGCAACCCATCGCTTCTCCAGATCCGCCTCGATCATAGCTCGAAACAGATCCTTGGCTCGCGCGATGTGTCGAGGGCTGATACCGATCAGGTTATCGTCAACAATCAGAACATGTTTCTCGGGAATCGACTGAAGCTCCCGGATGACTTCCGGAATTGGCCGCTGGCGGTAATGAGCGCCGTTAAAGGCCGTTACGCTGCAGAAGCTGCAGTTTAAGGGACAACCGCGCGTCGTCTGAACGGCGCCGAAGGCGTAAGCGGGAGGCAAGAGATCATGGCGGGCCGCGGGAATGTCTTTCAGCTCGGCGAAACCACCCTCGTACCGGCGCTTGAGACTTCCTTGCCGGGCGTCCTTCAGGACCTGAAGCCAGACACCCTCGGCTTCCCCGGTCACTACCGAGTCAGCCTGCTCCATAACTTCGTCCAAACACATTGTCGCGTGGATGCCGCCCATAATCACGGGGACGCCCAGACTTCGGAAATGACGAGCTATCTCGTAGGCGCGGTTGGCCTGCGAGGTGAAGGCCGTAATGCCAACGAGGTCCGGCCGAGCCATCGCGTCATAGTCGGGCACGCCGAGGTTTTCGTCCACGATTGAGACTTCCCATTCCGGCGGAGTCAATCCCGCCAGGGTCATAAGGCTCAGCGGTTTCCAAACTCGGTAGCGGTTCCAACGGCTCTCCTTGACTTTGATGATACTTACCAGGGGGTTAGATGGATTAACTAGATAGAGACGCACGCCTACCTGTCCTCTCGTGGAAAAGCCGAGTGGGGCGTTTTGTCCTTGTACCGAAGGACCGGGTAGTTCATACGAGGCTTTAACCGTGACCCACCTGCGGACTGTGACTCGCAAATCATACCCTGCCTTCCGCGAATGGGCAATGCTCATGATGGAGTGCGGGGTCGCCAGCTGATCTTTATACGTATTTCTGAACCGAGGTGCGAGGCGTGCCGTAGGGTGGGTTTCGAATCCGGCCGCCGTTGTTGCGGGCGGATTGAAACCCACCAGGTGCATGATCGTGCTCGAAAGCGCGTGGCGCGACCGTGCAACTGGTGGGTTTCAATCCGCCCGCAACAACGGCGGCCGGATTCGAAACCCACCCTACGGCTACGGCACTACGGCACGCCTCGCACCTCGGTTCAGAGATGCGTAAAAAAGACTCTCGCCTGCACTCCCAGGGCTCTGGCATTGGCACTTCGGGCCATTCATGACACGAGACCGGTTTTCGCTTGGCTCTCAGCATCTCCGAGAGCCTGCTGCTCTCGCGTGCCCCTTCCGCGGATCGCCGCCAACAGATCCTGGACAGGTGCGGTCTTGAGCACATAGCTGTCGACCCCTGCCTGGTAAATCCTCTCCATGATTTCGGGTTCCTCGTACATGGAAAGCGCGACGATTCGGATCTCAGGCAGACGGCTTTTGATCTGACACGTGGCTTCGTGGCCGCTCATGAGGGGCATTGACATGTCCATGATCACCACGTCCGGCCGAAGCTCCAAGGCCAACTTGACCGCCTCTGGCCCGTTCGAGGCCTCTCCCACCACCTCGATGTCGGGGAGGCTCCTCAGCAGAGCCACCAGGCCCCGTCGCACAATTTGGTGATCGTCCGCGAGCAGGACACGCAGGGTGCCGTCAAATGACGGAGGAGGGACGACAGCGGAGGGACGGGTTGCGTAGTCGACCCGCTGTTCTTCGACCTCTCTGTTCTCTCCTGCGCCGTCCATCTTCGGGCCGTCCGGCACAACAATGTGGCAGCGGCTTCCCTGGCCGAAGACACTCTTGATCTTCATCCGGCCGCCGAGCAGCTCGACTCGTTCGCGGATGCTCAGCAATCCGAGACCTGCCGTCTCCTTGAGCTCGTGCGGCTCGAACCCTCGCCCCCGATCGGAAACGCAAAGGTAGATGTAATGCCCGATCCGTCGCACTCGGATGGAGGCCTCCTTGACCTGGGCGTGCTTGACTACATTGAACAGCAGCTCCTGGGCCGCGCGGAACAGGAACATCGTGAGAGCCTCCGATCTCAGAGTAGCCCGGCCAGAGACATCCACCCCAACGGTTAGACCGTGCCGTGCCCGCGCCCACTGCGCCACCCATTCAACAACTTCACTCATATCGTTCACGTTGACCAGCGGGGGACTCAGATCGTGCGACAGGCCACGGGCTTTTTGGATGGCCGCTTTCAGCATCTCATCAATGGTATCGATAACCTCCTGCGGCGAATCCTCCTTCCGCCGGCCTTTGAGCACAGTCAGATGGAACCTGGCCCCGGCAATCTGCTGCTGGAGGTCCTCATGCAGAATCAGCGAAATGCGACGGCGCTCCCGGTCCTCCGCCTGCGACAGTTCGAGCGTCAGCTTTTGAAGTTGCCCGGCCCGCCGCGTCAGTTCCGCTGTTCGTTCTTCGACTCTCTTTTCGAGGGTTGCGTTCAACTCCCTCAGGGCCTTTTCCGCCCGCTTGCGCTCGGTGATGTCACTGGCGGAACCGAACCATTCGACGATCTCGCCGCTCGCATCCAACAGTGGAACCGCACGCGAAAACGTCCAGCCGATAGTGCCATCTGCTCGCCAAACTCGATGTTCCATTTCAAAAACGCTCTTCGTGCCGATGGCTTTTCCAATGACTGCGGTAACGCGCGGCTGATCGTCCGGGTGAACGTATTCTGCAAGCCAGGTGGGATTGGGCCTTTCCGTTTGTGCGAGAAAACGCTCGCTATGCAACTGGCGCATCTCGCTCCAATCCGGGCTCATGCTAAATAACACTTCGGAACTGGCAGTAACCAGAGCGCGAAACCGCTCCTCGCTCTTACGCAGCGATTCCTCGGCCTCCTTACGCTCCGTAATGTCTCGGACTACGGAGACCGATCCGATGATGGCCCCGCCGGCATCTCTCACCGGGGCAGCACTTATCTGGCGGTGGCGCAACTCGCCTGTGGCCGGCGTTCGGATGATTTCCTCCTGATCTCTCACTACTTCTCCCCGGAGCGCGCGTAGAGGTGGAGCTTCATCAACAGGACGCAGAGTGCCATCAGGACGATGTACCTCCAAGCTCGCAGCCAGCGCTTCGACCTGCACCTCGTTGGATTCTTGGAGACCGAACTCATGCGACCCCGCCGGATTCACCAAAGTGAAAACCTTGTCGGTGTCGGTAAACCAGATTTCGTCGTTGGTGCTGCTTACCAGCGACGACAGTCTATCCCTCTCCTGTTGGACCGTAGCCAATAGCCCCTGATTCTCTTCCTCGGTCCGCTTGCGATGCTCGACTTCGGCCGCCATCGCATCACGCGAGACGGTGGTTACGCGGAGGTCCTCCGCCATTCGGTCGAAGGCCTGCCCGAGCCTGCCGATCTCGTCAGTGGAGGAGAGGTTGATGCGGTGGGTCAGATCGCCGCTGCCAATGATCTCTGTCCCGCGCCGGAGCCGATCGAGCGGGTCGGTGATGCGTCGCATCATCCGCAGCGATCCCAGTGTGAGGACGCCGGCGGCGCCAGCGACAAGGATAAATACGAAGATGCCGGTTCTGCGCTTGGTCGTTATCAGCTCGCCCAGGACGAGGCTATCGAGCCGTGTCGCACTTGACACCACTGACTGGCAGCGAATCAAAATTTGCCCCCTGAGCCTTTCCTCGACTTCCTTGAGCAAAGGATCGGTGTCGTGCGCGGGGTTAGCATAGTGCGAGACAAGCTTTAGAAACGCTCCTTTTGCTGCCGTCATGTCGCGGCGCATGTCGGCCAGCACCTGGCGTTGAACCCCGCTTTCGACGTCCAGGGCATTCATAAGCCCGGCAACTGCATCGTGCTGCGTCAAGAACTGCTGTTTCGGCCGGTCCTCATGGCGCACAACAAAGGAACTGACGAAGTTATTCAGCTCGTTGACGCCGACCGCGATTCGGTGAGCGTCCGTTCGTCTTCCGCTCAGCCTTTCCTCCATCCTGCCGGAAACGAAAAGGAGTACCCCGATTAATGCCGCCAAGAACGCCGGTACAAGCGCGGCGATCTTCAGTCTTCGGGCGATCGTCATCCTCTAATCCCTCCTTTCCACCATTTGAACAGCGTCAGGCGCCACCGCCTTCAGTCCTTTCGCATCGATGAAATCGAGGAAGTTCAAGACTTCCTTGCCGGTGGACGTCCTCTCCAGAATCCAGCGGGCCTGGTCCTCCAGCTGCAATATTTTGGGTTGATGTAGGACGTCGTCAGGTAGATATGGAGGAAGAAATCGCCAGTCGTGCCTGGGGCTACACCGACTCTTTTCCCCTTCAGGTCGCCGGCTTGTAAGATTCCCCTGTCCTTCCTCGCAACGATCAGCGTCCCCCGCTCGATTTGAGAAATCGTGGCCACCACGGAGAACGGCTTGCCGCCGACTGCGGCATAGGCAATCGGCGTTTCTGCCACAGCTCCGAAGTCCGCCTTGCCCGAGAGCACCGCCTGGAGACTCAACTGGCCGGAAGCATGAATCTGAAGAGCGGCGTCAAGGCCCTCATCTTTGAAATAGCCTTTCTCGTGCGCGACGTAGATCGCCGCAGACCCGAGCAAGGGGGACACGGCGATGGTTGTCTGTTTGCTCCCCGTTCGGTTCGGACCGCTTTGGCAACCGGCAAAGAGTATGATGCAGAGCACGAAGGACATCAGCAGGGACAAACGACTCGCCCTACAAGCCTCCTTCTCGGTGCCGACCACCTTGACGACAATTCCGAAGACCGTCGCGACCGGCTGTCGTTTCGAATCCACGCTCGACCTGAAGCGGTAAAGCAAAAATTTACCCCCCGTCCCTGCCATCCGCACGAGTTGCTGATCGCGCCGTGTTGACTCGAGGTTATGGTGGGCCACCGGAGCCCGTGCTCGATCCTATTGCCGCCGCTGAGAAATGCTAGAGCAGAGCCTATTTCAATTGGATCGCGAATGCAAGCTCACCTCTCGCCTGCGCTGCAACAACTCGGAGCTCCTTTTCAATGCCGTCAAGCATGCCAACCCGATGAGGCCAGGCTGTTCTATGCGCGTGGTCGACCGCTACTATCAATGCAGGGTATGGAAATGCGTGGAATGAGGGAGCGCGCACGGCGCCTCAGCATCGCGGTTGGCCTTTGCCTAGGCCCGCCGGGGCGATGAGCGTGACACAGGTCCCCTTCCCCGGCGCACTTCGAAACTGTATATCTCCGCCAATCGAATGGAGACGCTCTCTGATATTCAGCAGCCCGAACCCGGCTTTCGCTCCGTCCCGGACGAGAACCGGGTCAAAACCCGCCCCGTCATCCTCTACGGTCAGTCGGACTTTTCCTTCCTTCTCGCTCAGGGTCACCCGAGCTTCATTAACTCCCGAGTGTTTGACGACATTGAACAGCAATTCGCGCGTGGCGCTAAAGAGCACGACCGCCGCCTCCTGGTTCTCGGGCGTCACATCCGTTCGCGTTTCAACGGAAACGTGCAGCCGGTGCTTTTCTTCTACCCATTGCGCCAGTTGCTCGAGCCCGGGCACCAGTCCGCTCTGATACAGAATCGGCGGCGTGAGCTCAGCCGTCAGCGATCGGGACTGCCCGATGGACTCGTCGATCAGTCGGCTCGCCTTCTGGAGCAAGTCCCGCAACCCCGGTTCCTGGATGGCGGACTGAGTCAGGGCAATCTGCATCTTGGTCGCCACCAGGAGCTGTTGGAGATCGTCATGAAGCCACTGCGCCAACCGACGCTGTTCGCGCTCTTCGGTCCGAGCCAATTCCGCGGCCAAGGCGCGGAGTTCCTCAGCTCGGCGCTCCGCCTCTGCCGTTCGCTCCTCGACTCGCTGCTCAAGCGTTTGGTTGATTTCCATCAACTCACTGGCTTGCCTGCGCTCGTGCGCGCGTGCCACGTGCTGGAGTCGGGCTAGAAAGCTGACTCCGACGCTTCCTGCCCCGAAAGTGGCAATACGAATCCAGTCCACGACGTCGTGGCGGAAGGGGTGAGCAGGGGTAGGATCGAACCACAAAGCGTAGCATAGGATCGAGCCGACGGTAGCTACGACGCCTGGTCCGAATCCTCCCAACATGGCTGCCGCAACGACTGCCGGGTAGAAGGCCAGGAAGGGCGTCCCTTCAAGTACGCTTGGCATGGCCCAGCGCAGTGCCGCCGCGGCCCCGACGAAAGTTACTGCGGAAGCATAGTACAGGGCTGTTAGGATCACTGCGTCGTCCCCCAAGCTCTTACGCCGCAAGCCCCCTTGGTCGGTTCGCACCATCACCTCCAGACGTCGATGCCCACCCGGTATGAGCGGCAGGAACCCAGCGAGATTCCCCGCGCGGCCGCGCACAACGCTGACATTATAGTCACATGCTGCTCCCCTGGCGCTAGTGCGGAGGTGGAATCTCGACCGCCGCTGAGACCGCGTCTCGACGGCCGAGCGAACAGCAGGCCGACACCGACGGCAAGTAGGGCGAGCGCCGTCGGCCAGGCAATTGCTGTCAATCGGGCGACGGCGTACAGAGATGTTGCTGTCCAGGCACGAACTAGGATTTCAGGATGTCATCCCAGCCCTTACGGTACCGCGGCCGCTTGATAAAGGGGGCTGCTTCCGGCGCATTGGTGGCTCGCACCTTTCGGTAGTCCCACTCGAGCTTCTTTCCGGTGCGGTAGGCCACGTTGCCCAGGTGGTTCGCCTCGGTCGTCCAGCCCGAGTACTGGAAATTCGAGCCTGGTACCGGGCCGACCCCTTTGGCGTGGTTCACCCACTCGACATAGTGGCCTGGCGAGCGGGGCAGTGTCGCCGCCGGGGTTTTGAAGTCCTTGAACTTCTCCTCGGGCAGCAGTTTTCCGTTGCCCAGCAGCATGCCATTGTCGCCGATGAACACCAGGGAGCGGCCACCCCACGCCTCCACCCATCCTGGAGGCTTGCTGTCGCCCTGGTGCCAGACGAGCTTGAGCGCGGGCTGAGAGCCGACCGCGGCGTATTCAAAGGTCGCTCTCAAGGTTGCAGGTGCGAGCTCCTTATGCGGTACCGGCACGTTGTGCGAAACAGCTTCGACCGTCAGCGGGGCCAGCACCTTCCCGCCTTTCCCGTCGGGCCGCCAAAGGTCGAGCACCGTGTAAGGGACGTCGTTGTCGTGACTGCCGAGGTCGCTCATCGTCCCGTTTCCAAAGTCCCACCACCGATACCATCGGGGACCGGGGAAGTAGGTCGCGTGGTATGGCCGCTCGGGCGCGGGTCCGAGCCACAGATCCCAACTCATCTGCGCCGGGACAGGCATCTCCTCCTTGAACCGATCGACAACCTGGATTCCGTTGTAGAAACCGTGAGGTTTGTCGAATTTCTCGGCAGAGGCAGCGTCCTGGAGCCCCCACGCGCGGCTTGCCCAAACGTGGACTTCACGCACGGGTCCGATCACTCCCGTATCGAGGATCTCGCGGATCGTGCGCCGGCTTTCAGAGGCATGGCCCTGGTTGCCCATCTGGGTGGACAGGCGCGGGTATTTGGCGGCAGTTTCACGGATAAGGCGGGTTTCCCAGATGTTGTAGCAGAGCGGTTTCTCGCAGTAGACGTGCTTGCCGTGCGTCAGCGCCAGGTAGGTCGCAACCGCGTGCGTTTGCTCAGCGACCGAGACCACGACCGCATCGAAGTCCTTCGGGTTGTCGAAGACACTCCGCAGGTCCTTGTAAGTCTTCGCCTTGGGAAACAGTTTGGAGGCAGCGTCGAGGTAGTTTTGGTCAACGTCGCACAGGACGACTGCATTCTCGTCCGGATGCGGCCCTGCCCCCGGATCGGCTGGGCGCCTCCTCTGTTCTTCGCCCGGTATCATTGTGAGCTGACTCATGTTGGCCCGGCCGCGACCGCCGACGCCGATAAACGCGATATTCAGCTTGCTGTTCAGGTTCTGGCCCCTCAGCAGTGCTGGTGCCCCTGCGACCGCCGCACCGGCTGCCAGGGCTCCGGTGACGAACTCACGGCGGGTTACTTGGGACTGGTGTCTTCCCTTCGTGGTGCTCTTCATTTGGCTTCTCCTCTCCGGGCTCCCCCTCGAATCATTTCTACATCCACCCGAAGCTTCCTACAAGGCAAAAGTGAGAAGGTAGCTTTCAGAGCACCTCTGGACGCGCGCTTCTACGCGCCAATGTTGCGCCCGTGGGGCGGTAAACCGAAGTGGCAGCCGAAGGGGACGTCCACTGGGAGCGCAGGCGTCTCGCCTGCACTGGGGCCGCAGGCGTCCCGCCTGCTCGTGCCGTCTGCACCATCGATTGTGGTGGCGGGCACGAGCAGGCGGGACGCCTGCGCTCCCAGCGGACGTCCCCTTCGGCTGCCACTTCGGTTTACCGCCCCACGGGCGCAACATTGGCGCGTAGAAGCGCGCGTCCAGAGGTGCTCTGAAAGCTACCTTCTCACTTTTGCCTTGTAGGAAG
>Ga0105104_10000870_pt1 | contig 23329 bp, 19 predicted proteins | sample PPLLaktember2015_3_FD_87034 | JGI IMG/M metagenome (GOLD analysis project Ga0105104, IMG submission 87034) | Freshwater sediment microbial communities from Prairie Pothole Lake near Jamestown, North Dakota, USA - PPLs Lake P7 Core (6) Depth... | ecosystem: Environmental > Aquatic > Freshwater >...
CCTCCATTGTGACCCCATCTGGCATCTCAGAATTGAACTTCCTGGATGAAGCGGAGACGGTCAATGCGCTTGTGCCCCGGCTCAAGCGACAGGGGATCGAAACGATCGTCGTTTTGATCCATGAAGGCGGCGTGCAAAACCCGAATACCTCACCATATAATGAATGTGTGGGCATCTCCGGTCCCATTGTGGATATCGTCAACAACCTGAATGACGAGGTGGATGTTGTGATCAGCGGCCATACTCACCAGCCATACAATTGTGTGATTGATAACAAGATCGTGACCAGCGCGTTTTCATTTGGTCGTTTGGTCACCAAGGTCGACCTGACCATCGACCGGCGCACGCGCGATGTGGTCTCGATGGTCGCCGACAATCGGATCGTGACTCGCGATGTTCCGGCCGATAGCCTGCTGACGGCTCTGATCGCCAAATACAATGCCATCGCTGCTCCGCTCGAGAACCGCGTCATCGGTTCGATCACGGCAGACATTACCCGCACTGCGAATGCCGCAGGCGAATCTGCGCTGGGTGACGTGATCGCAGATGGTCAACTCGATGCCACGAACGATCCCGGCTTTGGGGATGCAGTCGTCGCCTTTATGAATCCGGGCGGCATCCGCGCCGACCTGACGTATGCGGGCAGCCCGGCCGGTGAAGGCGACGGCAACGTGACGTATGGAGAGATGTTCACGGTCCAGCCCTTTGGCAACAGCCTGGTGACCATGACCCTTACCGGCGCGCAGATCGATACTTTGCTTGAACAACAATTCGAAGGCTGTGGACAACCTGTCGGTAACGGCAATCGCATCTTGCAGGTATCAGCCGGTTTCACTTATTCGTGGAGTCTTTCCGCTCCGGCCTGTGACAAGGTTGACCCCACAACCATCATGATCAACGGTACCCCGGTCGATCCGTCCGCTTCCTACCGCGTGACCGTCAACTCCTTCCTGGCAGATGGCGGCGATCGTTTCTCCGTGCTCGTTGAGGGCACAGACCGCCTGGGAGGCGCAGTGGATACTGACGCATTCGAGGATTACTTTGCAGCCAATTCACCTGTTCCACCCGGTCCACAGGATCGGATTACACAGGTTCCATAAGCGTTTCTAGAATCAAAACCGGGCTGTCTTTCGACAACCCGGTTTTGATTTAGGAACTGTGTCTCCTTATTCTTGCACAAGAAAACTTTGACATAACGATGGGAGGCAGCTGTCAAATTTTTGAGCATTCCAGCCGTCCGACCGAAACAAACTGTACGTTGCGTTGTGTCAGACGGGCTGCTTTGTATTCACTCCTGAACGTGAAACAGACGGCTTCCAATGCCGGTACCTCCAAAGAGCTTGCATGGTCGGGATGCCATCCAGGGGCGACAACTTCTTGTTGTCGTAGCGGGCGGTGTATTGGATCGGTACTTCCCGGATGACATAACCTGCGCGTAGTACCTTGGCTGTGATCTCGGCCTCGATGTCGAAGCGCCGGCATTCCAGTTGCAGCCCTAGAGCGATCTCGCGGCTCATCATCTTGTAGCATGTTTCCATGTCCTTGAGACGTTGTCCGTACAGCAGGTTGGTAGCCCATGTAACCGACCAATTGCCAAAGCGCATGATGGGTTTCTGGCTTTCGAGTGATCGGACGCCGTAGACCACATCCGCCTGCCGGGCAGCCAGGGGCGCCAGGAGACATGGCAAATCCTGGGGGTCATATTCAAAGTCCGCATCCTGGATCACGATCACTTCCCCGCTGGCGGCCTCCAGCGCGGTGCGAATGGCTGCGCCTTTCCCGTGATTCGTGGGATGGTGAATCACTCGCACGTGTGGCGAGGCCAGTTGAGCGACGATCTGGGCGGTCCCATCTGAAGAGGCATCGTTGACTAACACAATTTCCTGATCCAGCGCCACAGCCTGGACGCGTGCCACCACAGCGGCGATGGTCGTTGCTTCGTTGAACACAGGCATTAAGATTGAGAGTTTCAATGGATTTTCCTAAACGAAATGTGATGAGTCCCACCAACGGTATATATTACCCGCCAGTGGGTGTGAGTAAGCTCATTATACAGAAAATCGTCTGGACATAGAATCGGCTCTTTTCGCGGCGTTTATACCGCGATCACTTTCCTTTGATCTCTGAAGCTGGATAGCATAAATACGGTTGCTCCGGCGATGATAAGAACGTCCGCAACGTTGAAAACACCTGGCCGAATCGCACCAATGCCAATGTTCATAAAATCTATGGCCGCTCCATCGTTGAATAAACGGTCAAGAAGATTTCCCAGCCCACCAGAGGCAATGAGGAACAAACCGATGAATTGCGTTAAACGCAGGTCATGCGTCTTGAGTGCATAGAGGAGAGTTGTGAATGTGATCAAGCCATTCAAGAGGACAAAGAGCATAAACCGCAGCTCCTTCGGCAAATTCGATCCGAGACCGAGCGTGGCTCCCGGATTCTCGACATACTGAATGCGAATTGTGTCGTTTAGCAGTGAAATAGGCGGAGCGGAAGCCAGCCTTTCCCGGGCAACGCCTTTTGTCATTTGGTCGAAACCCGTACAAAAAAACAATACCAGGATGGCTAAAGCGAGTCTGTGAATTTTTGTCATAATATTTTCTCCTGATCGTTGAGTGTCCAAGGGCGTAGCTAACCTGCGCCATTTCTGGCACTTGCTTCTACGCTACAAACGCCTTAACTATCCGAGTGCCCGCCTCTACTACTTTATCGTCTTTATCATAGCTCGGATCAAAGGAAGCAATTGCACCTGCACAAACCTCAAACCTCTCCTTGGCCATTCCGATAAACTCCTCAACAATTTCCACCGGGAGACCGCCGGGTACTGCTAAATGATTCGGCAACGCTTCACCCGTGTCGAGAACGTCCAGATCGACATGCAGGTAGACCCCCGTCACCATATCCTTTATTTTATTGAATGCTGTGTCAACAGCTTTGCGCAACCTGCTTTCCCCTTCACCTGGCCTGATCACCTCAATCTCTGATTGTTGGAGCAGTTGCGCCTCCTCCGGATCCAGATCGCGCGCCCCGATATGAAGGACATTCGCTTCAGGGACAGGCCTAAAACCAGGAATTGTCCCCAGAAGTGACCGCCAACAGCGACCTGTCGCCATAGCCAGCCCCATCCCATCAAAAAAACCGCTGAGGGTGGTTTCGGGGGTATTGAAATCTCCATGAGCATCGAACCACACGATCCCTAATCCGTCCCGGTCAATTCCTGCCAGGGTACCCAGGCAGCTATTACAATTCCCGGCCAGCACAATGGGAAACATTTTGCTGCTGATGGTTGAACGGACCTGCTCGGCTAACAATCGATTCAATTCAAATGTGGTCCCGACCTCAGTCGTAAAAGGAGCCTTTGACTCAATGCGAGTTGACTCAACTTGATGACCACTGTCTCGAAGTACTTGATCAAGCTCATGTTGGAGGAAGTGCTCAGGTCCACGCCCCGTTCGAATACCTTTATGACCCGAGTCATAGGGAATCTGAATAATTTGGATATTCATCAGGTGCTCCTTGCAAATTATGTTTTCAGCGCCCGCGTCGCAATATAGCTGGGGTGGTAGTTGTGCAGTGGCGAATCGAGCATGGTATCCTCGTACAGGTCCGTGATCACGAAGCCTGCGGCGCACTGACCGCCGAGCAAGTCCGTGAGGCTGTGACCAAATTCAACCGGCAGTCCCTTTTCAACGAGTTCATCCAAATCTTCCTTTGGGAGGCTGGTCAGGTCTGAATAGGGGATCGAATGAGCAACTTCCAGGATGCCTTCGTCGGCTTTGTATAGATCGAAAATGTAATGCACAGGATTCATGAAGCCTGTCATCAAAACCCCGCCGTGACGGAGCACACGCTGACATTCCCTCCACACGGCGCGCACATCGGCCATGAAGACCGTCGAGACGGGATTGAAGACCAGATCGAAGGATTCATCCTCAAACATGGACAGATCCGCGGCATCACCTTCCACGGTGCGGAGGGAGAGCGTTTCTCTCTCCGCCACAAGTTGGTCCTGTTTCAACTGGGCGGGGGAGTTGTCGAAGACGGTCACGTTCGCACCGGTCGCCGCAAGGACAGGTCCCTGCTGCCCGCCGCCCGATGCCAGACATAACACCTCCGCTCCTTTGAGCGGTGGGAACCATCTCTGTGGGGCAGGGATATTCTCTGTTAATAGGACTGAAAAATCACCCTGCCTTGCTTTTGCGATAATTTCAGGACTGACAGGTTGTGACCAGGGGTTTTTACCACCCGCTACTTCCCGGTTCCAGGCGTCGCGGTTGTAGGCTCGAATATCCATAAATTCTCCGTTTGCTGTGATTTGATGATTTTACAGGGGGAGAGGAGGCTTGTCGAGGTCGAATCAACTGACCCTGAGCGACACTGCCTGGCACCGCCCGTGATTTTTGAATTGCTTAGCAATTCATAGCAAATCAGGCAGGTGTGCGCATGCACTTAGCCACGCAGCGGCAAGTGCAGGTGAGTCGAAGGTTCAGCTGCGCGCGAGTCGTTCAAAAAATTGGGACAGGCCTGCGTATGACCTGTCCCATAAGTGAGGAGATAAACCTTGCGAAGGATTTCTTCGCATGGCTTTTACACGAGGAGTTAATCCGCCGCAGCCGGCTCGATGGTTGGAGCAGAGGCGCGCTGGGTTTTGTTGAGCACGATAAAGCCCAGCGTTGCGAGCATCCCGACAATCCCGGAAAATACCCAGAGCAAGTTTGGGTTTGCGCTGTCGAGGAGCAGACCTGCCAGATACGGACCAATCGTAAATGAGATACTCCACGAAAGACCGGAAACTGCCATGTACCGTCCGCGCATATCTTCGGGCGCAAAACTGGCGACGAGCGATTGCTGGAACGGCGAGACAACCATTTCACCGATCGTGATGATGAGCATGGCGACGACAAAGAGTGCAAAAGTGGGCACAAACCCGTACATGGCAAAACCGATTGCATAGAGCAAGGACCCTGCAGCCATCATCAACATCGGTCTGTATTTTTCGAGCCGACGCGTCACCCAGAACTGAAGCAGCACAACCACAATGGCGTTGATGCTGAGCAGCCAGCCATAATTTACTTCAGGTAATCCGTGCTGGTCGCGCAGGTAGACGCCGAGTGTCGAATTCATGTTCATGTACACGAGCGTCATCATCACGGTCACAGCGATGAATGCCAGGAAGGGTGTGTCTTTGAAAACGCGCCCGTAACCGGCGAAGGTTTGCTTCATTGTTTCTGGTTTGGTATGGGCATGGGCTTGGGGTTTCGTCTCGGGCAGTGCGAAGAGGACGATCGCTGCACTGATCAAGCTGATCACCGCGTCTACGAGGAAAAGGGTGAGATAGGAATTGGCGATCAGCAAGCCTGCAATCGGTGGCGCAATAATGACTGCCGTGTTGAAGACCACACGGATGATGCCATAGCCTTCAGCGCGCTTCTCCGGCGGCAGCAGGTCCGCCACCACCGCCTCATGCGCGGGGTGACCGATACTGGAAAGCGTGCCAACGATGGCGACTACTGCAATGAAGATCCCGATCGAGGGAGCAAAGCCCATCCCCAGCGCGCTGAGCGAGGAGAGTACCAGGCTGAAGATGATCACGACCTTGCGTCCCATGCGGTCTGCAAGGGCGCCGCCGAGGGCGCTGCCGACCATTCCCGAAATGGAAAAGATCGCAAAGAGAATGCCGACAGTGGACATGCCAATGTCGAATTTTTGTGTCAGATACAGCGCGAAGAATGGGTAGAGCATGAATCCGCCCAGGCGATCGATGAATACGATGACATTGTAGATCCAGAATGCGCGGGGATACTCGTTATAAACTTTTCTTGTTCTTGTCAGTAAATTATTCATTCTTCTCCAAACTGAGCCAGTAAACTTCTTGTTTTGGTTCAACCTCTTGTTTACTTTTCGCTTAACTATAGAGCATCATTCTGCAACTCTCCCCCGTCTGTGGGAGAGTTCCCTACTGGTCAAGTGGACAGGTTTTCTCAGCCATCGCGCAGCGCTCTGCACCCTGTGGACGGCAACCGATGCAGTGAAAGGTCATTGATGTGCATACCTGTTGGTGGAGGGGTGGCTGCAATTTACAGCAGGGACTTCATAACGCTTGCGCAGTTGTTTGCCGGTGGAGATCATCCAGTTTGCAAAGTTGAACATGGTTCGTTCAAACATCCCCGGACGATACACGCGGGATTTGAGCGCAAGTTTTTCCAAACGGATGTGTTCTGCCTCCTCCAGAATTTGCCGCCGATGATCCTCAGCCATAAACTCGTTTTGCCAGTTGTTCATCTCTACTCCTTTAGCGATACCAATACCTCTTTTGGTCAAGCCAAGCCTCAAGCTTAGCCACACACCTTAACCTTAGGTTCCTGGTGCGAATTGTCTCAATTAAGAATGATCCAGTAAAAAGGCCCTGACGGCCTGGAGCGTCTTTTCGATGCGATCTTCGTTCAGGATATATGCTTTTGCTCCGTTGGCTCTCCTTTCCTGTAAAAATCCGGTTGCCGTAAGCTGGGACAGATAACGTGATACGCTGGGCTGGCTTAAGTGGATCACTTCCATGATCTCCTGTGAGCGCATCTCACCGTTCTCAGCAACTAGCTGCAAAATCTGTAAACGGGTGTCATCTGCCAGCGCTGAAATTCTCGAAACGATCTCTGCTCGATCCAGCTCGGGGACACGTACATCCGATCCTTCAGGCAAATGTGCGCCAAAGTAAATATAAAAAGTGTCCTGGATTTCGTCCGCACGAATATAGGGACCAATGTGAGCATTGGGGATAAAGACTAATTCCTTAGCTTCCTGAAGTTCATTTGCCCATTTCCATTCCAACTTTGGCTCTGAATGGATATCCTTGCCTGTCACGAATGCGATCGTCTCCATACGTGTCATGTCACCATAGTCAATTTGGTTAAATGCCTTTGCAGATTTCTCCAGCATTGGACGCACGCGTGTCCATTCGGCTTGCAGGTAATTCTTCCAGAACCAGCGAATGTGTCCCGTGACCAATTGTTTTAGCGCGGCGGGGTCGATCACATACTGATAAGCACGGGTCTCCACTTCTTCATCGGTCAATTCATCCCCGAAGCGGGACTTCAGGAACTCTACGTAATTTGTGGCAGAGGTAAGTACCTCCTCCCAGTCAACAGGCTGGTTTTGATTTTCAGGCATCTTTCCTGTCAGACAGATCTCTGCATACGCGTTCAACAAGCGATCCCGGAATTCGGAAGGGGGAGTGGCCTCAAGGTTATCCAGATAGGCTTCGAAGGTTGCTCCTGGCACTTGCGGAAGGATGGAATAGTGAAACCCGATCGTCACCAATTTGTGCCGGAACCGTTCTTCACCGGACATCTGCAGGCGAGTCTTTGTGACCCATTCGTGAATGCCCGGTTCATCCTCAGATTTAGAGATCAGCAACATGCTTCCAAAAGCATTGAGTGCAGGCTCGATCCTGACGAGCGAATCCTTGATTTTCGTCTTTTCAAGGTTTAAAGCAAAAGGTGCCATACTTTTCTCCAGTTTATTGAATTATTCAAGAAAATGAATAATTCGAATATTTTAATGATTTTATGGATTTTGTCAAGGGAAAAATAAAAACTCCCTGTCGATTTATCGACAGGGAGCAAATCATAGGCTTTTTTCAGGATCTAAGGGCTGGATGTCTCTTCGACAGCTACTCCTACCCATGAGAAGTCGCGCTTTTCGCTAATTGCGCCAGCCGACTCGTAGACTGGCTGTCCCTGCTCGTCGACGCCGTTCTGACGGGCAGTCGTTACCCACCAGCGGATGACATGTGGCAGATTGTCATCTGGACGGAAGGAGGTTGGCACAATGAATTTTGTATCCGTGACATAGTCGACAATGCGTTGTGCCTGACCCGAGGTCACATCCACAACCTCCACCTTATAGGCTTCATTTTCCCGAAGTGTCCCAATGGATGACCACTGTAGGGTCACCACGTCGTTTGCCAGAGTGAAGGACGCGCCATCGGCAGGCAGGAGCAAAGGCGGGGCCTGGTAGGGAGGTGGGAGCGTTGCTGTCGGAGTCGGTCCGGGCGTGGCAAACCGTTCACATAACGGGACCAGCAGAGGTTGTCCGATAAAAACGCTGTCAGTGGAGAGACCGTTATAAAATTTGATTGCATCCTGCGGTACGTTGTAATTCGCAGCGATGCTGGACAGCGTATCGTTTTCCTGGACAGTGTACGGAACCTTTTCACAGGCTTGGGCAGTTTGCGTGGCTTCATTGGGAACATCGGTGGGCGGCGGCGCAGGAGTTGGAGTTGGGTACGGAATCTTCAAAACCTGATTTACTGAGATAATACAGGTTGTCGGCAAATTATTCAATATAACAATGCTTTGTACCGACACACCAAACGCCACCGCGATCCCACCGCAGGTATCATTCTCGCGAACTGTATATTCGAACGGAGGCAAGGGTGTCTCTGTTGGAATGGCAGTTGGAGCCAGCGTCTCGGTCGGGGGCGGCGTGATAGTGGCAGTCTCGGTCGCGGCTCCCTCAACCGTTGGCTCCGTGATGGTCGGTCCGGTGATGCCTGTACGCAGGGCAAAGTAAACGGATGCCGCGCCGATCAACAGGATCAACGTCAGTGCGCCGAGCGCTGCAGGCAGGCTCAAGGTGAGCTCGGGCATCCGGCTGGCTTGCATGCCCGTTTCAGCTTTTTTCGACTTCGTTGCGGCTTTCGCAGTGAGTTCGGTGCCACAAACCAGGCAGCGTGTAGCACTTTCACTCAGCCGTGTTCCGCAGGTAGGACAGATTTGTGATTTCTGAGATGAAGGTTCTTGAAGCATCGGGCGGAAATTATACCATTGAACACCGGTGCAATTTTTTCAAGGCTTCCGAACCGAAGTCTGCGCTACGTGCACTGTCATGTCTTTTCGAGCCTCAACCTGTTTTCCGGCCATTGGCATGGACCTCTGCTCTGGCGGCGTAATCGCTATAGCCGCCAACGTATTCTGTGATCGCCGCATTCTCCAGCGCAAAGATCCGATTGACCGTTCGATCAAGGAAATACCGGTCATGAGAAATGACAAGCACCGTCCCGTTGAAATCGTTCAACGCGTTTTCCAGCACCTCGGCCGAGGCGATGTCCAGATTGTTGGTCGGCTCATCGAGCAACAGGAAGTTCGCGCCGGATAAAACAAGCAGTGCCAGTTGAAGCCGGCTGCGCTCGCCACCCGAAAGCGACCCAATACGCTGCGTCGCCTGTTGATAGGTGAACAGGTAGCGGATGAGCAACGAAACGGCATTTGATTCGCTCATGTTGCCGGCCAGTCGTACCGCGTCGATCAAGGTTTGATTGAAATCCAGGGTTTCATGTTCCTGCGCATAGTAACCAACCTTCACACTGGGACCAATTTTGATCTCACCACTTGTGGGCTGATCCTTTCCCAAAATCAATCGCAATAACACGGATTTACCCGCCCCGTTCGCACCGATCAAGCCCACGCGCTCACCGTGGCGGATGAGAAAGTTGATGTCCTTGAGAATCACCCTATCCTGCGTATTAAGCGAGCCGTGCAGGAACATCTTTTTCACACCGTCCAGCTCCAGCACCTGGTTCGACCCGCGCCAGCCGTTCAACGCCAGATCCATTTTGCGGCGCTCGAGAATGGGGCGTTCGATCTTTTCGATCCGCTCGATGCGCGCTTCCATGGCGTGCATGCGACTCGCAAACTTATCGTTGAACTGTGTCCACAGCTTGTAACGTTTCACTGCCATCTCAAGACGGCCGATTTCGCGTTGCTGAACTTGATACAACTCTTCCTGCCGCGCCAGGCGTTCTTCTTTGTCAATAATAAACTCAGTATAGTTTCCATGGAAAGTAGTGATCTGGCCGTCTTCGATCTCGGCAATGTGCGTGGCAACTGCATCCAGGATGTAGCGATCATGGGAAATGATGACCACTGCGCCAGGATAAGCGCTAATGAGTTTTTCCAGGTATGTCTTTCCGGGCATATCAAGATGGTTATCGGGTTCGTCCAGCAGCAACACGGATGGACGCGCCAGCATCAAGCGCGCCAGTCCGATGAGTTTCTTCTGTCCGCCACTCAATGCCCGGATGGGTTTCTCGAAGTCTGATTCCGGCAAGCCCAGTCCGCGCAGAAGTTCGCGCACGCGCGAGGTATAGTTCATTCCGCCGAGCGATTCGTACTCTTCTAATAATTTATGCTGTGTGTCCAGGGTACGCTCAAGCACCTTCGCGTTGTTATAAACCTCCGGAGTGCCAAGTTTAGTTTCAACTCTTTGTAACTCCCGCTCGATTTCCGCTACGCGCGGATTGCCCTCCAGCGCCAGCGCGAGGGCTGTCTTTTCGAGTTCGAATTCCGGGTGCTGCGGCAGATAACCGACGGTCACGCCTTTGGCTTTGATGACGGTCCCGCCTTTTTCGGGGGAATGTTCGCCGATGATCAACTTGAACAACGAAGATTTCCCGGCACCATTCGGGCCGATCAGGCCGATCTTTTGATCGTGTTGAACTTCCCAACTTAGGTCACGAAAAATGGCGTGTGAGCCCAGAATTAAGGTGGCATTTGAAACTGTGATCGAGATCATGATTACTCCTAAAAGACCTGACAGGTTTTCGAAACTGTGTGACGGGCTTATTTCTTTCCTTTCGCAATCAGCCTATTTGGAAAGGGATCGATCAAAACCTGTCAGGTCTGTATTTGAACTTAAACAAAAACGTCGTGGCGCAGGGCGCCACGACGTAAGAGAGCGTAAGAAAAAATTACTTACCTTCGGGCAACAGGCGCGATTCGAGGAACCCCTTGTAATCAAATCCGCGTACACCGACGCACAGGAAAATGTTGTCCAAAATTTCGTATCTCATAGCGCCGGGATTATAACACAGAGACTATCCCTGCTCAAAGTCACTACATTCTGGTAGAATAGTACCCGCACGCCGAACCTTTTGATTTCCTTCAAGAAATGCCCTCGGCCTCCCCGTCGGGGGTTTTTGTGTGTAAATTACATGTCATTGCGAGCCTTCGGGAAGCAATCTCTTTATGAAATAAGGTGAATGAATGTTAGTTGAACGAACCGACCTCCGTAATATCGCCATCATCGCGCACGTTGACCATGGCAAGACCACCCTCGTGGATGGTCTCCTGCGCCAGTCACACACATTCCGTGAGAACCAGCAAGTCGCGGAACGGGTGATGGATTCAAATGATCTTGAGCGCGAACGCGGGATTACGATCCTTGCCAAAAATACAGCCATTACCCTTGTCGACCCTTCCACGAACCGGCCCGTCAAGATCAACATCGTTGACACACCCGGCCATGCGGATTTCGGCGGGGAAGTCGAACGCGTCATGAACATGGTGGATGGCGTTCTGCTCCTGGTGGATGCCGCCGAAGGACCCATGCCGCAAACTCGCTTTGTACTGAAAAAGGCACTTCAAATGGGCCATAAGGCTGTTGTGGTGATCAACAAGGTCGACCGCAAGGATGCCGAACCCGCGCGCGTCCTCAACGAAACCTTCGACCTGTTCATCGAACTCGGCGCCTCAGAAGAACAGGCGGATTTCCCGATCGTCTACGCTCAGGCGACGGCTGGGAAAGCAGGTCTTTCCGCGGACTTGGGGCCGGATCTGCAGCCTTTGTTCGATGTCATCCTGAACCATATCCCTGCCCCGAAAGTGGATCCAGATGCACCTCTGCAACTGCTCGTCACCATGCTTGGTTATGACGATTACCGTGGTGTGACCGCGATCGGGCGTGTCTTTGCCGGGAAGATCAAAGCTGCTCAGCGACTTGCACGCCTGACCAGGGATGGACGCAATCTTCCTGAATCCGCCAAGTATCTTTACACATTTCAAGGTTTGAACAAGATCGAGATCGAAGAAGCCAGCGCCGGCGACATTGTTTCGCTGGCTGGACTGGATGGGATCGGGATTGGCGAAACGCTTGCTGACCCCAACGATCCTGTTGCACTGCCAACTATCCGAGTGGAAGAGCCAACCGTCCGCATGACGTTTGGGGTCAATACATCACCGTTTGCTGGTAAGGAAGGCAAATGGGGAACGTCACGCAACCTGCGTGAACGCCTCTTCGAAGAATTGCGGACGAACGTCGCCTTGCGCGTGGAAGAAACGGAATCGGCTGAGAACTTCCTTGTCTCCGGGCGTGGCGAATTGCATCTCGGCATTCTAATCGAGACGATGCGACGCGAAGGATATGAGTTCCAGGTTTCACGTCCTGAAGTGATCTTCCACAGGGCAGATGATGGCGCGTTGCTCGAACCGTACGAAGAAGTGCATATCGAGACCAGCAATGAAACCGTTGGTGTGGTGGTGGAAATGCTCGGGTCGCGACGCGGCAAATTGATGGAAATGCAGGATGCGGGTCAGGGAATGACACGCATGGTTTATATTGCTCCCACGCGCGGCTTGTTGGGATTCCGTTACCAGTTCCTCACCTCCACGCGCGGGGCAGGCGTCATGCACACGATCTTCCATGGTTACGATGAAATGGCGGGACCGATGTCCACGCGCACGACCGGCTCATTGGTCGCCTGGGAAGTGGGCGAGACAACTGCGTATGCGTTGAAGAATGCCGAGGAGCGCGGTACCTTGTTTTTAGGACCCGGTGTTTCGGTTTATGAAGGCATGGTCGTGGGTGAAAATGCACGTGGACAGGATATGCCGATCAATGTTTGCAAGAAGAAACATTTGACAAACATCCGTTCCTCACGCGGCGATATGGAAATCCGCCTCACGCCGCCCCGACAGATGTCCCTCGATGAAGCGGTCGAGTACCTGGCTGACGACGAGTTGCTCGAAGTGACGCCCGAGTCGTATCGCATCCGCAAGCGCATTCTCAATACAGAAGAACGCGGCAAACAGACGAAGAAAATCAAGGAACAGCTTGAAGAAGCATAATGGAAAAGGGCTTGCAGAGTTCTCTGCAAGCCCTTTTTTATTCACTGGCACTATTAACATCCAGCGTTCATCACCGAACTGTTCACCGTCCCGCTGGGACCGAAGACTTGTAAGTAATACTCTACACTTTCACCTGCAGGCAGATTGAGTGAATCCGTATAAGTGGTTGAGTCAGCTGGTAATTCAACAAGCGGTTCGCCGTTCCGAAAGATTCGGTAACCGTTCTCATCTGTCGCGCGATCTATCCAACTCAGCGTGAAGGTTAACGTTCCGTCGCTGCAGGAATATTGCCAGTTCTCTACAAATAGTTTCTGTGACGACCCATTGGCTGACGTTGATGTAGGCGGTGCAACACTTGCGACAGTCCAATAGCTGCCTGTTAGTTCCACATATTCTCCCCACAGCCAGCAGGTGCCTGTTGGGCTTTCATTGGATTTGACCAGCCAGAAGTCCCCGGGTTCGTAGCGACCGACAATTTCCAACTTCGTTCCAGATAAGTAGGTGAAGATGATCTCGTAGGCCTCGCCGGGACCCGTGCGGCAGTTGGTCGATTCCTGCACCGTCAGCATCGGTACTGAATAAGTGGGAGTGACTGTAGTAGGTTGGCAGGCAATAAAGGCTATCAGTAAAAGGGTATATAGCAAAAATGTGGTAAGTCTTTTCAGACTTTTCATCGGTTTCCTCTAACTTTGAACTTCGCAGGCATGTCATTGAAATCAATCGCATCTCATGCTACCCACATAAGTATTCGCCGAGCCAGCGGAACCATAGACTTGTATTGAATAGGATGCGCCCTGCCCCTGAGGCGGTGTAAACGTGTCGGCATATGTGGTTGAGTCTGCGGGTAATTCTACAAGCAGGTCCTCACTTCGGAAGATGCGATAGCCTGTCTCATTATTTGCATTGTCTCTCCAGGTCACGGTGAAGTTTATTGTCCGGCCATCGCACTGGTAACTCCATTCCACTAGCGTTGCCACTTGAGGAGGTCGTTCGGTGGATGTGGGCGGCGGCGTAACACTTGAGACAGCCCAATAGCTGCCTGTTACTTCCACATATTCTCCCCACAGCCAGCAGGTGCCCGTTGGGCTTTCATTGGATTTGACCAGCCAGAAATTTCCGGGGTCGTAGCGACCAACAACTTCCAGCTTCTTGCCAGACAAGTAGGTGAAGATGATCTCGTAGGCCTCGCCGGGACCCGTGCGGCAGTTGGTTGATTCCGTCACAGTCAACATGGGTACGGAGTAGGTGGGGGTGACAGTGATGGTTTGACCCGGTGAGCTGGTAAGGGAAGGTGTTTTAAGCGTGGGAGAGGGCGACCCTTTTCCAGCGAAAGAGGGTGTCATCATCACAGCTTGCACAGTTAATGCAGCCGCGGTCTGCACTTCGCCGGGTGGAGGAACTTGTTCGAGAGGCATGTTGCAGGCAAGGATTGCGAGCAGCAGGCTTAATCCTGCGAAAAATTTGTAGTTTCGGGTCATGGAAAACTCAAGGGTGCCTATCTTTTTGGGGATGAATTTGATTTATTTTATCATTGTTAATTATTCGATAATTGGGGGGCTTAAGCTTTACCAGGAATCCTCGTGGCTATTGGTTGGACAACAAGTGTGTTCGAGGGGATGTGGTACTGTCATGGCTGGTCCATAAAGAAGGGAGTCAAAAGAATATTTACCCGACTATGCAACCTGGGAATCACAATATGAAGCACGGAGATTCGTGTATCAAAAACGACCCACACTCGTCTCGACGAGGCGTGGGTCGTTTTTCGTAATGAGGAAGATACTACTCTGCTACTGGTTCACCACTATCGCTCGCGGAACCAGGGGTTGATGGAGTACCGCTGAGAGGCGGGAAGTTACCCTTGCCTTTTGCTCCATTGACATCTTTGGTGCTCATCGCGTATTGCAGGGTGGAAAAAGCAACCGCATCCACATTTACATCATAAGCGGAGAGATTAATGTTGTCGTATGTGTCACATGCCAGGTGATAGCAGGGATCATACTGCTGGCCCGCTGTGCCGCCCCAGAGTGCAACTTCATCCGGGGTCTTTATCCCTTCGGCGCCAGTGAAAAGACCGCCGGATGGAATGCCCGCAGCAATAAATGGTCCATAGTCTGAACGACCGCTGAAGTCGGTGCCTTTGAAGGGTAAGCCTTTCATCGTGTAGTAGGCTTCGAAGGTCTGCTCGATCTCAGCCGAGCCTGCCGGGCCGGGACCGGCCCCCACGGCATCCGAGTCATCGCCGTCATAGATAAAGAAAACGTGATTGGGCGAACCGATCATGTCAAAGTTGAGATAGAGTGCGATGCGATCCCTCTCCTCGGTGCTCAGATTGTTGACATAATAGGTCGAACCCACCAGATTGGCTTCCTCCGCTCCCCAAAGGGCAAAGCGCACTTTGTTGCGAGGTTTGACCTTTGCCATCTGCTCGGCGACCTCGAGGATGGCAGCGGAACCGGAACCGTTATCCTGGATGCCGGGGCCCGCATTGACCGAATCGAGGTGCGCGCCGACCATCACCACATTATTCGGGTCGCCCTTTTTGGATTCCGCGAGTATGTTATAGGTTGTCGCGATCCCGCGGAAGGTCTCGGTCTTCAGGCGCAAAACGAGACCGGCGGTCGCCGCCAATTGCTGTCCCACTTCCTGTGTTACAGACGTGACCGGAATGTCCAGGGTGAACGTGTTACCAAGCGTGCCATTTATTGCACCCGGGGCGTTATTGTAGATAACTACCCCAGATGCGCCGGCGTTATAAGCGTTGGTCGCCTTTATGCCAAAAGTACAGGCACCGCGACTGATGAGCGCAATGTTTCCCGCTGGGAATCCGGCAAAATCCGCGGACTCACAACCGGGGGTGGCATCTGCAGGTGGTGCTACTAGGGCAGTTACAGATGCAGTCACATCCCCACTTCCAGAGTACGACATAATGTTGTTTTCAATCGGCCCCGCGGGCGGTGGTGAGACCTGTTCGAGGATGGACGGTGAAAGGGAAATAAATGTCTGGAACTCAAAGGGCTGTATCGTCACGTTGTAGCCTGCTTTGGTAAAGACCTGTTCCGCATAAGCGATGGATTCATCGAAGCCGGGAGTGCCGGAAGTGCGAATGCCATTATTGGCATCCGCAATGGCCTGAAGAGCTGCTTGATGCTCGCGTGCACCCTCGAGGGTCACGCACTCCAATAGTTTTTTAATTGTATTATTGTTGCGATTGTCACAGGCTGCGGAACCCGCCATTGCGGGTGGCGCATAGGCAAAAGTCGCAACGAACATCGTTACGATGACCAACATACGGAAGGCATTGCTTATCATTTAACTCTCCTCATAAGAATGAACGGTTATATTTTGTTTGCTACGCATACAAACAATTTTGGTCGAACCCTTATCAACCGTAACCCTATCAGCCTCCTTTCTTTGGAACAAAACTGCCGAGGGAAATTCCTTCGGCAGTTTTTCATTAGGAGTGCATCCTCATCGTTAAGATGGGTGTGCCTTCTTGATGTAATTATCATTAATATGGACTGAACTTATCCAAATTATAGCAATTTAGCATTGCTTGTACAAGTAGGAAATATGTCCGGTTCAAGCAAATTTTGATATTTGATTACCATTAAATTAATAGCCTTGCGCAGGCATGTCCTTCGCAAGGCTATCGGAAAACTATTCGATCTTCTTGTGAGCCCGCCCACCGATGCGGAAGAATTGTAATTTTCCCTTTTCATCCCGGATAAAATCTCCAAGCGCGTCCTTGTAAGGTTCGTCCAACCCGATGACTTTGTCTTCTTCATAGAATGAAAAACGCATGAGGGGCATGGCAGGCCCCGGCGGTGTATCCGGCCTGGGAAAGCCTCCCAGTGGGATATGATGATAAATAAGATATTCGCCCTTCACTTTGAGATCAAAACATTCCGTCCCAATGCGATACCTGCCAACATATTTTTTGAGTTTGGCAATGGGTGTCTCAGTCGGATTGGGTAACTTTGATTTGACATTGAAGTAAAGTTCGAGAGCGTAATTGAAGATGCCCGAAGTGATAATCCCGCCGTCATCGCTGTTAGTGAGGATGGCAAGCGCAAAATCCTTGTCAGGAATGAAGAAGAAGTATGCCTGCTGTCCGTTGGTCGCGCCTCCGTGCGCGTAGATCGTGAGGTCGCCAACTTTGCGGATGAACCACGTGATCCCGATCAAGCCGCGCGGACCCGCATCCGCCTGGGGGACACGCATCGCGCGCAAGCTTTTGGCGGTGATGACGTTCTTCCTCCCGTTGCTCATGTGGAAGCGCGCGTACTTGAGCAGGTCACGGACCGTGCTGACGACTCCGCCTACGCCGTTGCCTGCTCTGCCGATCGCCCACGGTCGCGCCACCTGGACGTGGCCCTTGACCTTCTGATGCCCAACGACAAAGCGATGCGTGAACAGGATGTCGCTTGGATAAAAGAAGGACATGCTCAAGCCGAGTGGATCGAATAGCATTTCCTGTGCGGCTTGTTCATATGGTTTCTTTGTGACAACTTCGATAATACGCGCAGCGACGTTGAAGCCTGTATTGTTGTAGGACCAGATCGTCCCCAGCGGCTGGACTTGTGGAAGCTTTGCAATATCCTTGATCATCCTGTCCAGGGCGTCGTCGCCGTTGCCGAAGTCGTTGAAGTAATCACCGACCCATCCGCCCATGTGGGTGAGCAGATGTCGAACCGTGACTTTACCGGCAACTGCCTTATTGCGCAGCTTGAAATCCTTGATGTACTTACGAACTGGCACGTCGAGATCTACTTTCTCCTGCTCAGCCAATTGCATGAGCATCGTGCCTGTAAACGTTTTGCTGATCGACCCCGTTTGAAAGAGAGTATCGGGTGTAACAGGCAGTGGATGCTCCACATTCGTGACACCAAAGCCTTCGGCATATTCCTTTCTCTTATGCCAGATACCAATTGCCACGCCCGGCACTTGAAGCCGTTTCATTTCCGAAATGATCTTTTGAGCGATCTTTTTGAACGTGGGATCTGGGATGTGTGACGTTGAAAGATTCATTTTGTGCTCCAATATTGAGGGTAAGACAATTTTATATCACTTCGAGTGCTGCCAAAAATTGACTATTGTTTCCTGCCGCGCTGCATTTTTAGAAAGATTTCCAATAAATGCGGATCAAAGAAGTTGCGTTCCTGCTCCATGATCTCAAGTGCTTTCTTGTGCGTATATGCACTACGGTAGCCTCTATCGCTGGTCAAAGCATCGTAAGTATCTGTAATTCGAATAATTCTGGCTTCCAATGGGATTTGATCGCCTTGGAGTTTGTGTGGATATCCACTTCCATCAAAATTCTCGTGATGGTGCAGGATAATTAACGTGATCAGAGGATCCAGCCCAAGTGTTTCGATCAGATTTGCTCCCAGCTGTGAGTGATGCTTGACCATAAGATATTCAGCCTCTGTAAAGCGACCGGGTTTATTGATGATGAATTCATTGATGGCGATCTTGCCGATATCATGGATTTGGGCCGCAAATTTCAGGATTTTTATCTGGCTCGATGTCAGACCAACCTTTTTTCCAAAGGTGGAGGATAGCTCGCCTACATGGTGAGAATGTCCTTTCCCATGAGGGTCGCGCAAACTAATGATGCTTGTCAGGAATGGAAGTAGGTCAGCCATCTTTTTCTCCAGTCTATCATCGTGTTAATCTGCATCGTGCTCTAATGATTTATATGACCTACCCCCTCTTCTTATGAAAACAGCGGGAAACAGGATAGGTAGCAAGGGCAGGAAATTTCCTGCCCTTGCTGATTATTCGCCAGTTCCCTCCAGCCAGGAGGACATGTACTCTGGCTTTTCATACTCCAGTGCCTGGCTGGTGAGATTCAGCGGATAGAATGTATCTACCATTACGGCGAGTTCTTTTGTCTCTTTCTTACCGATGGATGCCTCTGTCATACCGGGCTGTGGACCATGTGGCAAGCCATAGGGATGCATGCTGATGTCGCAGCGGTCGATGCCTTTGCGGGACATGAAATCGCCCTCGGCATAATAGATGATCTCATCCGAGTTGACGTTGGAGTGGTTGTATGGCGCGGGGATGCTCTCCGGATGGTAGTCAAAGAGACGCGGCACGAACGAGCAAACCACGAAGTTATGCGCCTGGAAGGTCTGGTGCACGGGCGGAGGCTGGTGGACGCGTCCCGTGATCGGCTCGAAGTCCTCGATGTTGAAAATCCACGGGTAGAGATAACCGTCCCAGCCAACTACGTCGAAAGGATGGTAATCCAGGATGTGTCTGCTCAGCCGGTCGCGCACCTTGATCCGCACTTCGAACTCGCCGCGCTCGGTGTGAGTCTCCAGCTCTTCGGGCAGACGGATATCGCGCTCGCTATACGGTGCGTGTTCGAGCATCTGACCGAACTCGTTGCGATAGCGTTTGGGAGGCTCGATCTGTGACGGGTTCTCGATGGTAAAGAAGCGCGCTTCACCATTATCAAGGTGCATCTGCCAGGTTGTGCCAAAGGGAATCACGATGTAATCGCCTTTGCGGAATTTCAGGTTGCCAAATTGTGATTTCAACGTTCCGCTGCCTTCATGCACCCACCAGGTCTCATAGGCTTGCGCGTTGCGGTAGAAATAATCCATGCTCTGCGAGGCGCGCGAGATACCGAGGATCACATCTCTATTGGCAAGGAGTGGAACCCGTGCCAAAACGGGATCCGTTCCAAGTGGCGCGTCGGCGGTCTGGAAGGCGCGGTGACGGATCGGACCGAAGTCCACCGTTTCCGGCTGGCGCGAGCCAAGGTCTTCCACCTGCTTGACGCGCGGCGGAATAAAGTTGTGATAGAGAGTCGATTGAAGGGATGAGAATCCTTCCAATCCCATCAATTCTTCACGGTAGAGTCCTCCCTCTGGTTTGCGGAATTGTGTATGGCGTTTATGGGGGAGTTGTCCAAGCTTATGGTAAAAGGGCATGGTACCTCCTTTAAGGGTCTGTCACAAGAATGGATTGAATCAGCTCATCCACTGTGTTTAACGATGGCAGGTACGCATTGGGGGACAGTGAGTTCAATTTCTCGGTGACAGAAATGTAGTAAACGTTATTGGGTCCAATATCGGTTGGGATGGGCACGCCGCCTTCTGGAACGGCTGCTTCTGATTTCTCATTTTCCGCGAGAATGGGCGCAGTAATGGGCAGGATCACGATCACATAATATTTATTGTCACTCGTCAATCCCTGGAAGTGATAGAACATTTCGCGATTGTTGATCGGTCCGGAGTATTGGGCATATTGCGTCAAGGTGCGAACGCCGCTGCCATTCTGAAATGGAATAATTTGTATATTGGCTGCAATGAGGGGACCTGCATTGAAGAAAGGTACAAGCGGCAGAGTTTCTATCAAAAGCGGCGAACCCGCCAGAGCCTTTTTGAGTCGGTCAATTTGTTCAGCAGCACTCGCATGGACTTGTGCAAATTCATCCGCCGGATAAACAAAAATTTCCGGTTCGTGGAATCTGTCCTGCAATTGATACCCTGTCAGGGTAAATTTTAAATGAGTGGGCGCCACTTCCCATGGGGAGCCGCTATCTTCGCTGACAGCCGGCACAGCTTCGGGGTCTGCCCCGTCTGCCAATCCGCCTGGAAGCACAAACGAAGCATACTCGAATGAGACAGCTGTCCCGCCGCTTTGCGTTGCGGCTTGCGTGGGAACTCCCGTGGGAGCAGCTTCACTGGGCGTGAGCGCCTGCATGGTTGCTGCAACGATCGTTCCGACCTCATCTGCCTGTGACTGTGTTGGCGTCCCCGGCGTTCCCATCCCCGCCCAGCCACCGAACGTACAAGCCAGCATAATGATTGCCACCCCGATTCCGTACAATGTTTGCTTTTTCATGGTCATTCCTTTTTTCATGTCGTTGCGAGGAGCGGTGCTTTTAGCGCCACGACGAGGCCATCTCACTGTACAGGGATCGCTTCGCTCTCTCTTCGTCTACGCCTGCGACTCCGCTCAGCGCGAAGGGCTTGCAACGACATGTCGCCTTTGCCTCGAATTTTGAAGCATTGCCTAAGCAATCGTATTCCTCAATATTCCGATCCTTTCGATCTCAAGTTCAACAACATCACCGTGATTTAACCACGGTCCTTGAAACTTGGTCAGTTCCAGCAGGCAGCCTGTGCCGACCGTCCCGGAGCCGATCACGTCTCCGGGGTTCAGCATCACACATTCGGAGGCACGCGCGACAATTTCTCCAAACGACCAGTGGATATCTTTGAAATTGCCTCTGGAGAATTCCTTGCCGTTGATCCTGGCCGTCATCGTGAGGTTATACACGCCCGGGCGTCCGGCTGCTTTGTCGGCGAGCGTTTCGTGTGTGACAATGACGGGTCCGAACGATGAGGCGAAGTCCTTGCCCTTGGCAGGACCCAGTCCGACTGCCATTTCTTTGCGTTGAACATCCCGCGCGGACCAGTCATTGAAGATCGTGTAGCCAAATATGTGGGCAGGGGCGTCCTCGGGCTTGATATCCATGCCGCCTTTGCCGATGACTGCCGCGATCTCCAGTTCATAGTCCATGGCGCGGGTGTACGAAGGATAGGGGATTTCATCTTCGTGACCGAAGACCGCGTTCGGATTCGTGAAGTAGAAGACTGGGAATTGATACCATTCTTCGGGGACATCCCTTCCACGGTTGCGGTTGGCAGTCACGACGTGCTGCTCGAAGGCGTAGGCATCGCGCAGGGTAGTGGGCTTCAGCGGCGACAGGAATTTGACTTCATCGATGGAAAGCGACTCTTTGGAGGCGCGCCGCGCAGCGGTCTCGGCGCCCGCGGCGATGACCGCGTGCATGTCGGGATAGGGCAGGGTGTGGACGCGGTCCTCCATAACGAGAGCTGGCTGGGACGTCGCGCGCAGCGTGGAAATAGTTGCAAATTTCATAGTTTCCTTTATGTCGTTGCGAGCACAGCGAAGCAACCCCCTAATGAGGAGATTGCTTTCCGAAGGCTCGCAACGACATGGTTGTTATAGGTTCCCTCTGCGTTCCTGCTCCACCTCGATCGACTCGAACAACGCCTTGAAGTTACCTTTGCCGAAGCCCTGCGAGCCATGACGCTGGATGACCTCGACGAACATCGTGGGACGGTCCTGGATAGGTCGCGTGAAGATTTGCAGCAGATAGCCTTCATCGTCGCGGTCGACCAGAATGCCAAGATCGTGGATCGCTTTCATATCTTCCTTGATCTTGCCGACGCGCTCGGGGAGCATTTCATAATAGGTATCTGGCACGCGCAGGAATTCGACGCCGCGCGAACGAAGTTTTTCAACCGTTTCGAGAATGTTTCCTGTGATGATGGCAATATGCTGCACGCCCGGGGAAAGATAGTAATCGAGATACTCCTCGATCTGACTCTTGCGGCGCCCCTCCGCCGGTTCATTGATCGGGAACTTGACACGTCCATTTCCGTTTTGCATGACCTTGGACATGAGCGCGGAATATTCAGTGGAAATATCCTTGTCGTCGAAATGCAGCAGCTGGCGGAAGCCCATCACCTGATGATAAAAATTGACCCAGTGATTCATCTTGCCAAGCTGCACGTTGCCGACCATATGGTCAACAGCTGCGAGCCCGGTCGACTCGGACTCATAATTGATCGGCTTGTACGTGGGTGCAAAGACGCCTTTGTAATCGCCGCGATCCACAAAGACGTGTAATGTTTCGCCATAGGTGTAAATTGCCGACGTGCGATAAATCCCGTGATCATCCTTCTCTTCGCGCGGAGCCCAAGCGGATTTGCCACCGCGCGAGGTCGTTTCCTGCCAGGCCTTTTCAACGTCATCCACTTCCAAAGCGATCATTTTTACGCCGTCGCCGTGCACCAGGTGATGCGCGGCGATCTCGTGGGTGGGCGCATACGCCGCAGAAAGGACGAACCGCGCCTGCCCCGATTCGAGAACGTACGAAGCAAAAGCGCGGTTGCCCGTTTCAAGCCCGGAATATGCCACCGGCTTGAAACCGAATGCCTTCCACCAATAGTACATGGCGTGTTTGGCATTGCCTACGTAAAAGTGGACATGGTCAACGGATTTGATTTGCAGAAAGTCCGCTTCCTCGGTCATGGGACGTGACGCAGCGTCCGCTGCGGATCTGGATACAGTTGTAGCCATTCAGCCTCCTTCGGTTAGTCTAGTCATTAAGATTTTACGACAAAGAAGGTCTGATTGCAAATCAGAAAAGACCCTACCTTATTTCACTCTCACAACCTGCGCGCCCGTCATTTTTTGCAGGTCGGAGGTCTTCAACTCGAAGATCGCATTCGGGGTCCCGGCGGCGGCCCAGATGGTTTCATATTGCAGGAAGTCTTCATCGAGATAGGTTTCTAACGCTTGAATATGACCAACAGGCGATACGCCTCCGATCGCGAAGACGGTCAATGCGCGCAAGCAATACGCGTCTGCACGAC
>Ga0105104_10000871_pt1 | contig 23329 bp, 23 predicted proteins | sample PPLLaktember2015_3_FD_87034 | JGI IMG/M metagenome (GOLD analysis project Ga0105104, IMG submission 87034) | Freshwater sediment microbial communities from Prairie Pothole Lake near Jamestown, North Dakota, USA - PPLs Lake P7 Core (6) Depth... | ecosystem: Environmental > Aquatic > Freshwater >...
ATATTTCAGCGGCCAGTACTCTAAGGATTTCTCCAGCTTTTTGACAATTTTTCTTAACATCGATCTATACATTCCCCATAAATGCTTTTCTCAATAAAGCAGACGGTAAGGCATCGATTGCATTAGTCAATTCTTCTATCTTTTGATTCAGTATCGTAGTTTTTTCCATTTGAAGCAATAGTTTATTTATCATTTCTTCTTGCTCATCCAGTGTTGGCAATGGCGCTTCCCATGAAAATAATTGTTTTCTATTCAGCTTCGGCATCCGTGCACGTTGCGACTCGCTAACTGCATAATTTGTAAATTCATCAGACAATAATAACCACGCAGTAAAATCGGGCCTCAAATACTTACTATCTACTTGTATAGGATACATATCTGCGCTGCATACTCCATCAAAATCAACGAGAGCCACTTTTCGCAAATATGGCCGAAGCTTTGAATAAAGGACGGAACCTTTGGGAAATAAATATTTCCCGCTAATCATTAGTTCTTCCGCTGCGGTATTAAGATATGTCAAACGACCCGTCCCGGATTCAATATTCTCTCCGTTTACATGCGGCAAATCACGATATTCAGGAAGGGTCGGATTAACTTGCTTTGCTGTTATCTGAGCTATATCGCCAAATAGCTTTTTGGGCCACCGTTTTAGATTGTCTTTTGAAAATATATTGCGAAGATATGCAGATGATAAAATATTAGTTGTATTAAAATAATCACATACTGCCTTTCTTGCCTTTTCGATAGCGGCCATTTGTTCATTCAGAACCTTTACAATCCTCTTTTGCTCTGAAAGAGGAGGTAAAGGTATTAAAAAATTTATTAAATCATTACGATTTATTGCCTGAAAGGTACTGCCTGAACCTTTTTCAATCAATATTTCTTCATATCTCCTCATGGCATAAAGAACAAAAGTCCTATCAATATCTATGCCACACCGAATAGCTGCTAATCCTCGTCCTATGCAACATTCCACATCGGCAACATTTGTCGGTCCTACTGGCGCACGAACCGATATTAATATATCTCCGGGAATTGCTATCTTGTTGGGGGAAACACACCATGCTGTTGCAATTGGATGAATAAGACCAAAATCGGCTTTGCCTTGGAAGAATGGCAAACCTTCTGGTTCTCTTCTATATGTAGAACTCGGCGGAGATTGACCAGCAATTATTTCGCAGATATCGCCAACCTTCGCCCATTGCCAGCCGGAAGGAAGTTTTGTGTTTAATATCGCTTCCATTAACCAGCCCTCAGTTTTTTGATGATATCTGAAGCGCTTACAAATGCCTTCTTATTACGTATTACTTCCACCTGTTTTTCTGCCAAAAGCACATCAAACGCAATTTGACAATCAAGCACGCATCGCAGGTCAAAACCATCCATTAGAATTACCCGCTCATCACTTTTACCCGCGATGCTTTCGAGGCAGTCTGGACTGAAGCCATTCATAGATATGAACAGAGCTTTTGTGTCTCCTCCATAGGCCTCTTTTGCGCGGTCACGCAAAACCGATACATCTTTTGCAGAAGCTTTTTCTTCTTTCCACCTGATTTCCACATAATGCCAGTGATTATCAAGCTTAAAGAGACCGTCTATCTGTTCTCCGGTGCGATTGAAGCTTCCTCTTGAATCTTCACAGTAATATTTGAATATTTCATTCATAAGTTTTTCAAGCTGATTACCTCTTTCAACAGCATCGGCCAAAGAATGAATCCGGTCGAATTCCTCCCGGAAATGTTGAAGAGTAGCATGGTCAATCGGCATTATCGCTCCTCTTGACCGACGTTCTTTATCAATGGTCAACTCCTGTTTTACCTGCTGTTTTTTGAATTCCTCCTGCGACTGATATTTTTGATATGCATTCTGAAGTTCTTTTAATGATGCAATAGCTTTATCTTTCCGCTCCGGCTGTATTGAATGAACATCTTTCCAATAATACATTTCGGAGAGCATTCTTCTGGCAACTGTCCACCCCTCATCACCTTTTCCTTCCAGTTCTCCGAGGACGAAATGAACTAACTTTATCGTTGGCTCATTTTTATTCCGCTTAACCTGTATCATTATTCCTTTGGGAACGCCGCATTTATCAAGAAAGCTAAGCACGCTCGGCTTAAACCATATCACATCACGGATTGCAACCGCAAGCAGATTGGCGATATCAGCAGGAAGTCCACTCATGCCGCAAACATCCTAATTTTCGTTTCCTTTAACAGTTCAGCAGGTATTCCAGCGGCTTTTAATGCGGCTAATCCGCCTGCCTGTCTAACTTCTGGCGTCTGGAATATCTGAGGGTTCTCTAATCCTTCGGTTCCGCCCCGTTCAAATTGACTGGCTATTGCTTTAATTGTAGCAGAGGTATTGGCAGGGAAGGCATTTAACCAATCCTCATGCTTATAAATAAATGCCATAGATCTATCGTGCCGGGTTCGGGGATTCATTCCCCAGCCCAATTCCGCCAAAACATCGTAAAGGTCGTAATCCATTTTATCATCAACCAGTTTAACAACAGAAGGCGAATAGCCGCTTCTAACGAGGGTATCGATTAGCTCCTGTCTTGTCGGCGGATTAACCCATAATTGCCGGAATTCATCGAGTGTATGCGCCTGCTCGACAAGTTTTGCGGTTAAACGTGCTTTGTATTCTTCCTCTGCGACGGGCATTGCCTTACCATCGACATCGGTTACTATGAAACGGCCTGCATCGGTAATATGGACTTCAAAGCCCTCTACGCTGATAACAGGTTCAGGGGGAGGAGGCGGAGGATCACCGCCGCCGCCTGTTCCGGGAGGTTTTGTAACGAATTCTTCACCGAAAAGGCGGGTAGCATTTGTATAATCATAAACACGGAACATCAATTTATTGGTTGCGGCATCTATCCTTGTTCCCCGACCGACCATTTGATAAAAACTGATGGGCGATTTTAGATATTTGAAAAAGACGATATTCCGCACACAGGGAACATCAACGCCGGTTGACAATAAATCAACGGTAGTTGCTATGAAATGACTGCGGGATGAGGCCCGTAAATCGGGAAGCTGATCATTGCCGCTTGATTCTGCGGTGCATTTGAAGGCATAATAATTGAGACGTTCTTTATTGTTTTTGATGCACCATTTGGCATATAGATTGTTCAAACAAACGGCGACATCATCGGCGTGCCTGTCCCTTGCGCAAAAGATAATTGTTTTTTGTTCCGGCCCGCCTGTTTGAAGGAGATAATCGAATAAGTCCTGACACATAGCGAGGACCCGGTCGGGAAGCATAATTTTATCTTCGTATTCAGTTTTTTCGTAACGAGCTTTAATTTCTTCTGCCGTTATTGGCCTTCCTGTTATGGCATCGACAGGTTTTCTTGCGATAATTTCTTCTATCGTTATACCGGTATCGTCGAGATTAACCCTGCCTTTTTGAATTTGACAGGCGGCCAGATAACCATCTTCTATTGCCTGAGCCAAATCGTATTCATAAGCCGGTTCGCCGAAATAAGATATGTTGTTTGCCGTTATAGCAGCATCTGTTTTGGCTTCTTCGGTATTTTCATTACATATTAATCGGCGAGGTGTGGCAGTAAGCCCGATTTGAACGGCTTTTGAATTATGAGTAAGAACCTGCGACCATTTTCCCCAGGCCGAGCGATGACATTCATCGATAACAACGTGGGTAAAGTAATTTTCGGGATAGTAGGTTGTTAGGAAATTTGCATCCCCTTCTTCGTTATCTACGCCAAGCGTCTGATATGTCGCAACATGAATCCGGGCATTCCTTGCATTATTTTCACCGTCAGAATTTTTATAAACTTCTGCGGCATCGGAGCCAAATACATTTTGCAAAGCCCCTAATCCCTGACTGCGAAGCTCATCACGGTCGCAGATAAACAATGCTCTTTTAAGCTGGCCCGCATCGGCGATTCGTTTTAGAAGATGAACCGCAATAAAGGTTTTACCTGAGCCGGTCGCAAGAGATAGTAACGCTCTTTTTGGTTGATTCTTTATTTCGGATTGTGCTATCTTTTCAAGTACCGCGCGAATTGCTGCATCCTGATAATATCGTCGGGTTCCTTCGCCGCCTGTGTAACGGATTAGTAACGGCTTTGCTACCGGCGATTCAAGATTAAAGCCGATGCGTTCTTCGTATAATGAACGTAATTCGGCAGGAGAAGGAAATTCATCGATAAGACGTGCTTTGCTCGTAAAACCCGTGCCTTTGTCGAACATTACGAATTGATAGCCGTTTGATGAGAATATGAAGGGAACATTAAGGCGTTTGCACTCGGCATATCCTTTGGCTTGGTCAAGACCATGACCGGGCAATAAGGTATTCTTTTTGGCCTCGATTAAGGCCATAGCAACAGGTTGGGTATTGGGATTAACTTTTACTCTCAGGACATAATCAACTCTACCGCGAGAGCGACGGCGGGCTTTATTTCCGATGATTTCGATACTTCCTGCGGTTTCTTCCCGGCGGATAAGGTCTTCAGTCCATCCCCTTTTATGGATAGCCGGATCGATTAACTTGGCTCGTGTATCTGCTTCGCTATACTGGGGAATATCCACAGCCACTATTGCCTCATTGTTATTTTTCTCATTAAAACTCCTGCCAAACTTTACCCCCCATTCTCTGTTCAACGGGGTCTTTTGTCAAGCGAAGATAGCGGACAGTCTGTAGCGTATAGCGGATAGTAAGAAACAGCGTCCTTTTGCGTTAATCAGCGTCTATAATTCGTCGCTCGTCGCTCGTGTCTCGTATCTCGCAATTAAAATCCGTGTAATCCGTGTCGAGTCCGTGGTTAACCCTTTTGAGCATATTCGTGGCGAATCACAATACGACATTAACTGTATTACTCGGACAACTTTCGCCGGAGGTGTTGGTGGCTTTGACCCGGTATTCTAATTTACAGCCGAGTGGTTGTTTTAATAATTTAACTTCCGTTTCAAAAGAAGTTGAGACGCAAGTCCAGTTAACGCTGTTTGAGCCGCGTTCGATTAGATAGCAGCGAACAGGGCCGCCGCCGGATAGTTTCTCCGTCGAATGGCGGGATTTGTCCCAGATAAGACAAAGTGAGCCATCGTTACTTTGCGCGGTAATCCTTAAATTCCCCGGCGAGGCGGGGATTTCAAGCTGCTGCGGCTCTCGTTTTATTCCCCAGCCGATAATTGAAAGGTTCTCGGGGTTAGCCGTATTGTCGGCTGCGCCTAATTTGATCTGCTTTTTCATTTCCCGCTGCATATTATTGAATCTTTCCTGCTTTAAGGCGGCTGCCTGCAAAAATTGTGAGCGGGCATCGTATAGGGCCGCCTCGGCAACTGCGAATTCATCGCGGGCGGTCTGCAATGCGGCGGGGTCGTTATGAGGGAATATGTCCGGATGCTCTGTTACGCCGTTTATGATATGCTCGACTAATCCGACGACGTTCGATTGCTGTCTTGGATAACGCATAATCAAAACCCCTAAAAATTAACCACAGATTCCACAGATGACACAGATAAATGAATTAAAAACAGTGTAAATCCCCTCTGAAATCTTTTCAAGATTTCGAGGACTAAGTCCCGGAAATCCTCTGGATTTCTCGGGGAGTGTTAATCTGTGTCTAATATTGTTCTTTGTTGGTCTTTCGTCGTTTGCGCAGGGTCATATAACTAAAAACTCTCAAAATTGATGCCGGAAAAAGGGCAAATTACGCTAAATACAGTGTTTTCAAGGATTTAGGAGTGGAAAAATAAATATGAAATAGCCGAATGCCAATTAACAATTGCCAATTGTTAATTCGCAGGGGGCGGCTGCTAACCGGCAATAGCGGCGAACCAGTTACCTTTTATGGCCTGTTAATTATCTTTAGCCGGTTGCCAATTAGCACGATACCGATGTAAATCAGCGCCCGGCGGTCGCGAATTGACATTGGCTTTGTGGCAATTGACAAAGGCATAATGCGAATTATCTTCCGTTTGATGTGAGCTTGAAAATTGGTTTTTCAAGCTTCATTTTTTGTTTTTCAGTCGTTGAAAAAGCTTTCGAAGTCACCGAAACGCCTTTCGATGTGACAATCCTCGCTTCGGGGGCCACATAAATGGTAATTCATACCTGGAAAAAGGATAAGCAAACCGCCGAGAAGGCATCAGTTACATGGAAAACAATTTTAAAGCCCCCTTCCTTATCCCAAATCGAAAATCATAAATGCTTTAGTATTGTTCGAGGTGGTGGAATTCCGCCCCGCACGGCGGGACTCCCCGTGAAATTCCCCGAGGAATTAAAGGAATTCCCGGGGCTAAGTCCTCGGAATCCCAAAGGGATTCCTGAGGGCGAAGCGCCAGTAACGGCACGTTGAATTTCCGGCATCGAGAAATCCGAAGGATTCCCGATACTTTTGTCCTGGAAATATCAATGATATTTCTCAGGGGACTGAGTCCTTGAAATTTCTTCGAAATTTCTAAGGGCCGTTCCATATCGTTAATACTGTTCAAGGTGATGGAACTCCGCCCCGGCAACATCCCTAAGGGATACGACGCCGGGACGCCGTTTCACCACCTCAATACTGCTCGAGGTGGTGAAACTCTGCGTTTTCCAGCCAGGTTTGCGGCCTGGAGACAAAGTCGATTATATTTTCGAGCAGGAAGTAATGCTTGTTTTCCTCTTCGGCAAGGGTATTGAAGATTGCCTTGTGAACGGGGTTATCAGATTCCTTGGCTTTTAGCCGGTAAAAAGACCGGCTGTCCTGCTCGATATCGCGGGCTTTTTTATAAGTGTCTATCTGGCTGTCGCCGAATTTGAATTTTTCCCGGCTTTGCCTCATCTTGGCGAAAATGGTCTTGGCGTTGGTCAGCAGAATCGTTTCCGCAACCTTGGCGGGGACGCCCTGCTGGAGGTTCATTATGACCTCATGATGGCCGTGTTCCTCATCAGCCAGCATAGTAAAAATGCTGATGAGGCCTTTATGTGGGGCATTCTGGGCGAGCACACGGTAATACTGCTCGGCGAACTGCTCTTTTTCCAGTGCGAATTCAAATATGTCCATCGATAGAACCTCCAAATAAATTATGTTTCGTAAAGCGTTCGCCATTTTCTGCCGTCTGATTCGATAAGCATGTCGGCCTGCGTGAAACTCTCAGACCCGGCTTGATATTCATATAAGTTCAATGACTGGTTTTCCCACGCCTGCAGGACCGGCGCCAATAATCGCCAGGAGACCTCGACTTCGTCCTGTCTTGTAAAAAGGGTCTGGTCGCCTGACATACAATCCAAAAGTAAACGCTCGTATGCCTCCGGGGGTTTGCCGCCGAAGACCTCGGCATAGCTGAATTTCATCCTGAGAGTTCCCATACAGACCTTCGAGCCGGGGCGCTTGGCCTGAAAACTAAGCGATATTCCTTCCTGCGGCTGGATTTGCATCACCAGCGTATTGGGCGGCAAATCCGTAAGGCCCGCTGATTTAAACATCGAATGAGGGACTTTTTTGAAAGTGATTGCGATTTCGGTATTCTTTGCGCTCAGGCGTTTTCCGGTTCGCAGATAAAAAGGCACATCCTGCCATCTCCAGTTATCGACGAACAATTTTGCCGCGACGAAGGTTTCGGTAGTGGAATTAGAATCGACCTTGGTCTCCTGACGATAGCCGGGGACCATAAATTTATCTATAAGACCTGCGGTATATTGACCGCGGACAAAATTGGTTTCTGCACTTTTTTCCGAGAGCGGCCTTATGCAGTGAAGCAGTTTAACTTTTTCATCGCGGACGTGGTCTGCCTCGAAGGAGACGGGCGGCTCCATTGCGACAAGGGCAAGCATTCCCAAGAGGTGATTCTGGAACATATCACGCAGTGCGCCTGATTTGTCGTAATAGCCGCCTCGATGCTCGACGCCAACAGATTCGGCGATTGTGATTTGAATATGGTCTATGAAATTTCGGTTCCAGATCGGCTCAAAAATGGCGTTGGCGAAGCGAAACATCAGGATATTCTGAACGGTCTCTTTGCCGAGATAATGGTCGATACGATAGATTTGCCTCTCGCTAAAATGACTTTGAAGGGTCTGGTTAAGCTCAGCGGCGCTTTGGTAATCCCGGCCGAAGGGCTTTTCGACGACGAGTCGCACCATTTCGCATTCGGGCCTGCCTATACAGGAAAGCCCCGCTGTATCAAGGCCTTTGACGATTGTTTCGTAAAGCACCGGCGGCACGGCAAGATAAAAAACGCGTGAGCCGGAGACATTGTGCTTGGCATCAAGGCGGGTCATCCGGGCGGCGATGGATTTATAAAATGAATCATCATCGTAATCGCCGGTGATGTAATAGATTTTTTCGAGTAAGCTGTTTAATAAATCAGGCGGGATATCGGCTGAGGATTCGCATATTGCCGAGGAAGCATCCTGCCTGAACTGCTCATCGGAAAACGGGCTTCTGGCACAGCCGAGAAAATAGAAATTTTCGTTAAGCAAACCCTTTTTGAAAAGCTCAAAGACGCTTGCGAGCAGCTTTCGACGGACCAGGTCGCCCGACGCCCCGAAAACTACAAGGCCGCACGGAGGCGCCTTGGCCTCGGCACAGGCGATTTCCTGCAGGATAGTCGGAAGAATGTCGCTCATAAAAAATCATGCCTCAATCGGCGCAAATTCGTCTTTGCCCACTCCGCAGTCGGGGCAGACCCAGTCGGCGGGCAAATCCTCGAAGGCCGTTCCAGGCGCGACACCGCTGCCGGGGTCGCCCTCGGCGGGATCGTAAATATAACTGCACATCAGACATCTGTATTTTTTCATTCTAATCCTTCCGGACGCAGTTGGTTTTAAGAAAGTTTGCCCAGTTGCGTTTTCAAAATGGCCAAATGACCGATTTCCTCGTTTATAATCGCCTCGACTTTGTCTTTGCTTTCGGGATAGACAAGCGATTTCAAAACGGTGTAGAAAATAATCGAGTTTTTCTCGGCGTTAATCGCGATTGCCAGGACCTCTTCGGTCGATTCTTTGCCGGTCAACATGGTCTTGAGGTCGCGCTTTCCTTCGCTGCCGTGGGAATCGGCCATCGTCTGCAAATAAAGGGCGGCTTCGTTGTCGGGGTCGAGAAGCATCGGCTCTCGCTCCTCAGGGGTAAGCTTTTTTCTCATATCCTGAAATATCCTCAGATGGCCGTCTTCCATCCCGGACATATCGAGGAACAACTTCTGCATCGACTCTCCGGAGGCCTTCTGGGCGGCCTCGATATAGAATTTCGAGGCGTTTCGCTCAATCTGCTCCGCCATTTCGAAAATTTCATCCGCGTTAAAATTGATTGCCATTACTCTTCTCCTTTCGTTCTCTGGCCAAGCTCCTTGTCTAAGAGGTAAACCGCCTGGGGAATATCCTTGAGCATACTGAGCTTGCCGACGATTTCCGCGGCGTTGGCCTCTTCCTCAACCTGCTCGGTAACAAACCACTGCAGGAAGATGACGGAGGCGTGGTCTTTTTCTTTGCAGGCAAGCTCGACGAGGTCGTTAATCAGGGCTGTAACCTTCTGCTCGTGCTTATAGCCCGCTTCGAAGACAGCCAGGGGCGATTTCCACTCTGCGGGCGGTTTGTCAATCGCGTCGAGAGTAACGCGACCTCCGCGTTCGATAATGTAATGATAAATCTTCATCGCGTGGCCTGTTTCTTCGCCGCTTTGCACGCACATCCAGTTGGCAAACCCTTTCAAATTGAGTGACTGAAAATACGCCTCCATCGCCAGATAGAGATACGCCGAATAAAGTTCGGCATTGATTTGCGCATTGAGCGCATCCTGTAATTTTTTGTTTAACATATTATTTGCCCTCCCATAGGCCGTGGATATTGCAATGTTCTCGTGCTGATACGGTACTCGCTTTTATGTTAAAGAACGCTTCCGGGGCGACTCCTGGTTTAAGGAACTGGCGATACAACTTGCCGTCGACCAGCAGCTCAATCCACTCGATATAATGTTTTTCTTCCATCGGGTGCGGAACGCTGCCAATTTTGACTTTGAAGCCGTCGGTTAATTTTTCGATTACCGGCACGTGTTTTTCCTTGCTGGCATCGACCGTGTTGGCAGTCAGTTTTACCATCGGTTTGCCGCAGCAGCCGATTTCACATTCTGCTCCTCGCAATACCTCAAGTATCAGGGAGCAGTCCTTACATTCGTAAATGTCGTATCTTTCCGCCATTGTTATTCCCTTAAATCAAACCAGTTTCTTTGTGTTTAGCCGCAATTTTATCAGCAAGATTGTCTAATGCCACATAATCCTCATCTTTTGGCATTCCTTTTGAAATCACCGGTTCTAATATTTCGACTTTCAGATTACCCATCAGGCCCGTAAGCTGCTCGACCATTTTGCCCGACCAGCCGAATGAGCCGATAATCGAGGCAAAACGTGCCTTGGGTCTTAGTGCGTTTGTCAGCATCGCGGCGTAGGCCGCCGATGGATGCGCCCCGACAAGGGTCGTCGGCGCACCGATAACCACCGTGGCGGCATCGACAAGCGCCATTGCCAGTTCGCCTATATCAACGCCCGTAAGGTTAAACTGCTTAACTTTAATCCCTCGCTCACTCAAGGCAATAACAAAATGCTCGACCATCGTCCGCACGCTTCCGTGCATAGAAACATAAGCCACGACAACCTCGTTTTTGACATCATCGGAAGCCCAATCCTTATAAGCATCGATGATTAATTGCGGCTTCGGATAAACAGGCCCGTGGCTGGGGGCTATCATTTCAATTTTCAGTTCCGCGATTTTCTTGAGATTGTTTTTTATCGCGGCCCTGAAAGGCATCATAATTTCCGCGTAATAGCGTTTGGCCGCCTGCAAAACTGCCGGCTCATTATCGACAAACAGCGAGCTTGTCGCCAGATGAGAACCGAAAAAATCGCAGGGAAACAGAATCTTATCTTCCGGTATATAGGTAGCCAGTGTTTCAGGCCAGTGAACCCATGGAATGAAAACAAACTGAAGCGTCTTATCGCCAAGCGAAAGTTTTCCCCCATCCTCAATCGTAATGAATTTGCCTTCGTCGATATGCAGAAGGTCCATCAGCATCGACTTGCACTTGGCGTTTGTAACGACTTTGGCGTCGGGATAAAGCAAAAGCACTTCGGGTATCGCGCCTGAATGGTCCTGCTCGGCATGATGAGCAACAATGTAATCAATTTTCTGCGTCCCGGCCTTGACGAGATTATCCAGCAGAACGTGCGTCTTTGTCGGGTCAACGGCATCGAGAAGGGCTGTTTTTTCGCTGCCCTTTATGAGATATGAGTTGTAGCTCGTCCCGTCGGGCAGCGGAATCAATTCATCAAACAAACGCCTGTCCCAGTCAATCGCACCTACCGAAAAGATATTCGGTTTAAGCTCATTGGCCATAAATTAACATCTTTCTTTTCTGTTCTACAGATCCTTCGCCGCTTTCAGGACCGCATCATAATCCGGCTCAGTCGCTATCTCAGGCACTATCTGAACATAGCGAACAACCCCGGCCTTATCGACCACAAACACGGTCCTTGCCAGCAGGCGTAGCTCCTTTATCAGCACCCCGTATTCCTTGCCGAACGACGAATAGCGATAGTCCGACAGGGTTTGAACATTTTTAACCCCCGCAGCCCCGCACCATCGCTTCTGCGCAAAAGGCAGGTCCATACTGATTGTCAAAACCACAACGTCGCCGAGTTTGCCCGCTTCTTCGTTGAACCGGCGTGTCTCCATATCGCAGACCGACGTATCCAGCGAGGGCACCGACGTTATTATACACACCTTGCCCTGATACGACGATAGTTTTATCTCCGACAAATCGTTGGCGACGACCTCGGCATCGGGGGCCTTGTCCCCGACATTTACCTCTTTACCGGCAAGAGTAAGGGGTTTGCCTTTCATTGTTATAACGCCTTTTCGCTCATTCATAACATTCTCCTTGAAACAGCAGCCTGTCCCTCCGAACAACAGCAAAGGAAACAATCCAGTGACAATAACGTATTTGAACCATCTCATAAGTCACCATCCTTACTCATAACGTAAAGAACGATTATTCACAATGAGCAAAATCCTTATTCCCGATGAGGCGGTTGCTTAGTGGCCTAATAATTGGCCGGCTCAAGCTCGTAAAAGCTCTGGGGATGCTTACAAAGGGGACATACCTTCATCGCATCTGTCCCCTCGTGGACGTACCCGCAGTTTCTGCATACCCATCGGACTTTTTCAGGCCTCTTGAACACAAGCCCTTGTTCCATATTTTTCGCAAGGGCCAGATACCGCCTTTTATGCCTGGCCTCGGCAACCACGACACATCTGAAAAACGCCGCTATTTCCTTAAATCCCTCTTTTTCTGCCATATCCGCAAATGTCGGGTACATACTGGTACATTCATAGTGTTCGCCGTCTGCGGCGGCCTTGAGGTTTTCGAGGGTATTGCTTATGACGCCCGCGGGAAACGCCGCGGTAATCTCGACTTCGCCTCCTTCGAGAAAGCCGAATTCCATTTTGGCGTGCTCCTTTTCCTGGTTGGCCGTCTCCTCGAATACGGCCGCTATCTGCTCGAAACCCTCTTTTCTCGCCTGGCTCGCGTAATACGTATATCGGTTCCTCGCCTGCGACTCGCCTGTAAAAGATGCCAGTAAATTCTTCTCTGTCTGTGAACCTTTCAAATTCATCGTTGTCTCCTTATAAACCTAAAACCGTAATTCAATCTGTCATTTACGCCCCAAAATACGCCGGCTCATTGCCTGCTTTCCATTTTATATTACAGCCCATACTCGGCTTTTGCGCTTCGGGGACTTTCTTGTCCGCAAGCACCGTATCCATCGCGACCTTCAAATCCGCCCCCGTAACCGACTTGCCGCTGCCGGGCCTGCTGTCATCCATTTGTCCTCTATAAACCAGTTTCCTGTCGGCGTCAAACAAAAAGAAATCAGGCGTACAGGCCGCCTTATACGCCTTGGCGACGCTTTGGCTTTGGTCGTAAAGATAAGGGAAAGTAAAGCCCTTTTCCTTAGCGACTGCCGTCATTTTCTCAGGATTGTCTTGCGGGTAATTGTCAACATCGTTGGAATTAATGCCGACAACCGCAACGCCTTTGGATTGATACTGCCTTACAATCTCAACCAGCTTATCGAGGACGTGTTTTACATAGGGACAGTGATTGCACATAAAAATCACAAGAAGCGCCTTTTTGCCCGCGAAATCCATCAGCGAAACAATTTTGCCCTGTGTATCGGGCAGCTTGAAATCCGGCGCCTTTGTCCCCAGTGCAAGCATCGTAGAAGCCACCGCAGTCATAATTAATCTCCTTTCTCTTTACCACCAAGTCACCAAGACACTAAGTTTTTTTATTTTTCTATTTCTTTTTCTTGGTGTCTTTGTGCCTTGGTGGTTAATTTTATGAAACGTTTAATACGATTTTGCCGAACTGTTGGCCGGTTTCCATTTTCGTCATCGCATCACGCCCTTTTGCCAGAGGGAAAACCGAGTCGATAACAGGTTTCAATTTCGATTCAGAAACGGCCAGTAACATTTTAAGGAAATCCTCATCCGAACCCATCGTAGAACCCAGGATATTCAACTGGTTCCAGTAAAGCGCCTGCAGATTGGTCTCTGCCTTAGGCCCGCCCGTTACACCGCAGATTACGATTTTACCTCCTCGCCTCACGACCGCAAAATCCGTCTGCCATGTAGCCGAGCCAACCGTCTCGAAAACAATATCAACCCCCCTGCCATTCGTAATGCTCATTACCGCATCTTTTACGTCTCCGGTTTTGTAGTTAATTATGTGGTCTGCGCCTAACTGTTTTGCCTTTTTGAGTTTTTCATCCGAAGATGAAGTTACTATCACCTCGGCATTGGCCATTTTGGCCAATTGCAAAGCCGCAAGCGCAACTCCGCCGCCTATCCCGTGAATCAAAATAGTATCACCGGGTTTAACCTCTGCCCTTGTCATAAGCATCCGCCATGCGGTAACGTAAGCCAGAGGAAGCGCCGCCGCCTCATTAAAATCAAGGTGTTTTGGTTTGGCATAAACGTTTGTCGCGGGAACCGTTACAAATTCCGCGAAAGTCCCCGGCCTGCTCATCCCGACAATACCGAACTCCAGGCATTCGCTTTGCTCACCCCGCCTGCAATACTCGCATCTGCCGCATCCCAGGCCGGGATTGATTATCACTTCAGCCCCGACGGATATTCCCTGCACGTCGGCCCCGACTTCGGCGACTATGCCGGCGGCATCCGAGCCGAGGATATGAGGCATAGACAATTTAGCGCCGGGTCTTCCCCTTGCGACCCAAATATCGAGATGATTTAACGCCGCGCATTTGACCTGAACCAAAACTTCCCCCGGCCCTGGTTTCGGCTTTGCGACCTCAACCACATTTATCTTATCCAACTGGCCGTATTCCGTTATTACTACCGCCTTCATATGCGTTATCTCCTAACAACTCGCCGGAATACTTATACCATTAAACAGCCAAAAACGAAAGCTTTTTTTCAACGCTTTTATTTTATGATAACGCTTGATAATCACTCAGTAACCAATAAAATTACGGGGATACTAAATGCGGAGAAAAATAACAACGAAAAGAAAGGATTGTATTTATGAGAATTTTAACGATAAGCACTATTCTGGCTTTGATTACAATCGCGGGGTGCGCAGCGCAGCGAAGTCCCGACACTCGGGGCGAAGCGAAGCGGCGCCCCGAGTTTCGGGGCGCAGTGGGCGGTGGGAATAAGATATATTCACCGAAGGAAATGAAACTCGACCCCAATGAGCGATATGTCCTGACTCCTAAGGAATCACCTAAGCCGCAGATAAATAGCGCAAAGGCCTTCGGTGTCCGGCCGGGAAGTCCGGTGCTTTATACTATAGCGGCAACCGGGACTCGCCCGCTTGCATTCGAAGCACAGGGTCTGCCTGAGGGATTAACCCTCGACAAGCAAACCGGCAGAATCAGCGGCAAATTAGACAAACCCGGCACTTATCCAGTAACAATCAAAGCGACCAACTCGCTTGGCTCAGCTAATCGGGAATTGAAAATCGTCGTCGGCGACCAAATCGCCCTGACCCCGCCTATGGGCTGGAACAGTTGGAACTGCTGGGCGCATAACGTATCGGATAAAAACGTGCGGTCATCGGCAAAGGCAATGGCTGATAGCGGACTGGTTAATCATGGCTGGACATATATCAATATCGACGATACATGGCAGGGACAGCGCGGCGGCCAATTTAACGCGATACAGCCGAATAAAAAATTCCCGGATATGAAGGAACTTTGCGATTACGTCCATTCGCTCGGTCTTAAAATAGGGATTTACTCCACCCCGTGGATAACCTCTTATGCCGGCTATATGGGCGGCTCGAGCGATGAGCCAAACGGTGCGTGGGAGAAGGCCGCCAACTATGAAAAGAACAAACGATTCGGCAAATACGCGTTCGATACCAACGACGCGATGCAATACGCACAGTGGGGTATCGATTATTTGAAATACGACTGGCATACAAACGATGAAAAGCATACCGCCCAAATGGCAAACGCGATTAAAGCATCGGGCAGGGATATCATTTATTCCCTTTCAAATAGCGCACCGTTCAATAACGCGGCAATCTGGGCAAAATGGACCAACTGCTGGCGGACGACAGGCGATATCCGCGACGCCTGGACCAAAAAAGAGCTTCCCCCCAACGAAAGCCAGTGGGCACAGGGCGTGATTGATATCTGGCAGCAGCATATCAAATGGGCGCCCTTCACAGGCCCCGGCCACTGGGCAGACGCTGATATGTTAGTCGTGGGCAAGGTCGGCTGGGGAACACCTCATCCGAGCAAGCTGACGCCCGATGAGCAATATACGCATATTTCGCTATGGTGCCTGTGGTCATGCCCCCTGCTTTTGGGCTGCCCGCTTGACCAGCTCGATGATTTCACGCGTAATCTTTTGACGAATGACGAAGTATTGGCGATTAATCAGGACCCGTTAGGCAAACAGGCGACGCAACTATTCGCCGAAGGAACCGTTCAGGTATTAGCTAAAGACCTCGAAGACGGCTCAAAGGCGGTCGGGTTATTCAATACCGGTGCTGAGCCGAACGCGGTTAAAATTACGTGGGAAAAACTTGGCGTATCAGGAAAACAAAATGTCCGCGACCTCTGGCGGCAAAAGGATATAGGCACATATAATGACAGCTTCGAGGCAATGGTTCGGCCTCACGGCGTTGTTCTGGTTCGCGTTCAATCGAAAGCGGCCAAATAATGCAAAAAAAAGATGACTTAATTGTTATTACAGGCGCGGGCGGCTTTATCGGCGGGTCATTGGCCAGATATTTTCACGACAAAGGTTTTACGCGGATTCGCGCTATTGACAAAAAGCCATTGCTCCAATGGTATCAGCGCGTGCCGGATGTCGAGAATCTTTCGATAGATTTGAGCGTCGAAGAAAACTGTAAAAAGGCCTGCGTCGGAGCTGTCGAGGTGTATAATTTTGCCGCGGATATGGGCGGGATGGGATTTATCGAAAAATTCAGAATCGAATGTCTTCGCAGTATCCTTATCAATACACACATGGTCGAGCACGCCTGGCGGGCGGGGGCAAAACGGTATTTCTTCTCATCCTCGGCCTGCGCTTATAACACTGAATTGCAAAAAGACACCAAATCGAGGGCGTTGAAAGAATCCGACGCTTATCCCGCTATGCCTGAAAGGGGCTATGGCTGGGAAAAGCTGATGTCGGAAATGTTCTGCCAGGAATACTGGGCCGAACGTGGATTGAAAACTTTTATCGCCCGGTTTCATAACGTCTATGGCCCTAACGGCACATGGGACGGCGGCAGGGAAAAGGCGCCTGCGGCGATATGCCGGAAGGTAATCGAGGCCAAAGACAAAGGCAGCGATACAATTACAATCTGGGGCGACGGCTCGCGGACACGCAGCTTTATGTTCATCGACGACTGCACCAGGGGAATCGATATGATTATGCACTGCGAGAACCTTATCGCCACGCCCATAAATCTCGGCTCTCAAGAGCTGGTATCAATCAACAATTTAGTCAGCATAGTCGAGGAAATCGCAGGCGTGAAACTCAAACGCCAATACGACCACGACGCCCCCAAAGGCGTTATGGGCAGAAACAGCGACAACACGATGATTCGCAGTATTTTTAACTGGGAACCGGCCACGCCCCTGCGTGACGGCCTCAAGTCAACGTATAAATGGATCGAACAGCAGTATCTCGCCCGAAAAGCCGGTAAACAGACAATCTGCTAATCTTATGAAAAAAAGGTTCCTGACACCTTTTTTTTCATAAGCATTTGGCTCATCGGGATTAAGCAACCTCCCTATTTCGCTTTCTCCGCCGGTCTGGTAATAAAGTTAGACACATTTTAAAAAGCGAGAAAATACATTTAAGGAGAAAGCTATGGCAACTTTCAATAAATGGATGATTGACCCCAAGGACGCAGTTTTGTGCCTGATTGACCATCAGAGCGGACTTTTCCAACTGGTCAAAGACATCGAAGTTTCGGAACTGCGAGCCAATGTGATTACGCTGGCGAAAGCCGCGCACCTGGGCGGAATTCCGACCTTTACAACGGCCTCAGTCCCGGACGGTCCCAACGGGCCGCTCATCCCCGAAATCAACCAATTCAATCCGGACGCCATTTATATTCCGCGAACCGGCCAGGTCAACGCCTGGGACAACCCCGCCTGGGTCAAGGCCATTGAGGCGACAAAACGCAAAACGCTGCTTATCGCGGGCACGCTCACAAGCGTCTGCATGGCGTTTCCCACGCTAAGCGCTCTGGTTGCCGGCTACAAGGTCTTTACAATCATCGACGCTTCAGGCAACTGGTCGAAGATGGCAACCGATATCACTCTGGCACGGGTGGTCCAGGCAGGCGCAATGCCAATCGACACCTTTGCCGTCCTCGGCGAAATAATGGGAACGTGGAACCGTGAGGACGCTATGGAGTTCGCGGCGATTATGGTGGATTTGCTTCCGAACTACAAACTCCTTATGGAAAGCTACGACAAGGCGCAAAGCGTCCAAAAGCTCGGCCGGGAAACAAGGTTAGACCATCTCGAAGCCGTCCATTCGAAATAGCCCGCTCAGGAAAAAAGAGGAAAAAAGGTTCCTGACACCTTTTTAGTGGCAGTGATGCTGAGCACAGGCGTTTTCTACCGTTATTTCCTCAAGGCCGTCCTTTAGGAACTGACCGGCAATATCCGCAACCGAACCGGAAACAGCCCTGTAAATTTTAATGCCGCCCTCGTTAAGCTTTTGAACAGCCCTTGCGCCCATGCCGGCACAAACCACTACGTCGATTTTCTTTCCCGTCAAAGCGCTCATCGGCTGGCAGGAGCCGTGCGAGTGATGTTCATTGGCATTGTCAATAACCTCAACATCGCCTGTAGCAGTATCGTAAATTGTGAAAAAGGGCGCACTGCCGAAATGGCCGTGTACGATAGCGGTTTTGCCTTCGTTTGTCGTGGTTGGAACACATAATCTCATCTGTTTTTGCGTCATTTTGACAATACCTCCTTTAATTTTTAATGCCTTGGCGTTGATTATCGCGTCCGCAATCTTCTTATGCGCGGAATCAATAATATTGCCGAAGGTCTGCCTCGAAACGTTCATTTTCTTAGCCGCTTCTTCCTGATACAAACCCACAAGGTCTGCCAGCCGGACCGCCTCATACTCATCAAGAGTTAAACACACTTCCTGCAAATCACACAAAGGTACTCCCCTCGGCTTGAAATAATCCGCCGAAGGATTCCCACGCACTCGTCTGCATTTAAATGGTCTTGGCATTTTAACACCCGTTAATTATTGGCATATGCTAATAACATATAATCTTACTACCTGCATGTCAATGCAAATTTTTATAAGCAACGTAAAAATAAAGACATAGGCAAATCCCCTACAATGAATAGGGAATTCGCTTATTGTTATCTCTCCCTGTTTCCATTAAAAAATAATAATGATAAAAAGGCGTATTTCGGTGCGAAGCAAGAAGAAAAAACTTTTGACATTAAGGAGAACAGGAATGAATTGCGCTAATTTAAAAACAATCAATATCTATAAGATTGTACAAACAATAATTGCGGCCCTAATCGCCGTCACGTCTTTGACTTTCCCGCCAATTGCGTCTGCCTCCAAAACCTGTCAGCCGCAAGTTACAACAATGCAGGAGCTGGGGAAACTTTTGTTTTTTGACGAAAGCCTTTCCACGCCTGCCGGTCAATCCTGTGCCACTTGTCATGAGCCATCGGCGGGTTTTGCCGACCCGCGAGGGGCATCGCCTGTTTCCCCGGTTTCAACAAAAAAATGGCCGAAGCGATTCGGGGGCACGATAAATGTATGGTCACTGGGGCTTCCCGTCTCGGCGGGAGTCCTGCCCGGACGATATGGCAGCCGAAACGCTCAATCGGCGGCTTACGCGGCTTTCAGCCCGTCCTTGTTCTTCGACCCGACAATGCGCCCGGGAATTATGGAAGGAATGTACGTCGGAGGCCAGTTCTGGGACGGCAGGGAAGACACGCTTGAAGAGCAGGCAATGCAGCCCCCTTTGAATCCTCTCGAAATGCATAATCCAAACAAGATTGCAGTTGTTATCAAACTTCGTAAAAACTATTCCGCAGCGTTCAAAAAACTCTTCGGCCCCAAGGCCCTGAACAACGTCGATACGGCCTATTCGCTGATGGCCCAGGCAATTGCCGAATATGAAAGGTCCGGCGAGGTATGCAGGTTCGACTCAAAATACGACCAGTATGTGGCAAATCCGCAGGCAATCCCGCTATCTGAAAGCGAATTACGGGGACTTGCTCTATTCAGCGATAAAGCAAAATGCAAAAACTGCCACTCCCTGGATACAACGCTCGCGGGCAAGGCCCTTTTTACAAGCTTCGGCTATCAGAATATCGGAGTGCCTAAGAATCCCGATAATCCTTTTTACTTTTTGCCGCCTGACCTTAATCCTGACGGAGCCGACTTTGTGGACCTCGGGCTTGGCGGCATCCTCGATGAACCTAATCAATACGGCAAATTCAAAATCCCTTCTTTGAGAAACGTGGCAATAACGGCCCCGTATATGCATAACGGCGTTTTTAAGACGCTTAAAGAAGTAGTGAATTTTGATAATACCAGAGACGTGGCTTCCTGGCCGCCGCCCGAAGTGAATATGAACGTTCACAGGCATATGCCGCCTATGCCCGGCACTTTCGGCCGGCTCGGTTTAACAGACGAAGAGGAAAATGATATTGTCGCCTTCCTGATGACGCTTACCGACGGCTACATTCAGGAAAATTAAATCTTTACCGCAATTAAGGAGATTGGAAAATGAAAGCGAGATTGATGAGGGATATTTTATTTACGGCGATGGGTCTGACGGGCGGTTTATTTATGTTCGCGGCTGTCCTGGGTTTGGACCAGCCGCAGGAAAGCAAAAACACGCTGCCTCTTATCGGCGAAATTGCCCCTGCTTTTAAGGCCGAGACGACGCAGGGGCCGGTCAATTTTCCGGAGGATTTCAAGGGCAAGTGGGTCATTTTCTTCAGTCATCCCGCGGATTTCACGCCGGTATGCACAACGGAATTTATGACCTTTGCCAGTAAGACGGCTGAATTCAAAAAGCTTAATTGCGAGATGTTGGGTCTTTCCGTTGACAGTATCTTCAGCCATATCGCCTGGCTTCGGACGATAAAAGAAAAACTCAAATACAAAAACATCTCCGGCGTCGAGGCGACCTTCCCGCTTATAGCGGACATTGATATGAAAGTGGCGAATAAATACGGGATGATTCAATCAGAATCTGCCGATACGGCCACGGTCAGAGCGGTTTTCTTTATCGACCCGCAGAGCAAGGTCCGGGCAATTATTTATTACCCGCGTTTTAACGGCAGAAACACCGATGAAATAAAACGGCTGCTGATCGCGATGCAGACCACGGACAAATTTCAATGCGCAACAGGCGCCGACTGGCAGCCCGGCGAAGATGTGATAATACCGATGCCCACAACCAGCGGCACAGCCACAGAACGCGTTGAAAAGGCGGGCAAGGACTACGAATGTCTCGACTGGTTCTTCTGCTTTAAAAAATTACCGAAAGAGCAGCTCAATTTGCCGTAAATACAGGTAAAAAGGTTCCTGACACCTTTTATTTTTTACTGGGGCTTCTTTTGGTCGTTTTGTGCTATTATAATGCAGCGAAAAAGGTTCCTGACACCTTTTTTGCTTTAAAGGAGGTTTTCGTAGAGGCGGACGCCGTCGACGATTTTGCAGATATGGACTGTGTATTTGTCGGCGTAATCCGGTCGGCTGCGGGGGTAGGCGGTATCGACGGCTTTTTTCAGGGCGTTGACGCTGGCGGATTTAACTAATGCTCCTGCGGCGCCTTTATCGCCTCCGCCTAACATTCGCTCGCCCAGACAGCCGGTGATGGTTCGGGCGATATCGCACATCGTTTCAAGCTCGGGGCCTGAGATTTCGTAATCATCCCGAAGACCTACGCCATCTGCCCGGAAAATCTCGCCTACTGTCGCGATATCGCCTCTTTTCCAGGCATCTAACATCTCGTAAAACCGCTTCTGAGCGGCGAAGATATATTTGAACCTGTCGCATAATTCCGGGTAGTGGCCTGCGAACTGGGCTAATATTTTTTCGTAAACGCCCTCGATTTTGATATCGGCAAGACAGGAGATTTTAACGCCTGAGTGCTGCAGGATTGAGACCAACTGTTCGCACTCTTCCCTTCTTATTTTATAGGTTGATTTTTCAAGACCCGGCCTGACCGTGCCTGTATCCATAACGACAATGGAAAAATCTGAGGCCTTTTTGCCTAATTTGACGTATTCGATTTTGCGGTCCTTGGGATTGTAATATGTGCCGAAACCCTCGCGGGCGAAAAGTATCATAATCTGGTCTAATTTGCCGCAGGGTGAGCCGATGTAGTCGTTCTCGACGGCTTGCGCCAAATCGACGATTTTGAGCTGGTCTGTTTCCTCGATATCATTTGCGTCGAGGACTGATAATATAAGATTGAGCGTAAGCGACGCCGAGCGGGACATCCCGCCGCCGGGGATATTGCCGAAAATCACGCCCTCGATACCGCGTTTGAGATTGTAGCCGGCCCGCTGAAGGACATAATCGACGCCATAAGCGAACCTGGCCCAGGTGTCGGCAACGTGCGGGGATTTGGGTTCAGGAGTGGCTTTCAAATCGAATTCGATGACGCCGTCATTGGGGAAATTGCCGCTGTAAAGTCGCGTACGGGAATTTTGCGCGGGTTTATACGCCATCCAGATAAAGCGGTCGGTGCCGACGCCGAAAAGCTCTGTGCCGTTGTAATCGCCGTGCTCGACGCCGAGGCAGAATCGCGATGACGTCCTCCTGACTTTGCCCCCTTTAACGTCTATACGCTCTTTTTTTGCTAACTCGAGAATTTTGGCGATAACTTTTTTGTCTTCGGCTGTGGGGCGGATTACTGGCTTTTTTGTCATCTCGATTCTCAATAGGATATCGTATTATTTCAATTTGAGGGGCAGGCCCTTTTCCTTCGATTGTTCTACGAAGGCCTTGACTTCCTTCAAGACGATTTCCAACTGCCGGCCATCCTCGACGAACTGCTCATAAAGCCGGCCGTCGTTTATAAGCTTACCAGCCGTGCCCTCGCCCTTATTGACCTTCTCCATAACGATTTGAAGCTCGTTGGTCAACTCGCCCAATTTGTCGCTTGTCGCGACCAGGGACCCGGTAAGCTGATTCATTTTCACGTCGGCGTTTTGAAGAGTAACCTTTCCTGTTGCGGAGAGTTCCTGAAACGCTTTAAGCGTATCGGTCGCCTGCTTTGTGGCGTCGGCCAGATTTGCCAGCGCCGCCTTGAAGTTTGACTTGTTTTGCTCGCTGCCGATAATATCGTTGGCGTTATTGACCAGCACGGATATCCCGGTGATGAGGTTATCGAGTTTCCTCATGCTTTCCTCGGGGAAAAACTCGCTTGTCGTACCGGTGGAACCCTGAAGCAAGGTCCCCTCGCTGAGGACCTTCCCGCCGCGGGTGTCTTTGGACGGGACTTTCAGCTCGATATAGCTTGAGCCAAGGCCCCGCGTCATTAACTTTACTTCCAGCGCGTCGGCGGGAATACTCTTGAACTCGTTATCGATACTGAGAGTAACGACGGTCTGATGATAATATTCTCCCGTCCTGAGGTCCCTGAGGACCGAAGGCGGACTGACCCAGGTTACCCTGCCAATCTGATAGCCGCAAAAACGAACGGGGGTATCTCTCTGCACCCCGGGCGCGCTAGCGAACTGGACCTGGACTTCGTATGACCTTATCTCGCTGACCAAACTCGGCAGGTCGCCGAACCTGAATATCAGCCAGAAGAACGCGA
>Ga0105104_10000872_pt1 | contig 23326 bp, 22 predicted proteins | sample PPLLaktember2015_3_FD_87034 | JGI IMG/M metagenome (GOLD analysis project Ga0105104, IMG submission 87034) | Freshwater sediment microbial communities from Prairie Pothole Lake near Jamestown, North Dakota, USA - PPLs Lake P7 Core (6) Depth... | ecosystem: Environmental > Aquatic > Freshwater >...
CTCACGCAACATATCTTCACGTGTCATTAGACTCATAGCGCCAGCCCCATTAAAACGGCATCTTCACGCCCATTGTGGGCAGGATAATATCCTCGGCGAATCGCCATCTCATTAAAACCGATATTTTCATATAAAGCGATAGCAGAGATATTACTTGGACGCACTTCCAAAAACATATCAGTCGCGCCTTGGTTTTTAGCCATCTCGATCATGTACTCAAGCAACAGTCGTCCTAAGCCCTGCTTCTGGTAAGGTTTGGCAATGCTTAAATTAAGCAGATGCGCTTCATCCAACACCATCATCATCAACGCATAACCAATGATTTTTGCATCATGTAGCAGCACCCATGCAGGATATCCAGACTTGAGCGAATCGCTGAAATTACCGCGCGACCATGGATGAGAGTATATGTGCGGTTCGATCTCCATAACTGCATCCAAGTCATTTTCAGTCATGGTACGGAATTGATATTGGTTCTTTAATGCCATATTGAATACCGCGCTCACAGCCGCAGGCCCTGTTCGCGCTCTGCTGTTTTCAATGCCACACGATTACGGATATAAATCGGCATGGCCTCACCCGCTGGCCTTGCCTGACCGCCGGCAAATACCGGTTGTGCCAATTTAAGTATAGCGCTGGCTGTGGGTAGCAATAGCGGTTGAGTCCCTTGCAGCTGCCCGCTGTAAGCATGGCTCAACACCTCAGTGTAAGTTTGCCAGCCGCTGCCTACCCCCACCCAATCATTGCCTGATACCGCTGGCACGGCATCAGGTTTGTACAAACCAGGTGCCAAAACGGTTTGCCATTCACCAGATTCTTTAATATAAGCCGCATGATAAACCTCTCCCATACGCGCATCCAGGCAGGCAATCACCTTGGTCGCACCACTGGCTTCCGCTAAAGCCATTAAAGTACACACGCCTACCACTGGCAGATTAGCACCTAGGCCTAGACCTTGTGCCACGCCGGCAGCAATTCGTACACCGGTAAAAGAGCCGGGGCCTGCACCAAAGGCAATGCCCTGCAAATCCTTAAGCTGCAATGCCGGATCAGCCAGCAAAGCTTGAATTTGCGGCAATATCAATTGTGAATGGCTCTGCCCAGCCAATACATCAAACGTAGAAATATACTCTCCACGCATCAATGCGAGAGAAAGGTATTCTGTTGAGGTGTCGAAAGCTAATAATTTCACTTATTTATAGTTACTCATTTATTGAAACGCTATTTTGCCACGCATTTGCTTGATTTCCCCACGTTGCGTTTTACTTTCCAGTCTACGCTTATTGGCACCCCGGGTTGGGCGCGTGGCATAGCGCATGGGGCTCACTTGATTTGCCGCATTCACGATCTCATGCAGGCGCTGAATAGCATCCTTTTTATTCGCCTCCTGGGTACGATACTGCTGCGCTTTTAGCACCAGAATTCCTTCATCGTTAATACGGTTATCTTTCAGGTGCAACAGCCTATGTTTTAGCCAATCACTTAAAGATGAAGCGTTAATGTCAAAGCGCAAATGTATCGCGCTGGAAACCTTATTCACATTTTGCCCGCCCGCACCCTGCGCACGAATGGCACTGAGCGTATAGTCAGTTTTCGGAATCAGTATCAATGACATTGTTTTTTGAGCAGTAAATTTAGGCCAAACTATAACGTCATTTGATTAGCAGATACAGCAAAAATTAAAAAAGCCGACGGTTTTAATCGTCAGCTTTAAAAGTTTTAAACGCCAGATTGAGCTAGAGCGCTACTTTTTGGAATATACCCTTAACAATCTATTCATACCATCAGAGAGTTAAATTTGCGGTTTCTGGTTAGTAGTGTTGCTAACTTTCACATTTTTAGCAGGTGCAGCAGCCTTGACAGCAGAGGCAGCAGTATTTGCCTTAACTTTGATTTTTGTCTCTGCATTTGGCTGGCTTTGTGAATGCATATGTGGGGAAACACCAGCATCAACCTGAGCAGTACAGCCGCCACCCATTACTGTTTTATTACAATCACCAGCAAAGCTCATAACTGAAAAAAATGAAAGTGACAATAGTGCAGAACTAAATATTACAGATAAAAAATGACGCATGATAAATCTCTGAATTCCTAAATTTGTACGGCGCAAATTCTAATCCAGATGGGTGACGCACCAAACGACCGTTACAATTTGTTAATATCTTTTACACTTAATTCACAGATTGAAGTGTGAAGTAGCGCAAACAAGCGTATTTATCTGCAGGCCAATTCGTCTTGGACTCACTACATTCTGAATAACTTGGAATAATAAAAAGCAATTTGATAAAAATATTTGGTAACTAACACCAATAAAGAACTATGCAAAAAACGCCTCGACGTCCGCCAGTACCCTGGTACGCTTAAACGGCGGCAAGCTTTGCCAGATTTTCTTGCCATAAGCTTTACTGATCAAACGCGGATCACAGATCATGAGCACCCCTCTGTCATTCTCATCGCGGATCAAGCGCCCTGCACCTTGCTTCAGGGTAATGACTGAGTAAGGCAGTTGATATTCCATAAAGGCATTTTTGCCTTCAGCATTCAATTTATCCACGCGTGCGGACAATACCGGGTCATCAGGCGGGGCAAAAGGCAGCTTATCGATAATAACGACACTCAATGCTTCACCGCGCACGTCAACGCCCTCCCAGAAGCTTTGCGAGCCAACCAGCACAGCGTTGCCCAGCTTACGGAATCGTTCCAACAGTTCCGTCCGTGAACTATCCCCTTGCAACAACAATGGGCTTTCAATACCGTTTTCCGCAAAAGCCTCTTTTAATAAAGCATGTATTTCACGCATGGCACGCAAGCTGGTAGATAGCACAAATGCCCTGCCACCGCTTGCCTGCAACACTGGCAGTGCAGCTGCAACTACGCACGCTGTGTATGATGCACTGTTAGGGTCTGGCATATCGGGGGGCACATAGAACAACGCCTGTTCCTGATAATTAAACGGGCTTTGCCATGTAGCCGTAGTGGCTGCCTGCAGCCCCATTTGCGCAAGATAATGGCTGAAGTCGTTTTTAACAGCGAGCGTAGCAGAGGTAAATATCCAGGCACGCGGCTGCGCATTCAACTGCTTACCAAAGCTCTCTGCCACACTGAGAGGCGTGGCATGCAACTGCACCGAATGTGTAAACACTTCCACCCAGCGCACCAGATTATTATTCTCGGCAGATTGCCAACGGCTCAATAAATCATGCAGCGCCATAGCGCGCTGCCAGCACTTTTCCAATATAGGGTCACGTGCAGCCTGTGTTTCCAGTACCGCAGCCAATGCCTGCAATTGGCTTTGCATATGGTCAAACGCAACTTGAAAGCCCTTTAGAGCCAAAGCCTTTTGTACCGGCATGCGCGAGCCTTCATAGGCAAACACCAATCTAAAATCCTTGCAGGCTTTCTCAAGTAACGGGATTGTTTCACCCAACTCAATACAGTCTTTGGCTGCACTAAGGTGCGCTGCTGTACAGTCGCGAGCAAGCTCAATCAACTGGCTCGTTGACACATCCTCGCCGAAAAACAACCCGGCGACATCCGGCAACTGATGCGCCTCGTCAAAAATCACAGTATTGGCACTGGGTAAAAGTTCTGCCACACCCTCATCACGCAGCATCACATCGGCAAAAAACAAATGATGATTGACCACGACCACGTCCGCAGCAAGCGCCTGTTTACGCGCCTCCATCACAAAGCACTCTTTGTAAAAGCTACAGTCGCCGCCTAAGCAATTATCACGTGTCGAAGTCACGTTCGCCCAGATAGTGGCGTTCTCAGGTACTGTATTCAGTTCACTTTTGTCACCGGTCTTGCTGTTCTCTACAAAGTTCTTAATGACATGCAGGTATTTGGCATCATCACGCGAGGCAAACCGTCCTTCATTTGCTGCACGTTCAAGATGGTAATGGCAGACGTAATTGGCGCGGCCTTTCAGCATCGCCACAGTGACCGGCACTTTAAGCGCATCGCGTACATTAGGTAGATCGCGGTTAAATAATTGGTCCTGCAGATTTTTGGTGCCCGTTGAAATGATGACCTTGCCGCCGGTAAGCAAGGCAGGAACCAGATAGGCAAAAGTCTTGCCGGTACCGGTGCCGGCTTCTGCCACTAACTGGGTATTGTGTTCAATCGCATCCGCAATCGCCAGAGCCATTTCCAGTTGCTGCGTACGCTCATGGTAACCCTCGATATGCGAGGCTAAAATCCCATCTTTTTCAAAAACTTGGCTAATGCTGTATTCACTCATAGATTCGCAATTATCCCACGACTTCGCGTACTTACTCCTAATTTAACAGTGTGAATTTATGGTAAACCAGCATCTTACTTAACGCATTTGGCGGTTTATGCCAAGTTCACTATAATGCAACGGTGATTAAATTTACCCGCCCATATTTTTTTATCTGTATTTTATTCGCGCTGATAAGCACGTCCTGTGCTGCCAACCCGACCACGCCTTCTAAAGAAGAGCTTGAAAAAGAGCGGCAAGCGCAGGCTTTAAAAAAACTTAAAACCGAAGATATTGATGATTCAACCTGGCCAGCGCGCGCACGTGATGTATTGACCAATGCATTAAGTCTTACTGGAATCCGTTATCAATATGGCGGAAATTCTCCGGAAACTGGCTTTGACTGCAGCGGTTTTGTACGTTATGTCTACCTGCAAGCCTCAAGCCTAACCCTACCGCATGGCGCGCGTGCGATTAGCCAGCTAGGTAAAACTATTCCAAAAAATGAACTGCAGCCTGGTGATTTAGTGTTCTTCAATACGCTGAAATCGGCTTTTTCACACGTAGGAATCTATCTAGGCAACAACCGCTTCATCCACTCCCCGAGCAGCGGTGGTGGTGTGCGCGTGGAAAATATGCAAAACAATTATTGGGAAAAGCGCTTTAATGGCGCTCAGCGCATTGAAGCGGAAAATAAGAGCCATTAAAAAAGCAGTTATTACACTGCTTTTTTAAACTAACTAGCTGGTTAATTAGCGCACTAGATCTTGCATAAGGGCCATGTATAAGAACCCCATGCATAAAATTAACTATGAAACTTTCAGCTGTGAAACTTGGCCAACTCCCCAGGTTTACGTAGCATTTTATCTACTTCACCCAAATGCAATTCTTCCTGGTATATCATCTCTCTGGCATATTCCTCAAGCATCACGGAATTTCCTTCAACTAATTTCAGCAATGCTTTGTAGGCATTTAGTGCAGTCGTTTCATGCGCTAAAGACTCACGCAAAATATCGCCAATATCATGATTGTGTGTTTCCAGTAATGGGCCAATTGATAAAGATGGGTGCCCGCCCAAATGCGTAACAATCTCACCCGCTTTATTCGCATGGTCAAGTGATTCAGTGGCTTGGCCACGCAACCAGGACACAATCGGAATCCGGTTATATCCAAAAACCATCAATGAGTAATGGGTGTATCTTACAACCCCTGCCAACTCGAGTTCCAGAATAGTATTCAATGCACTCACTACTGGATTGTTTACTTTACTATCTGCTGACATTTTAATGCTCCTTCCCAAGTACGGTTGTTAAACAGTATGGTTATTCAAGTGGAGACCTCTACTTGCAGTTCAATCAAACAATTTGACTCAATAGCTATGATTACAATATTAAGCTTTAGTTTTATCACTATGACCCAAATTACGCGTTGGGTCGATGCAATCGCGTATCAGTTGCTTTATTTCTTTAGCTTCAGGGAAGCGCCCGGCTGCTTTTCGTGAAAAGATCAATTGCTGGTTAAGTGTAATATCAAAAACACCGCCGGTACCCGGCTTTAATGCAACACTGTACAAATCCTGCTCAAAGGTCGTTAACAACTCCTGCGCCAGCCATGCTGCCCGCAACAACCAACGACACTGTGTGCAATAAGTAATTTCAACGATATTTGTACTCAATTTGTATGTCCTGACTGATATGGTTTAATATGCAATATAGATAATATAATCAGTTAAGTCTGAAACTAATCATATATTTGAAACTCATAGAATTTGTTAAATGCGCAACATTTATTTAGATTAGCTTATAGACTGAATGCAGTTTCATTTGTTGGGAATAATAATACATGCAAGTAGAAAATAAACATCACCGTTTTACTAAAATTGGACTTGTTGGCTCAGGCTTGTTGCTTGGCCTCATGCTAAGCCTGACCTATTCTGCAGTGGCAGAGAAAATGGTGAAACCGCAGCTTCCTCTGGATGACCTGCGTGCATTTGCTGAAGTCTTCGGAAAAATCAAGAGTGACTATGTCGAAACCGTAGAAGACAAAAAACTCATCTCGGAAGCCATAAGCGGCATGCTTACCGGTCTGGATCCGCATTCATCTTATATGGATCCGGATGCATTTAAGGATATGCAGGCAGCTACGCAAGGCGAGTTTGGCGGTTTAGGCATTGAAGTCGGGATGGAGGATGGCTTGGTCAAAGTCATCTCACCTATTGAGGACTCACCTGCCTATACCGCTGGCCTAAAAAGTGGCGATCTTATCGTAAAACTTGATGACACTCCGGTAAAAGGAATGACCTTAAACGATGCGGTAAAACATATGCGTGGCAAACCAGACACACAAATCGTGCTAACGGTTATTCGTAAAAATGAAATCAAACCGCTTTTATTCACACTGACACGCGCCATTATTAAAAACAAGAGCGTGAAATTCAAACTGACTGAGCCTGGCTACGCCTACGCAAGAGTTACCCAGTTTCAGGAACGCACTGGTGAAGACTTGGCAAAAGCCATTAAAACCATGCATACCGAGAACAAAGGTCCTTTCAAAGGCTTCATTTTAGACCTGCGTAATGACCCGGGCGGCTTGCTCAATGGTGCTGTTGGTGTTGCTGCCGCCTTTTTACCTAAAGGTGAGTTGGTGGTTTACACTGAGGGTCGCGCACCGGACTCTAAAATGCAGTTAACTGCCATCCCTGAGAATTACGCCCGCGGTGGCGCCGTGAATGACTACATTCGGGATTTGCCAGAGGATTTAAAAACGGTACCGATGGCAGTATTAATCAACAGTGGCTCTGCATCCGCTTCTGAAATTGTAGCGGGCGCATTACAAGACCATAAACGTGCGGCGGTGCTTGGTACACAAAGCTTTGGCAAAGGCTCTGTGCAAACCATCATGCCAATGAATAATGGCGCAGCGATTAAATTAACTACGGCGCGCTACTTTACGCCGAAAGGCCGTTCGATCCAGGCTAAAGGTATAGTGCCGGATTACATCGTTGAAGATGGTACAGATCAGTCCGGCAACATCCATGAAGCGGACCTGACACGCCACTTATCCAATCCTAAAGACGGGGCTAATCCAAAGGATGTAAAAGCAAATGGGTCTGCCAAACCTGCTGCTAACAATGGTGCCAAGGATAAAGAAAAATTGAATGAGAAAAAATTCGCAGAACCAACCGCCCCAATTGAACCTGCCAGTAAAGATGATGTTCAGTTTGTACAGGCCATGAACTTTCTTAAGGGCTTGCCGGTGATTCACACTGAACCACCAAAAGTAGAAGCAGCTAAAGCGAATTAGCACATATATTTACAATGGCCCTAAAAATAAATTTTTCCATCAATCCGTAAACCCGTGCCTTAAGAGCAAATTCTCTTCAGCGCGTGGTTTGCCTGTTTTTTGTGCAACTCAAACGGGTTGCGGGGGTTAATTCCAGATTCTTTGCCAGCCTGCTGAACCGAACCCAGCTCACTTAACGGGCTGTCTGGATTTACGCGGCCATTTTCTACTCAGTAGCCGCCATCCAAGCTGAATCGATGCTCGGCAAAGAGTCTGGCACAAGCATCAACGACAACGGGATCGTATAACTTTTCTTTGTTTGCAGTAATTTCATTGATCGCGGCATCCAACCCACGAGACGCACGATAAGGCCGGTGGCTTGCCATGGCCTCAACTACGTCCGCCACCATCAGAATTCTGGCTTCAAGGATAATATCCTGCTCCTTCAATCCTTGCGGATAGCCGGAGCCATCAAGCCGCTCATGGTGTTGTAACACCGCCTGAGCCACCGGCCATGGAAATTCCAGATCCTTCAGAATGTCATACCCGGAGCGCGGGTGGATTCTGACCATGGCGATCTCGATATCGGATAAGGCGGTGGGCTTGCTCAGTATCTCGGCCGGCACGGCTATCTTGCCGATGTCATGGAGATAACCGGTAACACGCAGACCTTCGACCTGCCGCTCCGGCAGGCCCATTTCCTTGCCGATGGCGCAAGCCAGTTGCGCCACGCGCCGTTCGTGCCCTGCGGTATAGGGGTCGCGCAACTCCAGCATGCGCACAATGGCTTCAACCGTTCCATCCAGGGATTTCCTCATATTTTCAAGGGTGGCGTGCAGCCGCCTGTCCAAACGCAGCGCATGCACACCCAGCGCAATATCGTTGGCGACCTCGGCCAGAAAATTGATAGTTTCCTCATCAAAGCCATTGCACTGCCCGGAATAGACCGCCAGCACGCCCATCGTTTCGCCGTCAGCGACCAGCGGCACCGCCGCCGCAGATTTCAGCTGCCAGGTTTGCACGATTTCCCGCCAAGGCAAATAGCGCACATCGTTCTCAATATCAACGGCGACTATCGGCTTCCCTTCGCGTGCAGCGGTGCCCATGATTCCGCCGCCAAGCGCAGAGGCATCCCATCGGATGGCCAGTGCGGATATCATCGCCTCGCTGAAGCCTGCCCAGGCGACAGGCTTCAGCACGTGGTCCGGCAGCCTGGTGGCGATGATGACACCGACGATGCGCTCGAACCCTTTCAGCGCATCGCACACAAAGCGGTACAGCGCCTCCTCGCTCTCGGTCACCAGCAAATATTCGTTAATGTTACGGATAGTAAGCAGCCGGAGATTAAGCCGGTTGAGCTTAACCTCATGCGTCTTGAGCTCGGTGATGTCGAGCATGTAGATGCGGGTCAGCTCGCTTTCCGGAACAGGGTAAAGGAATTGCTCGAATGTTGCGTTCCCGACCCTGACCTCGCGTACCACCTCCTGCCGCTCGCCGCTTCCCATAGCGGCCGAGACTTCCCCCAGCACGCCGAGGGCGGGCTGCGCTACGGCCTGCTCCGGAAAAATCCTCTCGGCTATCGGATTCAGGTAAGTGACCTCCCCTGCAGCATTGACCTCAATCACGGGGTTAGGATTCATTCTGGGAAATGATGCTAGCCGCAGAATCTCCTGCTGGGCTTGCTGCCGATCCAGCGCGCGATGGATGTGCTGCAGCAGGTCGTCAATTTCATATGGCTTCAGCATATAGGAGAATACGCCCTTGTTGGTCGCCTCGACCGCCGTGTCCAGTGAGGCGTGACCGGTCAGGATGATGGACTCGGTGAGGGGGGTAGCGAGCTTGATACGCCCTATCACCTCAATGCCTGTCATGTCCGGCAACTTGAGGTCTATCAGCGCCACGTTCACAAAGGCGCGTTCTGCCTCCGCTATTCCCTCAGCCCCAGTCTCTGTGGCCGCCACCTCATAGCCCTTGAGTCGCAGGATGTCAGTAAGCGTCTTCCTGAGATTCGCATCATCATCCACCACCAGTATTCTGGGGTTATTATTCATTCGGAAACTTACTCGCCGACCAGAATCTCGACACGGTTTCTACCCCGCTCTTTCGCCCGATAAAGCGCGTCATCCACCCTCTTTAGCAGTGAATTCAGATCATCCTGCGGCTCGAACGCGGTTACTCCGAAACTGACTGTCAGCTTGCCAATATTATCGAAGTGATGCTCGGCGATTGCCAACCGCAGCTTCTCAGCAGCATTACTGGCGGCCTTAATGTCCGATTGCGGCATCAGCACCATGAACTCTTCGCCACCCCAACGCGCCACGACATCATTGGCACGGATGTTTTCCTTCACCAGGCTGGTGACAGCCTGCAACACAGTGTCGCCGACATCGTGCCCAAAGGCATCGTTCACGCGCTTGAAATAATCGAGATCGTACATGACCAGCGTCATAGGTGTGCCATACCGTTTTGCGCGATCCACCTCTCTCACCAGAATCGCCGAGAACTCCCGGCGATTGGCGATACCGGTAAGGCTATCGGTGGTGGCGAGGAGATAGATTTCCTCCTCGGCCCGCTTGCGTTGGGTGATGTCGAGGACGTAGATACGGATGAGGTCAACTTCTCGGACGTAGGAAACATGCAGTTCATAAGTCGCCTCGCCGATCCTGGCCTCACGGACAGTGTCTCCCGGCTGCTTACCTTGCCATAGTGTAGCGATCAACTCTCCCGAATCATGCAGCAAGGGATGCGACTGGCCCATCGTACTCAGCTCAGGAAATAGTCTCTCGGCTGCCGGGTTGAGATAGGTTACCCCTCCTGCAAGATCAAGTTCGATCACTGAACTGGGGAGCAAGCGGGGGAAAGATGCCAGGCGGAGAATTTCCTCTTGCGCCTGATTACGTTCGACAGCATGCCTGATCTGCTGCAGCAAATCATCCATCTGGTAGGGTTTGAGCAAGTAGGAAAACGCTCCCTGCCCAGTGGCCTTGATGGCGGTCTCCATTGAAGCGTGCCCAGTCAGGATGACCGCCTCCGTCAACGGTGAGATAGCCTTGATACGTGCCATGACATCAAGGCCGGGCATGTCCGGCAGCATCAGGTCAATCAGCGCCAGGCTGAATATTTCCCGCTCCGCCGCCGCGATAGCCTCCGCCCCGTTTGCGGCGACAGCCGTTTCATAGCCCTTGACCCTCAGAATGTCGGCAAGCGTCTTCCTGAGGTTCGGATCATCGTCCACCACCAGAATTTTTTCTTTTATTTTCAAGACTCTTCTCCGGCTATGCCGATTCCAGCAAGTTTTGCAGCTTCTTGATCCGGATTTCCTCTATCAACTGGAACAAATCATCCATTTCTAACGGCTTGTATAGACAAGTATAGGCGCCAATCCTGCGCGCCTTCTCAATGGAACTCGCCATTTCCTCGCGGTAACCGGTCACCAGCACCACCGGCTTGGTGGGGTACTTGGCCCGCACCTCCTTCAGCACATCCACACCGTTCACTGTTCCCAGCTTGAGGTCGAGGAGGACGATGGCAAGCTTGTAGTTATTTTCCAGATGCCCCATTACATTTTGAGGTTCACTTTCTGTTTCGACATGGAAGCCCCTCATGGTCAGGATGTCCTTCAGCGTTTTACAGAAATTCGGGTCATCATCCACCACCAGAATACTCTCTTCCTGGCGCAGCAGAGAAAGAAAAGAAAGGATCATGGGAAAGTTGAGCGGCTTGCTCAGGACGGCGTAGGCACCGGCACGTTTCGCCTCTTCCATGAGTTCGTCTGTCGCGTAGGCGCTGACCAGAACGATGGGCAGCGCGGGAACGATCGCCTTCATCCGTTTCAGTGCATCGACACCGCTGATACCGGTCATTTTGATGTCCATCAGCACACAATCCGGCGGATCGCTTCTGACTTTCTCCACCCCCTCCTCGCCCGAGAAAGCGGCGATGGGTTCATGACCCTTTATTTTCAGGATGTCGCAAGTCGTCTTCACGATGCGACGGTCGTCGTCAACTACCAGAATTTTCATTACATACTCCCGTTCTTTTTATTGGTCAAAGGGCAAACGTCTTAGCTTTAACTTACAAGTTAACTGCCGCTTGGCAGCGTAATGCTAAACACGCTACCCTTACCCGGCGCACTTTCCACCTTCACGCTGCCGCCGTTGGCATGCGTCAGGTTCTTTACTACTACCAGCCCTAGCCCGACGCGGCGGACCTTTGTGGTAAACATCGGTTGGAACAGCTTGGCCAGGTGTTCCGGCGCAATGCCGCTGCCGCTATCCTTGATGCTAACCGTCATGGTTTTCGCCGAGGGGTCTTCGTCCGCCCTTATTTCCAGCGCACCTCCATCTGGCATTGCCTCCACGCTATTGGTGATCAGGTTCCAGAACACCTGGCGCATTTGCATTGGGTCCACCCGGATGGCGGGAATCGTTTCCGGAATATTCAGGCGGACGGTAACGGAAGAAGGTACATCGCACTTGCGCAAGGTCTGCTGCATCAACTCAGCAACATCCACGATTTCCGGGTGCGGTGTCTTGGTACGCACTGCGTCCAGCAGGTCGGATACGATGCGTTCCGCATCCGCAATCTCGTCCTTGATGATGCCGAGATATTCCTTGGTGGTTTCGTCTGCATCAGCTAGCACGGTCTGCAGGAAGTACACGGCATTATTCATCACGCCCAGCGGGTTGCGCAGCTCATGCCCCACCGTGTCTGCCACCTGACCGAGCAGCGCCAGCTTCTCCTTGCGCACCAGTTCTTCCTGGGCAACCCGCAGTTGCTGCGTGCGCTCCTGAACTTTCGCCTCCAGTTCCTCGTTCAGCCTGCGGATTTCATCCTCCGCCTGTTTTTGCCTAGTAATATCATCGTATATACCCAAAATTCCGACAACGCTCTGTGCGGCATCGCACAAAGGCACCTTGGATGTCCGCAACCAGATCGTTTTCCCATCCCGGGTCGTCTGCGGTTCCTCAAAGCCGAGATTGGAAACGCCGGATTCCATCACGCGCTGGTCATCGGCGCGGTAAAGTCCGGCTTGGCCCTTCCACACCATCTCGAAATCGGTTTTGCCAATCAATTCGTCAGGACAGGCTAATCCCGCATCTTTCGCAAACAGCGTGTTACAACCCATATAGCGCGAATCGCGGTCTTTCCAGAATACGCGAACGGGAATACCCTCCACGATATTTTGCAGTAGCACTTGGGAAGCATCCCGGTCAAGAGCTTTTTTCATCGTACCTTACCTCAGTTCTCATTAGTCAAATACCGGTCAAATCCGGCAGGGTTGCCGCTGGTAGCGTCACAGTAAACAGGCTTCCCTTGCCGATTTCACTCTCCACCTTCACGCTGCCACCGTTGGCCTGAGTCAGGTTCTTCACCACCACCAGCCCCAGCCCGATGCCTCGCGCCTTGGTGGTGAACAGCGGTTGAAACAGCTTGACCAGTACCTCCGGCGCCATGCCGATACCGCTGTCACGTACACTGATAGTAACGGTTCCGTCCTGCTTGTTTTCAACCGCATGGATTTCCAGCGTGCCGCCTTCCGGCATCGCTTCCACGCCGTTGCTGATGAGGTTGCGGAACACCTGCTGGATTTGCATGGCATCCACCTGCAAGGGAGGAAGTGTGGCCGGGATGTCCAACTTCACGGTGACCGACGAAGGCACGGTGTACTTGTGCAAGGTCTGTTCGATAAGTTCCGCAACCCCCACCGTTTCCGGGTGCGGCGGTTTGGTGCGCACGGAATCCAGCAGGTCAGAGACGATGCGCTCGGAACCCGCGATCTCGCTCTTGATGATGTTCAGGTATTCCTTGGTGGTCTCATCCGCATCCGACAACATGGTTTGCAGAAAGTACACCGCGTTGCTCATCACACCCAGCGGGTTACGCAGCTCGTGCCCAACGCTGCCTGCCACCTGCCCGAGCACCGCCAGCTTTTCACTGCGCACCAGTTCTTCCTGCGCATCTTGTAGCTGCTTGGTGCGTTCCTGCACCTTTATTTCCAGTTCTTCATTCAGTTGGCGGATTTTTTCTTCCGCGAGCTTGTGCTCGGTGATGTCGCGCACTGTCCCAAACATTCTGAGAGGGCGTCCGTCATTAGCAAAGAACACCTCCGCCTGCTCATACACATAACGCACCGAGCCATCCGGTAGCAGGATGCGGTGGTCTACGCTGTAGGGGTGCCCTAGCTCCACCGCCTCGCGAATCCTGGTCTCCACTAGCTGCCGGTCTTCGGGATGTACGGCACTTAAGAATGCATCATAGGTGCCCCCGAACTGCTGCTGCGTGAGGCCGAAGATGCGATAGATTTCATCGGACCAGTCCAGAGTGTTATTGACGATATCCCACTCCCAGTTACCGAGATGGGCGATGCGCTGGGCTTCGGTCAGCCTGGCAGTGCGCTGCGCCACTTCTTGCTCCAGGTGTTCCCGATACCTCGCCAGCTCGGCGTCACGTTCCTGAACGCGCTCCAGCATGTCGTTGAAAGCACCGGCCAGGGTGCCTACCTCATCCCTGCCGTAAAACTCCGCCCGCAGCCCGTAGTTTTTTTCTTTTGAAATCCTGCCCATCACACCAACCAGTTTCTCCATCGGGCCCGTGATGGCCAGGTGCACGTAGGAAATCAGCATCAGCGCCAAGCCAAGCCCCCCAAGCGCGGCAGCGACCACAATCAGCGCGCTCCATACTATCTGCTGGTACACCTGCACCAGACTGGAGCGTACATGAATCGTGCCGATGCGTTCGCCCTCCAGAATAATCGGCTGAAACACATCAAGGTACGTCGCCGTATAGATGTGCGGCTCTTCATAGAGCGGATAACTTTGGCGCGGAGGTTTCTGCCCAGCCGGCAGAAACATGGCGAAAAGCTTGCCCTGCTTATCGTACAGCATGGCGAACTCGATATTGCTGAAAGCTCCCAGCGCGTCAAGGGTCTGGTTGGCCGACTTCGAATCGTTGAAAAGCAAGGCCGACATGCTGTTGGCGCCGACGATGGTTGCCTGGCTGGTGGTGGCTTTTACCAGTTCTGCTCGAAACAGGAACCACTGGTAGGTTATCGATATTAGCGCCACAAAAAGCAGAGCCACACCGGCGGAGAGAACGGCAATGAAGGTGAGTTTGCGACGAATGGGCATATCCCGGAACAGGGCGACCAATCTCATTGCGCCCCTCCCATTGGCTGGATGATGCGCGCCAACTTCAGCAGTTGCGAACTTATCTTGAGGCCGGCGCGCCGGGCGGCGTCCACGTTGATTTCGAAACGGACCTTGTTCTGCTCCAGGTAGAAGTTGATCACCACGCCATGCTCGGCATACCCCTCGCTATCTCCCACTGTCAGGATTGGGTTACCCTTGAGGCTGTCTAGCAGGCGCGGCAGGTCACTCGCCTCGGAAGGCTCGATGAATAACACCTGGCATTCCTTCAAATTGGCGCTGGTACTGGCCTGCTCCACCTCCCAGATCGCACCGCCAACCGGCTTTCCACGCAAACTTCCAGCCGCCGCACCAAAGGATCCCTGCCCCAGAGTACACAGCCGCAAGACCCCTCTCGCGTCGGCCGAAGCAGGCCACTCGACGAACTTGGCAATATTGTGGACGAACGCCGCCTTGACTTCTTCTTCGCTGGGGGGAGCTGCCTGTACGCTCGAGCAAAACATAGCGAGCAGAATGGCCCCCATAAGGACCATAGGCTGTTTTTTCCACTTGTTTATCAAGATGTTTCTCTTGCGCTATAGGTCAGGTACACACCGTCTCCCAGTCTCAGAACCGCCAAGTGACTTTCCTGTAAATGCCGCACTGCACCCCGCCCAGAGGCGATCCAAAGCCATGGTCATTTTTTTCACCCCCATTATCCTTTTCTTGCCAGATATGCTCATGTTCTAGAAACGATAGGTGGCCTTGAGCCTGAAACTTCGTTCGTTCTGCCAAATCAGGTCTTCCACATGCTCGGGCCGTCCTGGATCGGCGTATCGCTTGTCGAACAGGTTGTAGATGCTAGCAGATAGTTCCAGCCCCTTGGCCAGCTTTCGGCTCAGCAGGGTCAGATTGGCGATGGGATACCCCGCTGCAGTTCCGCCAGCCAGTGTCTTGCGGCTGCTGGTGTACTGTATTTCCGCTCCCGCTCGCAGCGCGTTGTCGAACAGCGGCGTGGTGAAATTGAGCTTCGCCAGGTTGCGGGGAGAATTCTCCAGTTCCGCACCGGTATCGTCCCTTGTGACTTGCCAGGCATAGCTCACCCGCAGCCGGGCGTCGCCGCTCCATACACGTTCCGCCTCCAACTCGACACCTTTCGCCATGGCCTGACCGATATTTCGAAATACCAGCAGGCCGTCCGAAGGGTCAGTGACTTGATTGATGAGGCCGCTGACCTCGTTACGGTAAGTGGCGGCGGTGAGACGGAAGTTGGGCTGTAACCGGTGCTCGACGACCAGTTCATAACTGGTAACCTCCTCCGGCTTGAGGTTCGGACTCGCCTTTGATGTCGCACCATCAGCGTAGTACAGCTCATAGGCATTAGGAGCGCGGAATGCGGTTCCGTACAGTAACTTCAGGGAGGTCGATTCACGCGGACTGTAGATCACGGCGAAACGTGGGTTGATTGTCCCCCCCACTGTGGAATAATCGTCGTAGCGCACGCCAGCGCTGAGGAGCAGCCCCTTGCGCAGGGTGATTTCGTCCTGGACGTACAGCGCCCATCGCTCGCTGCTGCGCTTGTCGTCCAGATAAACCACAGTGGGGTCAACGTCGTAATTTTTCTGATCCTGCCGGTAGTTGTCCTGAAACTCCGCCCCAGCCACCAACTTGTGCCGGTCGTAGCGACCGACCAGTTTCGCCTCCGTACCCCACCACTGGGCTCGGCCCTCATCTTTGTTTAGCGTGACCGGCGGCAGGTCGTAAGGGTAACGCCCGTCGAAAGTGTAACCGCCATAATACATACGGGCGGAGAGTTCCAGACGCTCGGAGACCTGCCCGTTATAAGCGAGATCGAGAACGGACTGGGAGTCCGTCGTCCGGTTACGGGGATCGTTGAACACGGTGCTGTAGGGAGCCGTAGGAACCCCCTTGGTTCGCTCGGAATAGGCAGCCGCCAGGGTGAAGCCACCGTAGGCCAGCTTGCCGTAAATCTTTCTGGCGTTGTCGGCATCCAGGTTTCGGGCGGTATCGTTGAACTCGGGGAAGAAAAGGTCCTGGCCCCGGCTGTGGTTGCGGGTGGCCGAAAGCAGCAGTTCGGCGCCGTTCTGCATCTGCTGCCCGTAGGTCAGTCTGCCATCGACAGTGCCGAAACTGGCCACGTCGGCGGAGGCTTCCACGCCATTGAAATCCCTGCCGCGCTTGGTGATGACGTTGACCACGCCGAACACGGCATTGCTGCCATAGACGGAGGAGCCAGGGCCGCGCACCACTTCCACCCGGTCAATGAGGTCTATGTCCAGAAAGAACTCCGTGCCGATAAGGGCAGTATCGTATATCGGTTCATTAATGCGGTAGCCGTCCACTAGCACCAGGATGCGGCTGTTGTAATCGCCCGGCCGGTTGAAACCGCGCACGCCGATGTATTGGTAGTCCCGGTCGCTGGTGACAAACATGCCCCGTACACTCCCCAGAATGTCTGCCAGAGTACGGTAGCCGTAACTCTTGATGTCGGTTGCGGTGATGATAGTTACGGCGGAGGGCGCCTCGGTGGTTTTCTGTGTGAACTTGCTGGCGCTATAAACCTCAACAGTCAACAGATCTTCGATAGACATCTGCATAAGGTCAGTTTCTTCCACATCCTTTGCATCCTGAGCCCCAACAGGTTGGGACAGCACCAAACAGACCGCTACAGCAACAGACCGCACCCAGGCAGAAGAGCATAAATTACTCGCACCGTCCATCATTGCCATTACCCCCTTACAAGACAGCACCAGAATTTCAACTGAATAGCGGCACTCCGCTAAGTTTAAATTAACCAGACGTCGCAACTCAGCGTACTATGCGGCTGGTGATAAGTCAACCAGGCTATCTTTGCCCTCCAGTTTGTGAGATGTTTATCGGTTCAATCATGCTTTATCAGATATTCATGGCACGTGTCTTTACCACTGTCGTTTGGACCACCGTCATTTGGACGTGAGCACGTTGCGCCGTAACTTAGCCGGGCAACATTTAATCATGTCGTTGTACGAGACTATCGCACTTTAATATCAGAAGCTTGCGCCTAGGTAATAACGCAAGGTTTATAATGACGTTATGTCTTTATCTATAAAAGAATTGATCGTAGAAGCCGATCGCTGCGTGGCTTGTGGCCTCTGTTTGCCACACTGCCCCACTTACCGGGAAACTGGTTCTGAGGCAGATTCACCACGCGGCCGCATACAGCTCATGCGCGCTGTAGCGCAAGACATATTGCCAAATAATGACCGTTTTAAAGAACATATAGATTTGTGTTTAAGCTGCCGCAGTTGCGAGTCAGCCTGCCCTAACAGCGTCAATTATGGCGCCTTGGTCGACACATCGCGCACACTGTATATCCCGAAAAAGAACCTTGGCCTTACGCTGGCCAAACCATTTATCCGCTCACGTCATTTTGCATATCTGCTCACATGGCCACTTTGGCTATTACAGCAACTCAAACTGAAGGCATTGCTGCAACGCCTGTTGCCTAGCGCAAAGATGCTGCCAAAAATAGCCAAGCCCGTGCGGTGGAGAACATTTTATCCTGCAACAACCTCGCATAAGGGAAATGTCAGTTTATTTCTAGGATGTGCGAGCAGTGCGCTGGATAGCCAGACTTTAACTGCCAGCATTTACGTATTAAACCAACTTGGCTTTAATGTGCATGCTCCTGCCAGCCAAACCTGCTGCGGCAGTATTGCACGACAAGCTGGTGACGGTGTTGAAGCTTCCCAGCTCATCAATCGCAATGCAGCCAGTTTTGATCAAAGCATGACTATACTCACAGCTGCCAGTGGCTGCGGCGCAGGTTTGCAAGATTACCTGCCGCTGCATAACATTCAAGACATCAGTGCTTTTTTGCACTCCTGTGATTGGTCAAATACCCAAGTAGCCGCACTTAAAGAACGCATTTACGTACAAGACCCATGTTCTTTACGCAATGTGCTGAAAAGCCACCAGGCTGTTTACGATTTACTCAAAAAAATCCCTGACGCCGACATTCAGGCACTGCCTGGCAATAGCCAGTGCTGTGGCGGAGCGGGGGCTTACACCATTACGCAGCCGGATATGGCAAACAAGCTGCTTGATGATAAATTGAATGCAATCACAGCTAACAATGTGGCAATTCTTGCCACGTCCAATATTGGGTGTAGCCTCCATATTGCCAATGGGTTACGTGCAAAGAATTCAAATATCCAAGTGATGCATCCGATACAAATCATTGCCAAACAAATGGGGTTTGACGGATGAATCACCTGCTTGGAAGATATATTCTGCGGACAGTCCAAATTCTGGTTCCATAAAGACATTTAGGCGTAAAATATTGCCATGCGACATCTACTTCCTATAGACAGAATTATCAGCGAATTTGACACAGGTTTGCGCACACTGCTCGCCAAGCCGCACAGCCAGCGCGTACATCCTGATGCCGGTGTAGCTGAAGCCGAATTAAGTGACGCTGAAAAGAAACATGCATGCGCCCTTATGCGTGTTAATCATACCGGCGAGGTTTGCGCGCAAGCCTTGTACAGCGGCCAGGCCCTCACTGCCCAAGATGCCGCCACCAGTAAAACCATGCAACAGGCAGCGCGCGAAGAAACCGAACATCTGGCATGGTGTGAAACGCGTATTCATCAACTCGGCGGGCATACCAGCGTGCTTAACCCATTATTCTATGCAGGTTCTTTTGCGATTGGCGCAGTTGCAGGTGCCTTAGGTGATAAATGGAGCCTGGGCTTTTTAGAGGAAACAGAAAAACAGGTAGGTGCTCACTTGGCAAGTCACCTTGACCAACTGCCTGAAGTTGACGAAAAATCTCGCAAAATCATTAAACAAATGCAGACAGATGAAGCCAAGCACGCTAATGATGCGAGGCAACTTGGTGCCGCTAATTTACCGTCACCCGTTAAATTCTGCATGAAACAAATGTCCAAGCTGATGACAGCTTCTACGTATCATTTTTAAAAATTCATGTTTAGATGCATATTATGAATATGCCCACATAACAGATTAAGGTAACTATCGAATGGAAAAATTTAGCGACGTCCTTCAAACACTTGACGATGCCTCCCATGTAGAGCGTATTGAGCTTTACAACAAAGATGGCAGTTCAGCGGGTGTGATTGAAAATAAACCTGGTAGCCAAGGCTCAATTAAAGTTTATTATCACTTAGCGCGCATGTACGGAGAGATTTCATTAGACGCCGCCGTTGAAGGTCTAAGCCTTTATGCTGAACACACAGAAGATGCTGAGAACTGCCCAGGCAAACACCCTAATGTCGATAGGTTGCTGAATATTCTGGAAGACGAACAGCCACTTTCAGTAAAGGTCTTTGAAACAAACAGTTGAGCTTGCATGAACTCTCGACACTAGATTCACGCTATTTGTTAGATTCACGCTGTTTGTAGTTCAAAATAACAGCAGATATATGCAAAAATATTTCAAAGTTATATTCCCCCAATTAATAATCAGCACAAAACCCGCTCTCTAATGTGTATTGGTAAACTAGCGCATTCATCAATTCACAAACCGCACACCGCATAAGTTGCGAGCCCTAACTTTGTCTTAAGACTCTCTTAAGATTTCAAAACTATCATGGCAATTAATGTATCGCACCAAACATTTCAAGATGTACGGCTGTCGCATACCTGATTTACGTATTCAATTATTTTTTGAAGGAAGTCATGATAAATAAACTCGTTATTGCACTCGTTGTCAGTGCCTTTGTAATTCCATTTTCTGCATTTGCCAAAGAAGCCACAACGCTGAATGTCGAAGAAAAAATTGAAGTCAATGCCCCTGCCAGCGCGGTGTGGTTCAATTTACATAGTTTTGGCGACATGGGTGCTTGGCACCCAGCTGTGAAAAAGACAGAGATTGTTGACGGCTATAACAACAAAGCCGGTGCCGTTCGCCTACTGACCCTACAAGATGGCGGTACCATCAAAGAAAAGCTGCTTGACTATAAATTCAAGGAAAAAAGCTTTAAATATGAAATCATTGAAGGAGTATTACCAGTAAGTAACTACGTCTCCACATTGAAGGTTTCTGAAGCCAAAGATGGAAAATCACTCGTCACTTGGACGGGTAACTTCAAACGCAAGGATCTCTCTGATAAACCGGCAACAGGGCAAGGTGATGAAGATGCAGTAAAGGCCATCATCGGCGTTTACAAAGGTGGCTTGGAAAATCTAAAAAAAGTTTCAGAAGGTAAATAACAATTAAATCAGAAACTTAAAAATCAACTTACTAACCATTAATGCTGTGATTTTAAAATCCATTGAAAGGTATCTATGAAATCGATCTTAATATTATTATTGCTAGCAATATCTGCAACTAGCCTTATTGGCTGCTACCACAATCCCCACTATGGTCACGACAATGGCCGGTATGAAAGACGGGGAAATGAGCATGATCACCGGGATAGCGATCGTCGGGGCGATAGCCATCAAAGAAACAGCGACCATCATGAACATTAATAAACTATGCCCAACCTAACCTGGCAGAAATTGAATTCAAGATTCTGCCAGGTTAGATTGGGATTTGTTCGTCTAACCATTAAACTTCAGTTGATAATGGCTTGATTTCAAAATCGTGCGTGATTTCCACGCTTTTACTCAGCATAATCGAAGCTGAGCAATATTTTTCCGCAGATAGCTTGACCGCTCTCTCCACCTGCGCTGGATTCAAGTTGTCACCCGTCACCACAAAATGTACGTGAATCTTGGTAAACACTTTAGGAATTTCGTCGGCACGAATGGCATCAATCTCCGCCACACAGCCCATAATAGGCTGACGTGCTTTTTTAAGTATAGCAACCACATCAAATGACGTGCATCCACCCATGCCGATTAACAACATCTCCATCGGGCGCATACCTATGTTGCGACCGCCATTCTCAGGTGCACCATCCAATACCACAGCATGACCAGTTTCAGATTCACCTACGAAACTGACACCATCAATCCATTTCACTCTAACGTGCATCATTCTCTCCAAGCGGCGTCACTGTTGAACCAACAACAGGACGCCTAGATTGATTTACTTAACAGCCAACAATTCCACGTCAAAAATCAAATCCGCATTCGGAGGAATCACGCCGCCTGCGCCGCGAGCACCATAACCCATTTCTGACGGGATAATCAAAGTACGTTTGCCACCGATTTTCATGCCGGCAAAGCCTTCATCCCAACCTTGGATCACTTGACCGCCACCTAAAAAGAAATTAAATGGCTCATTACGGTCCATGCTGCTGTCAAACTTTTTGCCTTTACCGTCTTTAGCCGCCGCGTCATACAGCCAACCCGTGTAATGTACGGTCACGTTAAAGCCAGGCTCTGCTTCACGGCCAGTACCTACCTGAGTATCGATTTTCTTTAATTCTGTGATTTTTTCAGTCATAGTTATTGCTTCCTTTGCTGTCGTTTTTTCTGCATTTGCCTTATTGGATTCAGCTTGGCATGCACTTAAACCTAATATACAAATACCCGCTAATAATGTACTCAATAATTTCATATTAACCCTAAATATTGCATTTAAAAGTAAGCCGTAATGATACTTTAAAATATGCTCAAATAAACGCAATTGTGTAGTTTAAGGCTGCTGATGCACCCATTCTATTAACGCATCCTGCGCATTTTTACTTGCCGCTGCCTTTGCATGATTCACCAGCATCACCAGCACGTGGCGATGGCCGTTAGCATCCAGCATATATCCGGCAATTGCGCTGACACCGTTGATTGACCCTGTTTTTAGATGGGCGCGACCATTAGACGGGCTGTCATTTAATCGCTGCTTGATTGTTCCATCCATAGATAATATTGGCAGTGAGGCCATCATTTCCGGCATGACCGGGCTGTTGTAGGCACGCACCAGCAATTGACCTAAATGTTCTGCACTTATTTGCTCAATGCGGGATAAACCCGAACCATTTTCAATGACCAGCTCATTAAATTTCAATCCGTTAGCAGCCAGCCATGCTCGAATTGCATTAGCCCCCTCGGCCTCTGTGGCAGGCACACCGATTTTTTCCGCAGCGATGGTTAATAATAACTGGCGCGCCATGACGTTATTACTCCACTTATTGATGTCGCGCACGATACTGCCTAACGGTTCAGAAAATTGCTCCAGCACTTTCACTGCGGCAACTGGCGTCTTTTGTACTTTCAGCGCTCCATTAAATTCACCGCCCAGTTCGCGCCATAATTTTTTAAAGGTAAAAAATGCGTATTTTTCATCACCGAACAGGCTTAATTCTAAAAAGCGTTCCCCGCATTCCGCAGCGTATGTACCATTAAATGTAACGACAGTATTATCCTCATAGGGCTGGACATCGTATGTCATGCGACTACGCCAATCACCGCAAGCGCCCTGCACACGTTTCAATTTATTAACAATGATTACCTCAGGCAATTCAAATTCCTGTGCAATATTGACACCCTCATCATTGGCAGTGAATTTAAAACTTGTGTTGCGACCATTCACCAGAAACGCACTTGGCATCGCATTGTAGGCACGCCATTTTTCATCATCAAAACTCACTACTTCGCCGCTATTGTCAGCAAAATAGCTTTTATCAACAATCAGATCACCGCTAATTTTTTTAACGCCAGCCTGCCGCAGGCTGATTAGTAGACGCCAAAAATCCTGCGCCTTAAAGCTGGGGTCACCATAGCC
>Ga0105104_10000873_pt1 | contig 23322 bp, 19 predicted proteins | sample PPLLaktember2015_3_FD_87034 | JGI IMG/M metagenome (GOLD analysis project Ga0105104, IMG submission 87034) | Freshwater sediment microbial communities from Prairie Pothole Lake near Jamestown, North Dakota, USA - PPLs Lake P7 Core (6) Depth... | ecosystem: Environmental > Aquatic > Freshwater >...
GGCTTTTCACTGCTTGAGTTGATCGTTGTGCTCGTCATACTTGGGCTTCTCGCCGCGATAGTGGGGCCAAGGGTGGTCGACCAGGCCTGGAAGGCCAAGGTCAAAGCTGCGAGGCTGCAAATCGAGCAGTTAGGTCCCGCAATCGAGGCCTTCCGACTGGAGATCGGGCGTTATCCGACAACAGACGAGGGCTTGCGCGCTCTAGTCGAGAATACCGGGATTGAAGGCTGGGATGGACCTTACCTTCGCAAAACGTTTGTACCCAAAGACCCGTGGAAACGGGAGTACCGGTACCTGTCACCCGGGCAGCACGGCGATTATGACATCTGGAGCTACGGCGCGGATGGGGTAGAGGGTGGCGACCGAGAGAACGTCGATGTGACATCATGGAGTGAGTGAGCACTCATGTGTCGAAACATCAAACCGCTGTTTAATTTCGATCCGTCGGCAACGGATGAGGAGGTGCGCGCCGCCTCCCTCCAGTTTGTGCGAAAGCTGTCCGGATACAACAAGCCCTCTCAGGTCAACGAGGAGGTTTTCAATCAGGCGGTTGACGAGATCGCCGCTGCGGCCCGGAGTCTGTTAGACTCGCTCGTCACAACCACCAAGCCGCGAGACCGGGAGGTCGAGGCAGAACGCGCTCGGGCTCGACGCAACCGTTTCCGCTGAAGAATAGTCGCTGCGGTCCTTGCAGGCGAGACCCTGCCGTGCTTTCATGAAGAAGTCGCAGGTTACTATGAACTGCCGTTTCACTGCTGTTCATCTTCAGCTCATCTGCCTAGCCGCCCTCGCGTTTGTTCAATCAGGGTCTGCCCAGAAGGAAACCAGGCCAGTTGCCGGCGGAGGATTCACGGTTGTTGTGGATGCGGTCATCACGGACAGCAACAATCACATCGTGAAGAACATCCGGGCAGAAGACCTGGAGATTTGGGAGGATGGAGTCCTTCAGACTATCGATCGCTGCGAGTTTCTCGGCAGGGAGGAAGAAAGAGGCAGCCTCGCGGGTATTGCCGTGAAGCAGCCGGACTCTCAGGCTACCGCAGCGCCCGGCGGCGACAAACCGCCCGTACAGGCCCGAGCCGAATACCGGCAGGCCCGGCGCGTAATCGCTCTGCTCCTTGACTACGGCGGCTCGGACGTCACCGGCGCGAGCCTCATTGATCAGGCGTGCGAGAAGTTCATCAACTCCGACGTCGATGAGCAGGACCTGGTTGCCATCTTCACACTCGACCCCGGATTCCGGCTGATCAGTGATTTTACGAGCGACAGGACGGCACTCAAAAAGGCGTTAAGCCGGCGACGCATGTCGGGAATTGCTTTCAGAAGGCTCGACCCCAGAGACCTCAAGGACCTACTCCCTTGGACGTCGGCCTTGTCTGCCGCCGACTCCGACTTCCAGGCCCGCCAGCTGCTCAGTTCCGGTGCCCTGACAGCGGATGTAAGGCATTCCGGCGATGCGTACCCGGATCTCCCCATCGACATTAATGTTGCCCTACCCGCGGGAGCAGGCGGCGGTTCGATCGGACAGACAAGCCCAGGCGTCCGACTCATGATTCGATCCTTCCTTACGATGCTGACCCACGTCCAACGGGGACAGGCGAATGAGCATCTGTCAGCTTTAAGAGCGATATTTGCCGGGCTTGGCCCGATTCAGGGGAGGAAAGCCGTCATCTTCTTCTCTCCCGGTTTTGTCATTGACTCGACCAATGAACCGGAGCTGCATCGGACCATCGCCGCTGCCAATCGATCGGGGGTCGTCGTCTACCCGGTTGATTCTCAGGGCCTACAGACTCGGGGAACGTCCAGCTCGTACGTGCCTCGCGGGGACCTGGCTTACATCGGCTCGGCGCACCAGGGGCCGGAAGCCGTCGGCGGGGAATCCCTGTTCGACCGTGCCCGGACTGCTGGTACGGATGCCAGGGATTCGCTGCTTCGTTATGTGGCCGCCCAAACCGGAGGCTTTGCGATCAGGAATACCAACGACCTCTACCCGGGACTGACCCGCATAAAGGAGGAGGTCGAGAGTTTTTACATGCTCAGCTACCGGCCCCAGCGACAAGCCTACGATGGTTTGTACAGGAAACTGGACGTCCGGAGCCGAAAACCAGGTTTGACAGTGAGATACCGGCCAGGCTACCTGGCGCTTCCAAAGGGATACGAAACGCTGACGAGCGAGGAGTTCAGGCTGGTCCAGTCAGCCGAGCAGAACGCTCCTTCGCGCTGGCCGGTCTTCGTTGAGGCCGGCATCTTTCATCCTAAGCAACTCGGCCCGAATGTCCTTGTCACCATCGATGTTCCTTTCCGGCAGCTGCAGCTGGTCGAGGAGGAGGCAAAGGAGAAGTCAAAGCAGAAGAATCAAGGTCCGGTTAAGGGCGCGGCTGTGTACCTTGTCGGCCTGGTGCGCGATTCTACAGGCGCCGTTTTGCAGCGGTTTGGAGAACCGGTCAACCTGCACCTGGATTCCAAAAGGATGGCGGAGCTTCGGGACGGCCACGTGAGTTTCACCTTTGATCTCACGCTGCTGCCCGGTCGATATTCGCTGATGCTCTACGCGGGGGACCGCAATGCTCCCGACCGTTACGCACTGGTCGAACGAACCGTGACGGTTGAACCCTATTCGGAGGAACTGCAGACCAGCACCCTGTTGGTCGGGAGGCATGTGGAGCGTACCCGGGAGGCTGTGCTGTCTGCGGCCGGCGGCATCAAGCTGAGTCCGTCGGCAGAGCGGGTGTTCCGGCCCGGGGAAAAAGCCATAGCGTTCTTCAGACTCTATAACGTCGGGTTGGATGCCGACGGCTTCTGCGATCTGGATGTCACGTTCTCCCTGAAGAGACTCGGGACGGAAGGAGCGGTCGAGACCCGTCCTTTTCGGCTCTCGGAAAGATGCACGGAAGGCGGTGACCTGCCGGTTATGCGATTTCTGGAGCTTGCCGGGCTCCCACACGGAGCGTACGTGCTGGAGGCGCATGTGGAAGACAGGCTCAAGCGTTCGAGCCTCTCGAAGGTCACCCAGTTGACGGTAGCGCCCTGAGATGAGAGACGACGATATTGGCAACGCACGCAGCGGATATGACCGCTGGTCGGCCGTCTACGATCATGATGGGAACCCGCTCATCGCTCTTGAAATGTCGTCTATGCATCCGGCGATGATGTTGCGTGGGACTCAGGCGCAGTTCCATGATCCGGATTCTGGCGAAGGCGTCCGCCCGGGAAGTCTTCCGCACCAGGTCAGCGACTTTGTCATGGCCGCCCTGGCTGCGGGCTTCGAGCTTGAGTATCTCGGGGAGCACCCAGCCGATGCCGAGCTGGCAGCCCGTTACCCGCGCGCCGAGAAGTACATCGGCTGGCCCATGCTGGTCGTTTTTCGCATAAGCAAGAACCAGGGCCCGGCCCGCGGATCAACGCGGATACCACGCGGATAGCGCCGGTCATCGGCGTGGTATCCGTGTTCATCCGCGGGCTATAATCCGGTCTATGAGATACTTCATCCTGCTCATCCTGCTTCTCCCCGCGTTTCTAGCCCTTTCATTTACGGCTGATCTGAAAGTCGGAATCGTGGGTACCGACACTTCCCATGCGACCGCCTTCACCCGGCTTTTGAACGATGCTTCTTCGCCGGCTTACATCCCGGGTGCCCGGGTCATGGCGGCTTTCAAGGGCGGAAGCCCCGACGTCGAGTCGAGCGCCACGCGGGTCGACAGATTCGCACAGGAGCTCAAGGACAAGTGGCAGGTTGAGATCGTGCCCGACATCCCCACTCTGTGCAGCAAAGTCGATGCCGTGCTGCTTGAGAGCGTTGACGGGCGGGTGCATCTCGAGCAGGCGCGCCAGATCTTTGCTGCCCGCAAGCCGGTGTTCATCGACAAACCCCTCGCCTCGACTCTCCAGGACGCGAGAGAGATTGCTCGTCTGGCCCGAGAAGCGGGCGTGCCCTGGTTTACCTCGTCCAGCTTGCGCTGGAGCGAGGCGGTCACGCAGGTCGCAGGAACTGGGATTACCGGCGCGATGACGTGGGGACCAGGGCCTCTTGAAGAGCATCATCAGCTTGATTTGTCTTGGTACGCGATCCATCCGATTGAGATGTTGTACTCCTTGCTCGGGACTGGGTGCGAAGAAGTCACCCGGACTTACACGGAAGGCGCCGACGTTGTCGTCGGTAAATGGAAGGACGGCCGGATTGGCGTCGTGCGAGCCGTCCGACCCTATGCCGACTACGGGGCGGTCGTATTCCGAGGCGAGAAATCGTTTCGAAGCTCCCCGGATGCCAAACACGACTATCGACCCCTGGTCGTCGAAATCGTGAAGTTCTTTCAGACAGGGAAGCCGCCCGTGCCGAACGAGGAGAGCATAGAGATTTTTGCGTTCATGGATGCCGCCCAGCGCAGCAAGCCGGACGGCCGTCCGGTCAAGCTCGCACATTGAAATGCCTGCTGGAGCGCAGGCGTCTTGCCTGTGCTCCCAGGAGTAGACGCTTTCCCTCGCGTCGTTGTAGCCTAGCGGTCTATGAACGCGACTGCGCCTTCCACTGGTCTGCTTCGGTCCTTTCCGCGAGTCTTCTGGATTGCCAATGTGATGGAGTTGTTTGAGCGCGCGGCGTATTACGGCATGAACTCCGTGCTCGCCATTTACCTGAGCAACTCCGTCCAGGAAGGCGGCCTGGGCTTTTCCGAGGAGTCGGTCGGTTTTCTGCAGAGCCTGGTCTACGCGCTCACGTATGTCGTTCCGATTCTGGGTGGGGCGCTGGCGGACCGATACGGCTACCGCCGAATGCTGATCGTTGCGTTTTCGCTTCTGGCTGCTGGGTATTTCGCGACCGGCCACATGTCGGTCTACGGGGCCGTTTTTGCCAGCCTGCTCGTCATGGCGACCGGCTCAGGACTTTTCAAGCCGATCATCTCGGGAACCGTGGCTCGGACGACGACCGAGGCGAATTCCGGATTCGGCTTTGGCATCTACTACTGGATGATCAACCTCGGTGCCTTTCTGGCGCCGCTTTTTGTGAGCTATTTGAAAGGCTTCTCCTGGAGCTACGTTTTTACCGCTTCGGCCATTTATTGCGCGCTCATGCTGCTGCCCGCGCTATTCCTCTACCAGGATCCAGCGAGACCAGCCAGTACCCGGACGCTCGCCGAAGTCCTCGGATCCGCGGCCATGGTGCTCGGAGATGCCCGCTTCATGTTAATGATCTTCATCTACTCGGGCTTCTGGATCCTCTATTTTCAGAACTTTGGCTCGGTCCTCTGGTTCTTGCGTGACTTCGTGGATCCGGCTCCTGTCAACCGGTTTTTTGCGTCGATCGGGATTCCTTTCTCCTTCGACGCCGAACACGTGACGTCTATCAACGCCGGGACGATTATTCTCCTGCAGGTAGTGGTTAGCCGGATCGTTAAGAACTGGAAGCCCCTGCCGACGATGATCATGGGGATGGTCATCGGGGCGGGCGGCTTTGTCTGCCTGGCCTTTGCCTCCTCGGCCTGGATCCTCGTCCTGGGGATTGCGGTGTTTTCGATCGGCGAGATGACAGCACACCCGAAATATTACAGCTACGTTGGCTTGGTCGCTCCCGCCGATCGGAAAGCCGTTTACATGGGATACGCCTTCCTGTACGGCGTGATCGGGAGCCTCGTCGGGTCAAATCTGGGTGCGGCGATGTACGAAGCCATGCTCAAGCCGCTCGTGGGCCAGACAGGCATTTCACCCGAGATCCGGAATTTCTGGTTGATTTTTGCAGCGCTCGATGTCGTCGCCGTAGCGGGTCTCGTCGTCTACAACCGGTTCTTTGCCGAGGACACGGACACGAGCAATCGGCTGGCCCGAAGGATCATGATCGTCATCTATGCCGGACTGATCGTCGTCGGGGCCTACTTCTTCTATTCTTCAACGTTCGACGTTGAGACGATCTCGTTCCGTACCCTGGTCCAATCGCTGATCATGCTGATCATAGGGGTTGGCGGGCTGATCATCAGCGGGAAGCGGCGGTAGCGCTGGGAGCGCCGGCATCTTGCCTGCTGGTGCATTAGAGGCGATGCCGTTCGTTCGCACTTGCCGCATGGCGAGGGTTCCCAAGTAAACGACTGAGGGGAACTTGTCGCTACTCGGCACGCCACAAGTGGGGATCGACTCCGGTTCTCCCTGAAGCCCGATCCCGTGTCTGTGTAGATTGTCCGGGCGAATATTGGCAGTGAATTTGATTCACGATCAAATTCGAGATAGCTTAATAGATAAGTAATAGGCGAGGTTTAAGAAACTGTCAATATTGGTGCCCTCGGGGTATTTGGCTTTTCCCGTCGCGCCCCCCTGGATTTGTGCCGACGTATGCGTATCAAAAGCCACCGAGTCAACTATCCGCGACTCACCCTCCTCTACCTCACTCTTTTCGTAGCGATGACCCTTTTTCTCTTCTCGAGCGCAGTGAGCACTCTGAGCGAGAAACAGGCTGAGGTGATGAGCCTCAGGGTTTCTAATATTGAGCTGAAGGGAGAGTCGCTTGCGGCTGAACTGAAGCGCCAGATCTGGAAGCTGTCGGACATCGCCCTCAACGATGTCGCCTTGCAAGAACTGATTTCCCTACAGCAATCCCCAGCTTCAGCGAGGGAAGATCGACTAAGTCGAACGCTTTCCGAGCAGATCAGGCAGCGACACCCGATCGTCAGGGAGGTGGTAGTTGTGACGGATGAGCGGATTTTCGCGTCTGCTTCACTCGGCTCGGACTCCCAACGGGCGATTCGAGAGCAGACGGCCTTGGCGGAGCGCGGCCAAACGAGTACAGGTGTGGTTCTGATCGACGCGAGTTACGGCCAGCTTTTCTTCAAGGCGATTGGCGGTCCGGGAACTGTGGGCGCATTCTTGATCAACGAGCGGTGGATCGGCGAGGTTTTGCTGCGCGATGTTTCTCTGTCTTCCGGCTTTGATGAAGTGACCGCCGGTCAAATTCGGCTGCAGGACAGCAAGCAGGAAAGCTCGGGCAAAGTCGTCACGATTCGACTGGCTGGTTCGTTTCCTGCGAGGCATATTGCCATTCCCGAACAGGCGATTTCGCGCCAGAAGGCGAAAGCCGCCCGTGAAACCGTTTCCCTGATGATAGCTTGTCTGATCTTCTTCCTCGTGCTCGGGGCGGGCCTGGTGCTGATCTTGCGGGTGATTCACGATTTGCGGGCGAAGAAGTCACGAGCGGACTTCATGAGCGCCTTCTCACACGAATTGAAGAATCCGCTGACCTTGATCCGGCTCTACAGCGAAATGCTCCAGGAGGAAGCACTAGAGCCGGAATCCCGGAAGAGCTACTGCGACATAATCGAGCGGCAAAGTGACCGGCTGTGCAAGCTCCTGGGGCGGCTGCTCGACGCTCAAAGTTTGGAAATGGGACGGAAGCAGTATGTCATGGTGGAAGGCGATTTCGCCAAAACCGTGGCCGACACTGTCAGGGAGTACGCGGAGCATCTCGAGCTGCGAGGTTTTCATCTCGACATCGAACTCGCCAGGCGGTTGCCGCCTCTGACTTTCGACAAAGAAGCCGTTTCCCAAGCTGTACTGAATCTGATGGACAACGCCCGAAAATACTCCGGCGAGAACAAGTACATCGGCGTCCGACTTTGGCAGGAATCCCGCAACGTGATCTTGGAAGTCGAGGATCAAGGCGACGGGATACCGCCCGATCAACAGCAGAAGATCTTTGAGGGATTCTACCGTGTGCCTTCGGCCTCGATTCGCCAAGGCTTCGGGCTGGGATTGTTCCTGGTGAACCATATTATGCTCGCTCATAAGGGGAAGGTCGAAGTCGACAGCAGGGTTGGGATCGGCACCCGCTTTCGGCTCGTGTTCCCCACTTCAGAACCGGGCATCCGCACGTTTCTCCAAAAGCGCCTCGCAGGCCTTCAGGGCTCTATTCGAGTACCGCAACGCACGCTCAGGCAACGTCCAGACAAGGCCGCCTAACCTGCCCGCCCGGAGACCAGAAAAATTCTGGCAGCGGACAGGCACACTTCGTTAGAGCCGCGCACGACGGCGCGTCAATGAGCGAAGTTAGCGGACCACCCAATCCGCGGATCCGCCCCGATCCGCCTGGAGCCGCGGGTACCCACCGATTGTTGCTGGCTTGACCTTTGTGTCGAAGTCTATCGCCATCCAATGGAAAGCCTGAAGATTCCTCACAAACTTTGACGCCGATCTGACAACAGGTCGGTTCAAGAAGCGGAAAATTGCAATTGTGAGAGCAGACGCCGCAACAATTCTACTGGCAGACGACGACGAGGATCTCCTGGGGGGTCTCAAGATCAGCCTGACGCGCGAAGGCTATCAAGTGGTCACCACGGGACATGGAACGAAGGTTGTCACCCTTGCGGCCAGATTCAAGCCTGAGCTGATAATCCTCGACGTCATCATGCCTGGGATGGGCGGCATCGAAGTGTGCCGGGAGATTCGGCTTCGAGGCGGCCGGACCCCCGTCCTCATGCTTACCGCGAAATCGGAGCGGGAGGACCGGGAGGCTGCTGCCGCGGCCGGCGCAAGTGCTTACGTGACCAAGCCATTCAAGCTCTCGGACTTGCTCGGCACGATCAGACAACTGATCGCGGGGAGCAGTGGGTTGAATTTTTGAGCGTTGGTCGAACGGTGGGACAAAGGGGAATACCACCTCTGTCATCTCACCAAAATCGGTTTCCTGGAAAGTGAAAGGAGAAAAACTATGTTCACGTATCTCAAGGCGCGGTTGGTTGAATTTTCAAAAGATCAAAGAGGAGTCACGGTCATCGAGTACGCGCTGATGCTGTTCATGATCGCCGTCGCAGTAGCCGCCACCCTGACTCCTATTCGTTCAAGAGTCATTGCGATTTTCAGCACCGCATTGAGCGCGCTGACCTAGGGTCAGTTTGCGAAAACGGTTGACACGCCAAGTCGCAGAAAGAGGGAGCCCGTAATCCCTCTTTCTGCTTCAGGGGCGTCAAGGGGAAATCCACCAGTAAGCCATTGATAAGGGGCCTTTATGAATCGCTTCCGCATGACGGTTATCGCCGTCCTTGCCCTGGGGTTAAGCGTCCTCGTTACCTTCGTTGTTTACCGTGCTCTTAACAAGCGATTGAACGCCTCGGCAACCGACACCCGTGCCGTGGTCGTCGCCGCGGAGAAGCTTCCACTGGGAACCAAATTGGAAGAGAGGCATCTTCGGGCGATCGCCTGGCCATCCGCTTCTCTCCCCGAGGGAAGTTTCGCCAGCCCGCAGGAGCTGGTTGGTCGCGGGATTGTACTTCCGGTGGTCGCGAACGAGCCGATTGTGGAATCGAAACTGGCGCCGCGAGAAGCTGGTGCCGGTTTGACGTCCGCAATTCCGGAGGGCATGCGGGCGGTGGCCGTTAAGGTAAACGACGTTATCGGGGTCGCCGGGTTCGCTCTCCCTGGTACGCGTGTCGACGTGATCCTCACCGGTTCTGCCGGTGAAAGGGGGCAGACAGATACCTCGAAGATCGTCCTGGAGAACGTGCAGGTGCTTGCAGCCGGCCAGAACGTTGAGCAGGACGCCAGCGGGAAACCGCAAAATGTCCAGGTCATCACCCTGCTGCTCACTCCGGAGGATACGCAAAAACTGGCACTGGCCTCCGAGGACGGCAAAATCCAACTCGCGCTTCGGAATCCCCTTGATTTGAAAAAATCGGATCCGGAGCCGGCCCGGAAGAGCGCTCTTTACAGCCGGACTGTGACACTGCCTGAGAAACCTGTCCCGGCAGTCGCGGCGGCGAAGCGGAATGCGCCTGCCCGCAGACAGGTGACCGCTATCGTATCCACCGAAACAGGACCCGCGCCGCCCCCTCCGCCTAAGTTGCTGAACGTGGAGCTGATCCAGGGCAATGAAAGAAAGAGCGTCTCGTTCGAGATCAAGACAGACGAAAAATGAACAAAACGGAACCGACAACCATGCAGAAAACTAGCGGCTCACTCGTGTGTTTTCTTCTCGCATTTGCACTTCTTACACTGATCCCGGTGCTTCCGGGTACCGTTTTCGGGCGGACGGAGGGCGTCCCACAACAAGACCAACCGGTCCCGAATATCGCCCAGGGTCCTCTGCCCGCGCAGGCGGAGACAATCGAAGTTCTGGTAAGGAAATCGGTCGTGCTAAATTCGGGTGAAGTCCTGAAAAGGGTCTCGGTAGCCGATCCGTCCTTGGCAACGGCAGTCATAATCTCTCCGCAGCAAGTGCTCATCAACGGGTTGGCGCCGGGCGAAACCACCCTGGTTCTCTGGAACGAGGCGGAAGAGCCCCGGACCTTCGACCTTCGCGTTCAGTTCGATCTTCGTGCGCTGCGCCAGGCGATTGACTCCTCTTTCCCCGACGCCGAGATATCCATCGGTCAATCGAGAAACGCGATTGTCCTCACCGGCACTGTTGCCAGCCAACCGACGGCCGATCAGGTCGCGGCCCTCGCCAAAACGGAGGCGGAGAATGTCGTAAACCTCCTGGCAGTCCAGAAGCGTGGAATGGAATCGGTATTGCTCCAGGTTCGTTTCGCCGAGGTGAACCGGGCGGCAATCCAGGAACTGGGGTTCAGCTTCTTCAGCACCGGGTTTGGAAACACGATGGGTTCCATCACGACTCAGCAGTTTCAGCAGTTTGGCGCCAACGTGGGCGCCCTGCCCCCAGGTGTCGAAGGCGGTCAAGCGCCACAGCTGCCGAGTCTCGCCACCGGCGGCATCGGCAACAAGCTGTCCGGCTCCCCGGCGATTTTTGGCCTTTCGGATCTCGCCAACATCTTTCTTTTCCGGCCGGACGCCAACCTCGGCGTCACGATCCGCGCTCTGGAACAGAGGAATCTGCTCGAGATCCTCGCCGAACCGAATGTCCTGGCCCTGAACGGCCGGGAGGCGAGTTTCCTGGCGGGCGGGGAATTTCCTTTCCCGGTGGTCCAGGGAGGCGGGAATTTCACGGCGGTCACGATCGTTTTCAAGGAGTTCGGAGTGCGCCTGAGGTTCAAGCCGGACGTCCAGGACGACGGGACGATTCTGCTGCACGTGGCGCCCGAAGTCAGCTCGCTCGATTTCTCGAACGCCCTCACCATCTCCGGCTTCGTCGTGCCCGCTCTTTCGACGAGGCGGGCGGAAACCGAGATTTCGCTGCGGGACGGGCAAAGTTTTGCGATCGCGGGTCTGATCGACAACCGCTTGACCGAAATAGCCAGCAAGGTGCCCGGCCTCGGTGACATACCGTTTCTCGGCAAACTGTTTCAAAGCCGCTCCAAGAACCGAGTGAACACGGAATTACTCGTTCTTGTAACGCCTAAACTGGTACAGCCTATTCCGCCCGGTCAAATGCCTCCCCTGCCTCAATTCCCGAAGCCATTGGGAACCGACGAAAAGTTCGAGAAACAGTTCGAGGGTAACTCGGGTGAGGCGCGTGAGAAAAGAGACAGACAGTAGAGAATTACAGTCGAGTGAAAGGGCCATGCGAATAGACGAAATAACGGGTGCGGTTGTGTCATCCAACCCGGAAAGCCGGCGGTCTCTGAGCAACCAACTGACTTCAACCGGAGCGGTCAGAATACTGGCCGACTGCGACTATTGCCTGAGTCAGAACGACGTCGCCCTGCGCCGCTTGGTGGAGGCAGGCCCGAAAATTGTGCTGGTGGACATGGAGGATGCGAAGAAGGCCATTGCGAGTCTGAAAACCATCCAGCATGCCCTCCCAGCCGCTTGGCTCTTGGTTGTTTCCGAGTCAATGGAACCCCAGTCCATCATAGAGGCAATGAGAGCGGGCGCTCGGGAATTTCTGCCTGCTCCCATCGCTTCGAAGAACCTGTCCGAGGCGTTGCGCAGATACGTTGACCATTCTTTGAGGTCAAGTGAAACAAGCCTCAAGGGGAAGATCTTTTCGGTGATCAGCGCCAAGGGCGGAAGCGGAACAACTTCGGTCGCGGTGAATTTATCCGCCGCCCTGACGTCTTGTCCGGATTCAACCGTGGCGCTGGTCGATTTGAACTCCCCGATCGGCGACGTGGCTGCGTACTTGAACCTGCGAGCGCAATACTCCTTGTCCGATGTCCTGGAGGCCGGGAACCGCCTCGACTCCGTGCTCCTCGGAAGTTACATGAGCCAGGCGAGCGGTATAGCTGTCCTCCCCGGGCCGCGGGAACCGAATGCTGCTCAGAAGCTGGACTGGCAGGCTTTGCCTCACGTCCTGGAGCTTTTAACGCACTCTTACAACTACGCGATCCTGGATCTTCCTTCCGGGATGGACCCTGAGCAGCTCGATTCCATCAGTCACTTCAGCTCGGCAGTCATCGTCGTCCTGACACCGGAATTGCCCGCATTGTGGAGGACCGACCGGCTTCTCCGGTTTCTCGAGAAAGCTCACAGCAATGAGAAGGTGAGGCTGGTCGTCAACCGGACGGCGAAAAGTGACGAGATCACGGTTAAGGAGATCGAGAACGCTCTCAAATACCCGGTCTTTAGCCAATTTCCCAACAACTATAAGGCCTCTATACAGGCCATCAACTCCGGTATTCCCTTTGTCTGCGTTAACCATTCATCGTTGGCGCATTCCTATGCCGTTCTTGTGGAGAGACTGACCGGCCATGCGATTCCTCGCAGGCGCCGGTCCGTGTTCGGACTTTTCAGATAGGCGGGAAAACAGACTATGGCAATAATGACAGTTGGTTCGAACGAATCGAGATACTCGCAAATCCGAACCAAGATTCACACCCGCATTCTTGAAGAAATCGACCTTGAGAGTATCAACCGGCTGGCGGAGGAGACTCGCCAGGAGCGTGTCAGCCAAATGATCCGGAGCATGCTTGAGCGTGAGAACACTCCCCTCACCTTTTCGGAACGGGAGAGGATCATTGGTGAGGTGAGCGATGAACTTTTCGGATTGGGGCCCCTGGAGCCCCTTCTCGCCGACCCCACGATATCGGACCTGCTGGTCAACGGCGCCCACCGGGTCTACATCGAGCGCCGCGGGCTGCTGGAGTTGAGCGACGTCCAGTTCAGCGATGATCAGCACCTTATGCGGATCATCGAGCGAATCGTGTCAAGAGTGGGCAGACGGGTGGACGAATCCTCTCCGATGGTGGATGCGCGGTTGCAGGACGGTTCCCGGGTCAATGCCATTATTCCGCCCTTGGCCCTGGATGGTCCGGTTCTCTCCATCCGTCGCTTCGGCCGCGACCCTTTGACTGCTGACGACCTCATAGAGAATCAGACGTTCACGCCGTTCATGCGCGAGTTCCTGGATGCCTGTGTCCGTGGAAAGATGAACGTGCTGATATCCGGCGGAACCGGAGCGGGCAAGACGACCCTACTGAACGTGCTGTCGGCCTTCATCCCGCCGAGAGAGCGGATTATCACAATTGAAGATGCGGCCGAGCTCCAGTTAAAGCAGGACCACGTCGTGAGGCTCGAAACACGTCCCCCGAACATCGAGGGGAAGGGAGCTGTTCGGCAGCGACAACTGGTGATAAACGCTCTCAGAATGCGACCCGACAGGATCGTGGTCGGCGAGGTGCGCGGTGAGGAAGCGATTGACATGCTGCAGGCGATGAACACGGGTCACGAGGGATCCATGACCACGATCCATGCCAATAGTCCGCGAGACGCCCTGACCCGGTTGGAAACGATGGTTTCCATGGCTAATCTCAACCTGCCCGAGAAGGCCGTCCGCCAGCAGATTGCTTCCTCCATCCACGTCGTCGTCCAGATCTCGCGTTTGACCGACGGGACAAGGAAGGTTACCAGCGTCTGCGAGGTAACCGGGATGGAGGGCATGACCGTGACCATGCAGGATCTGTTTGTTTTCGAGCGCCAAGGTTTCGATGAGAAATTCAGGGTAAAGGGCCGCTTCAAACCGACAGGAATCCGAACCAAGTTCAGTGAGCGGTTGTTTGGAGCGGGAATCCAATTGCGCCCGGAAATCTTCTCGGCGGAGATCTCTCAAAACCGCTGATACCTTGAGGCCGTTACGAAAAGGGTGAACTGTCATGCTTACAGTCGTCGTCATAATGGTTTTTCTCGTGGTATTAGGACTGTCGTTGAGCGTCACCTACTTTCTTGTCGAGGCACCTGCTTCCCGTAGATACCTGAGACGCCGGGTCGAGGCGGTGCGAGAGACGGGGTCTACAAGCGCGCTGGTGACGGCGGAAGGCTTGGTTTTTCGCGAAAACGTCCTCAGCCAGCTGCCGTTGCTCGATCGGTTCTTGTTCAGCCTCCCAGGGGCTGCCCGCCTTCAGCGTTTCGTCCAACAGTCAGGCATTTCCATGACCGTGGACCGCCTGCTCCTCATCTCTCTGGCTCTCGGACTCGCGGGAATCGTAGCCGGTCTCCTGGCGCTCTGGTGGCCCGGGATGGTCATGCTTGCCGTGGGTCTGGCGGCGATACCGTTCGCCTTGGTTGCGGTAAAGCGCCAGCGACGACTCGCAAAATTCGAAGAGCTATTCCCCGATTCGATGGACTTGCTCGCGAGAGCCGTCAGGGCCGGGCACGCATTCACTACGGGGCTGGAGCTCATAGCAACGGACATGCCAGAACCGATCGCTGGTGAATTCAGAACGACATATGACCAGCAGAACCTGGGATTGCCCTTGCGTGACGCCTTGGCCAACCTGTCAGTCCGGGTCCCCTTGCCGGATGTGCGAATCTTCGTTACGGCCCTGCAAATACAGCGCGAATCGGGAGGCAATCTCGCCGAGATCCTCGACAAGCTCGCATATGTCGTCCGTGAACGCTTCAAGCTCTTCCGCCAGATTCGCACTCTTACGGCTGAAGGCCGGATATCGATGTACTTCTTAATGGCTTTACCTCCACTTACAGCCTTGGCGCTGGCTGCCACGAGTCCGGATTACCTCGTGCCTCTTTTTGTGGATCCCTTGGGCCATCGGATGCTAGTCATCGGTGTTTTCATGCAGCTGTTCGGTTACTTGGTGATCCGCAGAATCATTCGAATGAAGATCTGAGAGGAAATTGAAATGGAAGCGACTTTGCTTATAGTGGCGGGCCTACTCCTGTTCGTCACAATCTTCGCTGCGGGCTGTGCACTGTTCGCCGAAAAACGCAACCTGATGAGACCGGTGCAGGCCGAGACGGTAGGCACCCGGCCGAGCGTCGGGAGGAGGCTGCTCGCCCGATCGGAACGTGTTCTAAAACCACTCGGCCAGCTCATACCGCGGCCCGCCGAGGAGATGTCGAAACAGGAACTGCGACTTGTGCAGGCGGGCATCAGGAGAAAGGACGCCCGGCCCCTCTTTTACGGTACCCAGGTGGGTTTAGCTCTCGCGTGCATCGCCGCTTTTGCTGTCACCGGGTACCTGGCAAGTAACATCTTTCTGTTCCTGGTCCTTTCGGTCTTTTTGGGCGCTCTGATCCCCGACGCCTGGTTACGCAGTCGAACCGCTTCACGCAAGGACCGTCTGCAGCTTGCTCTACCTGATGCCTTGGACCTGATGGTCGTTTGTGTCGAGGCCGGGCTCGGCCTGGACCAGACCATAGTAAGGATTGGCGAGGAGATCCGAGGTGCTCACAAAGATCTGTCGGATGAGTTCCGCCTCTACAATATGGAAGTCAACGCCGGGCGGAGTCGGGTGGATGCCCTGCGGAACCTGGCTCGCAGAACCGGCCTTGAGGACCTCAGAAGTCTAGTCGCGGTGCTTATCCAGACCGATCGGTTCGGGACGAGCATCGCACACTCTCTGAGGGTGTTTTCCGAGTCGATGCGGGTCAAGAGGCGGCAGCGAGCAGAGGAGAGGGCGGCTAAGATGGCGGTCAAGATGACCGTTCCGATGGTGTTTTTCGTTTTTCCGACGATTTTCATCGTGGTACTCGGCCCCGGAATAATCAGGACGATACGGGACTTCTTTCCGATTATCAACCAGTGACGAAAGAGGAGACCGTCAAGATGCGAACGCATAGAAAACCGGGCCGCATCCCTAAGAGCAAGCTGGACAAGCTTCGTCAGCGATCCTTAGCAATGCTGGTACTGGGGTTGTTGGTCGTTCCTTCCTGCGTCAAACAACCTGTCGTGCACCAGGCAGGGGGTACGAACGGTTCCGATCCTTCAGCCTCTCCTCTGAGTCTTTCCGGATACATCAGGACCGTTCTCAGGATATCTGCGGAGCCGGAAGACAAGCGATCCTCCCTCCCGGCGGGTGATGAAGACACCAGGTTGTTAATCATGGCCGAGAGAATGGACCGCGATCAGCTGGCGCCGGATGATTTCGTCGTTTTGGCGGAAGCCTATAGGAAGCGAGGAATGACGGCTGAAGTGCTGAACGTCTACGAGGCGCTCGCGCGAAAATCGCCCGGGAATTACCAGGCGCACTTTAGACTGGCCGAGATATGGCTGGAATTTGGCGACTTGCGTGTCGCCATGCTCCACGCCGAGCAGGCGATCACTATAGACGCCAGCCGCTCAGAGGCCAGAGAGATAGCCGCAAGAGCGAGCCTGCGGTTAAGAGAGTTCGATTCCGCCATCAACCACATGTTCGAGCTGCTCCGTGCTGAGCCGACGAGACCCGATCTTCTCTGCAACATTGGCTATAGTTACCTCTGTCTCGGGGACTGGCCTCTTGCCCGGCATTATCTGGAGAGCGCAATCACCGCCGATCCCGACCTGGCAGAGGCCAGGAATAATCTGGGCATCGTGCTGGTTCGTCTCGGAGATGACCAGGCCGCGCTGGAAGCCTTTCTTGCGGCGAACCCGCCTGCAGCCGCATATAACAACCTTGGTGTGGTTTACATGGGCGAAGGGCGTTGGCAGGAAGCTGCAGCCGCACTGCGCGAGTCGTTGCGGCTGGATCCAACATCTGAGAAGGCGCACGTCAATTTCGCCCGGGCTCAATCCCAGACACCGCCTCCGTCCGTCGTTTACCTTGGCCTCTGGAGCGTGCAGAACCAAACGGCTTCGGTCATCGATGTGGGCCCCGGCCCAGTCAACGCGGACCAGCCCGTGATCGCCTCGTCGATTCTCGAGAGAGCGGAGACGACAGAAAACAATGGCGCCGAACGAGCGGCTTCTGCGCCGGCGACAGTGCCCAACCCGAGCTGGGAGAGCGATCTGGGGCCGGAAACCGATACAGTGGCCGAGCCCCTTGTTCAAGAATCGAAAGCGATCGCTGCATCCCCGGCCGCGTCCGCGATCCCGAAAGAGACGCCTGCTTTGATCGAAACGGCGGCACTCGTGGTCCCTGTGTCGGACCAGCCACTCGGTCCCCGTCTGCTCGACTTGGAGGTCACACCAAAGAGCTACGAGAAACCGAAGAGCGAACGATCCGAGCCGACTCAAGCTCCACAAAATCTGATTTTGCGCTCGGAGCCCGACGACGCGGCGGCGGCGCAGAACCAGGAGGCTGTGCCACCACTGGAGGCGACAGACTCCGAAGGCATTCGAGCGGAAATCCTCACTGCAATAAGACCAGTAACAATAGAGACGGCACCTCGGAACGCGGTCATCGTTTCGGTCGACACGGTCGAGGCAGACTCGCTTCTGTCCGCTAGGGATGACAAACCGGCCTTTGCTCCAAAGAGCTCACGGGTGGCGTTGGTAACGCTTGTGCTGGCCGTAATCGCCCTCGGTATCGTGCTGCTCCTTATTTTCGGTACCTCAGTCGGTATCGTCATCTATGTCGCCTTGTTTGGCATTGTCTTCTCCATTCCCGTCGTTTTCTGAAACGGGTCGAGGGGGTCCCACATGCTTGGTCACTACCTGTTGACGAGCGGCGTCCTTTCGCAGGACCAGTTGAAGGCGGTTGAGGCGCGCCGGACTGTGGTCGGCGGCCACCTGGTAGAGAGTCTGCAGGCGCTGAACTTGATTCAGCCGGAGGAACTGCAGTCCTTTCTGCGCCAACCTCCTCAAGTACCTTTGAGACTCGAGGACACAGGACTAGAGGAGCAATTTCTTTTGAACCTGGTCCTTAAGGCGCTGTTCATCACGCAACTGCAGACGGTTCCGCCCTTGGCGGACCTGCTGAAGCTCTCGCAGGGCATCGTGGATCGACTCCTCCAAACGCTGAAAAAACAGGCGCTTGTCGAGGTGCCAGGTGTCTCTGATCCTGGGCTCTTGCTGCTGCGCCACATCCTTTCCGAACGGGGGCGCGAGCGCGCCCTCGCCGCTCTGGCCCAGTCGCAATACGTCGGTCCCGCGCCGGTGTCTGTGTCCGAATACAACCGACAGGTCGAGAAGCAGTCTGTATCATTGGAAGTCATTGATGCGGGCAAGCTGAGGCAGGCTCTATCGATGCTTGTCCTCCCCGATGACCTTATCACGCGTTTAGGGGAGGCCATGTGCGCAGGTCAAGCGATCCTCCTGTATGGACCGCCAGGTAACGGGAAGTCCTCTGTAGCGCAAGCACTGGGTCACGTTTTCGCTGACGATATCTATATCCCTTACGCGATCGAGATTGACGGGCAAATCGTGAAGGTCTTTGATCCCGCGATTCACGAGGAGGCGGAGGCCAAAGCGCAAAGGGAAGGGCAGAGATCGACGGGCCTCGTTCAGTATGCGCATGACCCGCGCTGGGTGCTCTGCCGCAGGCCGACCGTCATTAGCGGTGGAGAGTTGACACTGGGTATGCTGGATCTGGAGTTTGACGAGATCAGCAACTACTACGAGGCTCCTCTGCAGGTCAAGGCAACGGGCGGGGTCCTGGTCATCGACGACTTCGGCCGCCAAAGACTCCAGCCGAGCGAGCTTCTCAACCGGTGGATCGTCCCACTCGACAAACGAGTCGATTACCTGACACTCCATACGGGGAAGAAATTCCAAATCGCTTTTGACGAGATCGTAATCTTCTCAACGAACCTGCCGCCTCGAGATCTAATGGACGATGCGCTCCTGAGGCGCGTGCACTACAAACTGAGGCTCGACCCGCCTAACCTCGAACGCTATGGTTTGATCTTGGATCAGGTCGTCCGGGCTAACGGACTGTCAATCCCCGAGGATGTCCGGACGTTGATTCTGGAGCAATTGTACGGTCGGCAAGGCATCCCCGTAGCCGCCTTTCACCCCAGGTTCATCGTCGAACAAGTTTTGTCGGCTTCCAAGTTCCACAAAAGTCCGCCGGTTTTGAACAAGCAGGCGATCATGAGAGCCGTCGAGAACCTCCTGGTAGAGTGAAGGAATCTAGTTGCATACCGCCCCCTATGAGCAGCGAGGTTTTCAACCTGAAGAAGGGCATCAGTCGACCCGGTGCTGATGAATTCCGGCAAGGCAGGTATCGCCTCGCCCAAGTGGCACTGGCCTCGTTCGCGCTCGCCTTCCTCGCCTGCTTAAGCCTGCCTCCCCGCTGTTATACGGTCGATCTTCAGGTGGAATACCTTACAGCTTGTGCGCTTCGAGATGGTCTTGACCTGTTCACGCCGCTCACTGACCTGTCTTCACTTTACTTCCCCGTGACTACGACCAATTTCCCCCACCCGAACCCTCATCTGCCCATCTTGTCGCTGATATGCCTCCCCTTGACGCTCTTGCCTTTTCCAGTACTGGTGCCACTGTGGTTAGCGTTCAATATCGTTGTTCTCATAGCTGTCGGCCGGCGGCTCGGACTCTCGCTGCTTGGAAGTCTGGCTCTCGCCGCCTGGCCGCCGCTCTGGTTCATGCTCTTCATCGGACAGTACGAGTTGCTGGTACTGATTTTTCTGTTGTTCGGGTGGCAGGCCGGTCGGGAAAGTCGCGATTGGCAGGCTGGTTTCTGGCTGGGTCTCGCAGCAGTAGTCAAACTCTACCCAGCTTTGTTATTACTGCCTTACCTGATTCGGCACCGGTACAGGGTTGTATCAGCGGCTGGCCTGGTCATCGCCTTAGGTCAGCTTGGCAGCTTGGCAGTGGTCGGGCCTGCTGGTTTCGTACGCTACTATCGAGAGGTTCTGCCTGAGGTCACAGGCGGGTATGTAAGGACAGGATTGAATAGCTCTCCTTACGGCGCCTTGCTTCGCATCTTTGGGGGCGCCACTGATGTGGACCCGTTGGTCAATTTGCCCGTGATCGTACTGCCGGTCTCTATCATCTTATCGACCATCGCCATCGTTGGGCTCGCCAAGATGAGACCCGAGGCAGGGCCCGTCGCTCTCCTGGTCGCTCTTCCCAGTGTTTGGTGGTACCAGGTGATTCTCGCGCTACCCATACTCGTCTCGCTTTTGCGTGAAGCGAGCATCAGGCGGTGGGCTCTCCTGGCGACTGCCGCCGCGAGCCTCGTCTTACCCCTTGTTAACCTCAGCTCGAAAGCTCTGACGCCGATTTTACAGTCGGTCGGAGTCAGGACGGCGACAGTCGCCTGCCTTATGTCCGTTATTCAGACCATTGGATTCCTCTGGCTGCTCATCCTGACTTTCAAGCTGTACCGTCGTAAGACCGACGACGCGCGTATCTAGCCACCGGACGGATTGAGGCAACGTGACTGCTACGTTTTGCTTAGCACCCGGGGACGCAAAGACCGGAAACGGTGGGTAGTGGCTCAGTTTCAATTTTTTGGATGTCGTCCCGCCGCCACTGTTGATCTGGCGACGGACGAAGAGAAGCGAGCAGAAGCCGAAGTTGACGACGGCAAGAATCCCGCCGCTGTCGCCGCCCTTGGTCACCCTTGGTGGAAAGAAAGGCGGTCCAGCCAGGGCGAAGAAACTCTCTGCCAAACGACCAAGGAGATCGCGAGGAAGGCGGCAGAGAGCCGGTGGAAAGGAAGATGAACGCAAGGCGCTCAGGGCTACTTCTTTTCGGTTCCCTGTTTCTTCTCGTATTTTCTTAAGTTCTCTTGCATAGCGTCGACCAGTTTCCGGAAATGGGAGGGGGGAACAACGACACGGGCTACACAGACTGCTGGAACGCCGGATAAATCCTCGGCTGTCTTTTTTCTGTCCTCTTGGGTTGTTGCGAGAAGTACTGGCTTCTGGATTTCGAAAAAGGACAAGGTGAAGAACTCGGACTCATGTTGCACGACTGCGAAGTTGGCAAACCGATTCGAAACAGAGTCAGGCACTATCAGATCAAGAGGTTTCATTACAACCCCGCCTTTCTGAATGGTGGATGACTCTTCAGGCAATTTCCCCATACGCACGTGTTTCCTTCTCTATGGTCCGGCCTGTAGCCGAATTGTGTTGCTGTAATTCACTCCGGCAACTTGGACAAATTTCGGTTTAGGGCGAAATGGCAGTACGTTGCCCGGCCTGCGGCCAGCAACGTCATTAGCCGATTCTTCCGTACTAATATCTACAGCCCTTGCGCTGGAAACGTCTGTCAGTTCATCAGCTACACCCTCGCCGAATTCTGGATCCTCTTCAATCTTTGTCACGCGTTGAAGTGCCGAGCGATTAAGGGAAGAGACATCTCGCCACAGAGTGCCGAAACTCTCGAAGGTGATTCTCAGTCTTAAATCAAACGCTCGGGCGATCTTCTTGAGGGTGCGGATGTTCCACGCCGAGTAGTTAACGTTCTCTAGACGGGAAACTGCGGTCTGTGTCGTACCTATTGCTTTTGCAAGCTGATCCTGTCTCATCCCCTGCTGTTCTCGCAGTATCCGAATTTGAGTACAGATCATTAGATTGAGAATTTCGTCGGCATACGCATGACGGTATTCGGGGTCTTCGGCAGGTAGCGATTTGCGCAGTTCTTCACGGGTACCCATAAGCCTTAACCCCCTCTTTTCTTTCTTCTAGTTCTGGGGTTACCCAGAACCTCTTTTCGTAACTTGTCCGCAATATCCAGGGCATTCCATATACGTCGATCGTCTCTGGCACCATCGTATCACATAAATGCTATGTTTCAACGTGAAGCGAGCATAGCAACTTGTTATGTTAACGTGGCGGTTTGCCAAGTCGGCAACCGCGCCGTCCCCAATATACGCTTCAATCTCGATGAAAAGCATAGCTTTGGGACCGATTGTTGTCGGCAGTGCATGACCGCTCGAGCATAATAGTCACCATGAACAAGCTACGCGAGCTACGCGGATACGAGGCTTGTTCCCGGTTTCCAGGTAGGGGGCGGCGCGAAGCGATTTGAATTCCTGCTATCGTTTACGGTAGAGGACGGCCAATTCGTCCTCGTAAATCACCTGCCATTTCTTCGATTTTTGCGCCTGATTCTTTATTTCCCGCTCGCTTTCGCTTTCCCGATCCGTTACTTTCGACAACAGCAAAAAGCGGACTTTGTACTTTTCTAGCTTGTCTTCCCAGCGCGAATCATAGGAGAGCGTCAGGTAGTCGGACACGAAACCCTTCGAAAAAGCATGGACACGACTATCGATGAAGGATTTCTGATCCGGCCAAAGTCTCCAAATCAGGTAGTCCCCGTAGGCTTGAGGATGGAAGATCCGATCCTTGATTCTGTGTTTCTCAATGTAATCAACAGCGCCGACGGGCGTTTGGCTATCCAGAAGAGTGGCGTTGGTGAGACGCGGGGTGAGCCATGGCGAGTTGGCGACCAAGGCCAGACATGCCAAACAAACAAGCGTGAAGTTTAACCCGTACAAGGGTCCGGAGGCCCGGCTCCTTTCAGCCATTTTTCGTCGAATCTTGCCCAACCAGGTATGTGTCTCCGTCTGCGAGATGCCCGCGAATATCGAGTTAAGATGACGGGCCAGTATTGGCGTTGCTACGATCGTAAACCACATGGTGTTTCGTGTAGCGCTTAGCGCGAAGGCCGAAAAGCCAGTGAAGAGGATCAGCTCAGTCAATTCAAGTCGCGACCTGGAGTAAAACAGTGTCACCAGACAAGCAAAAAACAGGCCGTAGAAAAGGAAAAAGCCTTGAAACGAAGAAATCACAGGCGGCTGCCATTCTGCCACGAACTTCTGAGAGGCTTGGTCCGATATCACCGTTCGGACATAGGCATACACTCGATACGTTTCCGGATTCGCCAGAGTCGCGACGGCGGAGAGGCCGAGAGCGGCTCCGAGCTTGCCAAGCTTGGCGGGCGAGAGAACACGTTGCGTTGCGGGCAGCGCGAAGCGACGAACTGTCTCAGTGCCCAGGTAAAGTCCGGTCAGGCCGAGTCCCATGACAAAGGCGCCGTGAAGGTTGACCCAGGCGGCCATTAATAAGGGCAGCATCAGGACATGGTCCGAACGCTTGAGCCTATATTCCTCAAGAATCAAGTAGAAGACAGAAAACAAAACGAACGAGAAGACCTGAGGTCGGGGATAGCCGAAAAAGGTGACGCTGGTCAGGATCGCGATACACGCGCTCAAGCGGAGGTTCTCGGTTGACCGAAGACAAAGGGCGTAAACCGGGAGCAAGACCGCTACAAGCAGCGCGGCGTTCAGGGCGATCAGGAGTTGGGGTCCGCCCCCCAGATAAGCCAGGTAAAAGAGGACTTCGGACAGCCAGTTTTGGACGACGAAGGTTTTGCCGAAAGTGGTATAGGAA
>Ga0105104_10000874_pt1 | contig 23321 bp, 17 predicted proteins | sample PPLLaktember2015_3_FD_87034 | JGI IMG/M metagenome (GOLD analysis project Ga0105104, IMG submission 87034) | Freshwater sediment microbial communities from Prairie Pothole Lake near Jamestown, North Dakota, USA - PPLs Lake P7 Core (6) Depth... | ecosystem: Environmental > Aquatic > Freshwater >...
CGCCTTTCACTTTGTCACCTGTCACCCTGTCACCTTGTCACCTTGTCACCTTGTCACCTTGTCACCTTGTCACCTTGTCACCCTGTCACCTTGTCACCTTGTCACCTTGTCACCCGTCGCCCCTGCCTTCAGCCCTGCCCTTCACCGGCAGCGTGATGCCGAACGTCAGCCCGCCTTCGTCATTGCGGCGCACCACCAGACTGCCTTGGTGGTTGCGAACCAGCTGATAGGAAATGGACAATCCCAACCCCGTGCCATGCGGCTTGGTGGTATAGAACGGATCGAAGAGGTGATCCAGGTCGCCAGGAGGAACCCCGTTCCCGCTATCGGAGACCTGAATGAGCACCAAGTTATCCTGCGGCTGGTAGAAAGATGTCAGCTCCAGCTTCCCTCCCTCGGGCATCGCCTGAATCCCGTTCAACACGATGTTCAGCAGGACCTGCCTGATTTGATCCGGATCAAGATGCACCGTCGGAATCGACGAGTCGTGGTGTACCTCCAGGCTGATGCGTGCTCCCTCGGCTTCCTTCCTGAGGAGCGTGAGCGTCGAGTCAATCAGCTCGCTCAGACAGACCGATTGGATGGACGGCTTGGCCGGACGCGCGAATTTCAGGAACTCCGCGACGATCGTGTTCAGTCTTACAGTTTCCTCTTTGATGATATCGATGAACTCCCTTTTGGGATGATCGCGCGGGAATTCGCTCTCGAGGATTTCGATCGATCCCTTTATGGACCCAAGCGGGTTACGGATCTCGTGGGCCACGCCGGCGCTCAGCTGCCCGAGGGCGGCCAGACGATCGGCCTGCTTCAGCTGCTCAAAAGTCTGCTGGATCTGTTCGTAAGCCTGGCGCAGTTCCTCGGTCGCTACCTCGAGCCTTTCCCGCTGGCGACGCTCCCGCGACGAGAGAAACCCGATCGTTACGCCAATGACATGGTAAAGAATGATTTCCGCGTACTGGTTGAAAGCGTACATCGGAAGATGAGCCCAGTGCTCCCGAATGTGATAAACGTACAACCCACTTGTCAGCAGAGCAGCGAGCGCGCCGACAAGCGGACCGTACCAGAAAGCGGCAAGCAAAATAGGGATGTAGTAGATCCTTTGATAAATCTCGTGGAGATACTGGTACTCAACGTCCGTCCAGTAATGGAGGGCGGAGTTGACGGCGATCAGCACTACTATCGAACTGTATTTGAGCCAGTCCCACTGGGATTTTCTCACTCGGACCGCTCCTCCTTCAGTCCGAATTTCTGCATCCGGTAAATTAGCGTATTGCGGGTAATACCCAGATAACGGGCGGCCTGGCTCTGGTTCCAGCTGTGCCGCCTCAGGGCTTCATACAGGAGATTCTTCTCCAATTCTTCGAGAGAGAACCCGTCTTCCGGCAGCTTCATGACCACATTACCAAAACCGAAGGAACGGTTCCCCCGGACGAGATGCGGCGGGACGTCCGCCATCCCGATGGTACCGGACCGGTTAAAGACGATCATACGCTCGACGATGTTCTCAACCTCGCGCACGTTCCCGGGCCAGTCGTAACTCTGCAGTTCGGACATCACGTCCGGCTGCACGTCGACCGCCTTACCGAACCGCAGGCGTAGCTTCTCCAAGAAATGGTGGACAAGCAGCGGGATGTCCTCGCGTCTTTCCCGCAAAGGAGGCAGAACCAAGGGGGCGACTGAAAGGCGATAGTACAGATCTTCGCGGAACTTACCTTCCGAGATCAGAGCCTGCAGATCCTGGTTGGTCGCTGCGACAATCCGGACATCCACCTTCTTAGGGTGCGGATCTCCCACAACATCGATCTCTTTCTGCTGCAGAACCCTGAGGAGGCGCACTTGCATGCTCAGCGACAACTCGGCCACCTCATCGAGCAGGACCGTGCCGGCATCTGCAGTCTCGAACTTGCCTTTTTTGTCCGAAACAGCTCCGGTGAAGGCTCCCTTTCGGTAGCCAAACAACTCACTCTCGATCAGGGTTTCGGGGATTGCCCCGCAATTGACCACGATAAGAGGACGGTTGCGGCGTGGGCCGTTGAAGTGCAAAGCGCGGGCGAGCAGTTCCTTGCCCGTTCCACTTTCGCCGAGGATCAGCACCGTTGTGTCCACCTCGGCAAGCTGCTCTCCCATTTCGAGGACGTCGCGCAGCTTCTTCGAAGAACCGACCAGCGAATCGAACTCGAATTTCTTCCCGACCGCCCGCGTCAGGACTTCGTTCTCCTCGATCAGGTCCTTCATCTTGAGCGCGTTGAGGATCGTCTGACGCATCTCTTCCTTCTCAAACGGCTTGGTAAGGAAATCCGCCGCTCCGAGCTTGATGGCCTCGACGGCTTTATCGATCGAACCATGGGCGGTTAAAACGATGACAGGAAGCTGCCGAAACGATTGGCGAATTGCGGCCAGAAGCTGCAGACCGTCCATTTCCGGCATTTTCAGATCGGTGACTACAAGGTCCAGCTTCTCGGATAAAAGGCGATCGAGTGCTTCCTTTCCGGAAGACACGGGCGTAGCGTGAAATCCGAACTCCTGTACGTGATAAGTCAGGACTCGCAAGAAGTTACGATCGTCGTCGACAAGCAGGATGTTCGTATGCTTCACCCTGTGCATTTTAGCACAGCTGTTGCATTTGCAGCAGAAAGCCGAGGCGGCCGGCCAAGGCCACGGCGCAGTACTTCTTCCGACTGGTTTGTGATGAGATAGAGGAAAGGAGCTTGGATATGTACGGGTTCAGCGTGCAACTTTCGGGCGGATTCGATGAGGCAGTTCAGCGGGTCACGCAGGCGCTCAAAGAGCAGGGATTCGGCGTCATCTCAGATATAGACGTCCAGGCGACCATGAAGGAGAAGCTGGGAATTGAAGGCCAGCCCTACCGGATTCTCGGGGCCTGCAATCCCTCGCTCGCCCACCGGGCCCTGCAGGCCGATCCTGATATCGGGCTGCTCTTGCCCTGCAATGTGGTCGTACGTAAAGGGGGCGAGGACAAAGTGACCGTGTCGTTCATGGATCCGGAAGCCGTGCTCAGTCTGGTCAACCAGAACGAAATCGATGAGCTGGGGAATGAGGTTCGTCAGCGGCTGGAGAAGGTGCGCGATTCGCTGAAGTGAAGGACAGAAAGGACCCCAAGGACCCGAAGGACCCCAAGGACAAGTGATATCGTGAGTGCAGACTTCAATCGATCTCACTTGTCCTTGGAGTCCCTGGGGTCCTTGGGGTCCTTGGGGTCCTTGGGAACCCTGGGGTCCCTGGGGGTCCTTGTTGTCCTTGCGCTTAGAGCTACCGCCCCGGCTCTTCCGCCCATGCAATCAAGCCCGGCAGGTAAGCGGTCGTCAGGCATTCGTGAAAGGGCAAGGCGCGGATAGAAAAGCCTTGCAGCCCGCTTCGTCCTTCCGCCCCGACCTGGCCTCGATAGACGCAGCTGTTATCGGTTTCCTTGGTTTCCAGCTCCATGGCGGCCGTGTGGGCGTCCACAATCTCCCCTGCCGGGCTGACCGGTCCGTAGTACAGCTCCAGCCGAAGGTCTCCGGGAAGTAATGTCCCCAGCTGCACTCGGGCTCGAATCGGAAGAGCCGCCCCAATGCTCACTTGTCGCGGCTGCTCAGGGCCGAGCATGGTGATTCGGACCCCTCTCCATCCCGAAGTAACCCGCTGGCGCCAGGCCGCCAGGTTCTTTGCGCAGGCCAATTGATTCTCGTTGAGTTTCCGAAAGCGTAGATCAGCCTGTAAGTAAGCCCGTTCCACGTATTCGCGGACCATGCGGTGTGTGTTGAAGAAGTAGCAGAGGTGCTCGAGTGAAGTCTTCATCCGCGATATCCAGCGGCGAGGCAGCCCATCGGGACCGCGGTCGTAAAACGTGGGGACGACGTCGCGCTCGAGTAATTCGTAGAGGGCTTCTGCCTCCACGTGGTCCTGGTAGTCGAAATTCTCGTAAAGCTCACCGCGTCCGATCGTCCACCCAACCGGCGGGGCGTCCTGGCCAAGCATCCACTGAACCTGATCCCACCATCCGTCGGAAGTGCTCAGATTGAGGACGCCGTTTGCGGCTGCCTTCATGCCGCTGGTGCCGCTGGCTTCTCCGGGCCGGCGGGGCGTGTTCAGCCAGACATCGACTCCCTGGACCAGATAACGGGCCGTGTTGACATCGTAGTCTTCGAGAAAAACCAGCCGTCTGGCGAATTCCGGGCGGCGAGCGAGGCTGACGATTTGACGGATGAAATCCTTCCCGGCATCGTCCCGAGGGTGCGCTTTTCCGGAGAAGATCACCTGGACGGGCCTCTTCGGGTCATTCACTATTCGAGCCAGGCGCTCGGGATCGCGTAATAGCAGCGTCGCCCGCTTGTACGTAGCAAAACGGCGGGCAAACCCGATCGTCAGGGAGGAGGAGTCGAGGACTTCCTGGGCCGCCTCAATCATCGATTCCGTCGCATTCCGGCGTCGCAGCTGGTTCTTCAGCTCGCTCCGGGCAAAAGCAACCAGACGTTCGCGCCGTCGCTCATGGTTGCGCCAGAGTTCTTCTGGCGGAATCTGACGGGCCCGCACCCAGATCGACCGGTCCAAGGGTTCTTCGCGCCACCGCGGACCCAAGTAGCGGTCATAGAGATGCTCGACTTCCTGGGAAATCCAGCTTTGGTAATGAACGCCGTTGGCCACGTGCCCGATGGGAATCTCTTCCTGGGGAACATTGGGCCACATGCCGCGCCACATCTGGCGGCTGACATCACCGTGCAGCCTGCTGACGGCATTACTGTGCGCCGCCAGCCGAAGGCTGAGGACAGTCATGCAGAAGAATTCGCCTTCGTCTTGTGGATTTTGCCGACCGAGAGCCAGGAACTCATGACGGGAGAGACCCACGGCTCGATAGTACTCGCCAAAATACCTTTCCATCAGATCCGGGTGGAAGTAATCGTGGCCGGCCGGCACCGGTGTGTGGGTGGTAAAGACGAGGCCAGCGGAAGCGGCCTCCCTTGCCTCCGCGAAGGTGACTTTCTCCGTCTCCATCAGACGGCGCACTCTTTCGAGCGCGAGGAAAGCGGAGTGACCTTCGTTCATGTGGTAAACGGTGGGCTCCAGCCCCAACGCCGCCAGTGCTCGATAGCCCCCGATACCCAGCAGGATCTCCTGCCTGACTCGCATCTCCACGTCACCACCGTAGAGCTGATCCGTGATATCCCGGTCGTCCGGGCGATTTTCGGAAATATTGGTGTCGAGCAGGTACAGTGGGACTCGGCCGACTTGGGCGCGCCAGACGCGTGCCTTGACCTTTCGACCCGGGTAATCCATCTCGACCGTCACAGGCAGCCCGGCGGGAGTCTCCTCCGGAATCAGAGGCAGGGTGTGAAAATCGTTGTCTTCATACGCCTCCTGCTGCCACCCGGCTTCGTTCAGATACTGCCTGAAATAACCTTGCTGATACAGCAATCCGACGCCAACCAGGGGGATTCCGAGGTCGCTCGCCGACTTGAGATGATCGCCCGCCAGAACGCCCAGCCCCCCGGCGAAGATCGACAACGACTCGGTAATGCCGAACTCCGCGGAAAAGTAAGCGATCAACGGGGTGGCATTCGGATGTGATCGCCTGAACCAGCTGGATTTTCCCTCCAGATGCGCGGTAAACGTCTGATACACGTTCTCCAGATGCGCCAGGAAGGCCTCATCCACCGCCGCGGCCTCGAGTTGCGCCTGGTCAACCATGCTGAGCATCAGAACCGGGTTGTGGTTCGTCTTCTCCCAAAGATCGGTGTCCAGCCGTCGGAAGAGCTCAATTGAGGAGTGGTCCCAGGCCCAGCGCAAGTTGTAAGCAAGAGCCCGCAGACGCTCCAAAGGCGCCGGGAGACGGGGAACGACATTGTAGGTCGAGATTGGTTTCATGCTTGAAGCTCCGAAGTTCACAAGAATGGCGCAGTGGTGCAGCGGTGTCAACGGGAAGTGGGGGGCAGGGACAAGGTGTGACAAGGTGACAGGGCCTCTGAAGCGCCAGTGGTTGCGTTCTTTCTTTCGGAGTGCGGTGGCCTTGACACCGCTTTGTGTTCGCCGGCCTTGCCGGCGGCCATAAAAGGATCGAGTGTGCAGCGGCCGCCGGCAAGGCCGGCGAACACAAAGCGGTGTCAAGGCCACCGCACTTCGAAAGAAAGACACAACTACTGGCGCTTCAGAGGCCCTCTGTCACCTTGTCACGTTGTCACCCTCTCCGGCCCAGCAGCGTCCGCAGCACGAATGGCAGAATACCACCGTGCCGGTAGTAGTTGACCTCGTTCGGGGTATCCGCTCGGGCGGTAACCGTGAAGCGCCTGACACGACCGCCCGGCTCGTGGGCGTTCACGGTCAGTTTCTTCAGCGGCTGAAGACCGTCGGAAAGCCCGAGAATCTCAAATGTCTCCAGCCCGGTCAGGCCCAGCGTCTCGCGGTTCTGGCCCTTCTCAAACTGCAGCGGAAGCACTCCCATGCCCACAAGGTTGCTTCGATGGATCCGTTCGAAACTCTCCGCCAGAACGGCGCGAATACCGAGGAGCCGGGTTCCTTTAGCCGCCCAGTCCCGGGAAGAGCCGGTGCCGTACTCTTTGCCGGCAATCACCAGCAACGGGACCCCATCAGCCTGATACCGCATGGCCGCGTCATAAATGGACATCGGCTGGGTATCGGAGGGGTGGACCGTGTAGCCTCCCTCAACGCCGGGAACGAGCAGATTCCGTAAACGGATATTGGCGAAAGTGCCACGCATCATTACTTCGTGGTTCCCGCGCCGGGAGCCGTAAGAATTGAACTGCTCGGGCGTGACCCCGAGGCTCATCAGGTACCTGGCGGCCGGGCTGTTCTTGGCGATGGAGCCGGCCGGAGAAATGTGGTCGGTGGTGACGCTATCGCCCAAGACGGCGAGAACGCGCAGCAAGGCCAGCTCGCTGACTGGTTGCGGGTGAATCGGAAGCGCCTCGAAAAACGGCGGCTTCAACACATATGTCGATGTTTCATCCCAGCTGTAGCGGTCGCCGGTCGGAATCGGCAGACTTCGCCATCGTTCTTCGCCTTCGTAGACTTCGGCGTATTTCTCGGCGAACATCCGCGTATCGACCGATTCCTGGATAGCTGTCTGAATCTCCTGATGGCTCGGCCAAACATCCTTGAGATAGACGGCCCGGCCTTGCTGATCCTGCCCGAGCGGTTCGTTGACCAGATCGATATCCATGCGGCCAGCCAAGGCATAGGCGACGACCAGTGGCGGCGAAGCCAGGTAATTGGCCCGGCAGTCAGGGTTCACCCGGCCCTCGAAGTTGCGGTTTCCGGAAAGCACGGAGCAGACGATCAAGCGATTGGCGTTCACGGCCTCGGAAATCTCCTCGGGGAGCGGCCCACTGTTGCCAATGCACGTCGTGCAACCGTAGCCGACCAACTGAAAGCCCAGCCGGTCAAGGTACGGAGTCAGCCCCGCTTTGTTGAGGTACTCGGTGACAACTTTTGACCCAGGCGCGAGGCTGCTCTTGACCCACGGCTTCCTCTCGAGGCCCCTCTCGACTGCTTTCCTGGCCAGTATTCCGGCCCCGATCATCGTCGACGGATTCGAGGTATTCGTACAGCTAGTGATGGCCGCGATTACGACTGATCCGTGACGGAGGTCAAACTCGGCGGTCTTTTCGTCCGGAGTCGTGATGGTGACCCGGACTCCCTTGTCCTTCGGTGCTCCGTTTATCGAACTTTCGAGGTACTTTTGGAAGGCTTGGCCGGCCTCACGCAGAGCGACTCTATCCTGCGGTCGCTTGGGACCCGCCAAGCTGGCCTCCACCTGGGACAAATCGAGCTGAACGCTCTCCGAGTAAAAAGGCTCGGGCGCATTGGGGTGATGAAAAACGTTCTGCGCCTTGGCGTACGCCTCTACCAACTGGACGTGCTCCTCGCTTCTGGCCGTAAGGCGCAGATACTTCAGCGTTTCCCCATCGATCGGGAAGATGGCGCACGTCGCTCCGTACTCCGGAGCCATATTGGCGATAGTGGCCCGGTCGGCCAGCGACAAAGCGCTGACTCCCGGCCCGTAAAACTCGACAAACTTGCCGACGACGCCCCTTTTCCGCAGGATCTCCGTGATCGTGAGGACAAGGTCGGTTGCTGTAGTGCCTTCCCTGAGTGCCCCGCTCAAGCGGAACCCGACCACCTGGGGGATCAACATGGTCACCGGCTGACCGAGCATGGCGGCCTCAGCCTCGATGCCGCCTACGCCCCATCCGAGCACGGCGAGCCCGTTGACCATGGTGGTGTGACTGTCCGTCCCGACGAGCGTATCGAAATAAGCGTCACTTTCCGCTCCCCGAGCTCTTGCCCCGAAGACCACTCTGGCGAGGTACTCCAGGTTCACCTGATGACAAATCCCGGTGCCGGGCGGGACGACTTGCAGGCTCTTGAAGGCGGACTGGCCCCAACGCAGAAACGCGTAGCGTTCCCGGTTTCGCTCATATTCTTTTTCGAGATTGATGTCGATCGCGTTCGCCCGGCCGAAAGCGTCGACTTGAACCGAGTGGTCGATGACCAGCTCGGCTGGGACCAACGGATTGATCTTGGCCGGGTCGCCTCCCATCGCCGCCATGGCATCACGCATGGCCGCGAGGTCCACGACCGCCGGCACGCCGGTGAAATCCTGAAGCAGAACCCTCGCCGGGGTGAAGGCAATTTCACGATCAGGCTGATGTTTCGGATCCCACTGGGAGAACGCGCGGATGTCCTCTTCCCGAACCGCTACGCCGTCCTCATGCCTTACCAGATTCTCGAGGAGAACCTTGAGACAGTAAGGTAATCTCTCGACCTTCCCTCCTAGCCGCTGCTGCAGCTCAGGAAGGCTGAAATACGTGTAGTTCCGTGCTCCAACTGTCAGGGTCTTGCGGACGCCGAAAGTGTCGATGCTTGTCATGTGCTTAGTCCCAAAAAGCCGCGAGCGCGGTGCCCGCGGCACTGTCTTATTTCCGAAAGATATGGGTTGCCTGGCCAAAGAACGCTTCCGCGACTTCTCCGACCGTTTCGGACAGGGTCGGATGCGTGTGAATTGTGAGTGCGACATCCTCAGCAACCGCCCCCATCTCAATAGCAAGCGTTCCTTCCGCGATTAACTCGCCAGCCCGGGTCCCGACGATCCCGACTCCGAGGATTTGACCGTTGCTTTCGTCAAAGAGCATTTTGGTCATCCCTTCCGTCCGCCCAAGGGACACGGCTCGTCCCGACGCCGTCCACGGGAACCGAACAACCTTGACCTTGCGGCCTTCGGCCCGCGCCTCGGATTCCGTCAAACCTGCCCACGCAATCTCGGGATTCGTGAAAACAACCGCCGGAATCGCGCGGTTATCGAAAACGCTCTTCTTGCCGGCAATAACTTCGACTGCGACTTTGCCCTCTCTCATCGCTTTGTGAGCGAGCATCGGCTGGCCAGCGACGTCACCGATTGCAAAGATTGCCGGATCGGCAGTGCGACATTGTCGGTCGATTCGGACGAATCCTTTCGGGTCCAACTCAGCTCGGGTCTTTTCCAGAGCCACATTCTGAGAATTGGGCTTCCTTCCGACGGAAACCAAGACCCGATCGAACGTTTGTTTTTTCGGCTCGATCTCGCCCTCAAACTCGACCTCGAGACCCTTGTTTACTTCCTTTATGCCTACGACTTTGGTCTTCAGGTGAACCGCGGCAAAAAGGTCTCGAATCCGCTTATCGAGAGGACGGACCAAGTCGCGATCAACGCCAGGCAGGAGGCCGTCGAGCAGTTCTACCACCGTGACGCGACTGCCCAACGCGGCGTAAACCGACCCGAGCTCGAGACCAATATAACCGCCGCCGATAACCAGCAGCTTTTCAGGGACATCTTCGAGCGCCAAGGCACCGCTCGAATCCATGAGCCGTGGGTTTTGGAGCTTATTTCCAGGAAGAGGAGTCGGAATCGATCCAGTCGCCAGGACGGCGTGTTTGAAGCGAAGACGGGACGGCGCATCTCCCCCTTCGAGCCGAAGCGTGTTGGAGTTTTCGAAGGTGGCGTTAGCTTGAATGTACCGGACCTTGCGCAGCTTCGCGATGTCGGATAAACCGGAGGTAAGTTTATAGACCACTTTGTCTTTGAAGGCGCGCAGCGCATCGATGTCGATCTTCGGCGCAGGAAAATCAAGGCCCAATTGTTTCGCTTCTCTGGCGTCCTGGATGAGGTCAGCGGCGTACAGGAGTGTTTTCGAGGGTATGCAGCCGACGAACAGGCAAACTCCGCCGGGCCTTTCCCGGACATCTACCAGAGTCGTTTCCATTCCCAAATCCGCGGAGTGAAATGCTGCTGCGTATCCGCCCGGTCCGCCGCCAATTACCACGACTTGTGTTTCTTGATCCGCCATCCTCGTCTCCTCTTCTGGCTTTGGGTTTCTCGAAATGTCCTACTGGGCCAATGCGCGGAGCAATGCATCGATTCCCGCTTGTGCCACTTCCGTATCCTGCTCGACGCTTCCGCTGCTGCATCCAATTGCGCCGATCGTTTGACCGTCGATGACGATGGGAAGCCCGCCTCCGAAAATCATGAAGCGGCCACGGTTGCTCACATGGATCCCGAAAGCCTTGCCGCCCGGACCGGCGACTTCCGCGTACTTGGAGGTCGGGAGCCGGGTGCCGGCGGCGGTGAAGGCTTTGTTAATGGCAACGTCGATACTGGTTATTTTTGCGCCGTCCATCCGGTGAAAGCAAAGCAGGTTGGTTCCCGCGTCGACGACGGCGACGTCCATGTCGACACCAATTTCGCGAGCCTTCGCCTCGGCGGCCTGAAGCATGACCTTCGCCCCTTCGAGCGTCAGTCTGATCCCGTCACGGACAATGAGCCCCATTATCTTCTCCTCTAACATTATGTACCTTACAACTGGTTGATAATGAAGGGAAGTCGGGGAGAGTGTGCTGACGGCTGACGGCTGACGGCTGACGGCTGACCGGCTGACGGCTGACCGGCTGACCGGCTCATCTTCAGGTCCGTCAGCACCGACGCGTCGATAGAAAACCCGACTCAAGGGGTCTGAGGTCCGTAGAAGGACTGACCGTGACTGAGCGTTGACGTGCCAGTCCTACGGACCTCAGACCGCTTGAGTCGGGTTTTCTATCGACGTGTCGGTCCTGACGGACCTGAAGATGAGCCGGTCAGTGGTCAGCCGTCAGCCGTCAGCGACTTACCCTTCGCGGTAGAAGAGCATCGGATTCATCGGCTGGCCATTCAGGCGGACTTCGTAATGGAGGTGGGGACCAGTCGCACGGCCCGTTGAGCCGACATAACCGATGATATCGCCTTTTTTCACTCTCTGGCCGACCTTCACTGCAACCTGGCTGAGGTGGCCGTAGCGAGTGGACAATCCGAACTTGTGCTGGATGACGACCAGCCTCCCGTAGCCGACCTGACCCTGAGCGAAGATTGCCAGTCCGTCCGCCGTGGCGACCACTTTGTTGCCCTGAGGAGCGGAGATGTCGATACCCGAATGGAAATCCCTTACGCCCGTAAAGGGATCGAGTCGGTACCCATAGGACGCGGAGGGATAGCCGTGGACTGGCGGAATGGCCGGGGTCGCCGCGAGAAGGATGCTCCGATTGGTGTAGAAGTCCTGCAATTGCCGCATATCGCTCTCGAGGCTCCTGCTCTTCACCCCCAACTGGCGAAGCTGGTCGGTCAGGCCTCGAGTGGTAAGGCTACCCAGCGGAGTGCTGGATGGTCCGCCAAGACCGCCCATCCCTTCCCGGTTCAGGCCGGAAAGGATGGTGACCTTTTTGGAGACCACCTCCAAGGCCGAGAGTTGGTCGGCAAGGTTATTGGCAGCCAGACGAAAAGTCTGGTTTTCTTTGCGAAGTTGGTCGACCTCCAGCCTGAGCCGATCATGCTCGGACGTCTTTTTCCACATTTGATAGTAATGAAGGCTGGAGAGTATGAAACAAGAGATGAAGACGAATGTAAGGATGCCAACGCCAACGGCCAGCTTGCGGGGGAAGCAGTAGGCTTTCGCAGGGGTCTCAGCGAAGCGGGCCAGGATTATCGTGAAGTCACCTTTCCTCAACGAGTCACCCCCTTCTGAACTGGAAATACCTTGACAGACGCGGTTTACAGCGCAAAAGCCGCCGCCAGTATAGGTAGGGGGGCAAGGAGAGTCAAGCGATTTTGATCACAACTTTTCGGAGGAGATTGGTGGAGGCGGTGGGAATCGAACCCACGTCCGAAAGTCTTCGCCAGCCGGATCTACACGCTTAGCCGGTTTCGCTTTTTACTTCCGCCGGGCATTTGAAACCAGCAAACTAACCCGCCGCAAGCCCCTCACAACGATTCCCGGTGTTCCCGTGAAGGAGGTTGGAACACCGCATATCCCGCATTAACGACGCCTTGACCGCCCTGCGGGCGAGACTAGTCAAGACGGCTACGTCAAATTACGCAGCGAGTGCTAACTGTTCGTTGGCAGTTATGATTTTGCCACTGTTTTACGAGGGTGAGGCACCTCGGCATGCACCTACTGACTCAACTACTCCCGTCGAAGCCTGTCGCCCCCCTTTCCTGTATTCGTATAGATGCAAACGAGTTGTGTTTGGTTGCACGAAGATCACGCGGTTCCTACGAATCGGGTTGACCACGGCCTGATTTCAAGTACCATTCCGGCTCATGGAGTGGCTCGTGGATCCGATGGGGCCCGCCGACTGGGACCAGGTACGGGAGATCTTCATCCAGGGTATTGTGACCGGGAATGCAACTTTCGAGACCCAGGCGCCTTCCTGGGACCACTGGGATTCCTCCCATCTCTCCTGCTGTCGCCTGGTCGTTCGTCGCCAGAACGCCCGCTTGTCAGGATGGGCCGCGCTCTCCAGAGTCTCGGCCCGCCAGGTCTACGGTGGGATAGCAGAGGTCAGCATCTACGTCGCGAACGATTGCCGGGGACAGGGCGTCGGCGCGGCTCTTCTTGAAAAGCTCGTCGAGGAGTCCGAAGCGGCCGGTCTTTGGACCCTGCAGGCCCACATCTTCCCCGAAAACGAAGCGAGTCTGCGTCTACACCAGAAGGCCGGGTTTCGGCAGGTGGGGCGGCGCGAACGGTTCGGTAAGATGGGCGAAACCTGGCGCGACGTCTTGCTTCTCGAAAGACGAAGCAGCGTGGTCGGTGCTTAGCAAGCCTACTTCCTGGCCAGGCAGCGGTATCCGAGCGTGAACTCGCGACTTCCGTCGAAGCTGTCCAGGTAGTAACACCCTATGGGGAACGCCACACAAAACAAGGCCAGTGTCGCCAACTCCAAGGGGAAAAGAAGCACGCGAAGCGCCCGGGGCAGTGCCGGGAAAAGCACTTTGGGAACATGGGTGAGGCGATGCCCCAAGTAGTGGAAATACCCGCCAAACGGCTCTATTTTGACCTCTTTAAAGCCCGCCTGTACGAGCAAATCGTTTAGCGCGAAGCGCGTGAAGCGGTAGAAGTCATGAGGCTGCTGGTGTTCGGACCAGCCCTGTGGAGCCGTCAGATACAGCCTGCCGCCCGGCTTGAGCACGCGGTGGAGCTCTGTGACCACGAGCGCCGGGTTTTTCACGTGCTCCAGGACCTGGATGTTGAGCACGGCGTCGACCGCACCTTCCTGCAGCGGAAGTGCGGCTAGATCCGCAACCAGCTGGATCCGCGAGTAGTCCCAGCGAGCATCCCCGACACAGGCATCCGCCGAAACGTAGAAGTGCTCCGTGAAGTGAGCCGCGAAACGAGCCTCTCCTGCTCCAGCGTCCAAGACCTTCTGGCCCGGGTGCGCGGCTGCCGCCGTTTTCACGAAGTCTTCGATGGCGTAATCAAGCGGGTTGATTCGCCGCTTGAGAAATTCAGGCAGTCGACCGTAAACCCGAAGATAGAAGCTGCTCATCGCACTAGCATGTTAGCACCGGCCAAAAGGCGCTGACAGCTGACGGCTGACCGCTGACAACGGACGCAAGCCACATTCTTTTGTCAGCTGTCAGCCGTCAGTTGTCAGCATTTTTTCAAGTAAGTTTCTTCCCTGCTGGGTCGAAAATCGCGAATTTCGCGAGGCCCATGCGCTGCAGCCGGTATTGCATCGCGACTTTCATGACGCCAAAGCCATAGCGGAGACTGCGCCTGAAGTTGATGCTCGAGGCCTCGGTAAAGTACTTGGTGGGACAACTGATTTCGCCTATTCGGAAACCGAAATACAGCGCCTGCACCAGGATCTGGTTGTCAAACAGAAAATCGTCGGAATTCTCGAGCAATGGGAGTGTCAGCAGGACTTCGCGGGTAAAGGCCCGATAACCGGTGTGATACTCAGACAACTTCGCGAGCGTCATGTAGTTCTCGAAGACCGTAAGAAAACGGTTCGAGATGTACTTGTAAAAAGGCATCCCGCCTCTGAGCGCGGTTCCGCCCAGGATGCGAGAACCGAGGACAACCTCATACTCGCCGCTGATGATCATCGCCGCCATAGCAGGCAGCAGTAGCGGTGTGTACTGGTAGTCGGGGTGGAGCATGATGAAGACGTCCGCTCCCAGTTTGAGAGCCTCCCGATAGCAAGTCTTCTGGTTCCCGCCGTACCCCTTATTGCGGTCATGGACGATCGTCCGCAGGCCTAGCTGGCGGGCTACCGCGACGGTGTCATCTGGGCTCGCGTCGTCCACCAGCAGGACTTCGTCGACCAGGTCTCTCGGGATCTCGCAACACGTCCTCTCCAGGGTGGCAGCAGCGTTATAAGCCGGGAGGACCACGGCTATCTTCTTGCCTTGGAGCATCGGGCGTTAATATACCATTGACCGTTGCTCACCGTCTGAAAAGCCAGGGACAGAAGGGACCCAAGGGACACAAGGGACCCCTCCGTCCCGGAAGCGCTTAAATAGGCGCTTTTAGGACCAAGGGCCCGATTCAGTCTTAGCCTAGGGCGAAGCCCTAGGAATCAGTGACGGCGCCGGTTTGAGCGCTGTAAGCGCGACTCAAAACCGTCTCCGATCCTGCTGAGTCGCGCCCTCAGCGCTGAACCTGGCCTATGATCTGGTTCCTAGGGCTTCGCCCTAGGCTATGACTGAATCGGGCCCTTGGCCCTGACCGCCCGGCCCTTATTTGAGCGCTATGCCGCTCCGTCCCTTGTGTCCCTTGTGTCCGTTCTGTCCCTTCTGTCCCTTCTGTCCCGGGCTTTTCGGGCACTTGGTCACTCTCGCTTTTTTCCGGTAACATGCTGAATATGTTGAAGGTGGGCCTGACAGGGGGAATCGCCTGCGGCAAGAGTTACACGCTCAAGGAGTTCCAGCGTTATGGAGCTCACACGATTGACGCGGACAAAATCGTTCATCAGCTGTTGATGCCCGGACACGCGGGTTATAAGAAGGTGGTCGAGGCCTTTGGCTCCCAGTTCCTTAACTCGGACTCGCAACTTGACCGGCGGCGGCTGGCTGACCTCGTTTTTTCCGATGGTGAAGCTCTACGGAAGCTGAACGAGATCATGCATCCGCTCGTTTTTGCGGAAGAGAAACGACAAATCGAGGAGGCTGAGCTGATTCGCCGGCGCACTCCAATGATCGTCGTGGATGCGGCTTTGATGGTCGAGACCGGATCGTACCGCAATTACGATGTCATCCTCATGGTTTACTCCCGGCCGGAAGTCCAGTTGATGCGCCTCATTCTCCGCGATCACCTCACCGAACAGGAAGCCTCGAAACGCATCGCCAGTCAGATGCCGTTGCTCCAGAAACTCAAGTACGCCGATTACGTGATCCAAAATTCCGGCAAACTGTCGAATACGGCCGAACAAGTGGCGCACACGTTTAAAGACCTCGTGTTTCGATACGAGGAGAATGACTTCCAAGGAAGCTGGAAGTTGAGGTGGCAAGGCGAAGCCTGACGTCCCGGCTTAGTTTTCCCCAGAAAAACGCAGCATAGCGGCCAGCAGTGGCACCATGATCTCGTGGTGGCCCGTCAGGGCTATTCCTGTTCCCGACTCTCCAACCGGTCTTTTCACAATATTTTGCGTTGGACGGTAGTGCTGTATGAAGTCCAGGTTCGCAGTAGTGAACTTCTCGAGACTCTTTCCGCTATTCCGGACCAGTGCCACCGCTTTTAACAGGACCTCGGGGATGATGACTGCCGAACCAAGATTCAGAAATACTCCTCCGTCGTCCAGTTCAGAAACGGCTTGAGTGAAGATTCGAAAATCGATGAACGAACCTTTTCCTAGAGCCTCGCCGGAAGCAGCCGGATGGTTGTGGATGATGTCCGTGCCGATGGCAATGTGAGCAGTGAGCGGAATGCCACGGCGGTACGCCTGCAGGACCACCGAACATTCGGGATGCGCGGCCTTCGCATATCGGTCCAAGAAAGAACCGACCGATTCGCCGATACCCTGGTCGTGCTGCGCCCCGTCGCAGATCGCGCGGTTCAACAGTTCTCCGGTCTCCCTGGCCATCCCGAAGCTCCCGTCCTTGATGTCTTTCTCGACGTCCTCGGACGTGTGCCCGCTCAGCGCAATTTCAAAATCATGGATGATGCCGGCGCCGTTGGTACCCAGACAGGTCACGAAGCCCTGAGCCATTAGATCGATCAGAATAGGGGCCAGACCGACTTTGATCACGTGTCCGCCAAATGCCCACATGATTGGTTTCCGGCGGCTACGCGCCTCCTGGATTCGTTTGACCAGCAACCGGAGCTGATCGGCAGCCAACACCGAAGGCAGGGACTGCGCGAACGCCGAGAAACTGTCGCTGGCCAGGGGAGAGGCGAAGGATTCGACAGTGACTTTACTCGGCCTTGAATCTAACGGGTAGTCTCTGACCTGATCAATCGTAAATTGCTTATACCTGGACATTTCAACCTGCCGCTTCGAGACGATGCGATTGGAGGAAGGACTTGAGGGCTTGTCCGGTATGAGACCCGGCGCACCGTCCGATCTCCTCCGGCGTGCCCGCCGCAACAACAAACCCGCCTTCACGCCCTCCTTCCGGGCCCAAGTCGATAATCCAGTCGGCGGACTTGATGACTTCGAGATGGTGTTCGATCACGATCACCGTGTTGCCAAGATTCACCAGCTCATTCAGGATGTCAAGCAGTTTCCGGACGTCCTCAAAGTGCAGGCCCGTGGTTGGCTCGTCCAGGATGTAAAGAGTCCTGCCCGTGGACCTCTTGCTTAATTCTCGGGCTAGCTTGACCCGTTGCGCCTCACCACCGGACAACGTAGTTGCCGACTGCCCCAGCCGTATGTAGCCGAGACCGACGTCGAGCAACGTCCGCAACTTGGCCCGAATCGTCGGGATGTTTTCGAGGACCGGATACGCCTCGGCGATCGTTAAGTTCAGGATGTCCGCTATCGAGTGGCCCTTGTACTTGACCGACAGGGTTTCGCGGTTATAGCGACACCCCTGGCAAGCGTCACAGACCACGTAGACGTCGGGAAGGAAGTTCATCTCGATCTTCCGCAGTCCGTCACCCTGGCAGGCTTCGCAACGCCCGCCCTTCACGTTGAAACTGAATCGCCCTGGCCGGTAACCTCTGATCCTCGATTCCGGCAACATGGAAAACAATTCCCGGATCGGAGTGAAGAGCCCCGTGTACGTCGCCGGGTTTGAACGCGGCGTCCGTCCGATGGGAGACTGATCGATCTCGATTACCTTGTCCACGTGCTCCAGCCCCGACAGCCCCTTGTGAGGCCCCGGCTCGAGCAGCGATCCGTACAGATAGCGCGACACCGCCCGGTAGAGCACCTCATCAACCAGCGAAGACTTGCCCGAGCCGGAAACTCCGGTTACCGCAATAAAGAGCCCTAGAGGAAACGTGACGTCGATGTTCTTCAGGTTGTTGTGCCGGGCGCCCAGCACCTGGAGCACCTTTCCGTTTCCTTTCCGGCGCTCGGCGGGGAGATCTATTCGCCGACGACCCAACAAGTAAGCTACAGTCAACGACTCCTCGCGCTCGAGAAGGTCAGACAGCGTTCCTTGCGCGACCATACATCCGCCGGCCGTTCCCGCGCCCGGTCCTAAATCTATGATCCAGTCGCCGCTTCGAATCGTTTCTTCATCGTGTTCCACGACGATGATGGTGTTTCCCAGATCCCGCAGCTCCTTAAGGGTCCGGAGCAAGCTGCCTGTGTCCCTAGGATGGAGACCTATGGAGGGCTCGTCAAGAACGTAAAGAACCCCCCTCAGCCGAGAGCCGAGCTGAGTCGCAAGGCGGATTCTCTGTGATTCCCCGCCGGATAGAGAGGCAGCTTGCCGATCCAGGGTCAGGTAGGAGAGTCCGACATCGGTCATGAACTGCAGCCGGTTCCGTATCTCCTCCAGGATCTGGCTGGCAATCACTTCTTCGCGGCCGGAGAGCTGAATGGAAGTAACGGCCGCGAGGCATTCGTCGAGAGGCATCCGGCAGTAGTCCGAGATAGACAGACCGTGGACCCTGACCGCCCGGCTTTCGGCTCTCAAACGACTGCCTCCGCAGGCATGACAGTCACCCTCGCTCATGAAGCTCATGAGTTGCTGGCGGCGACGCTCGCTCGAAGTACCCTCGATCCGGTCGAGGAACCAGCGGTTGAGCCCCTGGAACTTGGAGCGATAAACAAAATCACCGTACTGGTATTGGATCGGGCGGCCCACACCCCGCCGCAGTGCGTCCTTCAATTCTTCCGGAAACGACCCGCTCGGGGTATCCTGGTCGATCGAAAGGTGCCCGAGCAAGGCCCGCGTCGTCTCGCGGAACAGGTTGAGCAGCTCTTGTCCACCCATAGCCAGCTCGGCAGTCGCCACCGGCTTCTCAGGCGTGCAAATCAGACGCTCGAGGTTGACCTCCAGCTCACATCCCAGCCCTTCGCACGCCGGGCAGGCGCCAAAACGACTATTAAACGAGAAGCTCCGGGGCTCGAGCACCGGGATGTCAACGCCGCAGTCGACGCAGGCCATTCTCTCCGAATACGTGAACTCGCTCGCACCAATCTGGGATACGGTCACCAGTCCTTTCGACATATCCAAAGACTGTCGAACGGACGTTTCAATTCGATTGCGCGACTCCTTCTTGACCAGCAGCCGGTCAACCATGATGTCGACGCTGTGGTTCTTCCGCTTGTCCAAATCGGGCGGACTCTCGAGGAAAATCATCTCGCCGTCGACCCGGGCTCTCAGGAATCCGTCCTTAAGGTACTTTTCGAAGAGTTTCTTGAACTCGCCTTTTCGTTCACGAACGATCGGCGAGAAGATCATGACCCGGGAGTCGGCCGGCATCTCGAAGATGCGGTTGACTATCTGATCGAGCGACTGGCGGCTGATCGGACGTCCGCAGCTCGGACAGTGCGGGGTGCCGATGCTCGAGAAGAGAAGGCGCAGGTAATCGTAGACCTCAGTGATCGTGCCAACAGTCGAGCGCGCATTCCGGCTGGTTGTTTTCTGCTCTATCGAGACCGCTGGTGAAAGGCCATCGATCGAATCGACATCCGGCCTCTCCATCTGTTCCAGGAACTGGCGCGCATAAGCGGACAGAGACTCGATATAACGCCTCTGTCCCTCCGCATAAAGGGTGTCGAAGGCCAGGCTGGACTTGCCGGACCCGCTTAGTCCGGTGACTATGACAAGCTGATTGCGGGGAATATCGAGATCGAGATTCTTGAGATTGTGCTGCCTCGCCCCACGGACTGAAATATGCTTCATAACCCAAACGAGCTATTGTCCGGGTTTAGGGGGTGACTGGTCAAGGAGGGCGTTTGCATCGGCGCCCGAGTCGCTACAGAGGAAGCCGCGCACGCAGTGGAGGGTTGCGGAGCGTCTTTCCGCGGAGCAGCCTGGAGCGAAGTAAGCGGGACCACCCAACGTCTCCTTGAGCCGCGCACGCAGTGGAGGGTTGCGGAGCGTCTTTCCGCGGAGCAGCCTGGAGCGAAGTAAGCGGGACCACCCAACGAAGCTCCGGGACACAGTAGTTGCGACCTCGTGATCTTGACCGGCCGCAACCACCGTGCTTCAGAGATTAGTTGGGTGGTCCCGCTTACTCCGCTCCGAGGCTCAAAAAGCGAGCCTCTCCACTGCGTGCGCGGCTCTTTAACGCGACCGCGGATGCAGTCACGGCAGGACGAGCTTGACCTTGCGGGTTTGGCCCCCGCGGATGAACTGAATGTTCAGCTCGGAGCCGCTCCGGAGGAAGGGCTGCAAATCGGCTGGGGACGAAACGCCGGCTTCGTTGACGCGGATAAGAACGTCGCCCACCCGTAAGCCGGCTTTCTCGGCGACGCTGTCACGTGCTACGTCTCGCACGAGCAGTCCCTGGCGGTCGGGACACTTGAAAAAATCCGCTAACTTGGCGGAGAGAGGGTCGAGTTCGAAGCCGAGGACCGCCAGCGGGGGAAAACCGGGAGCTATGCGGGGGACCCTCCGAATGCCGGTCGACGTCCAGGTTTCTTCACTGCGAACCATCCACTGAATTCGAGGCAACACGTCCATTCGTCTGGTCAGCCGCACTGACACCGTCTGAACGGTGTCATCCCGCTTGAAAGTGAGCGGCACCGATTGGCCCGCGCCTACCCATCGTATCCTGTCGATAAGTCGTTGCCGGTGTTCAACGGGCTGATCATTGACCTTCAAAATCGCGTCGCCAGGCCGCATGCCGGCTTTTTCCGCCGGTCCCCCTCGGGAAGTCCTGGTGACGATGGTCCGCCCGTCTTTGCTGTCGGCCAGGTAAGCTCCAAGCCATCCGGCCTCGATGTCCGAACGGCTCTCGAGTATCCTCTGTGCCGATTTACGAAGCACTTCGGCAGGCAGAATTTCGCACACCTCGACGGTTCGGCTGTAGGGATAGCGACGAGTGCCGGTCACAATTCCTACCATTTTATCCTCCCGATCGAGGACGACACTGCTCTGCCAACCCTGGTAGGACTTTCCTAATCCGCCAACTTGGACGTCGCGTTCGGGCACCCCGGCCTTCTCTTCGACTTTCAAAAGGAACGGGGCTGATGTCCTCCAATCCTGAGGTCCGAGGTTGAAGAACCGCAGCTGGCCTTTCTGCGGAAAAGTGGCAAAACGGATAACTCGGGAAGGCTTCAGGTCAGCCAAGAGCACCGCCAGCGAGATCCTCTGGTCGATTCCGACCACCTGGGCCGGATACTTTTCGCCATTGGCCATTTCTACCGTGATCTGGGCATCAGGGAGGGCAAATTCGGGCCAACGGACCCCCACAAAAGAGATGACGTGCCCTTGATCATCGATGACCAGCCCTGGAAAAGGGATAAGCTGCTGAACTTGGAAGATTTGCAGCATGGAGCTCTCGTCAAAGAGCCCGACCTGCGAACTGATAAGGACTTTTACGAAAGACTCCGGCCTGTTTTCCGGTTTGGCGAGAGCCAACTGGGCACAAACCGGAATGACAACTGCCAGACTAGCAATTCTCTGAATGTTCCGCCCTGTCATCAAACTCCTCGCCAGTTAGTGACTCACGTTCTCGAGGTAGAACTCATTGTCTGCTTGCGTCTGGCGCACCTCGATGGTGGCGGGTAATTCCAGGACGTAGCCGGAGGATGAGGGCTCAGGTACCGCGAGCGGAACCCCGTCTCGCGACCGAAAAGTAGAGCGACCGGGTTTCTGATTCCTCCCCCACTCCTCGCCTCCTAAGAAGAAGACATCGGACTGAGCTTCATGCGAAACGGCGGGTGCCCGTTCGTCATGCTCAATTTTCTGAATTCGCTCACCTCCGTTCATGGCTCGGGACCTTAAGTCACCGTTACTTCGGGTCGAAAGGCCCTCGATGTTCATGACCCCGATTGCGAACAAGACTAATCCCGCAGCGGTAGCCGCCACACTCCAGTAAGCAGCCCGAGACCGGCCGGACACGCGGGAACAAACCCGCTCGGTAAAGAAGGCCGGGGCGTTCGTTTGCCCCTTCAATTCTCCGCTCAAGGCTTCCAGACTGAGTAGGTCACGCTGCAGATCTCTGCATTCCTGGCAATCCTCGAGGTGTTTACGCACCTCCGTGGACGCGGCCAGTCGGATCTCTTCAGTTAGTATTCTTTGAACTTCCCTGCAATTCATAGGATTCCAGCTAATTTCTCTCGCAAAAGCATCTTGGCACGGTGGATCCTGGATTTCACGGTTCCCATCGAGATCTGAAGTACATTGCAGATCTCCTCGTAAGACAGGTCTTCGACTTCTTTCAACAAAAAAGGCAGGCGGTACTTGGGCGGCAGCGAATCAACCGCTGCCTGCAGCCGCTCGAGCCTTTGCTTCCCGTCAAGGGCCCGCTCCGGGGATGGGCGCACATCGGGAATCGGAAGCGGCTTTCCGTCCTTCTCGAAGAGCCCGATCATCTGGCGAAGCGAGAAACGGCCTTTGCGCTCCCTGCGCCGCAGCTCGTCGATCGCCAGGTTCGTGGCAATACGGTAAATCCAGGTCGAAAACTGGTAATCGCCCCGATAGCGATCCGCGTAGCGAAAAACGCGTATGAACGTCTCCTGGGCGAGGTCAACCGCCAGGTCATAGTCATGAACCAGCGTGTTAACGTAATTAATCAGTTTACCCTGGTACCTGGAAACGAGTATTTGGAAGGCCTGATCATTGCCTTCCAGATAAGCCGATACCAGCGCGTTGTCTCGTGATGTCGAGAACGCATCAGCGTACGCAATAGTTTCAGCCATAGCTAAGTATTAATAACGACCGGAAATCCCGTTTGTTCCCAGAAAATGCTGCTGACGGCTGACCGCTGACGGCTGACAAAAACAAAAACCAAGGCAGCAATCCGTTTTTTGTCAGCCGTCAGCGGTCAGCTGTCAGCTGCTTTTTGTCATTTCGCTTCGAGCCACGACGCGCCGACGGCCAGGTCCACCCGAATCGGCACGCTCAGCTCCACGGCGTTCTCCATCCGGTCCTTGACCAAATTCCTCATTAATTCTAACTCCTCTTCGTGGACTTCGAAAACGAGCTCGTCATGGACCTGCATGATCAGGCGACTGCGCAGTCCTTGCTCCCGCATTTCGCGATACATCAGGACCATGGCCTTCTTGATCAGATCTGCGGCCGTTCCCTGGATGGGCGCATTCACAGCCGTCCGCTCCCCGAAGCCCCGCAGCCCCCAATTGCTGCTGGTCAGCTCGGGGATCTGGCGAATCCGCCCGAACAGGGTTGAGACATAACCGGTTTTTCGGGCTTCCGTGAGCGTCCGGTCGATCCACGCTTTCACTCCCTGGTACTTCTGGAAGTAGTCATCGATGTACTTCTGCGCCTCTTTCCGGTCGATCTTCAAGTTCTGAGCCAGACCGAAGGCGCTCAAGCCGTACATGATGCCGTAATTGATGACTTTCGCATGGCGTCTGAATTCCTTGGGATTCATGACTGCGCTCATCCCGAACACTTCGCGGGCGGTTCGATCATGGATGTCCTCGTCTTTGTGGAA
>Ga0105104_10000875_pt1 | contig 23321 bp, 22 predicted proteins | sample PPLLaktember2015_3_FD_87034 | JGI IMG/M metagenome (GOLD analysis project Ga0105104, IMG submission 87034) | Freshwater sediment microbial communities from Prairie Pothole Lake near Jamestown, North Dakota, USA - PPLs Lake P7 Core (6) Depth... | ecosystem: Environmental > Aquatic > Freshwater >...
GAGCTTTTAGTGCTCCCAGCGGGTCTCTGACCCGCGGGTCTTTCGATAACACGCTGGCCATGGCGAAGACACGGGGGTCAGCCTGTCCTGCCTGCGCCAGTACCGCAGGTACAGGTGGACGGACAGTCCAGGGAGACCCCCTTTGAGCAGTAAGGCCAGAAGACACCGGGTGTCGAGGAACCTTCGGCCGGTGTCTTATCCACAAATGGACGAAGGGTTTTTATACTCTTAAGACTCTTTGTGCTCTTTGTTTCTTCGGGTTTAAGGTTTTTTCGGGAAACCTGGGGGTTAGAAATATTCCTGCTGGATGTTGGCGGCGGCGCAGATGCGGCGCAGCTCTTCGTCGGATAACCCCTGGCTGGGCTCACCGAGCTGCAGGTTCATGATCTCGAATTCGGCGGCCGCTTCGGCGTATTCCAGCATGTCGCCGGCCTTGCTCACGCTGAGGTCGGAACGGGTCACCATTCCATGCCGCTGCCAGATCACGGCGCGGTGCTTGCGCAGGCACTCCACCGTGGCGGCCATTAATGCATCCGAACCGGGTATCTGAAAGGGGATCATCCCGATCCCTTCCGGAAAGGTCAAGATCGATTCCGGCTCCCAGCGCAGCAGCCGCCGGTTCAAAGCGCGGGTATCCAGGTAGCGCGGGATGTGGCTGAGATAGGTGATCGTGCGCGGCTGGGCATGTACGATGGCATGGTAGCTCAGAGGGCGGGTTTTGACCTGGTCATTGTGGATCGCCAGGTGCGAGTTCAGCTCGCTGGTAGGGCGCACTTCGCCTGCCGAAAAAAGGCGCGCCTGGGTTCCGTCCGGGTTGATTTTTAACACGCACAGCGTGGCACCCGGATGGGAGTGAATATCGCGCAGCCTGCGCCCGCTTCCCGTCACCACCAGCCATCCGCCCGCCAGCGCCGGGCAGCCGATCGGGAGCTGCAACGTGGTCTCCCGGTTGAAGCCGGCATCCAGGACATCCAGCTGGCGCACAAAGATCGAAATATTTCCCGCGGCCCCTTCGCAGGCTTCTAATGCGGTGAGCTGCTGGCCAACATCCCCCATCTCGGCTACCAGCCCGGCAAACGAATAGACTTCTGATTTTACATCCATGGGATACCGTGAAGTTTTTCCTTTATGGTTATGGATTTTACCGCACTTCTGACCGGTCATCCCCCAGAAGGACCGTCAGCGGGTCGATCAATTGGAACCATCCGCTGATGCGCCACAAACAGTAATTGGCCATCTCCTCGACAGAAGCGCTGGCGTCATAATGCGCCAGGCTGGCAAAGCGCGCGCCGGATGCACCCACCCTGGCCTCCAGGTGCAGGTGCGGGTTCAACGCGTTGCCCGTATCCCCGATCGCTCCCAGCGGCTGGCCGCAGCTTACCGGGTCGCCGGGTTGAACCTGGGGGGTATCTTTCAGGTGCGCGTACACCAGGTAAAGCGAGCGCCCATCTCCCTCCCAGGGGAGCGGGCCGGGTAAGACCGGGCAGGTCAGCGCCGTGGAGCCCGGCGCCAGGGTCGGGCCGGGGGTGGGCAGCGCCAGCTTTTCCACCCACACCGGTGGGAGCGCCTCCAGGTGGGTCTCAATGAATACAGCATTCCCATAGGGGAAGCGGTCCGCCAATACGACCGCCACCACGCCATCCAGTACGGCGCGCACGCCCAACCCGGGCACCGCCGCCCGCGTACCGGGCAGCAGATCTGCCAGGTCGATCCCTTCGTGCGGGTTATCGGATCCGGGGGGCGGAGGGTTATACGGGTTAGAGATGCGGCCCGGGATCTCCTTCAGATCTACCCCTTCTAAAGGAGAACAGACCTGCGGGGATGCCGGTTGGGTTTCAGTGACAGCCGGGGAGGCAGTCAGGGAAGGGATTGAGGAAGGGCTGGCCGACGCCGTAGGAGAGACAGCGCGCACCGCGCTCTGGCCGGGATTGGTTGGCTGGGCAGGCGGTGCAGCTTGCGGCATGCAGCCCACCAGACCCAAACCGACTGCGGCAGCCAGCACTCCGCGCGCAAACCGGATGGGTGAGCCGCCCTCAGGCCAGCGCCCACTGTTTTTCGCGCAGCTGCTGGGCATAGACGGGTGCGTGGATCTGCTCGAAGATTTCAGCCGCCTCGGCCAACAGGCCGCGCGCTCTTTCTCGATCGCCGGGTTCCCCTCGCCGGATAAGATCTTCAGACCAGGACATCAGGATGCGCGCTTTATACCAGTTCATCCCCGCCTTATCCATGTGGTGGACTGCCTGCTGGTAGCCTTCCAGAGCGGTCTCCCATTGGCCTTGGGCTGCTGCCAGGCGGCTGCTGTACCACTGGATCAGCGCCTCTGGCACAAAACCACCGGGGTTACAGCCTTCTTGATGCGCCTCCGCGATGTACTGGCCTGCTTCTGCAAGGCGGCCCTGCCGCATGTATACCGCGGACAGGATCAGGCGAGGCAGTAAATCATCTGCGGCCGGATACGCTCTCTGCAGCTGGACAGAAATCTCGGCCGCCTGGGCTGCCTCCTCCACCTTGTCCTGCTCGAGATAGATATCCGCCAACACGGCCATCATGCTGGTAGCATGTTTGGATTTCTCTTCCTCTGAGGCCAGGGCGCGCACCTGTTGGATCCGCTCGACCGCCTCATCCAGCTTTCCCTGGCTGCGCCACAAAAAGGCCTCGATCATCAAGCGCAGCGCAAGATGCGCCTGGGCCGGCAGGGAGTCTTCCATGCGGCGCATCTGGTCGATGGCATCCTCGGCAGCCGGGTAATCGGCCAGGTCGATCGAGACATCCGCGATGCGGCTCAGCTCGTCATACTGCCAGACCTGCATGCCCATGCGCTGGGTTAATTCGAGGGCGCGCTGGCTCTGGGCGCGAGCGCTCAACAGATCGCCCTTATTTTGCAGGTGCCCGCTCAGGTTGTCATAAGCGCGCACGGCCGTGGTCCATAAACCGGCCGCCTCGCTCAAACGCACCGAGGTGCGCAGGGCCTGCTCGGCCTCCGCGGGCGGGATATTGCGCAGGATCCCCAGCGTGGCATAAGCATCCGCCTGGACATCGACCAACCCCAGGCGCTCAGACATCTCCAGGGACTGCCGGCACAGCGGGAGCGCCTCGTCGTCGCGATCGTTGAAACGATATGCGCGCGCCGTTTCGTGCAGCAGAGCTGCCATACCGGCGGTTTCCGGGCGGGCAGCGGATCCATCCTGCCCGGGTGACATTTCCTGGACCGCCGCCAATCCCGCCTGGCAAACCTCCAGCCCGCGGGGAATATCTCCCTCATACCATACCGCCCGCGCCGTGCGAGCCGTATAACGCGCAAACCGGTCATGGTCATTCGCGGCGCGATACAAGGTCACTGCCTGCTCGAAAAACTCGCGCGCCTGCGTATAACGTGCCTGGCGGAAGGCAGCCTCACCCAAACCGGCCAGGGCGGGCGCACGCTCCAAATCATGGCGGCTGTATTCCAGGGCCTGGCGGAAGAAGCGCTCGGCCTCCTGGTTGGCAAATACGGCCAGGGCGCGCTCGCCGGCCCGTTGAGCATACTCGTAAGCCTTTTCCGCGTCACCTGCTTCCCGGTAATGGTAGGCCAGCGACTCCCAATCTTCCGCATGCAGCGCCTGGATGGCTACCGCGACCCGCCGGTGGAGCCGGTGGCGCCGCAGGCTGCCCATACTCTCCCGCAGGGTCGCCGGGATCAGGCCGTGTACGAAGATAAAGCCTTCTCCATCCTGGGCGCCGCGCTGGGGGTAGCGAGCGTGGCCTTCATCGATCAATTGGGCGCGCTGGGCTGTTTCCAGCCCGTCGATCAGCTCTTCTTCATCGATTTCCGAGGCGCGCCTGAGGATTTCGAAATCGAATTCCCGCCCGATGACTGCCGCCAGGCGCAGCACGTCCTGGACCGGCCCGGGCAGTTTCCCGACCCGGGCCTGGATGGTCAGGCGCACATTTTGAGGGAGCTGGATCTCTTCCATTGCAGGCGCCCGCCAGTGTCCATCCACCAGGGTGAGCTTGCCCTCTTCGATCAGCGCCTTGCAGATCTCCTCCATGTAGAACAGGTTGCCCTCCGTCTCCTGGTAGATTGCATCCAGGAAATCAGGGTCCGGGTCCTCCTGGAACATCATTTCCAGCACTTCGCGAGTCTGCTCACGGGTGTAGCGCTCCAGGCGCATGCGGACTGCCAGCCGCTCGCGAGCCAGGTCCAAGAGGGTATCGTTGAGGCAGCAGGCCGAATCCAGATCCTCTTCGCGGAATGTGATCAGGATCAGCATGCGCAGGCGGCTGCGCTGCAGGCGCGCCCGCCGGGCCAGGTGGCGCAGCAGCGAGAGCGTTCCCCCATCCCCCCATTGGATATCCTCAATGATCACCAACAGCGGCCGCTGCGCGGCCAGGTGGGTGAGAAACGTCAGCATACTCTCGAACAGGCGCTGCTGTTCTGCCAGCGGGTCGAGAGCAGGGTTGGAGCTGATCTCCGGGAAGCTCGCCCGCAGGTCAGGCGCCAGCGCCAGCAGATCTGCCAGCACCGCATCGGGCAGCTCCAGGTCCCGGGTCAGCGCGTCGCGAACCATCTGGCCGACCGGCGCGTAAGGGGCGCTTCCCTCGGAATAACACTGGCTGGTAATCACCCGCGCCCCGCTCACCTCGGTCATGGCGGTGATCTCGCGCACCAGGGGGGTCTTCCCGACACCCGGTTCCCCGCTGATCACCAGCACGCGCTCCTCGCCGGCTGCCGAAAGCACCTGCCGCCAGAGCGTCTTAATTTCGGCCAGCTCGTTCTCCCGGCCCACCAGCCGCCCGCGCACCAGCCGGTCCAAAGGGGAAAGCCGCACCGGGCTCTGCAGCAGGCGGGCGGTCTCCTCCAGGTCGTCAAGGGCGTGCAAGACCTGCGCCGCCGAAAGCGGGCGCTCCTCAGGGCGCTTGCTCATCAATTTGACAATCAATGCGTCCAGCCCGGGTGGTATGGCCGGGTTGAAGACACTGGGCGGCACGACCGGCGCGTTCAAATGTTGGGTGATGACCGCCAGGGGTTCTTCGGCATTGAAGGGCAGCTGCCCGGTGACCAGCTCGAACAGCATGATCCCGAGCGCGTACAGGTCTGCGCGCCCATCGATCGGCTGACCCAACGCCATCTCAGGCGCGATGTAAAAGACCGTCCCGACCAGCCCTCCCTCCTGGCTCAGCCGGGAGGAGACCGAATGCGCCAGGCCAAAATCGGTCAGTTTAGCAACCCCCTCGGGCGTAATGATCACGTTTTCCGGTTTCAGATCGCGGTGGATGATCCCGTGGTTGTGGGCATGCTCCAACGCGGAGCACACCTGGCGGGCAATCGAGCGGATCTCCTCAAAATCTTTTGGGTGATAATCGTGCAGAGATACACCCTCGATCAATTCCATAACGATAAAAGGCGTGCTCTTGCGCGTTTCCATCTCAGGGTCGGGTTCGTGGGCGTCGTAGATGTTCACGATATTGGGATGGTTCAACCGCGCGGCTGCCTGCGCCTCATAGAGCAGGCGCCGGCGCCCCTCGGAGCCAATCCCGGTGCTGCTGAGCATTTTCACCGCCACCGGGCGGTCCAACAGGGTATCGTGGCCGCGGTAAATCACACCCAGCCCACCCCGGCCCAGCTCCGCATCCAATCGAAAGCGGTTATTCAGGCAAACCCCAAGCATCTCAAACCAATCCTTTCAAACTGTACAGCCTTGTAGACCTTATTCTATGCTAAATTTGATCTATTTTCAAACTTGATTTGGATTACAATCAAGCCTGTCCTGCCTTGATGATCCACACCGGAACGCCATCCATGCATTCTCAAACTCCCGTCTCCTCCTTTTTTGGCCGCTCCAGGCTGCTGCTCACCTCCACCCTCATTCTGATCTTCGGGTTGGGGCTCGGTCTGCGTTTCTACTACCTGACCAACCCGCCCCTCGACCTGCACGCCTGGCGCCAGTTGCGCTCCGCCAGCATCGCCCGCCATTTCTATTACCAGCTCCTCCCACCCGAAAAACTGGCCGCCATCCAACCTTCCGGCGATTTCGGCACCTTTGACCGGCTCGAGCCCAACATCAACGAGTGGATCGTCGCGCTCACCTATCGCATCGCGGGCGGCGAATACCTGTGGATTGCCAGGCTGTACAGCATCCTGTATTGGACCATCGGCGGGATCGCCCTGTTTGCCCTGGCGCGCCGGATGACCAACCTCGACGGAGCCCTGGTCGCGCTGGCTTATTATTTCCTCCTGCCCTACGGCGGAGTGGTCTCGCGCGCCTTCCTCCCAGAGCCCTTTATGGTTATGTGGCTCCTCCTGGCGGCGTACGCAGCGTATCGCTGGACCGAGGTCCCCTCCTGGCGCTGGGCGCTGCTGACCGGTGTGTTTGCCGGCCTGGCCGTGCTGGTCAAAGTCTTTGCCGCCTTCCCCATCATCGCGGGGCTGGTTTTCCTGGTGCTGGCCTCCTGGGGGCCGCGCAGAAGCCTGGCCAACCTGCGAGTCTGGGCTGCCGCATCCCTCACCGCCATCATCCCGGCTTTCTATTACATCTTCCCCAACCCGGGCTCCGGCGGCACTTATCTGACCAGTTGGACCCTGCCTTTCGCACACTTGTGGACGGATTGGACCTTCTACATCTCCTGGCTAAACAAGCTCAACACAAACTTCAATCTGGCCGTCGTGCTGGCCGCCCTGGCCTCCATCCTGCTGCTCAACCGCCGGGCGCGCGCCCTGTGCCTGGGGCTATGGATCGGCTATTTTCTGATCGGCATGTCGGTGCCTTCGCTGATTACTTCTCACATCTACTATAACCTGCCGCTGGTTCCGGTGGTGGCCCTCTCGCTGGCTCCCCTGGGCGCTCTTTTCTTTTCCCGCCTGGCGCAGGAGAGCCGCTTCTGGCAGGTGGCTTTTGCCGCGGTGGCCCTGATGGCCCTGGGCTATACCGCCTTCCTGATGCGTAAGGGCGTTAAGACTGAGGATTTTTGGGACGAACCGCAGCGCTGGCGCGCCCTGGCTCAGATCATCCCCGCGGATGCCCGTCTGATCGGCCTGACCGACGACTATAACATGCGCATGATGTATTACGGCCGGCGTGGCATCGTCCAATATCCGCATTCCTTCGACCAGGACATGCACATCCTGGCTGGCGGCAACTTTGACCCCAACGCCGAAAACCGGGATTATTTCCTCGAGCGTACCTCGGGTTCCGACATGTTCGTGATCACCCTGCTCGATGAGCTGGACAAACAGCCTTATCTCAAGAAGAATCTGTACGACCACTATCCCATTTTCAGCCAGGGCGAAGATTACCTTGTCTTCGATCTGCGCGCCCCGCATTAAATCCCCCCGCTATTCTTGCGAAGCCGGCTGCGCCGGCTCAGCCAGATTCCCCGCGGATTTTTCAGCTCATCCAACCCGCGGGGGAATAAATCCCCCCGCTAGCCTTGCAAAGCCGGCTTCGCCGGCTCAGGAGAAATCCAGTGGGGTTTTGTAACCGGAGGAGCGGCCTCGGTCGCCCGGGTCCATAGTGTACACTAACAGGGCGAAGCATTCGGAGAACAAATTGAATCTTCAAAGACTCATTTCCTTTCCGAATGCTTCGCCCCTACAACCTACAATCCTTGCACACACCTTCCACTGGAGATCGGTGGTGAGGGTTTGCGCCGGACTCGCCGACGATGTATGATTTGGCTCGCGAGACTCATTGACCATCTCCATTGGTCAGCCTGGCTCGTGCACGCCGGCCATGGGGGGACGGCAGCGCAGTGGTTCTTTCTACAGGCCAATCAACCGAAGTGCACCCAAATCACCCGGGTTACCATTGACAAAATAGACCTCATACCCTATAATTCATTTTTGTAAGATGCTGGTTGGTTCACGTTGGTAAGGTAAAAACGCTCGAGGCAATCATCCTCGGGTGCATTTTTTTTTAACGCACCGATGGAACACTCTCTGCATCAAATTATCAACTGCCAATAGGAGGCAAAAAAAATGTCTGAGCGTATCATCGGTACGGTAAAATGGTTCAATGGCGAAAAAGGTTATGGATTCTTGGCCCGCGAAAGTGGTCCGGACGTATTCGTCCACTATTCTGCCATTGAAGGTGGCGGCTATCGCTCCCTTACCGAAGGACAGCAGGTCGAATTCACGGTCGAGACAGGCCCCAAGGGTCTTCAGGCCGCCAACGTCGTCGCCCGCTAAACCTTAAATAACTAAAGAGAAAGGGACCCGTCTCAAGTAGACAGGTCCCTTTTTGATTCCCATATTAACTCCGCGCGGAACTTCGCCGCGCTCCCGCCATTTTGCTTTATAATGAATCCTTCGGGAAACCCGCCCGGGTAGATCCTTGGGAGCACATTGCGAAAGGAGGCCACCGTCCATGGCGGCAGAAACCCATTTTACTTACGATTTCATCGGCGAAATCCTTATTACCCAGAAAGAGATCGAAGATCGCGTCTCGGCTTTGGGTGAGCTCCTCACCAACCACTACAAAGATTCGGAAAAGCTGCTTCTGCTTGGGCTGCTGCGCGGCAGCGTCATGTTTATCACCGACCTGATGCGCAAGATCCAGCGCCCCCTGACCATGGATTTTATGTCGGTCTCATCCTACAGTGGGGTCGCCTCCTCGGGCTTTGTGCGCATCGACTCCGACCACAAAACCAACATCCACGGTTGGGATGTCATCCTGGTGGATGACATCGTCGATACCGGCTACACCATCCATACCGTTCGCAAGCTGCTCCTCGATCGCAAACCCCGCAGCCTGCGTGTCTGCGCCCTGCTGGACAAGATCGAGAAACACAAAGTCGATATCCAGATCGATTACTGCGGCTTCGAAATCCCCGATTATTTTGTGGTCGGCTACGGTCTCGACATCGACGAAAAAGGCCGCAATCTCCCCTACATCGCCTCGGTCGATCTAGCCAAATACAACAAGAATTAATAGCATTCCAAACCTGCCATTTGCGCGGACTGGATTCGAAAAACATGCAGCGCACCGCGCGCGAGTTCAATTTCTTTGTGCGGGAGAAAGGAGTGTAGCAGGCATGCGCATTCTAGCCATGGAACAAGATGTCCCTGGGGTACAAAATGAGGACTTCACCCCTGAGATCAAACGAGCCGAAGCCATCCGCGCCTGGGAGCTTTACCTGGCGGGAGTCTTCCGCGAGTTGTATTTCCGCCAGGACCGCAGCACTGCCGTGTTGTTATTGGAGTGCGCCAGCATCGAGGAGGCCTGGGCTGCCCTGGACAGCCTCCCCCTGGTCCAGGCCGGACTGATTGCATTTGAGGTAATCCCGCTGGCCCCTTACCCGGGGTTTTCCCGCCTGTTTACCAGCCAATCTACCACCGCGCCGTGAGGCTAACCACCGCATCGTCAAAGCAGAGCGCTCGGGAGACAAACCAGGAATGCCCCGAATGTTTCGCCCGCCCATAGGGGCGTTAAAAAAACGCGGGGAAGCCAACAGCTTCGTGCTGCTGCAGCTTCCCCGCTGCGGGCCATCGCTCAGGGGAGTGCGAAGACCCCAGGGACTTATTCAGATCAACTGATAATAGAGATTTCCTCCTGGCGGGCAACTCGCACCGCCTGCATCTCAACATCCGATTTTCAACACTTGAAATTATTTGGAAACCTGCCCTTAAACTACCACCCAAGGGCGAACAGTAACTTTCATTAATTATATTAATAATACCCGTTTTATCCCGAAATACAATCCCCCATTTCGATCTATCTTAGTCCCGGACCTGTCCTCTGGTCATCCCACTGGATCTGGGATATGATAGATTGATCCAGCCCAATCAGGAGCCAGCCATGTTATATGGGGAAAAAGTCATCTTACGCGCCATCCGCCGCGCCGATTTAGAGCTGCTCTGCCAGTACAATAATGATGTCGCGGTAGAAATCGCCAGCGGGGGTGACCCGCCCTACCCCCAGTCTCTCGAACGCCTTCAGGCTGAGTTCGACACGGATGCCGCCCGCGGCGGGCGGAGTGGGACCACCTTCGCCATTGAAACGGACGGCCACCTGATCGGCCAGTGCGCCTTGTTCCACTTTGATGAAATTGCCCACACCTGTGAATTGGGCATCGTCATCGGCGACAAGGAATACTGGGGGCAGGGGTTTGGCAGCGATGCGATCAAAACTCTGCTGGATTATGCCTTCCGGCTGCGCAACCTGCGCAAGGTTTTCCTAACGGTTAATGCCAGCAATATCCGGGCGATCCAGGCCTATACGAAGTGCAGGTTTGTCGAAGAAGGCCGCCTGCGCAAACATGTCTGGTCAAATGGGGCTTACATCGACCTGGTCTATATGGGCATCCTGCGCGAAGAATGGCAAAATGGTCCCCGTGACTCTGTAGCGCAAGCTGCTGCACACTCCGCGCCAGTAGCGTAGCGAATGGGATCTAGTTTGCGCCGCGGCAAGTCTACCTGATCCTGCCTGGACCGGCTGAGTTCCCGGCCAGCCGATGAACAAATCCTTTACTCCAACACTGCGGAGAAAACATGGCCCACTACAAAAAACTGTCCGGTGAAAAATGTTATCTTTCGCCCTGTCACCCCGAAGATGCCCAAAAATGGGCTGAGTGGTTCAACGACCTGGAGGTGACTCTCCCCCTGGGCGATGAAGCCTATACCCCATTTTCACTCGAAAACGCGCGCGGGCAGATCCAGGATATCTCGAACAAACAGGACCACGTCTTCAGCATCCTCGAGCAGCAGACCGGCCGGCTGATCGGGCGGTGTATGCTGTTTGGCATCGACCTGGTCAACCGCTCGAGCATGCTGGGGATCGCCATTGGAGAGAAAGATTGCTGGGGCCAGGGTTATGGGAGCGAAGCGCTAATCCTGCTCCTGGATTATGCTTTCAACCTGCTCAACTTGAACAACGTCATGCTCGGCGTGTTTTCATTCAACCAGCGCGCCATCCATTCATATCTGAAGGTTGGCTTTCGTGAGATTGGCCGCCGCCGCCAGGCGCGGGTCATTGCCGGGCAGGCCTACGATGTAGTTTTCATGGATATCCTGGCCCCCGAGTTCCGCGCCCTCCACGGCCCCGGACGGATTGCTGCAATCGTGTAGCCCAAACTGTCTGGTTTGCGCCGGGGCCAGCCGGTGGACAATCCCTGACCAGGAACGCATATGGGCAAACTCATTTGTATCGTTGGCAATTCCGGAGCCGGCAAAACCACCCTGACCCATAGTCTATGTACGGCCGCCCCTTATGCTACCGGGCTCGAACAGCATATCCAGCGGCCATTCCAGAGCCTGTTTGCCGCCGGCCAGACCCGCTACGCGCTGGCCAACCAGGTCGATTACCTGCTCCTGCGCGCCGAACAGGAGCGGGCCATCCGCGGCAGCTCGCTCCCCGGCATCCAGGACGGCGGTCTCGACCTGGACTTCCACCTCTTCACCCGGTTATTCCACAACCGGGGATACCTGTCTGATACCGAGTTCCAACTCTGCCAGCGCTTATACGCTTTGCTGCGCGAGATCTTGCCGCCCCCAGACGTCATCATCTGGCTCCAGGCCCCCCTGGAGATCCTGGTCGAGCGCCATGCCCGGCGCGCCCGCGAGATCGAAATCGTCCAGGGCGTCGACCTGGCCACCCTCCAGGACCTCCTGGAAAATTGGCTCTCGCGCATCACCACCATCCCCATCCTGACCGTGGACGCCGGCCGCGACGACCCCGGGTTCCAGCGCGCTATACCCGGCCTGTTGGCCCGGTTGGATGCTATACTATAGACTCTTTAGCCGCATGGGTACCGAACAGCCGGTAAACTTTTTCTATGAATATCCCAGGATAACCTGTTTCAGGATTAAACGATGCTCATCGTTTTACCTCTGCTGACCTTTGCCCTCCTGTTTGTGTGCTTGAATGCCGCCCAGGAACCCGGCCAGCCGGAACCGCCAGACTGGCGTAAGGCTTTCCTCCAGGCTGCCTTGCTGTGGGGCGGGTTGGTGGCTCTCTCTTCAGAAGCTCTGGGTTTTTTCAATCTCCTCGGGCTGCCTGGCGTGGCCGGTTTCTGGCTGGTATTCGCGGTCATGATTGCCGGTGTGGGTTGGAAAACAGGCGTTTTGAAGCAAGGCTGGAACGGGCTGCTTCGCCGGAAGAACAATCTCGACCGGTTAGAAAAATGGGTGGGTGGGTGCCTGGTCTTTCTGGTCTCGGTTCTCTTTCTGATTTCCGTTATCGCGCCTTCCAATAACACCGACTCGATGCAGTATCACATGAGCCGGGTAGCCCATTGGGCGCAGAACCAGAGTCTGCGCCATTATCCAACCGGGTTTGAACCGCAGCTCCTCAACCCGATCTGGGCAGAGGAGGCCATCCTCCATATCCGCATTTTGTGGGGCAGCGACCAGCCGGCCAACCTGGTCCAATGGTTTGCCATGCTGGGTTCGTTGATCGGCGTTTCGGCCCTGGCAAAGCTCCTTGGCGCTAACTCGCGAGGACAGATCGCCGCGGCGGTTTTTGCTGCCTGCCTCCCCATCGGGATTCTGGAAGCAACCAGCACCCAAAACGACTATGTCGCGGCTTTCTGGTTGGTCTGCCTGGCCTATTTTGTTATCCTCGGCGCCCGGCGCCGGCTTTCGCAATTGGAATGGATCAGCCTGGCGCTGGCGCTTAGCCTCGGCATGCTTACCAAAGGGACTTTTTATCCATACGCGGTCCCGTTCGGGATCTGGTTCATCGCCGTGAGGGTGGTACGAGAAAAGCCCAGGTTTATTGCCGTCCAATCTCTTATCCTTGCTGTGACCGCCGTTCTGCTCAACGCGGGATACTGGCTTAGAAACATCCAAACCTACGGCGGGCCTTTAGGACCGGCAGCCTGGGTCCAGAACCAGACCGCGAAGAGTTTTGGCCTCGCCCCGCTGGCTGCGACCCTATCAAAAAATATTTTGCTTAATTTTGCCACCCCTTCCGAATGGCTGAATGCAAAATTGGTCGCCTGGTTAGATACCGTTCTTACCTGGATGGGTCAGGGTACCGGTACGATGCGCCTGATCTGGGCCTGGAACTATGAAGACCTGGCCGGAAACCCGCTGGGCGTTGGGCTGGTTCTGCTTACCCTGATCCTGGTTTATATTTTCCGCAAAAAGATCCTCAACCCCATCCGTACCGGGTACCTGTTGGCCGTTTTGGCCGCTTTTCTCATGCTCTGCCTGGTCGTGACCTTTGACCAGTACGGGGTTCGCTACCAGCTTCCATTCTGGGTGGCTTTTGCCGCGGTCTTTGGGTTTACCCTCTCAGAGATCAATCCCCCGCGCCTTGCCCCGGCGCTGATGTTCTTCCTGCTGCTTACTGCCCTGCCCTATACCCTGATCAACCGCTCGCGGCCCATCCTGGCCCTGCGCCAGAACCCCGAGCGGTTTGGGATCCGCTGTCTACCCGGTTTGGGCTGTACCAGCGTCGGCAGCATCCTCCACGAGCCGCCTTCTGCGGTCATGTTTGCCAACTGGACCGAGATCCGCGACCCTTACCAGGCAATTACCCGGGCTGTCCAGGCGTCCGGCTGCAAGAATGTCGGCTTGCAGATCGACTCGCACGAATGGGAATATCCGTATTGGTGGCTTCTCCAGGCTCCACAAAGCGGTATCCGGATTGAAACGCTCTATTACGCACCTGCCTTGAATCAGTATGAGGACCCTGCCTTTAAACCCTGCGCCGTAATCTGCACGCTGTGTGGAGGGAAACCCGAATACCGCGGCCTGCCCCTGGCCGGTGATTTTGGGTTTGGTCTGCTGTATGCCGGCGAAAATTACCAGCCTGCCGCGCCCTGACAATACCCAACCCCCCTTGACGAATCTTCTCACCCCATCAATAATATATAGACGAATGACGATCCGCATTCACCCCTTACCGGCCGGCCTGGCAATCGCCTTCCTGATCGAAAGTCCTCAAGGCCTGTACCTGGTCGACAGCGGCTCTCCCCGCACCGGGCAGGTGGTTCTGCGCAAATTACGCGAGCTGGGGCGCAGCGACCTGAAGCTGATTTTTATCACCCATGCTCACTTCGACCACTATGGCAGCGCCGCTGAGCTGCGCCGCCAGACGGGCGCTCCCATCGCCGCTCACCCCGCCGACGCGCAGGCCATGTCCCTCGGGCTCAGCCCGCTCGGCACCACCCGCGCCCACGGCTTTTTGCTGCGTCTCTCGCTGCCGGTAGCCCTCCGCCTCCAGCCGGTCGAGCCAACCCTTTGCGACATCCCTATGGAAGACGGCGAGACGCTGGAGCGCTTCGGGTTAGACGCATATGTGCTCCACACACCCGGCCATACTCCCGGGCACTGCTGCCTGATCGTCGAAAGGAATACAGCCTTCGTTGGAGACCTGATCTCTCGCCAACCTCGCCCCGGGCTGCAGCGCCTGGCAGCCACCCATTGGGATCTGCTTTCCAACAGCCTGGCTCAACTCCAGGCTGCCCGGCCGGATTGGATCTACACCGGGCATGGCAGGACCCCGCTAAATTGGGATCAGCTGCAGCAGATCCGCTCTCCGAAAGGATAACGAGAGCACCCCACAGGTTTATCAAGCCAGAGGAGGATAATGGATGAGTGAATGGATGGCGAAATCTGATTTTATGGAACAGTTTCTTCGCGACCGGGCCGAATGGGAAAAGATCCTGTCTGGCCTTACTCCCCAGAAGATGGTTGAGCCTGATGCCGTGGGGTGGTGGTCGGTCAAAGATCTGATCGCCCACATCACCTGGTTCGAAAGAGAGATGCTTGGCCTGCTCCGCACCCGCGCTCTGGCCGGCTCCGAGCTGTGGAACCTTCCCACCGATGAACGCAACCGGGTGGTTTTCGAACAAAACCGCGACCGGCCCATCGACGAAGTGCTGGCCGAATCTCGCCAGGTCTACCGGGATATGTTCGCCGAACTGGATAAACTGACCGATGAAGATTTTAACCGCGCCGACCATTTTGTAAACTTTTTCCCCGGGCTGGCTCCTTGGGAGATCCTCCGCGATAACACCTATAAACACTACAACGAACATGCCCTGGACCTGCGTAAATGGCTCAATGGCAAATGATATTGTAGATCAGCTAAGTGGCGGCGACCGGCGCTCCATTGGCCGCTCTGCGGAGGTGGTTGCCGATGTACTTGCCAACCCCGGCCTGTTCGGGCAGCTGGTGGAAGGCATGCTGCACGCCGACCCGCTGGTGCGGATGCGCGCTGCCGATGCCGCCGAGAAGGTCACCGCCGCGCACCCCGAATACCTGGATTCTTACAAGGACCGCCTGATCCACGAAATCGCCCGCGTCCCCCAGCAGGAGGTACGCTGGCATGCGGCTCAGATGCTGTCCCGCCTGGAACTGGATCCGCCGGAACAGAACCAGATTGTCGAGATTCTGTATACTTATCTGGACGATCCCAGCCGCATCGTCAAAACTTTCGCCATGCAGGCCCTGGCCGATATCGCCCTTCAAAACCTTGCCATGCGCCCGGAGATCACGGCGCGGATTGAAGAATTGACCCGTACTGGCAGCCCCGCCATGCAAAGCCGCGGCAAGAAGCTCTTATACCGGCTGCGGCAGGCTGAAATCCGCTAAAATAGAAAACCACCGCTATGGCCTGGATCTGTCCGACCTGTGAAACACCTCATCTAGAAGCCGGAGAGGGCCTCGAGCTCCCGGCAGATGCCCTCTGGGATGAAATTTCTTTTCGGCTGGCTGCCTGTTCGACCTGTGGTTTCCGCGCGGCAGCCGTCTATCAGGAATCGCGCCGCGGCAGCCTGGAAGATGACACCTGGCAGCACGCCGGTTATTCGCTCGACCCTTCCACCTATGATCTCCTGCGAGATATGCTGCGCGCCTGCCCCAATCCGGCGGATAAGCGCTGTGCCTGCCCGGTCCACCACCAGCTCGGCCAAACTGATCCACACGGCGAGTGGAATGGCCTGCAGCCCTATACGCCCGGCGCTCAATTTTGGATCAGAGTTGAACAATGTTGAGAGAATGACAGCTTCATCCCACCGTCCCACCCGCGCAGAGCTCCTGGCCGCCCAGGACAAAAGCGTCGCGGACGTGATCGCCCCGCGCCTTAAAGTCCTCTTTGTAGGGATCAACCCGGGTCTTTACTCCGCTGCCACCGGTCATCATTTTGCCCGCCCCGGGAACCGCTTCTGGCCCACCCTGCATGCTGCCGGATTTACCGCGCGCCTTTTGCACCCTTCCGAGGAGGGCGAGCTGCTTGAAAGCGGCTGTGGGATAACCAACCTGGTCAACCGCGCCACAGCCACAGCCGACGAGCTTTCTCCCGAGGAGTTGCTGGAAGGCGGGCGCCGCCTCTCTCAAACCGTGCGTGCTTATCAACCTCGCTGTGTGGCGGTGCTCGGTGTCGGCGCCTACCGCAGTGCCTTCCAGCGCCCCAAGGCGCGCCTTGGGCGACAAGCGGAAGATCTGGAAGGCGCACCCATATGGGTGCTGCCCAACCCCAGCGGCCTGAATGCACATTATCAGTTGGAAGACCTGGCGCAGCTCTTCCGTGAGCTTCGCCTGGCGGTTGAGACCGATCCCCACTAGGAGCGAAACATGACCGGCCAATCCCCAAACATCCTACCCCTTCGCAAAGTCGACGTCCTGGCCGAGATCCACCAGGCCAGGCAGGAGCTGGAACAGCTCATCCAACCGCTCAGCGCGGAGCAACTGGCGGCGCAGGGTCCGGATCGAAGCTGGTCGGTGCTCGACCACCTCTCCCACCTGGCCGCCTGGGAAGAAGGCATAGCTGCCCTGCTGCGCAAGAAACCGCGCTTCGTCGTGATGGGGGTCGAAGAAGCCGTTCTAGACGGCGCAACCCAGGATGAGGTCAACGCCATCCTGCACATGCGCGATCAAGACTGCACCCCAGACCAGGTCCTGGAGCGTTTCGCGCGCGCCCATCAGGACCTGCTTGCGGCACTGGAGCCGCTCCAGGATGCGGACCTGCTGCGCACCTATTCGTTTTACCAGCCCGACGAACCGGGAGAGGACAGCGGAGAGCCCATCGTCCGTTGGGTCCTCTCAAATACCAGCCGGCACTTCCGCGAGCACATCGGCTGGATCGAAGATCTGCTCGCAGCCCTTAAAGGGTGATTCCCCGCTGGCTGGACCGCGGGGACACCCAAAATGAGTATTTTCCGGTAAAATGGGCAGGAGCACATCTCCGCAGCCCAGGAGCACATCCGGATGGATATTCATTTCGAAGGACGCATATCACGGCAAGATTTTTATCGGGCGCATGTCCTGCACATGAAGCCCTCCAGGCTGCTGATGTGGCTGCGGATTGGCGCCGCCGCGTTTTTCATCCTGGCCCTGCTGCGGACTTACACGGCCAACCCTTCCAACTGGCAGCCCCTGGTCCTGCTGGCTTTTCCCGTCATCCTGGCAACCACACCATGGTGGATGCCCTTCTATAAAACATCCGCATACAGCGACCCCAAAAATCCGCTCAAAGATCCCATCCTCGGCATTGCCAGCCCGGTAGGGGTGGTGATGTCCGGGCCCAGCTTCAAATCCAGCATGCGCTGGGAAACCTACTCACACCATAAAATTGGGAACGGCCTGGTCCTTCTTTACCAGGGCGGCAGGGGGTTCAATTTATTCCCGAGGAGCTTATTCAAAAGCGATACCGAATGGGAAGGCTTTGTCCGCCTGGTGGAGGCGAAAACCCTTCCGGCGCCGCGCAAATACGTCAAATCCAAGGCCTGACCCGCGAAAAACCCTGGCTAACCAAAATAACACCCTCAAACAAGGAGCCGCATGAACGCCTTCACTGCCCAGAGTCTCCAGCAAGCATTGACCTTCCCCTTCAAAGACAGCCGGTGGGGACAGAAATTGGCAATTGGCACCGGGCTGGTGGCCGCAAACTTCATTATCCCGCTGATCCCGGCGGTATTCCTGGCGGGTTATTTTTCCAGGATGATCCGCCGTACCGCTGCCAACGGGGGCGAGCCTTCCCTGCCAGAGTGGGAGAATTGGGGCGGGCTGCTCAACGATGGGATCAAGCTGTTGGGAGCCAGCCTGGTCTATACCTTTCCAGTTAGCCTGCTGTTTATGGTGGGGTATGCGGCCATCGTCCTCCCATCTTTTCTCATTTCATTGGCCAGTTCGAGCAGCGGAAACCTTCCCCCACACCTGGCGATGCTGCCGTTCCTGACCATGACCGTTGGGATGGCCTTGTTTGGGATCGGCATGGTAGCCAGCCTCGTTATTGGGGCCATTGCCCCGCCAGCCCTGCTCCATACCGCGGTAAAGAACGAGTTCTCTGCAGCATTTCGTTTCTCTGAGTGGTGGAAAATTTTCCGGGCCAACCTGGGTGGATTCTTGATCGTGTATATCTTCCTGATGGGAGTGTACAGCCTGCTGATGTTTGCGATGCAGCTCCTCTATATGACCCTGGTGCTGTGCTGCCTCATCCCCATTGTCATTGGTGTGGCAGGCGTCTACCTGGGTTGGGTGGGAAACACATTATTCGCCCAGGCCTATCTGGGAGGCCTGCCTGGCGCCCAATCTATCTCACCAGATGAAAGCCCGGCCACGCTCTTGCCCGCATAATTAGAAATCCAATTTTAGTTGCCTGTAAGGGATACCCGGGATACAATAAAACCTGCTCCAGGCGCGAACGATCCGGAGCAGGTATTCTAGTATGACGATTTCCGACCCCAATAACCCCTTCGACCAGGCTTCTCAGGCCGCCCAATCCCAAACCACCTCCCGCCCGGTACGACGCTACCGGGCGATCCTCTTCCAGGCCTATTTAATCGCCGCAGTGTGTGGTTTTGTGGTTCTGGCCCTGCTCGCCCGCACTACGGCATATTTCGCCGTTGACCTGGCCATTTCCCAGGCTCTCCAGGCGCTTTCATCCGGCCCACTGGATGCCCTCATGCGCTTCATCAGCTGGTTTGGGTATGCCCCCCAGGCGATCATTGTGGTAGTGCTTATGGCCGGTGCGCTATTCGGCCTTGGTTTCCAGAAAGAGGGCTGGACTGCCCTGGCTGTGGCTGCCTTCCACCAGATTTTGAATACCCTGGTTAAATGGGCTGTTCACCGGCCCAGGCCTTCAAAAGATATCGTGGAGATCTTTCGTGCCCTGACCAGCTACAGCTTTCCCAGCGGGCATGTCATGTTCTATACCGCGTTCTTTGGATTCTTTTGGTATCTGACTTATATCCTGATGCGCAGGTCATGGTTACGGACAGGCCTGTTGGTGTGCTTGGGTTTGTTGATCTTGCTGATCGGACCCTCCAGGATCTACTTAGGGGAACATTGGGCCAGCGACGTGTTGGGCGGTTACTTACTCGGCAGCCTGGTCCTCACCGGGGTGATCCAGATCTACAGCCGCTGGGCTATTGCGCCGGGACCGCAATCTGCTGTCCCACGTAAATCAAATCCGGATCAGAAATCGCAGGATTGATCGCTACGATCGCCTGGACCGTCGTTCCATAACTGCTGGCAATACCTGCCAGCGTGTCACACTCCTGGACGGTGTACAGGGAGGTTCCCCCAGAGGCGGGCGCAGCACTTTGCTGTTCACCCGTAACCGGGATGACCCCCTCTTGGGGAGGAGGTGAGGTTGGCTGAGGCGCTGGTGGAACTCCTCCTTGACCCGTGGCCGGGGCCAGCTCGATGGCCGGCAGGGTTGTTTGAATTTCTTCGGCGGGAATTCTCAAGACCATCCCGACCTGCAGGTGTCCCGGGTCGATGATTTGAGGGTTCTCCGCCATAATTGCCGCCGGGCTGACCCCGCAGCGCGTAGCAACCGACTCCAGGGTATCTCCTTCCGCCACGATATACCGGTTTCCACACGGTCGGATCGTGTCCTGGGTAGACAGGACAACCGCAAAAAAGAATACCAGGAAGATCAAAATAATGGTCGCCAATACTTTCATCGACGAGAATCCTCTTGGTATTACTATACAAAAAATAACATGTCCATACAACCGGAGAATCACCCACTGCTCACCCGGGATTACCCTGCCTGAACCACGGGAAGTTCCCTCAGATCGATCCTGACTGTTGATCAGGAATTGATCAGACCCAGGTATATCCGGCAGGCATGGCAAACCGAATATTCTGGCCCGGATAACAACCCGGTTTTTGTATTCATCCGCAAATAAACTCGCCCACAGGCAAATAAGTATTCATCCGCAGGTGCAAGCGACGCCTGGAACTGTCAGAGATGCCTCTTGAAAACATGGTATATTACAATTCAGTACCGGTTCCATCAAGAATAATTGCCCTAAATCCTTAAAAAGATAAAAATTTGGTCAGTAACCAATGAAACGTCCCGCTTTTTGGATCGCCATGGCATCGGCTTTGTTTTTTAGCGCAGCCACGCCGGTCAGTAAATTGCTGTTAAATTCTCTTACCGCTTACCAACTCGCCGGGCTGCTTTATCTGGGGGCCAGTCTGGGTGTTCTGGCAGTGGTAATCCGCGAGCGCAAGTGGATAGCTCCCTGGCATTTGGACCGAAAAAATATGCTGCGATTGCTCGGCGCGGTGATCTTCGGCGGCGTGTTGGGGCCGCTGGCGCTGCTGGCAGGCCTGCGTTTGGCCAGCGCCGCATCGGTATCCATGTGGCTCAATCTCGAATTGGTCGCCACTGCCGTCCTGGGGCATTTCCTCTTCAAAGACCACTTGACCCGCAAAAGCTGGCTGGCCGCGGGCGGCATCTTATCCGCTGCTGTGATCCTGGCCGCAGGAGAAGGTGCAGCCGGGCTCCGAGCAGGGGCGCTTGTAGCGGCGGCCTGTATTTGTTGGGGTATCGATAATCACCTGACAGCGTTGATTGATGGCATCACACCTGCCCAATCCACCTTCTGGAAAGGGCTGGTGGCCGGTTCTACCAATCTCATCATCGGATTCAGTCTTGCGCCCTTTATAGGGCCCGCCTGGAGTCTGGGGGTAGGGCTGGTGGTGGGTGTCTTCTCTTATGGTCTGAGCATTGTCCTGTACATCACATCTGCGCAGCAATTGGGAGCAACGCGCAGCCAGCTCATCTTCGCCAGCGCACCATTCCTGGGAGTGCTTCTTTCCATAATAATCTTGGGCGAATCATTCACTTCCCAACATACAGCTGCCGTTGTGCTGTTCAGCGCTTCAATTCTCCTGCTGTTCCGCGAACAGCATTTCCATCCCCACATCCACGAACTACAATGGCATGACCACCCCCACACCCATGACGAGCACCATCACCACCATGAAGAAAGCGTTCCTCCCAGCTGGCACACTCACCCGCACCAACATGGTCGCCTGACCCATCGGCACCCCCACGTGCCCGATCTGCACCACCGGCATGCTCATTCCGCCAAAAATAACCAATGATTGAGATAACACCTTCACTTACCATCGATGACAGCGAAATCCAGCTCGACTTCGTGCGCGCCTCGGGCCCTGGCGGTCAGAACGTAAATAAGGTCTCCACCGCCGTCCAGCTCCGTTTCGATGTGCGCGGCTCCCCCTCCCTTCCACCGGAGATCAAACAGCGCCTGGAACGCCTGGCCGGCTCCCGGCTCACCGCCGAAGGTGTGCTGGTTATCGAATCCCGCCAGTACCGCACCCAGGAGCAGAACCGGCAGGCCGCACTCGACCGGCTGGCAGATCTGGTGCGGAGCGCCGCGCAGCCGCCGAAACCGCGCCGCCCCACCCGGCCCAGCCTGGCTTCAAAACAACAGCGCCTGGAAGGCAAACGCCGCCGCGCTGAAACCAAGCGCCTGCGCAGCCAGAAACCCGGACACGAAGAATAAACGGCCTCGGTTAGATCATAAAAACCCGAATTGTAAAAACCTGCTTTTGTCCGTATACTTAGGTAGAGCATGCACCTGAATGATCCGGGGTATCGTATCAGAGGGTCCGCTGCAATCCAACCCGGTCTTCAACATGAAAACGGACAGGTCAAAGCCAAAAAAGGTAAGGAAAAACACGCGCATCGCCAGCCTGGACCGCGAGCTGCAGGAACGCACAGCCGACCTGACCCGCTCAGAAGCGCGTTACCAGACCCTGGTTGAATACCTGCGCGAAGGGATCGCTCTCTTCGACCTGGACACCCACCAGGCTATATTCACCAACCGGGCTCTCCAAGATATCTTCCATATTCCGCCCGGGCAGTCCCTCGACCTGCTCGAGTGCCTCCCGGAAGCGTCGCGCCAATTGCTTTGCGCACACCTCGAAGAGCCTAACCCTGGGGACGGGTGGAACCTCATCACTCAGGCCGCCACCCAGGAAGGAGACCCGCTCTGGCTGGACATCCGTTATGAGCCCATCCAGCTCGAGAGCCGGCCGGTGGGGATGCTCCTGATCTCCAATATTACCGAACAAAAAAGGGTCGAAGAGACCCTGCGTGAAAGCGAACGCCGCTACCGCGCCCTGTATGATTCGGCCAGCCGCCAGGCCCAGGAGATGGAGCTGCTGGCCGAGGCCGGGTTGACCCTGGCCAATGAGATCGACCTCACTGTGATATTCCAGCGAATTGTCGAAGCCGTTGCGGCAATCTACGGCTACGCCCTGGTCAGTATTTATCAGCTGGAGGGTGAGGAACTCGTACTCCAGCACCAGGTAGGCTATGCCAGGATCATCAACCGCATCCCCATCGATGAGGGAATTACCGGCCGCGTAGCGCGCACCGGGCGGCCCGTGCTTCTAAAAGACGTCACCGCCGACCCAAGTTTTCTCCCCGCTATGGATGGCATCGCCGCGGAGGTGTGTGTCCCCCTGCGGGATGAGAACCGCGTGGTGGGCATCCTCAACGCCGAAAGCACCGCGCCCTCATTGGACGAGAACGACCTGCGCACCCTCACTCAGCTCAGCCAGCATATCAGCATTGCAATCAGCCGGGCCCGCCTGGTTGCCGAAGCCCGCCAGGCTGCGTACAACCTGCGCAGCCAGAATGAATACCTGAGCGCCCTGCATGATATTACTCTGGGTTTGATCAACCGCCTGGAATTGAAAGACCTGCTCGAAGCCATTCTCTCGCGCGCCAGCCAGCTGTTGGACACCGAACACGGCTACTTATACTTGTATCAGCCCGAAATAGATGCCATCGAGGTGACGCATGGTGTGGGGATCTACACCGGCTTTCTCGGCTACCGCATGAAGCCTGGCGAAGGCATGGCCGGGAAGGTGCTTCTGTCTGGCCTGCCCATGGTCCTGGATGATTACGACACCTGGGCCGGGCGCTCGCCGGTCTTCCCTTCTGGAGTATTCCATGCCGCCATCGGGGTGCCGTTGAAAGTCGGGGCCGAGGTGATCGGTGTCCTGGGGATCACCTACCTGGACACCCAACGTAAATTTGGACAGAATGAGGTAGAGATCACCGGCCGTTTTGCCCAGTTGATCTCGCTGGCGCTCGAAAACGCCCGCATGTATTCAGCCATGCAGC
>Ga0105104_10000876_pt1 | contig 23317 bp, 16 predicted proteins | sample PPLLaktember2015_3_FD_87034 | JGI IMG/M metagenome (GOLD analysis project Ga0105104, IMG submission 87034) | Freshwater sediment microbial communities from Prairie Pothole Lake near Jamestown, North Dakota, USA - PPLs Lake P7 Core (6) Depth... | ecosystem: Environmental > Aquatic > Freshwater >...
GTAGTGAACCTGTCCTTTCTTTCCCGTCATAGAAAAGCGCCTCCGATCTAGTATAGCCTCGGAGGCGCTTTCTTTTCATGTCCTGTTTTCGGGGGTCAGTTCAATACGGTGCCCCCGCTTTTTTTACCGTTCGATATATTTCTGGGCGACCAATAATTCGGCGTTCAACAGGGCGCCCCCGGCCGCACCGCGAATCGTATTATGGGAAAGCACTACAAACTTGATGTCCCACACCGGGTCCGGCCGGATGCGGCCGACGACGGCGGTCATGCCGTTGCCGGCAAGGCGGTCCTTGCGCGGCTGCGGCCGGTCCTGTTCCTCGCGCACTTCGATGAATTTTTTCGGCAGGCTGGGCAGCCCGCGGACGGCGGCCGGGAATTCATAACCCTCCAGCGCCTTGCGAATCTCCTCCGGCGCGGCGCGCTTCCCGAGTTCCAGGCTTACGCATACCGTATGCCCGTCCGAAACCGCCACCCGGTTGGTGTGGGCTGAGATCGCGAACGGCGCTGGTTCGATCTTCCCGTCGGAAAGAACCCCCAGCATCTTGCGCGGTTCGCTCTCAACCTTTTCCTCCTCAGCGCCGCCGATGTTCGGGATTACATTATCGAGGATATCCAGCGAGGCCACCCCCGGGTAGCCGGCTCCGGATATCGCCTGCATGGAAACGACGATCGCCCGTTCAATCCCAAAGGTATCCAGGATGGGCCGCAGCGCCATTGTCAGCCCGGTGCTGGTGCAATTGGGGTTGGTGACGATGAACCCTTTCCACCCGCGGGCCTTGCGCTGGGCGTCGATGATGCGGGTGTGGCCCGGATTGACGTCCGGAATCAGGATCGGCACATCCGGTTCCTGCCGGAAGGCCGATGCGTTCGAGCAAATCCCCATCCCCGCCCGGGCATACATCGGCTCGGCGTCGCGCGCCAGGTCCGCCGGCAGCGCCGAAAACGCCAGCGCGGATTCCGAATCCGGTTCGGTCGGCCGAACGGTCATCGTCCGCGCGTATTCCGGCATTGGATCGGTCATTACCCAGCGGCATGCCTCGCCGTACGTCCGGCCAATCGACCGGTCGGATCCGGTCAGCGCGGCGACCTGAAACCAGGGGTGCTGATCCAGGAGCAGCACGAACCGCTGCCCGACCATGCCGGTTGCGCCAAGAATTGAAACGGGGATCTTGTTCATGTGTCCTCCAGGATTTCCTCACTCCTAACCCTTTCACCCCTTCCCCCTCTCCTGCGGAAATCGCAGGAGAGGGGGAAGGGGACGGGGGATGGAGGTGAGGAGGGTTTACAGAATATTTTCCTTCGCGATGATCAGGGCATGAATCGCCAGCACGGCGGTGATTTCGTCATTCTTGCCGACGACCATGCTGATCGAGCATTCCGACGAGCCCTGCGCGATCGCGATGATATTCACGGCCGTATTTCCAAGCGCGGTGAAGATCCTTCCGGAAACGCCGTGGGTCTTGCGCAGGCCCGACCCCACCACCGTCACGATTACGAGGTTCTCGAGAATGTCGATGGCATCAATATCCTCGCGGTCGATCTCCCGGCGGAACTCCTCCTCCAACCCGTCCTGAACCGACTTGCCGCTTGAACCGGGTACGGAGAAGCAGATGCTTTGTTCGGAAGACGCCTGCGTGATCATGGTCACCGATACGCCCATCCGGGCCACGGCGGCAAACGTCCGCGCCGCGATCCCGGGCACACCCATCATCCCGCCACCCTGCACCGTGATCATGGTCTGATTGCGGATGGCGGTGACCGCCTTGATCACGCCGTCGGTGGCCTGCCCGTTGGCCAGGATCAGCGTTCCGGGATGATCGGGGTGAAACGTGTTTTTGATCCGCAACGGGATCTGCCGCTCGACGCACGGGCGGATCGTCTTTGGGTGGACGACCTTCGCGCCGTAATAGGCCATCTCGGAGATTTCTCGGTAGGAGAGCGTCGGCAGGCTGCGCGCTTCCGGCGCAACCCGCGGATCCGCCGTCATGACGCCGTCGACGTCGGTATAGATCCAGACTTCATCAGCCTGGATCGCCGCCCCGACGATCGCCGCGCTGTAATCCGATCCGCCGCGCCCGAGCGTGGTGATCACCCCCTGGGGTGTGGCGCCGATAAAACCGGTGACGACCGGCACTTCATGCCGCTCGAAAAACGGCGCAAAGACGGGCCGGGCCCGCGCGGGGATCTCCGCCATGAGCGGCGAGGCATTCTGGAAATTCGAATCAGTCAGGAGGAAGGTGGATGCTTCCAGGGGAACGGCCGGCACGCCGGCGCTGTTCAGATATCCCGCGGCGATGTGAATGCTCATACGCTCGCCGAGCGAAGCAATCGCATCCATCGCGCGCGGCGAGGCCTCGCGCAGAACGGTGACGGCGTGATACAGGTTTTTCAGCTCCCCGATGCCGGCTTCGATCGCATTTCCGGTTTTGGGGTCCAGACTCCCTTCCTGGATTGCGTCCGTATGCTTCTGGGCGATGGCGGTCAGGGTCTTCCGGACCTCGTCCACATCGCCCCGGATGGCGGCGGCCGTGCCGGCCAGCAGCAGGTCGGTCACGCCGCCCATCGCGGATACCACCACCACCACCCGTTCCCAATTCTTGCGGGTGTTGCCGACGATCTGCGCCATGTTCCGCAGCGCATCCGGACTTCCCACGGAAGTCCCGCCGAATTTCATCACCAACGTGCGTTCCGCCATCGTCTCCTCCAGCCGTTCGGTTAATAAAAAAAGCCCGTCGCTTCCGGTGTATGCGCATCCGGCGCGACGGGCAATAGGCCTGTATCGCGCTCAGGTGCGGATGGTAGTAGTAGTCGTGGTCCCCGGAAGGGACGGGAGAACAGCCGATTGCGAATGCATGCGAAAAAACTCCGTAGTAATTCTCTTGCCGGATTATACCAAATTTTTAATAAATGCAAGCCAATTCCCGCAAAAAAGCCATTGCACTATTTGTGAAAAATGCTACAATTCCGCGCCGAAAACCGCACGATCATCCGGCAAGGAGGAATGTCATGGGTTCCGTTCCGGTCACCGCATCCATGTTGTGTTCGCTGCCGATCTTTTCCGATCTCACCGATAAGCATGTGGGCGTTATCGCCGCGATCACCGCGATCCAGCCCTTCCAGGATGGCCAGGAAATTTTCCACGAGGGCGACGCGCGCGATTTTCTTTACATCGTCATGGAGGGGCGCGTCGCCTTGGAGATGCACATCCCCAACCGCGGCCGCCTGCGGATCCTGACCGTCGAGCCCCAGGAGGTTCTGGGATGGTCGAGTGTCTCGGACGTTGCCTCGAAGCGGACGGTGACAGCCCGGGCCGTCTCGGCAGGCAACCTCATGGCGATCGACGCCGCAAAACTTCATGAGGCCTGCGAAAAGGATCCCGTCCTGGGCTATGCCGTCATGCATCATGTCGCCAACGTAATCGCCGGCCGCCTGCTGGCCACGCGCCTGCAACTATTGGATATGTTCTCCCAACCGTCCTCGGAGGCACCTCATGGCTGAAATTCAATGGAACGTGGGTTCGACCGCCGCGCTGCCGAAACCCCAATTCGACGCGATCCTGGCGCGGTTGCGGGAGAAAGGTTTTCAGACCGTGGGACCCCGCCTCCGTGACGATGCGGTTGTGTATGGACCGGTGGCGAACCTGGCGGACTTTCCGCAGGGGTTTACCAGCGAGGAGAACGCCGCCCTCTACCGTGTCGTAAAAAGCGGCAATTCCCGTTATTTCGATATCACTCCCGGCGCACAATCCTGGAAGCAGTATTTCTTCCCGCCGCGGGTCTCGCTTTTCAAAGCCCGCAAGAACGGCGGATGGAAGATGGAAAACTCCTCCGAAGCCGCCCCGCGTATCGCGATGATCGGCGTGCGCCCGTGCGAAATCGCCGCGATCAAAATTCAGGACCTGGCCTTTCTGCGCGATGATTTCACCGATCCGCTCTATCGGGACCGGCGCAAGAACGCCTTTATCGTCGCCGTGAACTGCCTCCATCCGGGCGGGACATGCTTCTGCGCGTCGATGGGGACGGGACCGAAAGCCTCCGGGGATTTCGACCTCGCCCTGACCGAATTGGATGATGTGTTCATGCTCGAAATCGGTTCGGAGGCGGGCAGGGAAATCATAGAAGGTTTGCCGCTCCAAAGCGCGGATGCCTCCCTGAAGCAGAAAGCCGAAAAGGGCCTGGCCGAGGCCAAGAAAAAAATGGGCCGCACGATGGATACCGGCGACCTTCCGGGTCTGATCCTTAAAAACCTTAATAGTCCGGAATGGGAAGCGGTCGCCAAGCGCTGCATGTCCTGCTCCTCCTGCACCCTCGTCTGCCCGACCTGCTTTTGCTGGGATACCCAGGACCATACCAGCCTGGACGGAAACGAAACCGAACGCGAACGGGTCTGGGATTCCTGCTTCAATCCGGGATACTCCTACCAGGCCGGCGGCAACACGCGGCCGAACACGCGCTCGCGCTACCGCCAATGGCTTTCCCACAAGCTGGGGACGTGGAAGGAGCAGTACGGCGTTCTGGGATGCGTCGGCTGCGGCCGCTGCATCACCTGGTGCCCGGTCAAGATCGACATCACCGAAGAGATCGCCGCGCTGCGGAAGGAGGCTCGTTCATGACCACGCTTGCTGCTGCCAACCGGCCGGCCGCCGTGTCCGCCGAAGAGCTGCTGGCCCCCCGGTGGGCCGAGGTCGCGGAGTTCCAGCCGGAAATCGAAAACCTCGCCACCATTTGGCTGCGCTTCAAGGATCCGGCTTTGGGCAAGGCCTATACCTTCCAGCCCGGCCAGTTCAACATGCTCTACCTGCCCGGATACGGTGAAGCCGCCATCTCGATCTGTTCGGATGCGGAAAAGCGGGATGTCATCGGGCACACCGTCCGGTTCGTCGGCAATGTCACCCGCGCCGTCAGCCGCCTGAAAATCGGCGACCCGGTCGGCGTGCGCGGCCCCTTCGGAACCCATTGGCCGATCGAACAACTGGAAGGTAAGGATATCATCCTTGCCGCCGGCGGGATCGGCCTTCCGCCCCTGCGCCCGGTCATCTATCACATCCTCCGCAACCGCGCGAAGTACGGCAAGGTGATCCTGCTGTACGGCGCGCGCACGCCCGCGGACCTGCTGTACACCACCCAGTTCGAAGAATGGCGCAAGGCCGATATCGACGTGCAGATCACCGTCGATCGCGCGGACGACACCTGGAAAGGCCAGGTGGGCGTTGTGTCGATGCTGTTCTATCACTTCCGGTTGGATCCGGCCAAGACCGCGGTAATGACCTGCGGACCGGAGATCATGATCCGCTTCGTGGTGTTCGAAGCGCTGGCCCGGCGCGTCCCGACCGAACGGATCTATGTCTCGCTGGAACGGAACATGAAGTGCGGCCAGGGTTCCTGCGGTCACTGCCAGCTTGGACCGTTTTTCGTCTGCAAAGACGGCCCGGTGTTCCCATTCTCCGCAATCGAACCGTACTTCAACGTGGAGGAATTCTAATGCCAGCCCCCTGCAAAACCACCGTAGCCGTTTTCAAATTTTCCTCCTGCGACGGATGCCAGCTGCAAATCCTTAACATGGAGGATGAATTGCTGGCGCTGGCGACCGAAGTGGAAATTGCGAATTTCCTGGAAGCCCGCCGGCGCGTGCTGCCCGGTCCGTATGACGTCGTCCTGGTCGAGGGATCCGTCAGCACCCCGCACGAAGCCGAACTCATCAAGCAGATCCGCGGTCAGGCGAAACTCCTGATCGCGATCGGCGCCTGCGCCACGGCCGGCGGCATTCAGGCCCTCCGCAATCGCGCCGACGTGGACGAGTATGCCCGCGCGGTGTATCCGCATCCGGAATACCTGCACTACCTCCCCAAAGCCACCCCGATTTCCGAGCTTGTGCCGGTGGATATGGAGCTGTACGGCTGCCCGGTCAGCCGCGCGGAAGTCCTGGAAGCGATCACGGCGCTTCTCCACAACCGCAAACCAAACCTGCCCCAGCACTCCGTTTGCCTCGAGTGCAAGCGCAAGGGAACCGTGTGCGTCATGGTAGCCAAGAACATGCTTTGCCTCGGCCCCGCCACCCGCTCCGGGTGCGGCGCGCTGTGCCCCTCGTGCGGGCGCGGTTGCTACGGATGCTTCGGCCCTCAGCCGGGAATGGATTTGAACACCCTCGTCCCGACCCTGCGGGCAATGGAAACGGATCCGCGCGAAACCGCCCGTCTGCTGAGTCACGTTTCTGGATTTGCACCTGCATTTGCGAAGGCGGCGGGTGAGATCATCGCCGAGGAGAAAAAGAAATGAGCGCGTCCAAGACCACTGAAATCCGATCGATCGAAGTCCCCGCCCTGGCCCGGGTGGAAGGCGAAGGGGGCCTGTACATCGGCGTGAAAGACGGGAAGATCACCGAGATTAAGGTGAATATATACGAACCCCCGCGATTCTTCGAAGGCTTTCTGCGCGGGCGATCGCTCTTTGAAGTGCCGGACATCACCGCACGGATCTGCGGCATTTGCCCGGTCGCCTACCAGATGAGCTCGGTCAACGCCCTGGAAGCCTCGCAGGGCATCGCCATCACACCCTCGATCCGCGCCCTGCGGCGGCTTATGTATCACGCCGAGTGGATCGAGAGCCATGCCCTGCACATCTACCTGCTGCAGGCCCCCGACCTGCTCGGACAGGAAAGCGCGATCAGCCTGGCGGCCGTGGCCCCGGAGGTCGTGACCAAGGCCCTGCGGATGAAGAAGGTCGGCAATTCCCTGCTGCGCGCGATCGGCGGGCGCTCGGTTCACCCCGTCTCCACGACCGTGGGCGGGTTCTACCGCTGGCCGGAAAAAGAAGCCCTCCAGGCGCTGCTGCCCGAATTGGAATGGTCGGCCGCAGCCGCGGTGGAAGCCGTGCGCTGGGCGGCGACCCTTCCCTATCCCGATTTTGAAGTGGATGCCGAATACGTCGCCATCCGGCGGCCCGACGAATACGGCATGCTGGACGGCCGGGTCGTTTCCTCCTCGGGGGTCGACATCCCGGTTACCGACTACGAGAAGCACTACTTGGAGGACCAAGTCGAGCATTGCAACTCGCTTCACAGCCATACCAAAGAGGGCGGAAGCTATATGGTCGGACCGCTTGCCCGCTTCAATCTCAACCACAGCCAGCTGGGAAAGACGTCTCAGTCGCTGATAAAGGAATTGAAAGTCCAATTCCCGATCCGCAATCCCTTTAAAAACCTGTTCGCGCGGTCGTTCGAACTTGTCGACGCTTACGAAGATGCCATCCGATTAATAAGAGAGTATAATCCTCAGGGACCCAGCCGGATTCAGTTCGAACCGCACGCCGGCGAAGGGTGCGGCGTCTCCGAAGCGCCGCGCGGGTTGCTGTTCCACAAGTACACCGTCGGCGATGGCGGGCTGATCCAGAAGGCGCGCATCGTTCCGCCGACATCGCAGAACTTCGCCCGGATGGAAGCGGATTTATGGAAGTTCGCGCCCACCGTCATCACCAAGCCGCATGACGAAGCGACGCTGGCTTGCGAACATCTGGTCCGGTCGTACGATCCCTGCATTTCCTGTTCCGTGCATTTCGTCCGCTGGGAGAATAAGGACGCCGCATAATATGTTTCGTTCTGGTCGCGCCCTGCTTGCTGCCGGGATAGTCCTCCTTCTGTCCGCCTCACCCGTCAAGGCGCAGGATACCTCGGTCAAGGCAGTCCTGTTCTACAATCCGGGGTGCGGCGCCTGCAAGACTCTGATCAACGAAACGCTCCCCCCGCTGATCCTGCAGCACGACAACAATCTGTTGATCTTCACGGTCGACGTCACCAATCCCGAGGGCGGCACTCTGTACGAGTCCGCCCTCGCGGCTTTGGCCGTGCCGGCCGATCAGCGGGGAGTTCCCCTGATGGTGGTGGAGAATATCTACCTTACCGGGTTGGATTCGATCCAGGCGCAGTTTCCCGGCCTGATTGACCGCGAGCTGACCGAGGGAGGGACCAACTGGCCCGCCATCCCGGGTCTGGAAGACGCCCTTCAGCAGGCGGGCTTTACGCGGACGCCGATGAACCCTTGGGAAAAGTTCCTGAATGATCAGCCGGCGAACTCGCTGGCCATCATCGTTCTGGCGTTTCTCTTCCTCTCGCTGGTGTTTTCAATCCTGATTACATTCCGGTCGGCGCCGAAATTCATAAGCGCCATTCCCGCCTGGGTTTTCCCGGTGCTCCTGCTGATCGGGCTGGCCGTCGCTTCCTACCTGACCTACACCGAGCTCACGCAATCGGAAGTTTTCTGCGGCGGGATCAGCCGCTGCCAGGAAGTCCAGGACAGCCCGTACTCCAAGATTCTTGGGCTGATCAGCATCGGCGAGTTCGGGATCTTCGGGTACCTGCTGATCGGCCTGTCCTGGATCGCGCAACGAACCGCCCGCGGCGCGCTCAAGACGATCGCCGCGATCGCCATGTTCGGGTTCGCGGTCTTCGGCGTGAGCTTCTCGATCTACCTCACCTTCCTGGAACCCTTTGTCATCGGCGCCACCTGCCTGTGGTGTCTGACGTCCGCCACGATTATGGGTTTGATCCTCCCCCTGACCACCGGCCCGGTGGGTTCCACGATCCAGCCAAACACCCCGCCCGGTCCAATCGCCGCATCCGGCGGATGAACATCGCCGTCATTGGCATCGGCCAATCCCTGCGCGGCGACGACGGGATCGGGCCGGAAGCCGTCCGGTGCTGGTCCGCCGGCTATCCTTCCACCGCCCAAGACCCGCAAATCCATATCCTTCTTCTGGAGACGCCCGGCCTTGGGTTATTGACGGATCTCGAGCCGGCGGATGCCGCCCTCCTGGTGGATGCCGTTGCCACCGGCCGGCCCGCGGGCACCGTCTGCGTGTTCGATCCGATTCCGGATACCGGCCTGTCGGCGGCGGAGAAGACGGCGCACGGATTCGGCGTCGCGGAAACGATTTCTGTGGCGCGCAAGACGGGGGCAAAGCTTCCCACGCGATTGATCCTGATCGGGATCGAAGGAAGCCGGTACGATCTTGGCGAAGGGTTAAGCAATCCGGTTCGCGCGGCGATACCCTTGGCGGTGGAAACTATCCAGAGAATTGTTATTGAAATCCTCTCCACGAAGGACACGAAGCGAGATCTGAAGAACACGAAGGATTAATTTTTTTAATTATTATCCACGAAGAGCACGAAGGGCACGAAGTAGTAATAAAAAATACTCGAGAAAATTACCTCGAGTTAAGGGTTTTACGAACCAGAATCAGATGCTTCGCTTCGCTCAGCATGACAATATCCTTCACATAATATTCTAATTTCGTGCGCTTCGTGCTATTCGTGGAGTCCTTTATTCTTTCGGCGGAAGTTTCTTTTGCCAATCGAACAGCTTCGCCAGCGCTTCCATCGGGGTGATCGAGGATAAATCGAGGGCTTGTAATTCCCTCCAGATCGGATCCAGATCCGTAAACATCTGCAGCTGGCGGGGGGATTCGGTCGTCGCGTTTTGCGCGCTTCCCTGCTCGAATTCCTTGAGGATCTCCTCCGCCCGGGCGATCGTCGGCCTCGGCATCCCCGCCAGTTGGGCGACATGAATCCCATAAGAGCGGTCCGCTCCGCCCGGGACGATGCGGTGCAGGAAGACGACTTTGCCGCCCTCCTCCGCAACCGACACGTTGTAATTCCGCACCCCCGGCAGAAGATCCGCGAGTCTGATCAGTTCGTGATAATGCGTCGCGAACAGCGTCCGCGCCCGCAGGCGCGGATGGTTGTGGATGAATTCAATCACCGCCCAGGCGATCGCCACCCCGTCATAGGTCGAGGTGCCGCGTCCGACTTCGTCGAAGATCAGAAGGCTGCGCGGCGTGGCGTGATGCAGGATATTGGCCGTCTCGACCATTTCCACCATGAACGTGGATTGCCCCGCGTGAATTTCATCCCGCGCGCCTATCCGGGTGAAGATCCGGTCCACCAGCCCGATCCGGGCCGCGCGCGCCGGTACGAAGGATCCGATCTGCGCCATCAGGCACAACAGGCCCGTCTGCCGCAGGTAGGTGGATTTTCCGCTCATGTTGGGGCCGGTGATGATGCGGATGATTTCCCCCTGCTCCAGCCGGATGTCGTTCGGCACGAAGCGTTCGTCCTCCAGGAACCGTTCGACGACCGGATGGCGGCCGTCGCGGATATCCAGAACCGGGTCTTCCGTCACGTCCGGGCACGTGTAATCGTTCCGCGCGGCCGCTTCGGCCAGTGCGGCGCCACCGTCCAATTCGGCGAGCACCCGCGCCGCGCGCATCAGCCCGGCGCGTTCCGCCGTGACACGCGCGCACACCTCCCGGAACAAGCGGGCTTCGATCTCGCGGATCCGGTCCTCCGCATTCAACACCCGCGTTTCATATTCCTTCATCTCCGGAGTGATGTAGCGTTCGGCGTTGACCAGGGTCTGTTTGCGGATGTAATCCGCCGGCACCGATTTGGCCTGGCCGCGCGACACCTCAATGTAATACCCGAAAATTTTGTTGTATCCGACTTTCAGGGTTTTAATGCCGGTGCGCTGCTTTTCAGAGGTTTCAAGGTTGGCGATCCACTCGCGGGATTGCCGTGCGCCCTCGACCACCTTATCCAATTCTTCGCTGTGCCCGGGACGGATGACGCCCGGCTGGGACAGCGTCGCCGGCGGATCATCCGGAATCGATTGTTGCAGCAGCAGGAGAACACCCGGGAACAGCTCCGGACGTTTCAGATTATTCGAGCCGGCGGCCGGGATCCCCTCCAGGGCTTCCAGGACCTTCGGCAGCGCCGTGAGGGTTTCCCTCAGGGCGGTCAGGTCGCGCGGGAGGGCATTGCCCGAACCGATCCGGTTCACCAGCCGTTCGATGTCGTTCAAGGGGTGCAGCGCTTCGCGGAACGCCGCCCGCGCCAGGCCCGCATCGAAGAACGCCTGCACGCAGGATTGCCGCTCGCGGATCCGGGCAAGGTCCAACAGCGGCTGTTGGATCCACTGCCGCAAGACTCTGCCTCCCATCGGGGTCACGGTTTGATCCAGCACCCCCAGCAGCGAGCCCTGGACCTCGCCGGTGCGCAGCGTTTCGGTTAATTCCAGACCGCGGCGGGTGGCCGGGTCGAGGATCATGAAGTCCGAGAGTGAGTACGTCCCGAGTTCCCGGATCCATTTCAACGCATCCGGCTGGGTCTCCTGCAGGTATTGCACCAGCACGCCCGCCGCGCAAACCGCGGCCGATTTGCGCGCCAGCCCGTATCCTTCCAGGGATGCGGTTTCGAAATGTTGAAGCAGGGCCTGTTCACAGCGCCCCGGTTCGAAACGCCAGGCGGGCCACACCGTCCGAGTGCCGGGTGCATCGGCGCCGTTCCCCGCTCCCTCTGCCACGATCACTTCCGCCGGCCCCAGCCGGGTGAGCTCCGCCCGCACGGCGGAGGCCACATCGTCCGATTCGAACTCCACCACCCGGAACTCGCCGGTGGTGATGTCGGAAAACGAGACCGCCCCGCGCCGGCCCTGCGCCACGGCGCAGGCCAGGTAGTTGTTGCGCTTCGGGGCAAGCAACCCCGGCTCCATGACCGTCCCGGGCGTGATCACCCGGGTCACCTGGCGCGGCATCAGACCCTTTACCGCCTCACCCACTTGCTCGCAGATCGCGACGTGATACCCGCGCTGGATCAGGCGGGAGATGTACGTCTCGGCCGCATGGTACGGGATGCCCGCCATCGGGATGCGGGAGCCCTTGGCAACGTTGCGGGAGGTAAGCACGATCTCGAGTTCCCGCGAGGCGATTTCCGCGTCCGCGTCGAACGTCTCGTAGAAATCCCCCAGGCGGAAGAAGAGCAGCGCGTGGGGATACTTCTGCTTGACGTCCAGATATTGTCTGCGAATGGGTGTCAGATCATCATCCATCGTTCATCCCAACCACGGCCCGGCGTGAGACCGTCCGGTGCCGGCGGCCTGCAGGCGATTATATCCGGCGCAGACCGGGAAGGGCGGCATAAATCACGAGCGGCAGAAGTATCCCCAGCCCGGCCGACAGCGCCAATCCGGTGACCGGACCCAGCGCCTGGGCGACAGTGCCTGCCTGCAAAGCGCCGATCGGCACTGCCCCGAAGAACGCCAGCAGGTAGATGCTCATAATCCTCCCCCGCAAGTTGTCATCGACCCGGGTTTGAATGATCGAATTGATCGAGGTATTCTGGACCACCAGACCGAATCCGGTCAGCACCAGGAGCGCAAGGGACAGCGCGAAGGACCCCGAGAAAGCGAACAGCAGGAGGGAAAACGGGAAGATGAGGCTTCCAAGCATCAGGCGTCCGGCCCGCTTGTCCAGATGAGCCCGTGAGGCCATGAACAGCGAACCCAGCACGGCGCCGACCCCGACCGCGGCAGTCAGCAATCCCAGGGCGGTCTCCCCTCCGTCGAGGACCTCCACGGCGAACGCCGGCAACAGGGTCGAATAGGAGAAAGGGAGGGCGCCGGAAACGATTGTGAGCAGTATCAACGGCAGGATGACCGGGTGTCCAAAGGCATACCGCATTCCTTCGCGGACCTGGCGGGCCGGCTCCCCGGTGGCGGCCGGAGCCGCGGGCTTGATTCGCATGAGCAATAATCCGGCCAGGACAGCGATAAAAGAGGCCCCGTTGACGCCAAAGCACCAAACCGCCCCCCACGTCGCCAGGATCAGGCCGGCGGCCGCGGGGCCAATCACCCGCGCCAGGTTGAACATGGTCGCATTCAGGGCGATCGCGTTCGGCAGGTCTTCGCGCGCTTCGATGATCTCGATCGTGAAGGACTGGCGGGCAGGCGCGTCAACCGAATTCACCACCCCCAGCAATGCAGCCATCACGAACACATGCCAGACTTCCAGCCGGCCGACTGCCAGCAGGAGCATCAGCATGAAGGCCAGGATCATGGAAGCGGTCTGTGTGTACAATAGTATGGACCGCCGCGGGACCCTGTCCGCCAACACCCCAGCCGGAAGCATGAGAAAGAAGGTCGGCAGGCTGCCGGCGAAGGCGACCGCACCAAGAAGGAACTTCGAACCGGTCATCTCATAAACCACCCATTGCTGGGCCACCGATTGCATCCAGGTGCCGATCAGCGATACCGATTGACCGGCGAACCAAAGCCGGTAATTGGGATAACGCAGCGCCCGGGCAATGGATAGCGCGGGGTTATGTACCCGCCTTTTAGGTATCATTCACGTACCTTTTATGCTTTTTTTCGGCCGTAAAATGCCGCTGTGCGCAGGCTTTCGGAGTATAATCGATTTCATAGCCATTATTTGTCCAGATCGGCTTGTCAGGCGTGCTTTTTGCACAGGCTGTCTGATTGGACCGGTTCTGGATTCTCTCTTTTGGGCCGGAGGGCCGGACAGGAACGGACCCGAATCGTCGGGCTTCCGTTCGATCGCTTCTCCGGCGTTATGTTCAGGAAGGTGAGTGGTCGGTGTATAACTACACTTCCATCAACGATTTCACCGCCCAATCCGAAGAAAAACCTCTCCGGATCCTTTACATCGAGGACTATCCGGACAACCGGTTGTTGATCCGGCGGGTTCTGATGGCCGAAGGTTACACCGTGCTCGAAGCCGGGGACGCCCAGCAGGCGCTGAAGCTGGCCCTCTCCGATCCCCCGGATTTGATCCTGATGGATATCAATCTGCCCGAAGTGGATGGCTACACCCTCACGGCGAGAATTCGCGCCACGCCCCGCCTTGCCCACATCCCGGTCGTCGCCCTGACGGCCAACGTCATGAAAGGCGACCGCGAACGCGTGCTGGAAGCGGGATGCGATGGGTACATCCAAAAGCCCGTGGACATCGACCAACTGCCCTGGCAGATCTCCAAGTACCTGCGCAAATCCCGAGGAACCTAGAGCATGGACACCCGGCCCGATCCCTCCGCTTCACCCGTTCCCAATCCGGACCCGGCGGCTTCCCGGAAGAAGAAGCTTGTCAATATGAAGGAAGCCACCATCCTGGTGGTGGAGGATAACGTCTCCAATTTCGTGCTCATGGCGCGCATGCTGGCGTACCTGGGCATCCATTGCGAATGGAAGACGTCGGGATACGAAGTTGTCGAATATGCCCATACGCTGCCGCGGGTGGACCTGATTCTGATGGACATCCGCCTTCCCTACGAAGACGGCTATGAGGCTCTGCGCAAGATCCGTACTTCGCTATACAAGGAAATTCCCGTCATCGCGGTGACCGCCAATGCCAGCCAGGATGAACTTAACCGGGCGCACGCGGCCGGATTTGACGGATTTGTCGGCAAGCCTTTGGATCCCGACCGGTTCCCGGATCAGATCCGCCGGATGCTGCACGGCGAACCGGTCTGGGAGTATTCATAATAAGGGAGCGATCCCTTTAGGAGCACCCGGGTATGGCTGAGCGATCTGGAATTCGGTCGAACCCATTGCTGAACCTCCTGACTCCGCGCAACCTGGCGCTGGCCTTCATCGGCATTCTGCTGCCGGTGATCATCCTGCCGGGCATTCTTGGATGGATCGGGTACAACCAGGCGCGCAACAGCATCCTCCAGTCCGTCGGCTCCGATCTGATCGTGCAATACGAAGGAGTCAGCGCGAAGGCCCGGATTTGGCAGTCGGACGGATATGAAAAAATTCAGGCGATTTCCCGTAATGCCGCCATGGTTCAAGCTGCCTCCGGGTTGGAATCCACCAGCTTAGCAAAAAACGCATTCTTCAACAGTCTTTACCGCCTTGAGCCCAAGGGGAGCGTGTTCTCCGATTTCGCCGTGGTCGACCCCACCACGGGCACAATCGTGGCATCCTCCAATCCGGAATGGGAAGGGATCTCCCTCCTCGGCACCAGCGCGATCAACCCCGCCCCGGATTGGACCCTTCCCTTCTCGTACATCCAGGTCAATCATGCCGTCTTCAGCCCCTCCACCTTCACGGTCCTGACTGCGGCACCGCTCCAAACCGCCTCCCTGGATTCCGGCCTGGTGCTGATTGGATTCCTTCTGAAGGAGAATTTATACTCGATCCTCTCGGTGCCCTTGAACAACACCAAGGCGAACTCCATCCTCCTCACGTTCCATGATTCCTCCTACGTCCGCACCGCCCCCGAAACGGGCACCTTTACCAATATGCAGTTCTTGCTTGCCAACGCGCAAATCCCGTTGACTGCCGGCGTGATATCCCAATACACGGGGATCCTCGAGGAGCCGGTAATCGGGTACACCCAGAACATTTCCATTTATGATCTCGTCGGCGACAAGGAACCGGTTCCCTCCCGGACCAAGATCCTGATCGAACGGAACCAATCCGTCGCCTACGCGTCCCTCTCCCAGGTTAACACCGTCCTTTTCCTGATCGGAATCGGGATTCTCCTGGCGCTGGCAGTGGCCGCGATCCAGGCGGTCCTCTTCATCATCCGCCCCACCAACCGGATTACGACGGCCGTGACCCGGCTTGCCTCCGGCCACGGCGAGGAACAAATTCCCCTTTACCCCACTTCCGAGTTCGCTTCGCTGGCCACCTCGCTCAACCGGCTGACCGGATCCCTGCGGGACGTCTCCTCGCTGGTCGGTGCCGACGGTCAATCGTCGACCCGCAAGATCGTCGTCTCGGCCGAGTTGGTCCAGTCGCTGTCGGCTGCGGCGACGCTGGAGGATACCCTCCGGACGGTGGTCAACTTGATCCGGGACCGGCTGGGATCCGATTTCGCGTCCATCTACCTGGTGGACGATGCCGGCCAGTTTGCGGTGATCCGTGAAGCCAGCGGAGCCTCTGCCGAAAAACTCAAGGCGGCAGTCAACCGCTTCCCGCTGGGTTCCTATTCGATCATCGGATCGGTGGCGCAATCCGGCCGCGCCCATCAGGCGCCCAACGTTTCCGAAGACCCGATGTACATCCGCAACGATCTGCTGCCCGACACCCGCTCGGAGGTCGCGCTGCCGATCCGGGTCAACAAGCGGACGATCGGTGTTTTGGACGTCCATTCGAACAGCGTGAACGGATTCCAACCGCAGGATATAGAATTGCTGCAATCGATCGCCGATCAGACCGGCGCCTCCATTCAGAACGTCCAAACGGTGGAAACCGCGCGCGTCAGCACGGAAGTTTCGCAGCAGCTGTTCCGCGTCGGCCGCCTTATCGCCAACGCCTCGAGCCCGGACGAGATCTTCAAAGCCGTCATCGACGGCATGAAAGGCACCCCGTACGTGGTGACGATCCTTCAATCGGGCGCCGCGTCCATGAGCATCACCGGTTTTTATGATCCGGTGAATCCCGAAGCCACCCAGGCGCCGGTTGCGGAAATCGCGGAGGATCCGGAAACGCTTTCGCACCTGGTTCCCTCCACCACGCCGCTGATCGTTAAAGTCGAAGCCGGCATCGTCCGCCTCCCGGGCAACATCCGCCAATATCTGGATTCGCTCGGCTGCCACGCGGCGGCCTTCCTCCCGCTGCGCCAGGGCGAACGCCTTCTGGGCGTTTTGCTGCTTGCCTCGCGCGACGAAAACGCGATCACCCCCGCCAGCATCCGGCCGCTCTCCCCAATCGCGGAATCCATTCTCTCCGCGCTGGAACGGCTAGAGCTTCTGCAGACGACTCAGGGCCGGCTGTCCGAACTCGCCACGCTCAACCGGATCAGCCAATCCATTTCCCAGGCCACGGATATGCAGGGGCTGTTCGAGACCGTCCATGAACAGACCCGCAACGCCCTGGGAGACGTGGATATCGTCATCACGCTTTACGACTCCAACCGCGATCTGCTGTCGTTCCCATATGCTTACATCCGCGGCGAAACCGTAAACCTCGACACGATCGCCATGGGCGACAGCCTGTACGCGCTGGTCATCCGCAACGCCCAGCCGCTGCTCCTCGAGGAGAACGTCGAGGAACGGGCCGCGGCACTCGGGGTCCACCTGCCCGGGATTATTCCCCAGGCCTGGGTGGAAAAGCAGCTTTCGAGCGGCATCCGCCTGTCGGGCGTCGTGCCGCAATCCTGGCTGGGAGTCCCGTTGATCACGGCCGGCCAGGTGGTGGGCGCGCTGATCCTCCTGGACACGGACAAGCCCAACCGCTTCAAGGACAACGACCTGCGGATGCTTTCGACCATCGCGACCCAGATCGCCTCGACGATCCGCACCTCCTCCCTGCTCCAGGAATCGGAACGGAAAGCGGTCCAGCTGCAGACGGCGGCCGAGATCGCCCGCGAGACCATCGGCCTCCTGGATCTGGACCGGCTGCTGTCCCATTCGATCAACCTGATCCGCGAACGGTTCGGGTTCTACCATTCCTCGGTGTTCCTCCTCGACGAGGAGCGAAAATTCGCGCTGCTGCGCGAATCCACCGGGGAAGCCGGGCGGCAGATGAAAGCCCGCGAGCACAAACTCGGAGTCGGATCGCAATCCATTGTCGGGTGGGTGACGGAAAACGCCCGCCCGCGCGTGGCCGACGACGTCACCGCCGACCCGATGCACAAGCCCAATCCGCTGCTCCCGGCCACGCGCGCGGAACTCGGCATCCCGCTGCGGATCGGGGAAACGGTCATCGGCGCCCTGGACGTTCAGTCGACTCTGCCGTATGCGTTCGCCCCCGACGACATCACCATCCTCCAGGTTATCGCCGACCAGATCGCCATTGCGGTGGAAAACGCGCGGTTGTTCTCGACGACCCGAGAATACCTCGCCCGCCACCGCTCTCTGTACCAGGTGACGACGGCAGCCGCCTCCTCCACCTCGCTCGACAACGCCCTGTTCAGTGCCGCGCAGGGTTTGCGCGTCACCATGAACGGCGCCCGGGTGGCCCTGTTCCTGCTCTCTCCGGAAAAGGATACGCTGGTGGTCCGCGCCCATTCCGGGTTCAACTCGCGCGAGGTCGAAACGATGCGCGTGCCGCTCGGCCAGGGCGTGCAGGGCTGGGTGGCGAGCAACAAGCAGCCGTCGCTGGTGGCCAGCACCGCGGCGGACAGCCGCTACCTGATGATCGACCCGGACATTCAATCCGAATTGTGCGTGCCGCTGATCCACCGCGACGAACTGCTCGGCGTGATGGACATCCAGAGCCCGCACTTCTCGGCGTTTTCGGAAGACGATGTGCAGCTGCTCGGTACGGTCGCGGGCTCCCTCGCCGCAATCATGGCCTCGACCGTGCTGTTCGAGCAGGTGACCCAGGAACGGGAACGCCTGCGGCATCTGTATGAGGAAGCGATCGGCATGGCCGGCCCGCCCTCGGGCGATATGGAAAGCCTGATGCGGTCGGCGCTGGAACGCGTGCGCAGCGTTTCGGGTGCGGATTGCGTTTCGATCGCCTTCCCTTCGGGCGAGGACGAGGTCAAGATCGAGATGTGCACCTGCGAACCGCACCTTAAGCACATCACCGGGCTGATCGCCCATTACGGTCAGGATGTGATCGGCGAGGCGCTCTCGACCAACCAGACGGTCAAATACTCGCCCGCCTCGACCGGCACGCTTTCGCGCTCCCTGGCCCAGGCCGGCATCAAAACCGCTCTGGCGCTTCCCTTGCAATGGACCGGCCGCACGATCGGCGGTCTGCTGCTCTCGCGGATGTCGTCCGAGCGGGCCTTCTCGACCGAGGAAGTCCAACTGGCGAATCTACTCGCCCTGCAGGTCGCGGCCAACCTCGAAAGCGCGCGCCTCTTCGACCAGACCCGCCGCCAGGCGGAACGCGAGCACCTTTTGTTTGAAATCACGAGCCGCATCCGCCGCTCGGTCGACATGCAGGGCATTCTCACCACCACCGCGACCGAGCTGAGCCGTGCACTCGGCGCCAAACGCGCCAGCATCAAGATCGGCCTGATGGACGCCATCGCTCCCGAAGACGGGAACGGCGGCGGATCGGGAAACAAGCCGTGACGACGCATTCCCGGCAGGCCGATATCCGGATCGTCGGTTGACGCTTTTCCGTTGCGGTCCGCCGGCCGGGAGCATTCTGAACCGGCCGAAAGCCGCTGGATAAGGGATCAAAGGGCAGAGCCATGCTGGATCGGATCACCCGCTTATTTCCTCCTGTTTCCAAGAATCCGGATGAAGCCCGGCAGGAGAACCTTTTCTACCTGGTGGTCATCGGCCTTGCGCTGACCGGCGCTTTATTTGCGCTGATCAGCGCGGTCATCGCGCTTGTCAGCGCCGGCCCGTGGGTGGGCGTCATCGCCGGGATCGCCGTTCAACCGGCGTATCTGACCGCCATCCTGCTCGCCCGGCGCGGCCAGGTCCGCCTGGCGACATATTTCCCGGTGGTCAGCATCTTCCTGGTGATGATCTATGCGTCGGTCACGCTGGGCCTCGGCCACGCCATTTATGTCGGCTATGCGATGGCCACCCTGACCGCGGCGATCCTTATCGGCACCCGGACCGGGATTTTCTTCGCCTTCCTCAGCATGGTGGCACACCTGGTCGTCGGGATGCTGCAGCAATCGGGGACGATCGCCGTTCCGGACGGCTTCACCGCGATCCACACGATCTGGCCCGATGCGGTCGCCCTCGGGCTGGGGCTGGCGGTTCTCATCAGCATCTCCGCCATCTACAACCGCGAGATGCGCGTCTCGCTGCAGATGGAAAAACAGCTGGCCGAAGCGCTCCAGAACGAGCATCAGGAACTCATTCGGCGGATCTCCGAAAACAAGAAACTGCTCGATCAGCGGATCATCCAGCTCCGGACACTGGCGGAAACCTCGATGGCGGCCGGCGCCGAACGAAAACCGCTGATCCTGATGCAGTCGGTGATGGAAGTCCTCCAGCAGCGGATGAATTTATCCTCGGCGACGATCTTCCTGATGGAGGATCCCGGGCCGTCGCTGGTCCTGCGGGCCGGGTCCACTCCGGAAGCTCAGCGGCTCATCGGCCGGGGATACCGCCTGCCGGAAGAATCAACCTCCCTCGTCAAACAAGCGATCGGCAATAAGCGCATCTTTTCCGAAGGTGACCGCCCGCTGGAGAAGGATAATCCGCTTTCCACGGGCCGCTCGGAACTGGTGAGCCCGCGCCTGATCGGCGACCGGGCCCTGGGCGTGCTGGACGTTCAATCCGAGGCGGTCAACGCTTTCGACGACTCGGACATCCTTACCCTGCGCGGCATCTCCCAAACCCTGGCCCACGGCCTGGAGTTGGCCCGCCTGAACGCATCCTCCCAGGCCGACCGCGAGGAAGTCCGCGCCTTAAACCGGCGCTACATGTCGGAAGCTTGGAAGGACGTGGATCAGGCATCGGACCTCTCGCTTTCGGTGGAGAGCAGCGACACCGACGGCGAGGAGATCATCACCCCGCTCGCCTCGTCGTACGATACGGCCTCCGTGCCGAGCAGCATCTCGCGCAGTCCGGATGGCACCCAGATCACCGCCCCGCTGATCCTGCGCGAACAGGTGATCGGCGCGCTTACGCTCGAGACGGGGGATAAGGAAATTTCCCAGGATGATCTGACTTTCATCGAAGCCGTCACCACCCAGGCGGCATTGGCCCTCGAAAACGCGCGCCTGTATTCCGAGCTGACCCAGCGCGCCTCCTATCTGCAGATCGCGAACGAAATTGCCCGCGACGCCAGCACAACCCTCGACCTCGACCTGTTGCTGCGCCGGGTGGTCGAACTTATCCGGGAGCGATTCAACTTCTCGCACGCCGCGGTGTACCTGATGGACGAACAGGACCAGGCCGCCGCGGCTTTCGCCGCCTCCGGACAGGCCGGCGCGGACCTGGTCGCCCGGCGCGCGTTCTACACCGCCGATTCGCATTCGGTCGTCGGGCACGTCCTTTCCACCGGGGTGCTTTTTGCCGCCAACAACCTGGAGAAAGACTCGGACTTCCAGGCGGATCCGCTGCTCTCCCATACCAAGTCGGAAGTGGGCATTCCACTGATCGTTGCCGGGCGGATCATCGGCGTGCTCGACATCCATTCCGCCAAACCAAACGCCTTCGGCACGGATGAGATCGCGATCCTGCAGACGCTCTCCGGACAGCTGGCGGTCGCCGTGCAGAACGCCCGCTTGTTCAGTCAGGTATCCTTGCGCGCGGAACGGGAACGGAAGGTGGTTGAAATCACGAGCCACATCCGGTCCACCAACGACATCTCTTCCATATTGCAGACGGCCGTCAGCGAGCTCCGCCGCGCGCTCGGCATCTCGAGCGGCACCGTCATGATCGGGCCGGCCCGGCCCGCGAAGATCGAGGAACCCAAGGGAACCGCCGGCCCGAGCGCATCCTGACGGCAACCCCCCTCCCATTTCGAAAAAACTGCGAAATGGGAGAGGGATGGGAGGGGTAAGGAGCGGGCGCGGATCAAGGCAGGACACGGATAATAGACGGGAAGACAGGATCCGGACTATGACAACCATCGTCGCCATCGCCAATGAAAAAGGCGGAGTCGCCAAAACCACCTCGACCCTTTCCATTGGCGCCGCCCTGGTCGAAAGCGGCCAGGAAATCCTCCTGGTGGATCTGGATCCCCAGGCCAACCTTACGCTCGCGCTGGGCATCCAACCGGGGCAAATCCGCCGTTCGGTCGCCGACCTACTGCTCGGCAACACGTCGGTGCTCAGCGTCTCGCGCGAGACCTCAGTCCCCGGGCTGGACCTGATCCCCGCCTCCGGAGAGATGCTGCTGGTCGAACGGTTCCTGTACGTCCGCCAGAACTATGAGTATCTGCTGCGCAAGGCGCTGGCGAAGGCCAGCATGTACAGCATGGTGCTCCTGGATTGCCCGCCGTCGCTGGGGGCGTTGACGATCAACGCGTTGACCGCCTCGAACCTGTTGATCATTCCCACCCAATGCGAATTTTTCTCCGCCCATTCGTTGCGGGAGATGCTGGACCTGATCCGCAACATCCGCCAGCGGTCCAATCCGTCGCTGCGCTACCGGGTCATGATCACGATGCTCGGCAAGACCCGCGTCCATCGGACTCTGCAGGAACAAATCCGGTCCGCGTTCGGGAGTGCGGTCTTTGCCACCGCAATCGAGAACGATACCAAATTGCGCGAATGCCCGGTGGTCGGAAAGCCGATCACCGAGTACGCCCCCGAAAGCCGGGCTGCTCAGCAGTACCGGGCCCTGGCTCAGGAGTTGGAAGAATATGTCCATCAAGCGATCGCTCAACCAGCTTGAGACCCTGTTTGCGGGAGTCTCGGAGCCCGAAATCCCGGCTGCGCCCGAACGAAAGGTGCGCCGGGCGGGTGAACCGTCCGCCGCGCCCAGCGGCTGGGTGTGGGAATTCGACACCGAAGGCAACAGCCTGTGGTGCTCGGATGAGATCTTCCCGCTCCTGGGGCTGCGGGCTTCGCAAGCCAAGGGGCGCCCGGTGGAAGACTGCGGTCTGCTTCCGGAATCCGCCCAGAAGCTGCGGGCGGCCATGGACTCGGGCGATCCGATCGACAACCTGTTCTTAACCGCCAACCACCGCAACGGGTCGATGATCCTGCTGCTGATGAATGCGCTGCCGAGGATGGACGATGAAGGCCAACCCTCGACCTACCGGGCCGTCGTTCAGGTTCTGCAATCCGCCGCACCCGTGCCATCCGCGGTCCGGAGCCGCAAGTCGGCGGAGGCGGCATTGCCCGCTCCGGCGGTCAAGCCGGCCGTAAAGCGCGCCCCCGCTCCGGCGGCACTTGTGCCTTCGGAACCGGCTTCAAGAATCACCGCGCCTGTTTCCAAAATCCGGGCGCCATCGGCAAAGCAACCGGCTCCCGCAGCCGTCGGACAGGATCTGCCGGCAGCCATCGCCGGCGCGCAGAAAGTGACGCTCCCCCGCAAGCCCGCCAAAGCGGTCGCGGCACCGGCCCCCGAATTATGGCAACCCAAACCCGGACGGCTTGCGGAAGCGGCTCCCCCCGCCCCTCGGACGAAACGGGTCGTCAGAACGGCGGCTGTGCTTCCAGAACCCGCCCCCGTTCCCGCTCCAAAACGCCGGATCGCAATACCGGTTGTCGCATTTCCGAAGGTGGAGGAAATTCCCGCAGCCGAAATCCCGAAAAAACGGACCGCCAAACCGCCTGCGGTTATGACCCCTGCGGTTGAAATCGCCGCTCCAAGGAAACGGATCACCAGACCCGTTACCCCGGTGAAGGTTGCAGCCGAACCCGCTCCAGCCCCCGCGAAAAAGCGGCCCACCAAACCCGTTGCCCCGGCAGCCGCGCCGATCACGGCGAAGGCGCCCGAAGTCGCGCCGTTAAAAAAACGCGTCACCAAACCCTTCGCGACCACCGCCGGCGCCACAATATTGGAGACTCCCGCGGCGCCTCCGCTCAAGAAGCGTCTTGCCAGACCCCTGGTTTCCACCGGGGTAACCCGCTTTGAGGAGACGCCTGCGGTCACGCCGAAGAAGCGGATCACCCGGCCGATGACGGCGGAAACAACCGCCCCGGCCA
>Ga0105104_10000877_pt1 | contig 23310 bp, 18 predicted proteins | sample PPLLaktember2015_3_FD_87034 | JGI IMG/M metagenome (GOLD analysis project Ga0105104, IMG submission 87034) | Freshwater sediment microbial communities from Prairie Pothole Lake near Jamestown, North Dakota, USA - PPLs Lake P7 Core (6) Depth... | ecosystem: Environmental > Aquatic > Freshwater >...
GATTGCCCAGGATCGGGCCGAGCTGAATCGGCCGGCTATCCAATAACTGATAAAATTCGAAAATTGCATCGCTTGCCAGGTAATATTTGACATCGACGAGAGAGCGCCGAGAGAGCGGGGGGCTATACTCAATTCAAGTCCTGCGACTCTAACTCCCATTCAAAAGACATATTTGTACTTTTCCCGGACGGCCCGGTTTCATCCAGGGATTCCGTAATCGCGGGGAAGCTCATGACTGATAAGGTGAGGGATAAGAAAGGTATGTCATATTCCTTGAAGAAAACGTTGGATAAATAATCGATGAATTCGCGCACCGACCTTTCTCCAAACCGGGTCATCCTCATCCTGCGCTTGTGGCGGAATGCGCCGCACAGCCAATGGATCGTGGAAATCCAGAACGTGAAGACCGGTGAGATAACCCATCTGTCGGGCCTGGATGCAATCGCCGGGTATATCGAAAACGAGGCCAGGTCTGGCCTGCCGGGGCCGGCTGGTTCCCAGCCTGATCTACCGTCAAATGAAGACGTGCCATAAAGATGAGGAGACACTCCGTATGAAAATTCGATCCAGAATCCCATTAGTCATTGCAGCCTGCCTCCTGGCGCTCAACTTTGCGCTGGTTACCCCACCCCACGTGGCCCACGCGGGAACGATCTACCGGGTCATCCCTTTGGGAAAGACCACCGGAGACTGCGGAGATACCTGGGCCAACGGCTGCGCTCTGCAATACGCGTTGGCGACGAAATCCGCTGACGGGGACGAGCTGTGGGTCAAACAAGGGACATATACACCCTCCTCAACCTTTGATCGCCGGGTTGCCTTTGTTCTCAAAATGGGTGTAGCCCTGTACGGCGGCTTTGCCGGGACGGAGACGGCCCGCGAGCCGCGCAGCTGGGAAGACCACCCCACCATTCTCTCCGGGGATCTGAACGGCGATGATGGCCCCAATTTCGCCAACTACGCCGACAACAGTTATCACGTGATCTTTGGAAATAATGTGGGTTCCTCTACCATCCTGGATGGTTTCACCATCAGTGGAGGGAATGCCAGCAGTGTTAACACACAAGAACGGCTTGGCGGGGGGATATATACCCTTTATAGCTGCCCAACTTTGAATAACATTCTCTTCCTAAAGAATCAAGCCCAGGATGATGCGGGTGGGATGTATAGCCTGGATTGTTCAAACACATTTAATAATCTCACTTTCTCGGGAAACAAGGCCGGAAGGAACGGCGGGGGGATGTACAGCGACTATTATCCTGGTTACGTGAGCCAGATGGTTTTGAATGGAGCCACCTTCATAAATAATTCTGCCGCTCATGGCGGCGGGGGAATCTATGAAATCCGAAAGCTTTCCACGCTGATCAATACCAGCTTTACCCAAAACTCCGCTGATTTTGGCGGAGGAATGTACATCGATACCGATAACCCTGGCCAGAATACCATTTTGACGAACGTTACCTTCACGGGTAACACCGCGACCTCCAGGGGCGGGGGCCTGTATATCTATTCCAGCTACGTGACCCTGACCAACGTCATCTTTACCCAAAACAGCGCCGATCACAGCGGCGGAGGGATGGGGAACTATGCCAGCCATCCCACCCTGACCAACGTGACCTTCTCGGGCAATACCGCACCAACCAACGCCGGCGGCGCGATTCTCAATTTCGGCAGCAGCATTAGCGGCGGAAGCAATGCCATCATTCGGAACAGCCTGCTGTGGGGCAATCCGGGTGGGGAAGTGGTCAACGATACCAGCGGGGGTGACGACAGCTCTGCGACGATCAGCTATTCGATCGTGCAAGGCTGCAACCCGGGTGGCTCATGGAACGGCGCCTGCGGGGTAAACGCGGGGAACAACCCCGCAGACGCCAACCCGAATTTTGGGACCAACCTGCACCTGAGCGCGGGATCACCGGCAATCGATACCGGCAATAACACGTTCTTGAATGGGCTCGCCATAGACATGGACGGCAATCCGCGCGTTGTGGGCGGGGTGGTAGATCTCGGCGTTTATGAATACCAACACGGGGCGGCGGTCTACCGGGTCATACCCGGCGGTAGAACTACGGGGGCTTGTGATAGCTGGGCGAACGGCTGCGATTTGCAGTATGCCCTGGCAGTTAAGGCAGTTGCCGGGGACGAGCTGTGGGTAAAGATGGGGACGCACAAGCCAACCTCGGCCCTCGAGCGGACTGCCAGCTTCGTCCTAAAGAGCGGCGTAGCAATTTACGGCGGTTTTAATGGGACAGAGACGGCGCGCGGGCAGCGCAGCTGGCAAAACAACCTCACTATCCTCTCGGGCGACCTGAGCGGGAATGACGGCGCGAACTTTGCCAACAATTCCGAAAATAGCTATCACATTGTAAAGACCGAGGGTGTGATCGCAACTGCCATCCTGGACGGTTTTACGATCCGGGGCGGGAACGCCAACGGCGGCTATCCAAATAACTATGGAGGCGGGGTCTTTATCCTCTCCGGAAATCCGAGCCTCGCCAACCTGGTCATTTCCGGAAATTATGCCTCGAACCTTGGCGGAGGGATCGATGTCAACGGGCAGCCGCGGATGACCAACATCACCATCTCCGGCAACACTGCTCCTTTCGGGGGCGGTATGGCCAATGCCAGCAACCCGCTTCTCCTGGGCACGGTTTTTTCGAACAACACGGCTTCCAGTTTTGGAGGCGGGCTCTACAACTATAACAACAGCACCCCTTTTATTTACAACAGCCTCTTCTACGGCAACACAGCCTCACGGGGCGGTGGGGTTTACAATACGGCCGGCAGCCCCCGGTTGGTCAATGCGACTTTTTGGGGGAACACGGCGACAAACCTGGGCAGCGGGATCTATAACACCAGCGGCAGCTCACCGTTTATCCAAAACAGCATCCTGTGGGGCGATCTGGAGGCGGGAAATCTGGGCGGGGAAATCCGGAGAGACGCCAGCGGCGATCCCAGCGTCCCGCTGATCTCCTACTCGCTGGTCTATGACTGCAACCCGGGTGGCGCCTGGAACGCAGCCTGCGGCGCGGATAACGGGCAAAACCAGGCAGATGCTGATCCGAAATACTTGAACAGCGCGCAGGCAAACTTCCGATTGGGAAGCGGCTCTCCCGGCATCGACACCGGGAGCGACGACCCGGTAAACGGCGGCGTCACGACGGACCTGGACGGCAACCCGCGTAAAGCTGGCGCGCACGTGGACCTGGGGGCCTATGAGCATCGAAACACTCCCCCGCAGGTGACCAGTTTTAATATCCTCACCTTTGCCGGCCAGGATCTGAATTTCTCGCTTTCCCAATTCACCTACCAATTCAGCGATGCGGATGGAGATGCGCTGGCGTCGATCCGCATCACCTCGCTGCCCGATCACGGTAGTCTCTATCTGGGTGCGGCTGCGGTGACCTTGAACCAGGAAATTCCCGCGGGGGCAATCGGAGGACTGCGTTTGACTCTGCCCGCCCAGTGGACCGGCTCGACTTCTTTCGGTTGGAACGCTTCAGATGGAGAGGCTTATGCGGACGAGGCGGCAGCCGTCTTTATGACCTTTCTCTCTCCCCCCAACTTCGATGTGTTCTTACCCCTGGTCATCCGGTGATCTTATAAAAACACCCCAAAAAATATCTTTTCGGGGTGTTTGTGCGCCGAAGGTTCGGCCCGCACAAACACCCCATGAACAATTTTCGAATAGATACCAAGGAGGAAAATCCATGAAGAAGATCCCGCGAATAGGGTTTTTGGTTGTCATCCTGCTTTCCCTGGGATCTGGCTTGCCCGCCGCCCAATCGGCGCAGGCCGCCAGCCCCTGGGTTGTCGGCCTGTACAGCGGATGGGCCTATTTTATGGCCAAGACAGACTACCACTACAGCCAGTCCATGGAAGGCGCTTCCATGCAGTTCGATGGAGTTAAATTCTTCGAATCGCACGGTGACATCGAATGCAATGTCATCGATGAGGCCGGAACCGGGGGCTGTGGCGCCAACTTTCCCCTGGACATCCTGAACGGCGCATCTGGTCTCTTTACGGGTCCGGACTGCACCGTCTCGGTCCAGGTAAACTCCAGGGCAAACGCCTTGAGCGGCGGGATGCCCCTGGCCCCTCTCTCGAGCGGGCCATTGGAGGTGGGTTTTTCGGTTCCCTTTAATCCCCTGGTCGGGCCGGAAAATGGCATGCTGTCCGCCACGACCTCGGGCTGTCCGGGCGGCGGGGCCAATTCGTACCAAATCGATCCCGGGCAGCCGAAGTGGCCCCAGCTCGATTTTCACGTGGATTACCATACGGCCCTGTCCATTGGCGGGACGTGCAGCATGGAGGGGCTGCCGCGGTCGATCACTGCCGGTGCGATGACTGCCACCCTTTCATTAACTCAATGCCAGTGGCGCGTGTTATACCTCGACCCGTATGCGAAGCTCCCCTAGGAGAAGACCTATGCCGCGCACAATCCTATCTTTGGTACTTGTCTTATTTGTTCTCTTCGGAAGCGCCTGCGGCCTGCTTACTCAGACTGCGGCGACTTCTCAACCTCAACCAGGGCAGAACGATTCCGTGACACAGGCTGCTCCCCAGGCCAGCGAAAAGACCTCCCAGCCTGCCGCCGCGACCCCAGGGAGTGAGGAAACTGGTCCTGCCCCGGCGTCCGCCTCCGCTTCGGTCATGCAAGCCCTGCTCACCCAGACCCTGGCGCTGCGCTCGGTCAAGATCAGCCTGGATACGATTTACCCGGACGGCAGCGGCACGCGCGTCAGCGCAGAGGTGGATGCCGCCGGGAACTATCACCTCAAAAAAACATTTGAAGGCGGCCTGCCCGCGGAGTTCCCGCAAGCGATGGGCGAACCACCCGACAGCACGGAGCTCTACGTGGTCCAGGGGGTTGCCTACGGACCCGATCAGAGCGGGGAGATTGTCAAAGCCGAAGCCAGCGGTCTTGCTTCTCAGCTTGAAACCCTGCTGCGCGGCGTCAACGGCCCGGGCTTGTGGATCAATGTCCTGCCAGACGGCAGCCTGGCGCTGCAGCAGAACGCTGAGCAAAAGGGTGGGTTCCAGGCAGCGAAGTATGCCGTCCAGGGAGATATCGAGGGGTCGGCGATCACGGGGGCGATCTGGGTTGACCCGGAAAACCAGGCCTTGATAGCCGCCGAGCTGAACGTGCCGGGCGCGTTGGTTAGCAACCCCGACCAGCCGGCAGCAGACCCGCTCAAAATCAATTTTCAGGTCGAAAAAGCCGAGATCGCCCCGATCTCCGTGGATGAAAGCCCAACCGCGCCAACGTCCCAGCTGCCTGAGGCAAACAGCCAGGACCCCGCTCAAGCCGGTGCGGGTGGGAAGCCGGTCATCCTCAACCATTACCCCATCGACTCGAAATGGGTTGGCGGCATGAACATCATTGCCATTCGCAGCCAGATCTGGGTCCTGACCCAGACCGGAGACCTGGTGGTGTATGACACCCAAAACGGCCAGCCGGTCAAAAGCCTGGCTTTACACCCGGACCGCCCGTCCGATCCCAGTTCGCTTTTGATTTATATTTTTGGCAACCTGGCCTACGATGGCAAGTACCTGTGGACCTTGATTTACTCGCTGCCCACCCCTGGGGATCCGCGGGAATTATTCCGGATCGATCCCGAAAGCGGTGAGATCCTTCCGGTGAGCCTGCCCGTATCCGACCCGACCTGCGATGATTATGGATGCGGGTGGATGGCCTTGGGTGTTTCTCCGGGCAAGCTGTGGGTATCGGGGGAAAACACCGTCTGGGTCTTCGACGTGAACGATCCCTCGCAGGTCACCAAGATCCCTGAGACCGGGTCGATGGGGTACATGGCCTTTGATGGTCATGAGAAGATGTGGGGAAGCATCCAGTCACAACATGGATTCCTCATGTCCATCGATGTAAACGACACGAGCGACATGCATGCTGTGGACTGCATTGGATGTTCCTGGGTCATGCCCGTCGGAGATCTCATCTGGGCAGGCGCAGACTCCATGCCATCCGTGCTCGTGGCGTTCGAGGCGGCTGCGTTCCCCGGCAATTCCGAACCCGTTCTCACGGTAGAACTGCAAAACGAGGTGAACGGCGTCTTCGGCGGGAACCGCGTCTTTTTTGACGGGCGCTATATCTGGGATAAAACTGCCCTCGCGGATACGCTGTTCTATTACGACCCTCAGGACGGCCACCTGGTTGGCAGCCTTTCGATCTATACGCCGGAGGGGAGTGAGTGGAACCAGCTCGACACGGTCCCGGGCATGGCCTTCGATGGGCGCGAGGTGTGGGTTATTGGCCGGACGGAGTTCACTCCCGAGCTGGTCCGGATTCAGCTTCCGTGGCTGGAATAGGTTGGATCACCGCATTCAGACCACGAGAAAATTCCGCACGTGAGCTGCGATCTGGGGGCCTTCTTCTTCCTGGAGAAAATGTCCTGCCTCCGGAAAGCATATGACTTGAGCCTGGGGGAACAACTTTTCCCAGCGCCCGAGCTCTTTCTGTTTGAAGGCTATATCCTTCATCCCCCATAGGATCAAGGCCGGTTTGTTGCGGATACTGTCCCGGCGGTCCCACAAGCTCTGATACCAGCTGCTCGACCCGATCAGCTCCTGCAAAAATACCCAGGTCCCCTGGCGATCGGCGGGGGAGGGCAGCGCCTGGATATAATGCCGGTGGATCTCCGGGGTGAGCTTTTTCTTGTCTCCCCAGGCTGCCCTGACCATAAACACCGCAGAAAAGTTCAGGCGCTTGTAGGCAAATCGCCCCAGTGGGTTGTTGAACACTTTGCCGGGTATTTCGAATGCAGAATCACCCTTCAACGACCACATAAAGGTATTCAGGATCGTGATACGCTTTACATTCTCGGGATGCTCGATTGCATAAGACAATCCAATCGGTCCCCCAAAATCATGCACAACCAGGTTGATATCTTTCAGGCCCAGTCCCTCGATCAAATGGGTGAGGTTTTGCGCGTGGTCTTGCGGCAGATAAGACCAGTTTTCCGGTTTCGCGGAAAGACCAAACCCGATGTGGTCCGGAGCAACCACCCGGAAATCGGGCGCCAGGGCTTTGATCAGGTGCCGGTAGAGGAACGACCAGGTAGGTGTGCCGTGCACCAGGACCACCAGCTCGCCGCTGCCTTCATCCACGTAATGCATTTGCCCGGCTTTTTGTTCGAAGAAATGGGGTTGAAAAGGGTACTCCGCAGGATCGATCCAGCTCGGATTAACAATTCTCTCTTCCATTATTCAATCCCTCTATACCAACTCAAACCGCACCAGTATCTCTCCCAATGATATGCCGGAAAAAGAAAAATTTCCAGCAGTTTCAACCATAAAAGAATCGACACGAAGAAACGAAGAGCACAAAGGTTAATAATTTTCTTCGTTATCTTCGTCTCTTCGTGTTTGAGTATTTCATTGATCACCCGGCATGAATAGGAATAATATTATCCTTATACTATAATTGGCAGTGAGAGGGAAAACGGATTGACAGGTCGTTGGCTTCCTGAGTGATTCGTTTCGTGTGCGATTATGGCCTTTTACGTAGGCTGTCCGATCTGGGCATATAAAGGTTGGGTGGGCTCCTTCTATCCTGAAGGGACCAAACCTTCGGATTTTCTACGGGAATACGCCCGGCAGCTGACCACCGTCGAAGGCAATACTACTTTCTATGCCGTCCCCGCGCCGGCGACGCTGCAGCGTTGGGTCGAAGAAACCCCGGATACCTTCCGTTTTTGCCCGAAGCTCCCGCGCACGATCAGCCACGCCGGGAACCTGGTGGAACATCTCGAAGAGGCCAGGCAGTTCCTGGAGGTGATGAGCCAGCTCGGGTCTCGCCTGGGACCCCTGTTCTTGCAGCTCCCGCCGCGGTATTCCCCGGCATCAATCGAGGACTTGGGCGAGTTCCTTGCGAGCTGGTCTCCTCGAGCGCAGCTGGCCGTTGAAGTCCGCCATCCCGCCTGGTTCGATCCCCAGCATCACGAAGCCTTGCAAACCCTGCTCTCCCAACACCAGGCAGCCCGGGTGATCATCGATACGCGCCCGATCCGCAGCCTCAGCGAGGACGGGATCCTCCACGACAGCGTCTACCTGCGCCTGCTCCAGGCTCGCGAACGCAAACCGCATCTCCCCATCGTTTCCGAGCGCACCGCCCCCTTTACCTTCCTGCGCTATATAGGCCATCCCCAGATGGAGCAAAATGCGCCTTTCATTGAAGAGTGGGCGGAACACCTGGCGGGATGGCTCCGCGAAGGGGCGGATGCCTACGTTTTTTGCCACTGCCCCGACGAGCGCCTGGATCCCCGGCTGTGCCGCGAGTTCCACCAGCGCGTCTCGGCCAGCGTGCCGATCCCGCCGCTTCCGCAGAGTAATCTCGGATCAGACGCCGGACAGGCGCGGCTATTTTAAAAAGCTTTCCAAAATAATAAACTTACAGCTGCTCCAGTTCTTCCCACCTCCGATACGCCTGTGCCAGTTCCTCTTCCAGTTCTTTTAACCGGTTTACGATACCGGTGATTTCCGCGTTCTCTCGCCGGTAAAACTCTGGGGTGGCCATCGACGCCGCCAGCCGGTGCTGCTCGCTCTCCAGCGCTTCGATGCGCTGCGGCAGCTCGGCCAGCTCGCGCTTTTGGGCTTCGCGGGCGTGCTGCTCTTTGTAGCTCGGTTTCTGGGGAGCGGCAGGCCTGGGTTTGAGCTCCTTTTCCGGGGGCTTTTCCAGTGCTTCTGCCTGCCGCCGGCGCAGCCAGTCATCGTACCCGCCGACGGTCTCGATCACCTGCCCGCTGCCATCCAATGCCAGGGTGCTGGTGACCAGGTTGTTCAGAAAAGCTCGATCGTGGCTGACCAGCAGCAGCGAGCCGTTGTAGTCCAGCAGGATATCCTCCAGCAGCTCGAGGGTTTCGATATCCAGGTCGTTGGTGGGCTCGTCCATCACCAGCAGATTGGCGGGCCGTGCAAACAGCCGCGCCAGCAGCAGGCGGTTGCGCTCGCCGCCCGAAAGGGCGCTGATGGGTGCGTGCGCCCGGTCGCGGGTAAACAAGAAATCCTCCAGATAGCCGACCAGGTTGCGCGATTTCCCGTTGATGGTAATCGTATCGCGGCCCTGGCCTACATTATCGAGCACGGAGAGGTTATCGTCCAACTGGCTGCGCAGCTGGTCGTAGTAAGCCACTTCCAGGTTGTCCCCAAGCCGGATGCTGCCTTGCTGCGGGATCAGCTCGCCGATGAGAAGCTGCAGCAGGGTGGTTTTGCCCGAACCATTTGGGCCGATGATGCCGACCTTGTCGCCGCGCTGGATCGTAATCGAGAAATCCTCAACCACCGGTCGATCGCCATAGGAGTAGCCAACCCCTTCTGTCTCGATCACCAACCGGCCAGACCGGCGGGCATTCTGGATTTGCATGCGCACTTTTCCAGGCTGCTCGCGCCGTTCGCGCCGGATTTCGCGCAGCCGTTTGAGGGCGCGCACCCGGCCCTCGTTGCGGGTGCGGCGCGCTTCGATCCCGCGGCGGATCCACTGTTCTTCCTGGGCCAGTTTTTTGTCGAAGTTTGCATTCTGGTCCAGCTCGGCCGCCAGCATGGCCTCTTTACGTTGCAGGAAAGTCGGGTAATCGCAGTTCCAGTCGAACAGCCGCCCGCGGTCCAGCTCAACGATCCGCGTGGCCATTCTCTGGAGGAACACCCGGTCGTGGGTAACGAACAACATGCTCCCGCCCCAACGGGCCAGAAATTCTTCCAGCCACTGGATCGTGTCGATATCCAGATGGTTGGTCGGCTCGTCCAGCAAAAGCAGATCTGGGTTCCTGGCCAACCCGCGCGCCAGCAGCACCCGCCGCTTTAAACCCGCGGACAGCGGGCCAAATAAAGCCTGGGGATCGAGCTGCATCCGCGAGATGACCTGCTCGATCTGGATCTGCCGCTGCCAGGTGTCTTCCGGGCTCGACCCGCCGTCAGCCTCCTCCATCCCAGGGGCGACGATCTCGGCCACCGTCCCAGCCAATCCCAACGGGACTTCCTGGGGTAGATAAGCGATCTTCAAGTTCTGCTGCCGGGCGATGCTGCCGCTGTCGGGTGTCAGATCGCCATGGATCAGCTTCAACAGGCTGGTTTTGCCCATCCCGTTGCGGCCTAAAAGCCCCACCCACTCACCCCGTTCGATTTGTAAATTGATTCCTTCGAGGAGAAGCGGCCCGCCAAAACCCAGGCTCACTTCCTGCAAACTGGTAATCGCCATAGACTCGGGTTCCCTTATGGCAAATAATATACTACGAAACGACAACCTCGGGAGCGGTTGATGGGCTTTCTGAACCGGATGAGCCGCAAACTGTTGATTGAGCGAACCGAAGCTCATCGAGCTGCCGTAAGCCGGCGATAGCGCACATACCAGAACAGCATCAAGCCGGTTGTGACCAGGTAGAAACTGTGCAGCAGCCAGATGGGTCCGGCCGGCAGGCTGAACACGTAGACGGAATGGATGAGGTTGCCCAGGTTGGTCAGCAGGATATTCCCCAGGCTGTAAGAGCGAAGATCTTTTGTCCGCAAAGCTTTCAGCATCATCGGCAGCATGCTGAGGATAAAAATGATCGTCGAGATTGACCCAGCCATGACCGGTATTTCCATTTCTACCATCCCTCAAATCTTGATAAGATAAGTGGGTGTGGATGAGGCCGCCTCATCCACACCCACTCATTTTGTTATCCTTTACTTCTGCTGGGCTTCGAAGAGCTTCAGGTCTCCCATCCCTGTAGCGGTTTGGCCGCTTTCCTGAGATCCAGGTTTGACTCTGAAGGCAGGCGGATCCCCGGTCCCCAAATAGCTGTGCCCGCTCTCCTGTTCGGCCGTATCCCCTACCGATTTTTGGGATTCGTAGCGCTGTAGATCTCCCATCCCGTTGTAAATCCGGTTGTCTTCCTCTGCCCCGGTAACCGGGATAGACTGCTGGCGTTCGACCCTGCGCAGGTCTCCGATCCCTGTATAGGAAGGGCTGTTACCCTGAGCGGCAGGGATTGGCGCGCAAGCGTGCAAGCTTGCGATGATCGCGAGGACCAGAACTGGCAAAACGATCTCTTTGATAAACTGAGCTTTGTTCATTTTCAACCTCCATTTGGTATCTGAAAAAACGATCTGGATAAGCTCCCAAATGCGCTCCCGGAACGAACCTCACGACTGACCACTCTGGTCAAACCACGGGTCCGCCGGTGCATTGGGATGGTTGGATCACATCGGGTTTGATATAATCTAGTTCCTCTCGCGCCACCTCCTGTCCGACTGACTGGCTTTCAACCACGACACCGTCCTAACTTCATCTGAATCCCATTATCCACACCACTATCAGGAAACTATCAGGAGCGTGAAAGGGGGAGGTTTTCTGATCAGGATCGAGGATTGTGCGGATGGAAAGGCAAACCAGGACAGTGGATATTCAAATCTACTCCCTCGGCCCGTTGGGGGTGAAACGCGGCGGCGAAGCCGTGAAAGGGTTCGAGTCGGATAAAGCCCGGGCTTTGCTGGCCTATCTGGCCCTGGAGCGAGACTTTCCCCACCCTCGCGAAGCGTTGACCGAACTGCTCTGGCCCGAGCTTTCCCCGGCGGCGGCTCGCCACAATCTCAGCCAGGTGATTTTTTCATTACGCGGGGCTCTCGAAAGCGAGGGATCCAGGGAGCCGGTGTTTCTGGCTGACCGCAACAGCGTCGAGCTGAACCCGGATGCGCGCGTGTGGGTAGACGCTTTCGCTTTCGAGGATCTGCTGGATGCCTGCCTCACCCACTCCCACGAACAGGCGCAGATGTGCGCGCACTGTATGGATCTCCGCCGCCAGGCAGTCGATCTTTACCGCGAGGATTTTTTAAGAGGGCTCACGGTCGAGGGGAGCGCTGCTTTTGACGACTGGTTGATCCAGCAGCGCGAGCGGCTGCACCAGATGGCGGTCGGGGCGCTGGACCAGCTTGCCCGTTATCATGAAGGGCGGGGTGAATATGAGCCGGCCCAGGGCTATGCCCGGCGGCAGATTGCGCTGGAACCCTGGCGAGAAGAGGCCCACCGGCAGTTGATGCGCAGCCTGGCACACAGCGGGCAGCGCAGCGCGGCAATGGCGCAGTTCGAGATTTGCCGCAGGATCCTGGAAGAAGAGCTGGGAGTCTCCCCGGAAAAGGAAACTCAGGCGCTTTACGATCGCATTCGAAACGCCGATCGAAACCGCCGGCACAACCTGCCTGATCAGCTCACCCCGTTCGTGGGCCGGGAAGAGGAGGTGGCCGGCCTCCTGCTCTCGCTCGCCCATCCCGACTGCCGGGTGCTGATGATCCTTGGGCCGGGCGGGGCCGGCAAAACGCGCGTGGAGCTTCAAGCTGCCGGGCGAGCGTTGGATCGTTTCCTGGACGGCGTCTGGTTCGTCCCCCTGGTTGGGCTGTCCTCTGCCGAGCTGCTCTTCCCCACCATCGCCAGCGCGCTGGATCTCCATTTTCCCGAAAAGATAAGCCTGGATACACAGCTGGTTGATTATCTCAGCCACAAAGAGATGCTCCTGGTTCTGGATAATTTTGAACATCTGCAAGCAGCCACGGGACTGGTTGCAGAGATCTCCCGGCGCGCACCCGGCGTGAAAATCCTCATCACTACCCGGGTGCGGCTCAACCTGACCCAGGCCTGGACTGTCAATCTCGACGGTCTGGATGTGCCGGCCAGCGAGGAGGAGGAAGTTTTTTGGGCCAGCAGCGCCGTCCAGCTCTTCAATTACGGCGCCCGGCGGCTTCAGCCGGATTTCAGCCTGCAAGGTGAGGAAAAATCGGCCGTCCGCGCGATCTGCTCGGTTGTCGAAGGACTGCCGCTGGCCATTGAGCTGGCGGCTTCCTGGACGCGCGTGCTGACCTGCGCTGAGATCCTGCGAGAGATCGAACAGTCCAGTGGTTTTTTGGAGAGCGCCGCGCTGGACTTGCCCCCGCGTCACCGCAGTATGCGGGCGGTGATCCATTACTCATGGCGGCTGCTCTCGGAGGAAGAACAAAAGACTTTTCGCCGCCTGGGTGTCTTCTCGAGCAGTTTCACCCGGCAAGCTGCAGGGCAGGTTGCCGGAGCAAGGCTGCCTCTGCTGGCCGGGCTGGTCGATAAATCTCTGCTGCGAAAAACCGCCTCTGGCCGTTACGAGCTGCATGAGCTGCTCCGCCAGTTTGCATTTGAAGCGCTTGCCCAGGTTGAAAGCGAGCTCGCAGAGACTCAACAACGCTTTGCGGATTATTATGCCGGTCTGGTCGAGGAACGAACGGTCTCGCTCGTGGCGGGCGGCCGGGAGGAAGTGATCCAGGATGTTGAGCTGGATCTGGGGAACGTGCAGGCAGCCTGGTATTCGGCGGCGGCGCGGGGGGACCAGCGGACTCTCCTGCGTCTTTCGGACGGTTTGTTCTGGTATTACGAGTGGCGGAGCCGCTACAAGGAAGGCCTGGAATTGTTCCGCGAGGCGATCCGCCAGCTCGGCCCAGACCTGGCGATGCCTGAGAGCGGGCTGGCCGGCCTGATGCTGCGCTGCGCCCGTTTCCACGCCCACCTGGCGGAATACCCGCGGGCCTATGAGCTGTTCAAAGCGAGTGAGGAAGTATTTCGAGATGGGATGGACTCCCCAGGGCTGGCCCTGCTGCTTGATTTCTGGGGAGATTTAGAGCGGGAGACTGGCGATTATATCCAGGCAAAGGCCAGGCTCGAAGAGAGCGTAGCCCTCTACCGAGAGATGGACCGTACTGCGGACCTGGCGCTGGCGCTCAACCACCTGGGGACTGCCGTTCACCGCCTGGGAGTATACGAGCAAGCCAGGATCCACCTTGCCGAAAGCCTCACCCTTTTCCGGAAGGCAGAGAATCCCTACGGGATTGCCGTCGCAGTGCACAACCTGGGCCACGTAAGCTATGATTTGGGCGATTATGCGGCGGCGGAGAAGCTGTTCCAGGAGAGTCTGGCCGCCTACAGCCAGCTGGGAGACCAGTGGGGCGTGGCCACGGTCCATAACAATCTTGGCAATGTACAGTACGAGCTGGGGATTTACGATCGGGCTGAGGCGTATTATTTGGAGAGCCTGAACCGGCGCAGCGAGTTGGGCGACCGGCGCGGCATGGCGGTTACGATGAACAACCTGGGTCTGATCGCCGCGGCCCGGGGCGAATATCCGCGCGCCGAGGAGCATTACCAGGCAAGCCTTGCGGTCTGCCAGGAGATCGGCAACCAGCAAGGCGCCTGCATCGCTCTGAACAACCTGGGAGAGATCGCCGGTTTACAGGGCGCCTATGAGAGCGCCTACGAACGTCACCTGGAGAGTTTGAGAATCGCTCGCGGGATCAATTACGCCAGGGGGATGATGTATGCGCTGGAATACCTGGGGCAGGCCGCGTTGAAGCTCTCCCGTCTGGAGGAGTCCAGCGGGTATTTTCGGGAAGCTCTGCGGCGTTCATGGGAGGCCCAGGCGATGCCGCGCGTGATGCAAGCCATCTTTGGCATTGCCCTGATATTGCAGCGCAGCGGGGCGCCCGAACGCGCGGCCGGGCTGTTCCGGATCGTCGCCGGCCATCCTGCTGCCGAGCGAACGGCGCGCGAAGAGGCCGGGGCGCTGCTTGCCCAGGAATTTGGGCCGCTTACGAACGGCCCGGCGCCCTCGGGAGAGGCGCTGGAAGAGGTGGTGCAGGAGATTCTGGCGGAATAAATCCGCTGCCGGTCAGAAACCCACTAACCTCGATTCGTTTGACCTGTAAGTGTGGGACCGGTGGCATCCCGGTTGGTCTGGCCTTTGGATAGAGCCTCAAATTGTCCCCGGCTGACCAGGAGGATATCGGGAGCGTCCGCCCGGGTCAGAACAATCCGCGCGCCCGCATCTACCTCCTGAAGCAGTTTTTCCAGGATCAGACTGGCATCTTCCATAGGGATTCGCTGTTCTTCTGTAGCCATCTTTCGCACTCCTTCCGGCTCATCTGGTATTCGATGAGCCTTTGAACGGTTGGAAAGCCTTCCTCGCTCCATTGGCTACCGTATCTATCAAATGGCGAAGTATGAGGAGCACTCTCTCATTATAGCCTTTTCTGATCAAAAAAATTCACATTTCTATTTAATTCTCTGTGGACTCCGCGTCTCCGCGGTCAGGTGTTTTGTACTGCTTCAAGAACCACATCATTTCATAATTACCGATTCGTCCAGGGCGAAGGCGACTGCCTCCGGGAGGGTCATGGACTTGCCTTCATGCCAGGCTTTTCAGAAAGCCTCTTCACCCAGTTCCTTACGAACGGCAGCCATATGACACTTGTCCAGAGAATGAGGAGAAGTATCTCTTGTTTTCCCTCCTCTCGTGCCCTAAAATAATTCGAATAATCGATCCTGGATTTAACTTCCTATGAAAAACCAGACTGCTCTCAAATGGCTGATCCCCCTGATCGGCATCCTGGCCCTGTTGGCTGCCGCCGCGGGCCTCTTCTGGCCGGTCGATGGCCAACCGTACTCGTTTACCTCCCACCGTGGGGAGACCGTCACCCTCTTTGGCCGCGGTCTGTACCACTATGACACGGTCAGCACGGCCGCCCAGGAACAGGGGCAAGACGTGATTACCCTGGTGGTCGTCTTGCCCGCGCTGGCCGTCTTCACCTGGCTGGCTTTCCGCGGCTCTCTGCGTGGTAAGCTGCTTTTGACCGGTACGCTGGGGTACTTCCTCTACACCTATATGTCGATGGCCTTTCTGACCGCCTATAACCAATTTTTCCTGGTCTATGTGGCGCTCTTTTCTCTAAGCCTGTATGCCTTTATCCTGAGTATGATGTCCTTCGACCTCGCCAGTTTACCCCACCACTTCTCGGAGCGGCTACCGCGCGGCTGGGTCGCGGGCATACTGTTTGCCGTCGGCGGCTTTCTGTTCCTGGCCTGGATCGGCCGGATTGGCCAGCCGTTCCTGGCAAACCAGATCCCGCCCCTGGAGAACACCACCACCCTGGTCATCCAGGCCATGGACCTGGGTTTGCTCGTGCCGCTCACCTTTTTATCCGGCATTCTCCTGCTCCGGCGCAGCGCCTGGGGATATCTGCTGGCCTCCGTGGCCGTCATGAAGTTCCTTACCTATGGGCTGGCGGTCAGCACCATGGCCCTCAATATGCTCCTCAGAGGTGTGCCGGATAGTATCGTGATCCTGATCGCCTTCCCGGCCCTGACCCTGCTCAACCTTATCGCGGCCGTGCTGCTGCTCAAAAATATCGAGGTTCCGGCCGCACCTGTCCGGCCCAAGACGAGCCGGCGGGCAGTCTCATGACCCGCTGTTGACAGCCGGCCTTCTGAGTCGATCCAGGTGCACGGCGCTATAATATATTTCTCAGAATCAATGTCTGCTACACTCCTTCAGACAAAACTGTTTGTTCCGCCCCTCCGGCCGGGTCTGGTGGCGCGCAAGCGCCTGATCGAAAAACTCGATCAGGTGTGCAGTCCCGGCTGCCATGCAGTCATCCTCACCGCGCCGGCCGGATTTGGGAAAACCACCCTGATTACCCAGTGGATCGAGACCCAGGCCTGGCCGGTGAGCTGGCTTTCTCTGGATGAGAACGACAACCTTCTGCCCCGTTTTTTTCGTTACCTTGTGGCTGCTTTCCAGAAGATTGCCCCCAGCATGGGCCAGGCTGCCCAGGCGTTGATCGGGGCATCCCGGCTGGACGTTGAAGAAATCATCAACAGCCTTGCCAACGAAGCCTCGGCCTCTCCCCGCCCCTTTGTGATTGTCCTGGATGATTACCATAACATCCACGAACAGGCCATCCACCAGGCGGTGAGGATTCTGCTCGATGCTCTACCACCCCAGACCCGGCTGGTGCTGCTCAGCCGCGAGGATCCGCCGCTGCCCGTCGCCCGCCTGCGCGCCCGCGGCCAGCTGGTCGAGATCCGCTCGGACGAGCTGCGCTTCACCGCCGGGGAGGCGGCTCTCTTTCTCAACCAGGTCATGCGCCTCGACTTACCCGCCGCGCAAATCCAGGCCCTCGAAGCTCGCACGGAAGGCTGGATTGCCGGCCTGCAGATGGCCGCCCTGTCGATGCAAAACATCTCTGACCGGGCGGGTTTTATCCAGGCCTTTTCCGGCAGCCAGCGCTTTATCCTCGATTACCTGGTCGAAGAAGTCCTCGACCGCCAGAGCGAAGAAGTGCAAGAGTTTTTGCTCTCCACCTCCATCCTGGACCGGCTGTGCGCGGAGCTTTGTGACGAACTCATGAAGGATGATCCTGGAGAGAGCAGCCAGGACCTTCGGGGCGGAAGGACCTACGGGGCAGAAGTAAACCCTCTCATCCAGACAGGTTCTTCATCCTTCATCCTTTCTCTCCTCGACCGTTCCAACCTCTTCCTCATCCCTCTCGACGAGACGCGCACCTGGTACCGCTATCACCACCTCTTCGCCGATCTGCTGCGCGCCCGGCTGAAGTCCACCCACCCCCAGATCCTGCCCGAGCTGCACGGCCGCGCATCGCTGTGGCTCGAGCTGCACGACGACCCGAAAGCCGCCCTGGATCACGCCGTGGCCGGTAAAGATTTCATTCGCGCGGCGGATATTATCGATCGATATATCGTTTCGCGCTGGCGGGAGACCGACCTGGATTTCTTCATGGCCGTAAGCCAGCTGCCCGTCGAAGTACTCCACAGCCGGCCGTCGCTTTGCCTGCATGCCGCCTGGATGTATGTGATAACCGGGCGCGCCGACCGCGTTCTCGGGCTGGTAGAAGCCGCCGAGCGGCACCTGCTCCCCATCCAGGCGGCCCGCCCGCAGTCTCTCACCCCGGTCGAACGCGGCATGCTTGCCTTCGCCAGGGTCCTCCGCGCATACCTGGACGACTTCGCCAACCGCACCCTGAACCTGGATCCTTCCATCGAACAGGCGGTCGATGCCGTGCCGGCGGAAAACGTCGGTATGCGCAACAGCATCGCCGTGGTGCTGGGCAGCATCCATTACATGGAAGGTGATTTTCCCACCGCTGTGCGCTATTTCCAGGGGGCGATCGAGCGCGATAAGCTGGCCGAGGGCACCAACGCCGTCCCGATATCGGTCTCGCGCTGGGCGCGCATGCTCATCATCCAGGGGAAACTACGCGAAACAGCCCGGCTGTGCCAGGAAAATGAAGCCTACGTCCGCGAGCGGGGAGCCCGGCGCTTCTACGTCGCGGGGAACCTCAATATCATGTGGGGTGAGGTGCTGCGCGAGTGGGGCGAGCTGGAAGCCGCCGAGAAGCTGATCCATGAGGGCCTGCGCCTGCACGAGAGCTGGCCGGTCCCGCAGGCCCTGCTGATGGGCTTCACCTCTCTGGCCCGCCTGCAGATCGCCAGGGCCGATTGGCAGGCTGCCTGGGAAACCCTCCAGCGCGGCTTGCAGATCACCGGCCAGTACCAGATCCACCCGGACTTTGCCAGCAGTTTTCAGGCGGTCCTGGTGTGTTTCTGGTCGGCCCGGGGAAGTACGGCCGAGCTGGAAGCCTGGCTCCGTGAAGACGATCTCCGCCAGCCGCTGCCCCTGGTCTTCCGCCATGAGACCCAGCACATCTCCCGCGCGCGCGCTCTGCTGGCCCTGGGAAGGCGGGCAGAAGGCCTAGACCTGCTGCGGCGGCTTCGCGCGGTTGTGGAAGGCAGCGGGCGCACCGGGCACCACATTGAGATCCTCACCTTGCTGGCCGCCCACCTGCCCGCGGAGCAGGCCCTCCCACTTCTTGGAACTGCCCTCCGCCTGGCCGAGCCCGAGGGTTACCTGCGCTCCTTCGCGGTAATTTCTGAGCTGCGATTTTTGATATCTGATTTGCGGAAGCAGTTCGAAAGCGAAGGGGAAACCAGGCTGGTGGATTACACCGCCAAAATCCTGGCAGCCTTTCGTGTCGAATTTGACGAAGCTGCCAGCGTACCAGATCAAAAATCTACAATCAACAATCTGCAATCAAAACTCCCAGAGCCCCTCAGCGAGCGAGAGCTGGAAGTCCTGCGCCTGGTGGCCGCCGGGCTCTCGAACCAGCACATCGCCGACCGGCTGGTCATCTCCATCCGCACCGTCAAAAAGCATCTGGAGAACGTCTATGGTAAGCTGGAGGTCGACAACCGCGTGCAGGCCGTCACCCGCGCCAGGGAGATAGGGATTATTTAACGATCAGCGGTCAGCTATCCGTATAAAGATACGCAAGTGAAGCCAGAGTGGGCGAGGACGGCGGTAGGTCCTGCACGAAGGGCCGCATGGCCAGGCCGGCTGCCCGCCGGGTTAGCCGCGCCCCGATAACGCAGGCCGGAAACTGCCCGCTTCCAGACCCGCCTACGCGGTGATCACATCATCATGCAGCAGGGCGTATATCTCGACATCTTGGTGCTTGCCTTTGTGATACCACGCTCCGCGCGCCCTGCCTTCGTGCCGAAACCCGCATTTTTCCGCCAGCCGCCGAGAGGCCACATTGTCAGGATGAATGACCAGCCGGATCCGGTTGACCCGCCTGGTCTCGAACACGTAGCGGACCAGCAACTGGACGGCCTCCGTCGCCACGCCCTTGCCGCGGTGTTCGGGGGAGTAGACATGGTAGGAGATTTCATACTCATCCAGATAATTGACCGTCTTGAAGAATTCGATGTGCCCCAGCAGCGCGTCGTCCGGCGAGACGATGACCAGCATGCCTTCTTCCTTGCTCCAGAAGCCGGTTTCCTGGAACTGTTTTTGGAAAGCCGGTTGGGAGAGCAGACCGCGTGGGAAGAAGTCGCCCCGGTTATCGATGTCGATATGATAAGCATAGAGTTGATCGAGGTCGGTGTCACGGACCGGGCGAAGGGTGATGGTCTTGCCTTTGAGCATACTGCAATCCTCCCTCATTTGAATGGCGCGGCGACTTAGTGCGTATAACGCAAGTTTGCGGAATATTTGGATATATCCAGTCCTAATAAATATTATACACCGAGGCTGCCATGCTTCCATCGAAAATGAACTCTTTGGTCAGGTCCATGATTGGCTGAGGATAAAGAAATGTGCACTGCTCAACTAAATACGCCTTCGAATACGTCTTTCGGACACTGCCAATACGCCCCCGCCGGGTTATATTGAGATTGCCTGCCCGGCACAGATCAAGACGATCCGGAAAAGACTTTACAGGAATTGGTTTTCACCCTGGTTGTTCGTGTCATTGGCGATATTCGCGGATTAATTTCGAAAGCTGGCAGGCGACGCTGGAAATTATGTTTCATAACCAAGAAAGGAATTCAACATGAAAACGACCACCTTATCCTCCGGCAGCTACCTGATCCTACCCCTGTTTTTGGGGGCCATCATCGCTGTCATCACCTATTCTGTCCTGACCGGAAAAACGCTTCCCTTGATCAACAATCCGCGCGCCGGGCTGATCGCCATCCTCATTGTCGGCCTGGCCATGTGCATGGGTGGGATCGGCCAGGTGGGCGCCAGCGGTCGCTGGGCCTCGCCTCTGGCCATCCTCGGTTACCTGCTCGGCGCGGCCATCCTCGTGACCATCATCGGCGGGCTGGCCGGATGGAAGCTGCCCTTGATCCACACCCAAAAAGACTCCATACTGGCTGTGGCGGTCATGATCGGGATTAAAACGGTCATCGGCACCCTGGGTTACTTCTTCCACCTGCTCTAGGATCTTTCACCGGCCTGGAATGCTGTACAGGAAAACGATGAAGCCCAGATCGCACGTTTACGAGATCCGAATCGAAGAACCTCTGGCGGACTGCCAGGTGGAGTGGTTCCCTAACCTCGCGGTCGCGTGTGGGGATGGCGGAGAAGAAAGCAGCGAAGCCTACACCGTGCTGACTGGTTTCTTCCCCGACCAGACTGCCCTGTTCGGTGTATTGGCCCGCATCCGCGACCTCAACCTGACCCTGGTTTCCGTCAACCGGCTGCCTCCCGGTTGAGTCCCCGCCTCAACTCCAATCTCTACCATTTGATAGATGCGGGTTGGCCAGGCGTGGCTTATTATAGGGTACGTACCAACCCACCCCGCCCGCGAATGTAAAGGAGAACGCCATGAACGAACCTTTTGACCCCCAGACCCTGGCCGCGGATCTTTGTGAAGTGCGCCGCATCTACGCCAATTTTTTCTCGGCTCTCACCGACGCCGATTGGGACCGCCCCGTCAAGGGCGGCCCAAACGAATGGAACCTCCACCAGACGGTGGCTCATCTGTGCGCGCTGAGCGGGGCGGGGCTGGAAAGTATCCAGGCCGTCCTGCGCGGCGAGACGTATGTCTTCGCCGGGTTGGAAGACCGCTACCAATTCAAGGCCTACAACCTGCGCGGGATTGAAGCTCACCTGTCCCTCTCCCGGGCCGAGCTGTGCGCCCGGTTCCTGAGCATCCTCGACCAGGCCGCCGACATCGCCCGCGGCCTGCTCCCGGGCCAGGCCGAGCAGGACTCTGTCATGCCCATCTACAACCGCCCGGTCAAGACCGTCGAAGCCCTGGCGATCATCATGTTCCATGCCGGGCTGCACCATTCCGCCCAGGTCACCGAGCCTGCCGGCGTCCCACCCCTCTGGATGCAGCTCTCTCCGGAGATCCGCCGGCGGGTCATCGGACGCGTCTTGAATGCCTTCAGCCTGCTCTACCGCTACGATCTGGGCGGCGAGCTGCGCGCTGTGATCGTTTTCCGGGTCGACGGCCCCGGCGGCGGCGTCTGGCACATCGACCTGACCCCCACGTCCGCTGCCTCGGATGAGGGCAGCCCTGTCCGGCCTACCCTTACCGTCCACCTGCGCGAAACCGGCGTCTTCTGCCGCATGCTTACCAGCCGCATGAACCTGCCCCTCTCCCTGCTTGGCGGCCAGATTAAACTGAGCGGCGACCTGCGCCTCTTCCCGCGCATGGGCTCCCTCTTCAGCGTCGACGCCACCCATTGAGAATTCCTCGGAATATCCTCGTGCCGAAGGTCAGAGACGCAAGATTTGTAGATTCTTATAAAGTCGCACCTTAACATTCTCACAAAATCGTACCCCCCTGGGGTGGGATACAATGGGATCACCTAGCAGGAGGTATAGTGATGATCCGACCACCTCTGACGCGGGCCGAGCAGGAAGAGCTCATCCAACGCAAACACGCCGGTGCCAGCCATGCTGCCGTGGCTCAAGCCCTGCACTGCGCCCCCGAAACGGTGCGCAAGCATTGGAAGCGCTTGCGTCACGGGCTGATCCGGCGCAAACGGGGCCGCCCCGCCCGCGGCATCCTGTCCACCTATCCCGAGCTCATTCGCCAAACGGCCCTGTCCCTGAAAACCCGCCATCCGCATTGGGGACCGGCCAACGTGCTCATCGCGCTGCGCAAACAACCGGCTTTGCTCGGCGAGCGGCTGCCCAGCGGCAGCCGGCTGTCCGCCTTGTTCAAGGCGGACTGTCCCGAGGCAGTCCAATCCCACCAGCCTCGGAAAGGCTCTGGTAGGCGTGCGGTCAAACCGGCCGTGGCGCATCAACGCTGGCAGATCGACACCAAGGAGAAGATCCGCCTGGGCGACGGCGAGCTGGCCTCCAGCCTGGAAATCCGCGACCCGGTCTCGGCGGTGATGATCGCTGCCCAGGCCTTTCTCACCACCCGCACCCCTCACACTTGCCGGAAGCTGAGCCTGGACGAGATCCGGTCTAGCCTGCGCTGGGCCTTTGGCACCTGGGGCCAACCGGTCCAGATCCAAACCGATCACGAGGATGTGTATGCCGGGGCGCCGCAATCTGATTTCCCGATGCCCTTCACCTTGTGGTTGGTCGGGCTGGGGATCGAGCATGTGTTCAGCCGGCGCAACCGCCCTACCGACCAGCCGCACATCGAGCGCAACCACCGCACCCTGGGCGACCTGAGCTGGAAAGACCAACCCCCCCGCGACCTGGCCGACTTACAAGCACAGCTGGACACGGATTGTGCCCGCTATAACCAGGAATACCCCGCCCACGCCGCGGATTGCCAGGGACAGCCCCCCTTGGTGCGCCATCCAGAAGCCGTCTACTCAGGCCGGCCCTTCCCCCTCGGGAGTGAATGGACCACCTTCAGCCTGGAGCGCGTGGATCATTACCTGGCTCAGTTTCACTGGGTGCGCAAGGTGGATAGCAATGGCTGTGTCTTTCTGGGCGACCAGCGCTATTCGCTGGGGAGAACCTACCGCTCCCAGCGGGTCAGTGCTCATTATGTACCCGCCCAACGGGCTTTTCGCTTTGACACCGAGCAGGGAGCCTGGATCAAAACGCTTCCGGCCAAGGGGTTGGAGAAGACCGATTTGACCGGCCTGATCCCTCAAGATCTCCCAGTCGGGGTGGTCGTCCAACTGACCCTCCCTTGGGGGGGATGATTTTTCGAGAATGTTAAGGTGCGACTTTACAGTAAACAACA
>Ga0105104_10000878_pt1 | contig 23309 bp, 28 predicted proteins | sample PPLLaktember2015_3_FD_87034 | JGI IMG/M metagenome (GOLD analysis project Ga0105104, IMG submission 87034) | Freshwater sediment microbial communities from Prairie Pothole Lake near Jamestown, North Dakota, USA - PPLs Lake P7 Core (6) Depth... | ecosystem: Environmental > Aquatic > Freshwater >...
CAAAAGTATGGAACAGTACATCTGCTTCTTTATCGTATTCCCAATCAACTAAACTTTTTCTTTTCATTTTGAATATAATATAGTTTATTTTTTATTTTGTGTCAATAGCTCTTGTGTATTTTTATTTTATCCAGGTCTTCATCCACATAATACGCGAGTCGAGCATTGGAATGCTTTTGTAAATATTTTTTGTCTTTGTGGAAGAAGTCATGTAGGTGTGCAATGCCTTTGCCCTTGGAAATTCTAAGGATGCGTCCAAGGAACTGTATTGTGGCCTTCTCGTCATAACCTCCGTCACACAGAACACCGCAGTCACACTTTGGAAAGTCTACCCCCTCTTTATAGATGGTTCCGATAAGGCAATTTATTTTTCCATCCCTGAAATCTTCTCGGAACATTTTGCGACTATTTTTCTTTTCGTCTCCTGTAACAAAGGGTACGTCATAGCCATATTTTTTAAATAGGCTGACGAGCAATGGTCCTTGGTGTGCTTTTGAGTTGGTTACGAGTAAAGCGTTTTTGCCGTTTTTTAATTCCTCTATGACAACCCGTACCACGTAATCATTGAACTTTTCGTTAGTCAATACACACTCTCGTCTGGCAGAGGCATAATCTAACACTGTATTTTGGGGTATTTCATGCATATGTACCTCGACATCCGAAACCACCCCTATGTCGATAAGCTCTTTTGTGGACACCCTGTGGATCACCCGTCCGATAGCACATTCCAACAGGGCGCGTTTCTGTTCAATATTTTTTCCAGGGGTTCCTGTCAGCCCTACTCTGTAATATGCAGGGCAGTTTATAGCTATGATGTACCATGAATTTACATTGTATGCACGATTGTTTTTATCTTTTGTGGTACTTTTAACATTGACATGATGTACCTCATCTACAATAAGAAGTTCTGTGGAGTTTAATAGCTGCTTACACTCAGGAGTATCGAAGCGAGACCAAAGGGTTGCAGTTGTGGCAACCGTAATAGATTTGGGACGCCAAACACCCTCTCCTATTTTTCCAATATCTACGGACAACATTTTATGTAGCATCTCATGGGTTTGATTTAATAGCTCCAAAGAAGGGACAACATAAAGGGTGTTTACTCCCAAATGGCATATAATTCTTGCGGCTGTGGCAGTTTTTCCTGACGCGGTTGCATGCCACAAAATCCCACGAGTAGCTTCTTCAACGATCTTTGGAGCTTCAATCTGGTACAGTCTGGGAGGTTGTCCGTTGGAGCCATCACTTGCTGGGCCATGATATTTTATCTCAAGGTGTTTTGATGGTTTTTGTCTTACATCTTGTATTACATACGGAATGCTGTGTTCGTCACACCAATCTAATACATACCCAACACGGCCAGAAGGGAAGGTTTTTGCAAGATAGTTGTAAAGATTTATATATTCTGGTTTATATTTGGTTTTTAAAACCGTCTGTCCTGTGGTTTGGTAATGTTTCCAGTCAACCCCACGAACAAAACCATCTTTTTTAATGTCGAAAAAGGTATGTAGCGGCTCTGCCAAGGGAGTAACATCGTCCACATGACATAGAATGTTGTCAATAGTAAAAGTCAAATATGTTGCCCTGTTTAGCTATAACTTAATTTCAAGACTTAATCAGAGATCAGCCGTATGGCTTCTTCTGACTGTTGTAAAATCTCTCGGTATTTCCCAATCCCCGTTTGAAGAAGCCGATAGGTGGGGTCATTGATGTTTGGGGTAGGGGGAACAAGTGATTTTGAGAGATGGTTGCAAAGTAGTTCAATCATCCTAAAACCACCCTCCATTTGCTGTATAGGGTCTAAGTTGGAGATGTCCACAGATGAGTTCATTTCAGAACCATCAAAGACGCTTTGAATCGTCATAGAATGGTTTGGAAACCCCTTTAAGGGTCTTTTACTGGTTGTTACTTCTGGTGAGTCCACAGCGCTTCCTAGAACGTGTAGAAGCCTATTTTTCGACATATGATACCTCCGTTTGAGTATAATATAGTCAAAACAATAAAAAAATGCAATAGTGCTTATGTATTTAATTTTAGTTAATTTTTTACTTACTATTAACTTAACACTACTTAACAAGGTTAACAAGCTTAATAACATTAACCTGTACAATAATGTTTAATGTTGTGCAGAAGTGTTCGCTCCGGTGTCAATAGTTAGGTGTGGTAGAGGGTATAAAATATGGATATGGAACAAAAACTGTTTAGTGTTTCAAAAGCTGCGAAGGTTTTGGGGGTTACTCCTAAAACTATCAGGGTTTGGGATAAAGAAAACAAACTTAAGGTTGTTTTAAGTCCTGGCGGCAATCGAATGATTCCAATAGAGGAAATTAACAAAATACTTGGAAACTTTAGAAACGAAGATAAGAGATAGGTTATTATGGTATCAAATTCAAACAACAATGGAAAAAAGGTCAATTCTTCCAAACATAGTATTCATGTGATTAAGCTAGTCTATGACGGGGTGCCCCATTCAGAGATATTACGAATTCTTAAGGAACGTTATGGATTTTATTGCTCTCTACCAAGCCTTGAATCATTTATTAAGAATTATTATCCTGATCGTCTAAGGGAGATGCAGGATTTTTCCAAAGAGGTACAATCGGATCAAACAGGGCACATTAAAACCTTCATTGATGAGTCTCTTACACAGGCTAATGACATCAAAAAAAGTATTACGGTTTTGACTAACCACATTAAAAAGGTTGAGGATGAAATATCTTTTGTACAGAAGTTTGAAAAAATGTTCTGTAATGCGTTTGATAAATATGTTGAACAATATAATGAGGAAGACCCAAAGCAGTTTTTGAATAGTGACACATCAGAAGATGAAAAAGCACTAAAAAGTATGGTAGATAATATGGGGGCACAGGGCGCGGAAGCCATCTCGTTGTTTATTAGTACTCATAATACAACATCTTTGTTAAAGCTGTTTGCCATATTGCAATCCAGGCTGTTGGTACATCGTGAGGCGTTGGTGAGGATTCATAAAGAACTGTTCAAAGGCTATCGAAACTATTCTATATTGCAAGAGCTTACGGTTATATTTGAGAAATACAATGCTATCATTGTAGAGGAATTTTTTCCAGATAAAAATAATATGGATATGGTACGGTTTGAGTCAGTCAGGAAGAAGATTTTGTCTTTGTTTGATGAGTTCCAGATTCGCTATCAAGGGATTGAGTCTCCAAAGGAAGTGTCTGCAATGGTTGTAGAGGAGCCAAAATCTGATGCCGATACCACGAGAGCTTCACGTAAATTGCTAAAGGATACGGGCACCGAGTTTTTGTCAGACGGGGTTATTGATAAAGAAATAAAAGAATTAGGTGCTACGGATGAACTGAAAAAGGTGTTTGACTCTCTTGGTAAAAACGGAACCGATACAAAGAATATGACGTGAAGCTCTTGACAACAATTTTTAAATTTATTATATTACACATTGCGCGGAGGGTATATGCAGACAGAAATACAACCATACTCAAAAGAACAGTTGAATGCGTTGTTTAAAACAAAGATAGATAAAATAGATTTTAAAAAATGTCCTCGACTTAGAAAGATATCATCCCCTCATCAATTTGATGCAGCGTCTCAGATTGTCTTAAAAGCTTTGTGGGCACAGTTTAATTTTGATGTAGATAAGAAGTATGACCACTCTGCTTATGTGGGGGATTTTTCAATGTCAAAAAAGGCTGATGAAGAATTTGAGGGCTACTACAAGGCTTTTTTCAAAAGCAAATATTTTAAAAGAGTTCAATGGGACTATGTTCTTAATTGTAAGCCTGTCATAATTAATTAAAGGAGTCTTTGTGGACGCTTTTTTGAGAAAACAGATTGTGAAGAAGGTTAAGAAGCATTTGTCAAAGGAGGTTGTAGGCCCAAAAGAAGGATTTACTCTTAAAGATGTTCAAACCTCTTTAAACTATTGTAGGAATAGATCATATACCTTGTTGCACGAATGGATGAGAAACGGGGAGATTACTACGATTAAGATTCCGCACCGTGATCTTATGGGACGGAATGTTATTCGGACGTGTTATAAATTTGTAAAATAAATTGAAGGAGGTTTTGTGGATGCTTTTTCGAGAAAACAGATTGTGAAGAAGGTTAAGAAGCATTTGTCAAAGGGGAAAGAGGCACGTAAAAAAGGGTTCACTTTTGATGAGTTGCGGCAATCTTTAAACTATGGGGGTCATAGAACGTATGACTTGTTACATGAGTGGGTTGGGAATGGTGAAGTAACTATTATAAAAGTTCCTACAATAGATATTCTTGGGCGGAAGACAAATAAAACTTGTTATAGTTTTGTAAACTAAGGGGTGCATATGGAAAAATTTGATAAAGTGAAACAGATTCAACTATTACAACGAGATGGATTACGGCAAGATGATATTATAAAACAGCTTAACAATGAGCTGAAGAAGAAGAGGCGGGATGAATCTTTGTTTGAGAGTCTTGCAGCCATAATTGATAAAAGCCCTCCGCTTACTAGATTTGTTCCCCTTACTCCTTCCTACATAAAAACGGGTAAGACTCATGAGGCAGTGGGGATGTTGTTGTCCGACTGCCACGGAGATCAGGAGGTTTTGCCGGAACGTGTTATGGGGTATGAGGATTACAACTTTGAAGAGTTTTGCAAACGGGCAGAACGATATGTTAACACAACCCTTTCATTTTGCTTTAACAATATGTCACAGCATGTGTTTGAAGATTTGCACATTTTTGGATTAGGGGACTACGTTAATGGAGAGATACATGGGGCGCAGCACCATTCAAAGTGGGAGAACGCTATCAAGAATGCTATGGGGGTTGGTGAAGTCTTTGGGATGATGTTTCAAGACTTATCAAAGTATTTTAAGAGAATTTTCTTTTATAGTGTCTCAGGAAATCATGGTAGGAGGACGGAAAAGAAGGACTATCTTGGGGCACATGATAATTGGGATTATCTTGTGGCTAAATGGGCAGTTGCAAGATGCAAAAACCTTATTGATGCAAAAAAGCTTATTGTAGAAATTCCAGACTCTTATAGCCATATTGTGGAAGTGAGCCAATACAGGTTCTTCCTCAATCATGGTGATGATATGAAGAGTTCTTTAGGCACTCCATATTATGCATTGGATAGGACTACCCGAAACCTTCAAAGCATTGCTGCGGTAAAACAGCAGAAGTTTGATTACTTTCTTTATGGGCATTGGCACAAGAAAGCTCAAGCGCAAATTACTACGGGCGAATGGATTATGAATGGTGCGTTTAGGGCTACAGATGAGTTTATTTTTCATTCTATGGGCGGATATGCGGAGCCTAAACAGAAGATTTTTGGTATCCACCCAACCTATGGAAAGACATGGGAGCTTAGTGTAAACCTTAAGGTTCCGGGACAGAACAAAACCAGATATAATTGTACAGTGGTATGAGAAATTGGCAAAGGGCATTATTAAAAATAGCCAAATATTTTAGATTGGATAGGGTTGTTGGTACGAAGGTTTTTGGCTGGACTTTAGACAACCATTATGGCGGGGAATGGACAATGCATTTTCACACTAAAAATGGGAATGTGATTTATTGCGGTAGAGGGGCTAATCCTAGAAAGGATTACTAATGGGAGTAATAGAAAAGAAAGCAGGAGAACCTTTTGATAACGGGCCGCTTAAACCAAATGGGCAATACACTGATTATGCCGTATTACCTAAAGAAGAGCGAGATAAAGGGTTTGTTCGTCCAGTGAGATACAGTTATGTGCACATAGGAAAACCTGGACCCAAATACCCCTTACGTGATTTGACGGATAAAGAGAAAGCAATGTTTGTCGTTGACGGGGACAAAGACCCCTATATCAAATTTGAGGTTTATCCAGAAGGCGGCAAGAGCACGGGCAAGTTCTGGTCCCAAAAGGATTTTGATGCTATGAAAGGTTGTGGTGTGAAAACTACTATGGGGGATGCGCTTTCTGAGACATATGCCAGAAACCCAAAATATTACGGTGCGACTTTCTGTTGTGGTTGTGGAAAGCATCTTCCATTAGAAGAATTTGTTTGGGAAGATACGGATGAGCGTGTAGGATCATAGGAGGTTTTAGTGAGTAAACTGTTATTACTTCTTCTTTTTATGGGGTGTTCCTCGTTAGCAAAACTAGAACGAATGGAACGTCCTATAATTATTATATCCAAAACAAACCTTGATGGCGAAAGAAGTGTTATTTTAAAGGACGCCAAAGGACATTTGCTTAAGGTTACGGATGCCTCTATAGTTTATACCTATGGGGCAGGGGATACTTTAAGATAATATGGCAACCTTTATAATTGGTATAAAATCTGATTCCAACAGGGATCCAAAAAATAAGAGTAAAAAGATATGTTGTTGTGGAGGGCATTCAGCCCATGATAAAAAGAAAAACACACATCATAATTCTACAAAGACAAGGCTGTTGATCCGTAAAAGCAGACAGATAAATAAGGAGGCTTTGTGGTAGGATTTTTTCAAGAGAATGAAGGCGAGTTTTCCTTAATGCGGTTGGTCTCTTTTATATGTGTTTGTATAGGATGTGTCGAAAGTCTTTTAGGTTGTTATGGTATTTTGGCTGGGATAACTGGTTCTCTTGAGATGCTTGCCTTTTCAGGCTCTTTGATTACCGCAGGGTTTACTGGAAAGCTTATCCAGAAAGCTTCGGAGACTAAAAACGATTCCAATATTAAAAGTGCTGTAATTTCTAAATGACGTTAAAAGAAAAACAAAAACGTATCGTATCTCTTATAAAAGAGTGGAAATATCTTTTGCGGCTTTCTGATTTTAATCATAAAACTGTTTTTTATGACGAGTCAAACCCACCCCAAGAAGACGATGTGTTTGACTTGGCAAACAACTCTATTGATGCCCAAAAGGGCACAATGTATATTAAATTCAATAATGACGCTTTAATAAAGATGACTGAAAGATCGATGCGTTACAATGTTATTCACGAATTAACTCATGCTTTTTTTAGTGGTGTTTATGTGTTGTTTAAAAATACTATGGTGATGTTTAATGAAAAATCAAACTCAAAGTTGGACAAAGATTTTGATTTGTTAGAGCATAAGGCAATCGCAAGGTTGTGTCAAGCATTTGAAGGTTTTTATTGCTATAATAAACGGCAGTCTACCAAACGTTCAAATAGGAACCAAAAATGAAGCATGTTGAAACATGTTATCATCCAGAGATGATGCCTACAAACTGGAATCAACCAAAGCCAGAACCATATGTTGGGGAAACGTGTGAATGTGGAAAGAATTTTTGTTGCCCTGTATGTGGGTATGGGTACGGTTGTTATCCTTGTGATTGCACCAAAAAACAGGAGGTTGTGAATGCCTTGGATAGCTCAAAGTGAACGACCTTATTTTAATACGGCTTTAAATCAGATTGAACAGATAACAACGAAGGGTCAGTTGGAGTACTGTATTTTTTACCTCATGTTACTCTATATGGATGGAAAAGAATACAGATATTCAAACCTTCACGATGTTGTTTATGCGGCAATCCACTGCGGAGACGAATTTCGAAGGTTATACCTTGATGTGCGTGAGGATAAGGCAAGAGAAAAAAACGGAGATATTATTTTAGATGATGGTGGGGAAGAAGACTTATGAAAAGAAAAATTAGGGTTTACGTTGCAGGCTCCTACACAGACCCAGATACAGTGAAGGTTTGGGCAAATCAACGGGTAGGAATGAGGATGGCAGTAGAGGTAATGCTTTCCGGTTTCGTACCTTTCTGTCCATTCATTGATTACCATTTTTTTCTTATGCTACGTGAACATGAATTGTTGACTGTAGAAATGATGTATGATTACTCACTCTCATGGCTTGAGGCTTCTGATTGTGTATTGGTTATTCGGGGTTGGGAAAATAGTAAGGGGACTAAGGCGGAGATAAAGAGAGCAGAAGAACTTGGGATGCCTGTGTTTTACTCCTTGACAGACCTTATACAAGCTGAAACAGAGGGGAATATTATATTAAGAAGATAAAAGTTTTAGTTGATCTGTTCAAAACCTCAACGGACAACCTTATTTTGGGTGTTCCAGTCATTGAGGGTAAGACAGCAAATCAGGTTATCTTTTCGATGGTTGCTACAGCTATAAGGCAACTGGAAGCGAGATATGGGTGTAAAGGGTATGGGACGGTTAGGCCAACGAAGATTAATCACATAGAGGTTACATTTACAGACTCAACACCAAACTATATCTATGTGGTGTTTCCTGAAAAGCTTTGGCAAAAGAATATTGAAGATACCTACTTTTTTTGTTTTTACTACCTACAACACTTACTGGACAAGGGATTGTATAGGTATCTGTTCTATCCCTGATCTTTTTCAACTTCTTTGTCTACTTCATGTTCATTTGGAAGATTTCGAGATTCTGAACGGCAACCTCTAGGGTTTGCATGTCTTTCAGAGCACGTCCCGTCAAAGTGTGGTGCCGTTTGATCCAACACAGAACTGTTTGCGCATTCTGATGAGCAACATTGATACAATGGCGGTTCAATTCAGAAAGTTTCATCGGTTTCTCCCTGTTTCGGTCAATCGTGTCGTAGTTTGTGTCGTTATAGAATGCCGCTTCTCTGTCTTCTTCAAGAAGGTGCATAGACATATTTTACTCCTCTTCCTTTTCCATCTCTTCGTCTGCCCAATTGTTGTCTATACTTTGATCCAAAATATATTCTAATAGGCTATCACCGTCAACGTTTTTTGATGGGCGATGAGAAGAAATATCCATGAAGATGAAATCCATATAGGGAACTGTTTCAAACACTTCTCCGCGTTTTTTTAGTTCATCAACTTGTTGTTCAATTGAGAATGGTGTGAAGCGTTTCTTTTTTTTCACTTTGCCCCCTGAGCAGGAACAGTTTTCTCAACCATCTTGTCAAAGGACTTCCATGTGAAGAAGGTTTTGTCCTGAGTGGCGGAGATGTCAATGAGTTTTTTGGCGCGGGATTTGATGGATTTTTCGAAGTATGTTTTCAAAACACTCCCAAGCATTCCTTTGTCCAGAAATACCCCAACGCAAACGAGCTTTTGGTCTATCTGAAGGTTGTACGAAATCTTCTCTTCTCCGACAATTGTACCGTTGACTTTAAATGAGAGACGCATTTTTAACTCCTGTTTTAAGGTTTATTGTCCGTGTAGTTCCGTATACCTTTTCCAAAATCTTCCGTGGTCTTTGTAAATGTTTTTTGTATAGACTGCTATCATATCTGGTAGTGGGTGGAGGTTACGATCAAAAGCTTCTTGTTCAATGTAAATGTCGTACCCTGTATCCCTTGCAGCCTGAATGATTAATGGGGCATTTTCTTTTTTTGTATTGATAAGATGGCTTGATCCCGTGAGTTCTGCAATTTCATCCTCCGTTTCTATTTGCTCAATGTCTTTCTTGGAGAACAAACCTGTTTGGCGCATTAACTCTAACAGTCTTTTAGCCGTTTCTTTGTCCTCTGTGTTAAATGATGTACTCATTAGTCCATATCCTTAATATCTTTGTCGGAGATCTCAAGGCAATTTATCTGGCTCATGCAGTTTTCCAATACGATGTGAAGAAAGGGCATGTTTATTCTGGGGCTTAATCCACGTATTAGTACATGATTGGTTTTATTCAGATGTTTCCAAACTGGAACATTGAACTTATCGTATTTCCAAGTCTTTTCAAGATCATGGAAGGTTTTAAAGATTTTGATTATTACCTTTGGCTCTCCCGTCCTGCAGAACCCTTTTGGAAGTCCAAGAAAGAAGCTTCCAAAGGATGTCAATGTTCCTGCACAGTGCTTTATGCAAGCCTCAGAGTCAAGGTCTTTTTCAAAACAATCCCCTCCGCTGACGCATCCGCTGCACTGATATTCTTTGACAAAAGACGGGGGTTCTTTGGACGGCAGTTCTTTTGAAATGGTTTCCATTGAATCTCCTTTTAAACAATATACCTTATTTAAATTTCAAAGTCAAGTTATTTTTTGGTTAGTAGCCGCTTCCCATAGTACTCCATGTCTGCCTGTAGTTTGTTTTTCATTACACCCTCTTGACATGATAGAAGTTGGGCTTTGTGCTGAAGAACTCGTACTGTCCGAACAGGTCTCTTTCAACCCAATCGTAAAGGCCATAGATGTCGATGTCCAGGGGTTGCCCACCGTTCTTTGAGAACTTGGATTCCAGATATTGTATCATGTGGATAAGGTACTTTTCACGCTTTTCCTTTTCCTCACGGGCAGACTGAATCTGAAGAGCTTCGAGCTTGGCAACGGCATCAGAGTTGGCGACTTCTGAAAGAACCATAATACCTCCTTTAAGGTTTAATCATTTCCCGCATATCCAGTTCGTACACTGTTTGGCGAACTACATCTGCCAGAAGGTTTTTGTCTGCAAAGGTGTATTTTTCTTTTATGAGAAATCCTCCGATGATTTCATTCACTTTGTATTCTAAAGGCTTATTCATACTACCTCCGTGATCTTAGCCCTGGTAATGACTGTTTGCTTCTTTTCGTTGTAGAGGTTGTGCGCTTTGACAGATGCTTTGATCTGGTATGTTTTGTTCTGGTCAAGGGTTACATTCTGGACGCTTTTGGGATTTGTCTTCCAGATGAAAGTGTAGCCATCTGAAACAAACTTTATAATCAGAAGGGTTCCGTAGGAGCTTTCCATTGAAATAACTTTTGTGCACAGTCCTTTGATGTCAATCTTCTGTTTCAATTCCCCGTAGAACTCGTCCTTGAATGACAGGGAAGCTTCGGCTTGCCTTGAAAGTTCGCGCTTGTAGGAAGGGATGATTGATACGGCCAGCCCCACAAGTTTCTCATCAATCATCTGGCAGTTGGCAATGGTTCTGATGTTGTACAGGTAATCGTTGTTTTCCGCTTCAATGTTGGAAGCCCATTCGATGGCGGAAGAAGCTTCAGCACACATTTTTTCCGTTGCTTTGGGAACCTCTATGTCTAACAATTCCCGCTGTTTGATGTCAAGGCAATAGCCTATAACATCGTCAGCCGTGGCGGTTTTGCCGCTGTCCCTTGAGTCTTTGCGGGAAGTATACCCGTATCGTTCAATCATTCTCAGAGCCGTTAGAATAACCATTTTGAGGTCAAAGCGGGGGCGCAGACGCATTCCACGTCCTTCGAAGAAGGTTCCTTCTTCGGCGCACATATTTTCGATATCGTCAAGGGCGGAACGAAACATTTCAGCCGCTTGTGCAAGAGCTTCGGGATTTTTGTGTCCTGTAAAGTCTTTTAGGCATTGGCGTCCAACCTGCTTCCATTCATGGGTATCAGGGTTGTGGACGATATAGGTGTCTTTGCGCATGCGGTTGGTTTGGCAGTGATCGCACTGGTGAGGGCGGTTCCGATACTCTTCGGGGATAGAATAGCCTTCGTTGAGGGTTTTGAAGGTGTTTCCCGCTTCTGTTTCGATGATTGTGGCAATAAACATCCACCCATTCATGCGCGGTGTTTCGCCAATGACTTCAATTTTGTGCCCGTCAGCCGCAATCGTAGAGCCGTTGAGCTTGATCTGGAACTTGCCGCTTTCCAGCACCCTGAAGACGATTTCAGGCACCCCAAGACGCACACAGCGCTTGTTAAGGCGGTCAATCTGGCTTTTCAGGGGGTTTAGGGCTTCGGTAGGTATCGTATAAATCATCTTATCCTCTACCTATAATATAACACTTTTTCAGTTAAAAGTCAATAGACGTATCATAAGGTTTATCAATATGTTATATAGGGCTTTATTTCTGGATGGTTTCTAATGCATTCTGGGCCAACGCAGAAACCTCCCATATCTCCTGACGGGTCAAGTGTTTTGGCTTCTTCCTCAGTAACGATGGTTCTGCCGCCTTCGTGAACGTGGATAAAATGTTTAGGGTTTTTCACATCACGTCCACATATAAAGCAGAACTCTGATGTAGTGATCCTTCTTTGGTTATAGGATTTGGCGATTGGACAAGTTATCATAAGGTTTCCGTCTTGGAAGATCGCCATCCTATTTCGTATGCTGCACGGAAACTTTCTTTTGCTTTTATTTTAAGTTCTTCACACCGAGTATAGAAGGTTTTGATTAGAAGGTTGTTTTTTGCGTCTTCCCTTCCTTGCTGTTGGAATAAAATTCCAAGTTCTTTGAAGGTTTTCATTTTATTTCAGTTCATCCAGCTTTTTCTTTAGCAGGGAGAGTTTAGCTTCTTGAGCCACAATCTTGAAATGGAATGCCCAGATGAAGGCGTTTAGAATGTTATATATTTTCACATCTACTCCTTAATCAGTAGGATCCGTTCTGCGGTACAGGCGCGTTTTTCAGCTTCTTCACTTGTCATGCTGTATAGTTTGCCGTCCAAACCATCTCGTGCATGTTGGAGTTCGTGCCGCCATGATCTTTGCAGACATTCTGAATATTGCCGTTCAAACATCCAACAGGGTAAAAACACTTTGCCATTTCCGTTGGCATAAGGTTCTTTGTTTCGGGCACTAATGGATACCAAAACCCCATCCGTTGAGCAGTGTGCCATGTCAGTCAGGCGCTTTAACGCTATGGGATGGGGTTTGGTGAGAGTCATTTGTAGCCTATTGTTTACGCCAGTTCCACACAATTTGTTGGGCCAAACAGTCCCTCTGTGCCATTGATGGGCGGATAGACACACTGCCCGATTAGTCTGCTGTTAGGATCGTCCACCCCATCCCAAACCTGTTTTCTAACCAGAATCTCGTAGCAGGGGTGATGTATTGACAACTTGCCGTTGGGGTTGATGGACAGGATAACACCTTCGATGTAGCACAGATGCTTTGTATCAACCCTGTCGGGGAAGTCGTAGCTCTTGACCAGTGAACCGATTTCTATTTTCTTTTCCATTCTCTCCTCCATGTCCTGTACTTATAATATAACACTTTTTAAGTCATAAGTCAATAGTTCTATGGTATTGGTTTATAACAATTTACAGCAACCCTCAAAATTTGCTTAAAAACAGGGTATTGCCCTACAAAGAATCAATTATCTCCACTTTTCAGAGTAAAGTGGACTTAGTATATGTCACTAAAACCCATCAGAATGGTGACAGGAGGCTTTAGGATTGAGGCAAATCTTATTGTGACACCTTGGCGCGATCTTTGTCGTGATTGCCTGTTATACTCATGTTGTGTCTCATTGAGTATAACCAAAGAAGGTTGTGTCTCAAAAACCATCAAAAACGAGACACAAAGATATTCTCTATTCTAGAACGGTGTAACTCTTTTATATACAACCACATAACATTAAAGTGCAACATTAACTATGCTGATGATAGTATGTGAGAACCATGTTAGGGTTTTGGATACTGCCCGTACCCCAATAGTTTTTAAGGTTGTTTTAACCTTAAGGATGATATGTGATTATAGGAGAAGATTAAACAGCTATTGTTAGATAAGTAGTGTGTTTTTTCACCTAACAAAAGGCCAACCCAGTAGTTTCATAAACTATCCTCGTTTACCTTATTTCCTTTCTTCTGGCATTCCACAGTAGATGCACCAATCATCTGATTCGTTGCTTATATCATGCTCTTTGGGCGGATCAACGAGAGTACCATTGAGCAGTCCTACCTTACCATCTATTGTAAAATAATGGCATACCCCATCAGGAGACTTTTCACAAAACCAACCAAAGTCTTTATTACAAGTAGGACAAACAGCTATAGCGCTATTTTGTGGAGATAAGAGTTCATGCCTACACCCCTCATTTAGGCGGTAAAGCTCCTCATGCAACTCATCAATTCTTTTCTTCCGTTCTTGCGGTGTCATTTTACCCCTATAACCTCATGCTTATAATATAACTTCTTCAACAACAGAAGTCAATACTTTTCTATACTATTTTCATAAAGTAACGAAGGTTTAGCCCAACTTAGCATAAAATAAGACATATATTTTGCCAGAACCAACAAAATCTTTAAGGTTTTTTTATAATGCCGTAAAAATAACACGCCGAAAACAACGCCACTTTTAAAATCTTTTAGTTACTTTTATAAACTTTTTGTTTGATAAATTGCCACAAAATATAGAAGGTTTCTTCTTATGTCATTACTTGACAGCAGGTTAGTTGCTTGAGGGGTTCCAGTTGTATGAAGGTTTCGACCCCATTTTTCTATGAAACTCCCTTCGTATTTTTTTGATTAATTACTAAAAATTGTTCGCTTTTGTGTCAACCTTCGATATGGTTGTAACCTATTATAGGAGTTCAAATGCATATAAGGCGTTCAAAGTCCAGAGATCGCACGGCAGTACTACGGTTGGCTCGAAGGTTTAGTTCAGAGATAGGGCTTAACAACATGCCGCTTTTGGCGGACCATGTTGGAACAGATAGAGTTATAGTAGCTTGTGCAGACAACGACAAACCGCTTGGCTTCGTTTATGCTTATATGCGGGGAAAAGGTTCTTCATCGTATTCTATTGGCCGTGATCATCTTTACATCGCTGCGGTTTGTGTGGATCCTGACAATCATAAAAAAGGCGTGGGAAACGCCTTACTGTCAGAATTAGTAAAGTCCAATTCCCACAGAAAGATATGCAGTCACGCTTTTTTCATTAACGAAGCCGCAAAGAAGCTTTATAAAAAGAATGGATTCAACGAATTAGCGATTTTATACAGCAAAGAAGCATTTCAGGAAACGGATAAGACAAAGAAGGTTGCTTCCATAAAACCTTTTGAGATAACATCTATGGCGGGTGGTATAAAATGTCCATACTGCAAACAAGAAGGTTTTGACAAAGGTGAGTTTGATGAACATTTGAAATACTGTGCAGAGTACTTAAAAATTAAGGACACTCCATTGGCTCGTCCTATTATGAAATCTTCTACTACTGATGAGGTTGGGAAGTTCTATATTGTGACAAAACCTTCACTAGACTCCACCCTCCTTGACATTATGTTTGATACGGACATTAAAGGGCTTCAAAATCAATATCTTGGAGGTTTGCAATCTGGTGATATAGAAGGTATATTTACCGATAAGTATGTGGCTGAGACGGTAGCCAAATCTTTGTTGGATAGTGTGGATCCTGATGCAATGGAAAAAGAAGGTGCTAAGAAATATCGAAAGCTCGGTCCAGACGAATTGATTCAAGAAGGGGATGAATTTTTGAATGCTTTTGGTAAATGGGTTCCTGCGACAAATTTTGGGCAGAAAGTATTGAGTGAAAATTATCGTAGACCAGTTTAAGAAGGTTTGTGTAGAGTTATAAAATGTGGTATTTATTTTACCGATGCTATGGAAGTAGAAGGTTCAAATATTAAAATGGAAAGGTGCGAATAAGGAGGGATAAAGTAATGTTAAAAATTATATTGTTATTAGCAGCGTTACTGTTTGCTGTGGACAAACCATCTGCCATAAAAGTGGCGGTTGTGATGACGGTACACAATGCGGCTGCGGTAGATACGATAAACATTACACTTGATACTATAATTGAAAGTGGTTTATGTGATACTGTGGCAAAGATTCGTGGTGAAATTGCTCTTTTTGAAAGAATTTGGGGTGAAAACTTTAAAACGCTTATCAAGAAACAAGAGATGGCTGATTTTGAACAGCGTTGGCGGGATACTCTTAAGGTTTTGCTAACAGAGTACTATTATAGATTGACAATTTTGGAACGTAAAAGCCATAAAGAATAAATACTTATAGGATAGTTAATGGTTGATTCAACAATACTGACTTTGTATCATGGCACAGCAGGGAAAAACTTACAGGTTATTCGTGCGGAAGGGCTTAAAAATATAAGAGATGATGCTGGATGGTTTATGCTATCCGACAACGAAGAAGACGCAATATTTCATAGTAAATCACAGTCTGGAAACCCTACGCTTATTACTTTCACAGTTCCTTGTGACAACAAAGATTGGGAGGGGTCTCCCCATCTATGGCCTCCAGGGGCTGTTACTCATGGTAAATGGTATGCGCCAAGAGAAACCCTTTCTAAGGATTTTATAACGGATGTGAGATCGATTTCTGAAGATGAATTTGCAGGAGCTACACTTGGTGCGAAGGTTGCGGCAGTTGACTCTACATTATTATCTCGTATAGATGAGATGGAGAAGTACGAAAGGGAAACCTTAAAATACGACTATCCAAGGGCTGTATCCCTAAAAAGCTATCTTAATGCTACCGAAGAAGTTTTAAACAACCCTAAAAAGTTAAAAGACATTACGCTTGAATTTGATGGCTATTATACAACGGGTTTAAACCTTAACGAGTATGATGAAAAATACAAAGAATTAGCACATGATGTTTATGAGTACATAATGCAGCAACGTAAATTAGCGTTTAAACCTTACGATACTTCAAAAGTGGATGCTTTGATAACGGCGCTTGAGCAAAAGAAAGCAAAGTATAACAAAGAAGGTTTAGATAACGCTAACGCAACCTTTGACAAGGCTATCCTGATTGCTCAAGGAATTAAAGGGCTTTTGGAAGACCCTTCGACTATAGGACTTTATGAGCAGACACAATTTAAAACCTTGAAACAAGAAATAGCTTGGGAAGTAAAAAGCATATTGAAACGATTTAAACAAGATGGTTTAGACTATCTTGTTGAAGAAGGCAAACCTTTGAGAGCATTAATAGGCGATGTGAGCAACCTATCTGTTACTGCAACCTTAAGGTTGGCGGCTAACTTAAAGAAGGTTTCTGATGAGACGGGTGTGGTTGGCGAATACATTCCTTTGTATAGAGGTACGGACGCAAGGGGATTTAAGGAAATAAAAGTTACGGAAGGTGGAGTTTACGGGGACGGTGTTTATTTTTATACAGATCCGACTCCTGCGAAAAGCTACGCCACTTATCCTGACGGAGGAGTTATTACGGCTTATGTCAAACCAGAGGATGTCGATCTTTATGGAAACATAGCTGTTGTAAAAGATGTTTCAAAAATTATTATTCGTGGAAAAATTCCGCTTGAAGACACTTACCTAAAGGGACAGGAATGGATAGACCGTGCAGAGAACGCTTTGAAACAAGGAAATACATCTGTTGCAACCTTAAGAGTGAGCCATAAGGTTGAGTCTGATGTATTACTTAATCTTATAGCAGTAGAAGGTCATCAAGGAATGCCTGCCTGTGATATTACTCGATTGACGGGAGGTAACAAAAGACAAGAGTTAATTGAACTAGAAAAACAAGGGCTTGTTTTTTCTATTCCAACAGGACGTAGAGATTTAGGTAGAAGATATTTTGCAGGAGAAGCTATTGAATGGGCAAAAACCTATTATGGGGAAGATAAAGCAACCTTAAGGTTGGCGCAAAAAATATATTCGGTGTCAGATGCTCCGGTTAAGCCAGAGACCCTTCCAATTCCAGAGGGTATGGTTAGAAGGTTTCATTCTACTGGTGCGCAAAATGTAGATTATATACGTCAAAATGGATTGTTACAATCTATGGCAAAGGGTATAGAGGGGCCAAAGGCAATTTATTCTTGGACTACTTATAAAGAGGCGAAAGAATATGCAGGAGAGCAGGGGATTGTGGTTGAGTTTTATGATGATCCTAAGAACTACGATGGGCACCCCTATGCCAGATTAGGGGATATTCCGTCAGAAAATATATTGGCGGTTCATGAGCCGTGGCATAGTATTTATCACTATTTTGTTGAGAACCCCCCTTCACAGGACACACTTGATGTGTGCCTCAATGGTTCTTTGAACGAAGACCATTTTAAGGCTGCGGAATACTACACCAAATCAATTTTAAGGTTGGCATCAAAAATAGATGATAAAGTGGGTAAAACCTTCTGGTTTGAGTATCATTGTTTGGAAAGCCCTGGTTCACACGATGCGGAAGTGTGGTATCATTCTCATCAGCAAGCCAAATTATTATCTGTAGTGGAGGATGGTATTGGGGAGACACCAGAAGAGAGAGGTGAGAATTGTGCACCAAGGGTTTATAAAGTAAAGTTTAAAGATGGTTTGGAATGGGATGTTTTTGAGGATGAGTTAATGAAATCAAAATCTGAGTTTTATCGCCCAGACCCGCCAAAACGACAAACAGCAACCTTAAGGTTGTCAAATAAACTCAAAACCCTTGCAGCCGTTGAAGAGAAGTTTTGGATAACTCCTGAAGGTTCAGCAGTATCGTTTTCTAATAGTGAAGAACATCTTTTAAAAGCTATTAATGAAGGTTGGATAAAGAAGCCCGAAGACTTTGAATTAAAAATGAATGAAACCTTTATGGACTTTGATTGGGTTAAACCACAAGTGGACGAGCTACATGAAAGAGGGTTTATTCGTGGTGGTGTTATAAAAAGTGAAGCTTATTTCAACTGTTCCAGAAGCGCTACGGAAGCTTCCAAACGTGTTATGCTGCACAAGATTAAGGATTTAATGGAAGAGGATTATCAAATAGAGGTTGAGATTGAGGGTGAAGGTTCTTATTTTATCTCAAATAAAATGGCGCTTGGAAGGTTTACAAACGCCCTCAATACACCTGAACTAGTAGAAGCCTCAAGAAGGTTGGAAAGCAAGCTAAAGAAGGTTGCCGAATATGATCATGGATGCATTATGGTTCCATGTCCAGACGAGCTTAAGCGTCACATTTTAAAGGAGCTTGTACCACAAATTTCAAAGGATATTCTTGTTGAAGACAAGGATGAAACCACAAACGGCATTGAAACGGAAAACCATGTAACACTCCTATGGGGCGTTGAAACAAAACCAGAACATCTTAAACTCATAAAAGAGAATTTTACAAAGCCTATAATTGTCAAGAGCTTACCAAAGGTAGAGTATTTTGACAATGAGGAAACAGCAGCATACATACCTGTTGAATCACCTGATATGGATAAACTCCATAAGGTTCTTAAAGAAAAATTACCTAATGTGGACGACCACGACAAATTTATTCCACATATTACTATTGCCTACATTATTAAAGGTGAGCGTCTTGCTCTTAAAGACATAAAACCTTTTGAATGGCAAGTAACAAAGTTAACCATTTCAAAGCCTGATGGTTCTATCGAAGACGTTTATGCAGAAGGTTTTGAGCCAGAGCATGAGGCTGTGGAGGTTATTTCTAGGTTGCAACAGACAGAAGGTTTGAAGGTTGCTGAAAACCTTGACAAGTTTTGGATAAATCCCGAAGGACATATTTTTACTGTTCCAAATAATCAGGAACATGTGGATTATGCTGTAGAACAAGGGTGGATACCTAATTTAGAACAGTTTCCACACAGGTTGGATAAAGACTTATTTCTAGTTAATCAAGAAGGTTATTGTCGTGGTGGACAATCGAGTTCCTTAGCCTTTTTTGAGTGTCCAGAGAACCTTTCAGATGCACAGATTTCTGTGCTTAAAGACAAACTAAAGGAATATGTTTCTAGAGATATTTCAATAACAATACAACAGGGCAGTAATTTTACTGATATTACTAATCGTATGGAATTGGGCAAGTTCTTTCGTAATATGCAACTTGTAACAGCATCAAAAGGAAAGACATTGCAACAGAAGGTTGAAGGTTTAACCAAACCTCAAATCAATCTAAATAGTGAATGGAAGTCAAATGCTAGTGGACAGATAGTTGTGGTCATTGACAAGCAACCTTTTGGTAAGGTAACATTACAGACTAAAGAAGGTTTTAGATTTACTGACACAACTCAAAAACGTCTTATGGCGGAGTACACAAAGATAAGTGATACAACAACCTTACAGAATAATCTGCATCCAGAGCTTAATGCTTCTGCCAGCAAAATGGTAAGTATTTGGATATTAGCTGATGGTACAAAAGAAGTGGTAAAATCAGGTGCTCATGGACAGTATATTTTGGATACGTTTCCAGATGATTTTGCAGGCAGGGATTATGAGGATGAAGAAGGAACGGTTTCCACTGAACTTATTCAATTTGGGTTAGACAAAGGAATGGTTAGGGTGGTCCAATCGGCAAACGCAACTTCTGTTGACTTTATGTTCAACAACAACGTAACGGAACAGGCGTTAAATGTTTCTATGTCTATGATGAAAGATATAATTTCAAATGGAGGTAATGTTGGTGTTGATGCTTCTGGGACGTGGCTTACGGCAACCAATAAAATAGAGTTAGGTAAGCTTCTAAATGCTATATATAAAACCACGGGCAGGAAGGTTTCAGCAAAAGACACAGTATTTCTTGGCGGCGAGTGCCAAACGGATTGGCGTGATGAAATTATTAAAGAGTTTAAAGATTCGATGGATCTTATCGATCCAGTTGATCCTGAATGGGAAGCTTCCAAAAACATATATCTTGAGCTTGCAGACATGGTTAATGCCGATGAAGTAGTATTCTTTAAAGGTGGGCAAGGCTCAACACGTGAGAAGAAGTTTCTCGATGCCATTGGCCGTGACTATGAAGAGTTTACAAGCAAGAAAGAATTGAAGAAGCATTTGGATAAACTAACATCGAAGGTTGCCGTCATCGAAACCTTAAACATGACTAAGGAAGAAAAAGCAAACCTTGTCAACAGTCAAACCTTCTATCATGGCACGAAGTCAAACATTGACACACCAACCTTAAGTCATGTCGGAGAAGGTTTGGATGTGGGTGGAGTAGGGAATTGGGGAAACGGCATATATTTGACAAACGATAAAGAATGGGCGAACAGCTTTGCGCATGTAGTTCAAGGAGAAGGTGAGCCGAAGGTTCTGACGCTTAAAACGAAGGTTGCAAACCCTCTTATTATCGATCTTTCACATCCTGAAAAATGGAGTGAGGACGAGAAATATATTTCAGAGCATGGTTTCCCTAATAACAATAGAGAGGAATTGGCTTCTTGGGCCCTATCCAAAGGGTATGATGCAATTGCTCTAAACAGTGATAGTGTTGGGATGGATGAAGTTATTATTCTTAAGGATGGGCTTATTGAGCCTATCAAGGTTGCAACAAAGACCGCCTCCAATTATATGACGCGAGACGATGTATTGGGGCTTAAGCCAGGAGATACTGTTGCACTGCTTGGGCAGGTTACAGAAGAGATTGTTTCTCCGCCATATGAGGTTGTGCAGCAAGTAATACAAAAAAATCCACGTGGTGAAGTAATGCTTCCAGTTCGTCCAATTTTTGATCCCGTGCCAGAGCCAGAAAAATATCCGCATTGGCCTGTGAAAACCTTGAGTAAAAATCGAGTGTATCATTGGAACCCAAAGATTGATAAAATAGTTCGTGTTGATAGACCGCAGTTAGCCGTTTTGCAATCGAAGGTTGCTGCAATAACCCTCGATATTGAGAAAGGTGATGAAATCCTTACGGGAAAATGGAAAAACCATAAAGAGAAGGTTAAGACGATTGGTATTGGGGACGACCAAATGCCGACCATCAATGGAAAGCCCATCCTTAAGATTAGGATACCTAAGATGATGTCGGTGCTCAAACCTTATTTCCGTTTGCGTCAGAAGGTTTCAAACCTTAAGGTTGCGACTTTTATTCCAACAGGACGTAGAGATTTGGGTAGAAGATATTTTGCAGGAGAAGCTATTGAATGGGCAAAAACCTATTATGGGGAAGATAAAGCAACCTTAAGGTTTGGAAGTATGCTTACTCCAGAACTTCAATCTGCGGTAGACAGGCACAATGTCGATTTGATCGGTGATAAAATATATTTTCCAAATGGGGATGTTCCCACAGACGAGAACACAAAAAAGGTTATTGAAAGAATAGAAGGCAGCGCCAAATGGAAGCGAGATAATATTGATAAGTTAAAGGCGGGTAAGGAAAAATTCTTATTATCCGTAAAGACCAATCCCGATACATTTGAGGTTGTTGAGGTTCGAAAACTGTTGGAAGTGGACGCAAGAGCCACTACATTCGATGAAGCCATACGCACGGAAGAAGCCTCCCTTAAAGACACATTGCAATTTATCAATGATATACGGTTGGCAAATAAATGGTGGAACGAGACAAGAATTAAAACCGCAACCTTAAAACCTTACTTTCGACTGCGCCAGAAGGTTGCTAATATGAAGGTTGCCAATGCTCCGTATGAGCGCGGAGAGCGTAATTATGATGGAGGTGTCCCAACAAAATCCGAAGGAGAAGCGGGATATGGAATTTACGCCTATCCTTCAAGCAATGCAGAGATGCGAGATTATTATACTCAAGGTGGAGAGGACATTGTAAAAATATACCCAAAACCTAATGCAGTCATTTTAGACCTTACAATAAGAGAAGCGGAAGACGCGATGGTTGCGATTGCCAAAGAGATGGTTCCAAATTCAACGGCAAACCGTAGTAATATTCATAAACAGAAGTGGGCTATTTTAAAATACCTTTATGACAAACCGCATGATGCCTATTTGATTTCACATGTAGGAGAAGGTATTCCTAGCGGAAAGCAATTGATTATCACTAATGAAGATGCCTTTGAATTTGAACCAGATGAGAAGGTTGCTAATATGAAGGTTGCGACCAAAATACCTGATATTTGGGGACATACGGTTGAGGCTCCAAAAACTTCACCAAAATATCTTATCGGTGATAAAATACTTTTTCCACATTCAGCTAAAAAGTCAACATATGTTGTTGAGCGCGTTACGACAGACGCTATAGGTTCCGAATGGTATTATGTGTTTGAAGGGATGCCGGACAATCCTATGTCCGAAAGCCGATTGGATGGTTCCAAAGTTCAGAAGGTTTCAACCGTAAAAACATTATCAAATATAAAATGGAATAAGGCAGAAGTTGTAAAGAGAGACTTTTACGGGAAAGCGCTTAATTATAAGTATGTATCAGAAGATGGGAAATACACTATTAGTCCTACAACAGAAGACCCACTTATGGGGTGCTCTCACAATTTAAAAAAAATAAATTGGAGGGTGTTTGATACAATAACAAAACAACCAGTTGGGGTTTACAGAACATTAGATGTAGCAATGCGTTCTGTAGATAATGAGAAGGTTGCAACCTTAAAGACTGCTGGATATTCCGCATGGATTTTGAATGATGGTTCTTTATATGGTTATGATGCTAATGTTATGGAACATGCGGATATGATTCAGGAAATGGCTGGTGATCTTCCAGTATCGGATTTAATCCAATATGGTTTTGATCAAGGGTTTGTGAGATTATTTGATACAGAAGGAAGTTTGAGCATACAAATGTCAGAAAATGTTTCACCAGAAGCATGTAATAAAGCAGTTTCACTTATGAAACAAGCGGTAAATGAAGGGGCTACTGTTTTCTTTGATTTTAACAACAAATCCTTACAGGCGACAAATAAAATTGAGTTTGGGGAGATTTTAAGAACCATTAGAGAGGCACAACCTGTTAACGCAAGCGTAAGATTGTGTCAGAAGGTTGCTAACCTTAAGGTTGCGACTTTTGGTGATGTTGTGATAGATTTTGACTC